>Ga0163108_10000031_pt1 | contig 90018 bp, 73 predicted proteins | sample Fk1155metaG_FD_109644 | JGI IMG/M metagenome (GOLD analysis project Ga0163108, IMG submission 109644) | Marine microbial communities from the Central Pacific Ocean - Fk160115 155m metaG | ecosystem: Environmental > Aquatic > Marine > Oceanic > Photic zone | place: The Central Pacific Ocean...
CTTCCACGATGCCGTGTCATTGCCGCCAACATCCGAGTAATGCAAGTCCCCATCGCGACCGCTCTGGCTATAGGCCTTGAAGCCCGACGTCGCCGTAAAGCCCGCATCCCCGTTGTCCATGATAAAAACAGGTTCGTTAATCACCAGGGACGCGGTGTCATAGATGATCGTATCGGTCGATACGGGCGAATTAGAGCCATAGACCAGCATCTCATGACCAACGTTTTCTGCTGGATTGATAGAAAAGTCAGCGCTACCAGAACCCGCGGCTGTCACGGGCAAACGGAAAAGCAAACGCTCTGCACTACCCAGGAAGGAAACATTACCAATCGCACCAATTTCTTCCATTTGGCCAGCAGACTCGGTGAAATGCTGGGTGTTCTGATAACTATCACCGAATACAGGCGAGCCATCGAGGCTTACGAGGCCGGTGTCCATGACCACATCAAAATAAGCTGCAAAAACACCATTCGCCTGCGGTCGCTGATCTTGAATGTAAACGTCCAGGAAAAAATCTTCACCTGCGTTAACATTGGTGAGCGGGCTACCCGCAGCGTTACTGGTCTGCAGGCGAGTCTGGATGACCGGAGTGACTGACACGGTTACCTGACCAATATCCGTTTCGCCCAGGCTGTCGACCAACTCGTAGCTAAACTGATCCGTTCCGTGGAAACCAGCCTGTGGCGTATAGGTAATCGTGTCATCTGAATTCTTGACCAACGCACCATGTGCCGCGGCACCGATCGTCCCAACCGCCAACGTTGCTCCCTGGGCAGCCGTATCGTTTTGCAAAACGGGTATCGTGATTGCCGTGATCATCGTGGTATGAACCACATCGTCAACCGCCTCCGACCCGGGGGGTGGTTCAGTAACCGTCATGGTCACCTGGCCGACATCTGTCTTGCCATTACTATCCGTCACCACGTATGTAAACGTATCCGTTCCCACGAACGAGGCGCCTGGCGTGTAGGTTGCCGTATCATCCTGGTTTTTCACGACCGTGCCGTGAGTCGCACCGCTAACGCTGGTCAATTGCAGGGTCGTCCCCGCTGCAGGCTCATCGTTTAGCAATACGTTCACCACAGCTGCAGCATCAGAGGTCGTGGAACTCGCATCATCGATCGCCACTGGAATATCAGCAATCTTCTGGATACGCACCGCATCCCCGATCACCCATTTCCCGCTTGCCTGGTTGCTGAGTTCAACTGTCAGATCGCCATCTGGCACACGATACGCCCCGAGGCTTTCCCAGGCGACTCCGGCATCCTGCAGATCATCCGGAACCTGTTTTTGATTGATAGGTACGACGGCCTGCACACCATCAACATTCTTGATCGTGTAGGGTGCGTCGGTAGGCCGTGCAGATGCAACCGTCCAGTTTGTCCACACCTGGTACTCACCCCTGGTAAGACCGGTAAAATTCCATGCTGCAGTTTGAAGTGAACCGATATTGGCGTAGTGAATATCTCCCTGGTACCCGGACTGGGTGTAAAGATTAAATCCAGACGTGGCGGTAAATCCTGAGTCGCCATTATCCATGATGAAAACCGGATTCAAGATTTCCATGCTGGTAGAACCATACGCGATCTGACTGGGCGGTACGGTCGAGGGATCGGCATCGTAAAGCAAGGTGTCGTTACTGGGAAGATTATCGGCCTGGTTCGTAGAAAATTGTACCGTGCCAGATCCCGTGGCTACCATCGGCAAACGCACCAGCAGGAATCGGCTGTCGCCAAGTTCGGGTATATTTGAAACGCCACCTAGTTCATCCACGAGGCCCGCCACGGACGTATTTCCGCTGGGGACATTGGGATACTGCTGGCCGTGCTGAATCGCGCCGTTCAGGGCAACGCGAGCATCATCGTAGAGTAAATCTGCATAGGCCGCGAACACGCCATCCGGTTTCACGGTACGTGTATCCTGGACGTACATGTCGAGATAGAAATCGTCCCCGTAATTGATTGAGGCCGCTTCATCGCCGTTCAGGTCCGTTGCCACGAGCGTGTATTCCACCAGGGTGGTTAACATGCAACGGGGCTCCAGGTTTTCCACGCGGGGGCGAAATAGCGATTGCTGCCAACCCGAGAACTTTCCTGGAGATCGACGTGACCCCTTCTTCTTTCGACGCTTTGCCATGTTCTTGCTGTTCCTTAGCATATTCGTGCACCCATCGCCGCACTGTCGCACAAGCGATTAAATGCCAGCGCAATCCTGCCCCAGTTAATCAATCTTGAAACTAACGAAAGTTTCGAAATCTTACAAATAATTGGTTCATCACCAATAGAAATTATCAGCCTGATTCCAAATACGAGTGTCCCGATCAATTCCGGGCCTCTAGCACCTTGAATCCAGCTGTTTCAAGCACGAACGATACCATAATTATCCCTTCCAGAGACACCGTAATATTCGTCCAAAACAGATAAAACCCGCATTTCAAATTCGGATCGCAAACGAAATAACTCCCTTGCCAACAAACCCGCATCCTATATTTACCAACTTGCGCATCCTACTCGCAGCCCCCTGCCGTAAACCTGCTGGGTCCGCCGCGCTTCCGACCGCCCCACTGATTCGGAAACGAATGCTGGCTATTGCCGTCAAGACTTGCCCTTGATGCCCCGGAATGCTTTCAGTAGCTTACCGACGTTCATTCTCAGGTTAAGAGCTCTCGAATAATCGACTGCACCAAAACCTTGTTCATCGTTATATAGATCGATTTTGACATGGATATTACTGTTGCCATCTGCACCTGGAATCGAGCCGACTTGCTCAATCAAACTCTCACGCGATTGCAGCAATTAGTCATTCCGAAAGACCTGCAATGGGAAATCGTCGTTGTTAACAACGCCTGCACTGACCAGACCCCGGAAATAGTGGCTCGCCATCAAGAACACTTGCCGCTACGGATGGTGATGGAACCTGAACCGGGGCTCTCCTGTGCTCGTAATCGAGCCGTCCAGGCGGCCCAGGGACGTTGGATCATCTGGACGGATGACGACATCCTTGTAAGCAATCAGTGGCTTGCCCAGTACTGGAAGCACATTCACGATTTACCGGATGCTTCATTCCTGGGCGGTCCCATCACTCCCTGGTACGAAATCACTGCACCGGATTGGGTAACCGCTGGCTGGAAAACGGTTTGTGCTGCCTACGGTTTTCGTCAGCTGGGTGACAAGATCCGCCCCTTCACACATCGCAAGTTACCCTTTGGCGCCAATTATGGCATGCCCCTGGATATCCAACGACGCTATCCCTACGATCCTGACCTGGGACGTAAGCAAGCTGAAATGTTGTCCGGTGAAGAAACGGTCGTTCTCCGCAAGATGCTTGCCGATGGACACCGGGGATATTGGCTCCCTGAAGCAAGTATCCAGCATTTCATTCCAGCCGATCATCTGACGCTAGATTACGTCAGCAGCCAGTTCCATGGTTTTGGACGCACGGCAGTCCTCATGGAACAGCGAAGCAAAACGAGCCCTACACGCATTCCGTTTTCCAGGAAATTTCGCTGCTACTGCAAGGCCCTCATGTACTCCGCAATCTATGGGTTGCTGAAACGCACCGCGGGACCACGCTGGTGGGTTACTTACCTGGCAAAGTCGAATCGTCGCTGGGGCCGGATTAGTGCCTATCGCGAAATCAACCAGAAACCAGCAGCAGATACGGCGACCCCACCACAACGCATGGCAGCCTAGCAGCAAGCCGTTTCATGGACCTGCTACTCTCCAGGCCTCTCAGTCGGGTCGATCACCTGACGCACCTGGAGTTGCTCCACCAGGTCGACCACCCCGGTAAAATGAATCGCATCCCAACCTGTTTCTCGTGCCGCGACAACATTTTCAGGGCGGTCATCGATCAGTAACAATTCCGCCGGTGGCCGACGAGCTTCTCGTGCAGCTACCACGTAGATTTTCGGATCAGGCTTGAGACAGTGGACCTGGTAGCTCAAGACGAAGGTTTCAAAACAGGTCTCCAACCAGCGAAACCCTAATGTCTGAATCCACTCCCAGTGCGCTTCGCAGGTATTAGAAAGCAATCCGAGTTGGCAACCTGCAGCTTTCAGCCCCACGACGATCTGGATAACCTCGTCCGCGGGTTGAAAGATATCGCTGGCGGCTTTCATCAACAGCTCGTAATCCGGTTGCACCTGGAATTGCTGACAAAACACCTCGTAAAACTCCTGCGACGAGAGTTCTCCTCGCTCGTATCGCAATTGCATCGGATCCTCGAAAACGGTCTCCCTGACCATGTCCGGATCGATCTTGCACAACCGGGCCATTTGCTGCCAGGCGATCTGGTGATCAAAATGGAGCAGCACGTTACCCATGTCGAAGAAAACGAACCGGTCCGTTCTACCATCAGTACCTGGGTGGCCCATACCGACCGTCTCCTGAAATCGTACCGCAGTCATGCCACGACCACTCAAAGTGGTTTGATACGGATATTTCGATAAGATGCCATGGATGGTTTTCCTCCGTGAATCTGCAGCCCGATAATTCCTTTGGCTGCGATCTTGGCATCTTTCTCCCTATAATCAACGGTCTGATATCCATTGAGCCAGATCTGAATGCGATTACCCTGGCAGCGAATGACCAGTTGATTCCAGTCATTCTTCTTGAGCCTCTTCACAATCAACTGCTGATCTCCCTCCGCTAACATTTTTCGTCGGCGGGACTCGTCATAAAGTGCTCCCCAGATCACGCCAGGCTTCCAGCTCCCCATGTCACACTGGTAACCGATCACCTCGTGATGATTGGGTATTCGACGGCTGCGAAATTGGATCCCCGCGTTGTCTCCTGCCCCGACCAGCTTGGCATCCAAACGCAACTCGAAGTCAGCATAGATTTTTTTCGTACACAGGAATTCGTTGCGGGCAATGGCCTTGTCGAGGGAACCTGCTACGATTGCTCCCTCCTTCACCGAAAACACGTTTGGTTTACCTTCCCAGCCGGCAAGCGTCTTACCATCGAAGAGAGAGATAAATCCTGGCTCAACTGCCAGCAATCGATGAGAATCGGCCATGGCCAGGATCCCCAGCATCAACATCGAACCTATGCGAAAAGCAGGCATCTCAAATCCCTTTCATTAGAGCCCTGACAACAGGGCATCCCTCGTACATCCCCTGGAACCGACTGAATGTCATTGAGCATACCGGATTCGATCCTTCAAACAAAGTCGGCAGAATTCACCCTAAAAAGCCTTCCGCCACCATGGTAGCGTCTTCTGGCTGCCACGTCTAAAATGCGTGTTTGCCTACCAACAGGTTGGCTGACAAGATCATCATTAACCCCCGTTGATCCCCTGCAAGGAATGATTCATGCCAGAGCCTTTGAACAAGTACAGTTCCCGCATCACCCAGCGCAAAAGCCAGGGTGCTTCGCAAGCCATGCTCTATGGCACCGGGATGAGTGAAGAAGACATGAACAAGGCACAGGTCGGCATTGCCAGCGTCTGGTATGAAGGCAACACCTGCAACATGCATCTCAACGAGCTCGCCCAGTACACCAAGCAGGGTGTCACGGAAGCCAACCTGGTGGGCATGCGGTTTAACACGGTCGGTGTCAGCGACGGGATTTCCATGGGGACCGAGGGAATGAGTTATTCCCTTCAGTCACGAGACTTGATTGCCGATTCGATTGAAACGATCATGGGAGGCCAATGGTACGATGCCCTGATTGCCTTGCCTGGATGTGACAAGAATATGCCCGGTTGCATCATGGCCATGGGCCGTCTCAACCGACCTGCCCTGATGGTCTACGGCGGGACGATTAAACCGGGAACGCTCGACGGCGAGAAACTGGATATTGTCTCTGCCTTCCAGTGCTATGGTCAGTTCCTGGCCGGTAGCATTGATGAAGCCACCCGGCAGGAGATCGTCAAACGTTCCTGCCCAGGCGCGGGAGCCTGTGGAGGCATGTACACGGCAAATACCATGGCCAGCGCGATCGAGGCCCTCGGAATGAGCCTGCCCTACAGCGCCTCGATTCCCGCTGAGGACGAGGCCAAGGCCGCGGAATGCCACCAGGCAGGCCAGGCAATCCTGAACCTGCTGGAACGTGATATCAAGCCTCGCGACATCATGACACGGCAGGCTTTTGAAAACGCCATGGTCGTCATCATGGCAGTGGGTGGTTCCACCAATGCGGTCCTCCACCTGATTGCCATGGCTCGTTCCGTGGACATCGATTTAACCATTGATGACTTCCAATCGGTCAGTGATCGGATTCCGTACCTGGCAGACCTCAAGCCCAGTGGACGTTATGTCCAGGAGGACCTGCATCACATCGGCGGAACCCCCGGCGTTATGAAATACCTGCTGGAAAAAGGCATGCTGGAAGGTGACTGCTTAACCGTGACCGGCCAAACCCTGGGAGAAAACCTGGAACCACTGCCGGGGCTCGATGAAGGGCAGACGATCGTGCACCCCATTGAAACACCAATTAAGGCCACGGGACATTTACAAATCCTCAAAGGCAACCTGGCACCAGACGGGGCTGTCGCCAAGATCACGGGCAAGGAAGGACTGGTCTTCACCGGCACCGCAAACGTCTTTGATTCCGAGGAAGCCATGCTGAGTTCCCTGGAAGAAGGAAACATCAGCAAGGGGGACGTCATCATCATCCGTTACGAGGGGCCCCAGGGTGGCCCGGGGATGCCGGAAATGCTAACTCCCACCTCTGCAATCATGGGAGCTGGGCTCGGATCCGATGTAGCGCTCATGACCGACGGACGTTTTTCAGGCGGCTCCCATGGATTCATCGTGGGTCACGTCACACCCGAGGCCCAGGTCGGAGGACCACTGGCACTGGTACAAAATGGGGACTCGGTCACGATCGATGCTGAGAGCCGCCGTATCGACATGGACGTCAGTGATGCGGTACTGGCAGAACGGCAAAAAGCGTGGGAAGCACCTCCCCTGAAAGCGACCCGCGGCACACTCTACAAGTACATCAAGAACGTCAAGTCAGCATCCGAAGGATGTGTCACGGACGAATAAACAAGGCAAGAAACACGTCATGAGCACACTCGATACTCTCGTTGAAGTTTGCCAGTTCAATCGTAGTCGCACTCACGCATTGCTCAAGTCGATCGAGGAGACGGAAGCTCCGCAAGCTGCACTCGGCTGGCGGCCCGGACCGCAACGTGCTCATATCGCCTGGCAACTGGTGCACGTTGGTATCACCGAGGAGCTGTTTGCCACGCAACAACTGGCTCAAAAAGACACGGCCCGCCACCAGGAATTATGGGAACGCTTTCGCGGTGGTAGCACCCCGGACAATGACATTCCCGATGTCTCTACGATTCGACAGGTGCTTGAAGATGGTCGCGAACAGCTCCTGGAAACGCTGGCCGATTTCAACGAGGACGAGCTATCGGAAATCGTCTGGACCCACCCGCAGAGCAACCGGGATCTAACACTGTTGACCGTGCTTCACATCCTGAACTGGCACGAGGGTCACCACCAAGGGCAAGCGCATATCACATTGAACCTATTTCATGCCCAGGCCGGTTAACCATGACCAGGCGACTCATCAGATCTTTTTACCGGTTCCCTTGGTGAGTGTCATGAAGGCGGATTCCAGGTTCACTTCTTCCTCACGGAACAAGGTCAGACGATGACCAGCCTGGACAAGGGCTGCGGACAATTCGCTATAATCGGTCACCTGCGATTTGAGCACCACGGACAGGAGGCCTGCGTCCTCCTCGATAGAATCGACATCCACATGTTGTTCCAGGATTTTCCCAGCTACATCCAGGTCCCCGGTAACACCAACCTTCAGAACGATCCGTTCTCTGACCTGCTGCATCACTTCGTCTACAGAGGAATTAACTGTCATCACTCCGCGATCGATGATACCGATCTTGTTGCAGATGTCAGCCAGTTCGGGCAGGATATGACTAGAAACGATGATCGTCTTACCCATTTCTCCCAGCCGCCGCATCAGGTTTCTCATCTCGATACGAGCACGCGGATCCAGGCCACTGAGTGGTTCGTCCAACAGGAGCACCTGGGGATCGTGCAACAGCACACGGGCCAGGCCTAACCGTTGCGTTTGACCGCGAGACAGGGTATTGGCAAACGCATCACGCTTGAAATCCAGATCTACAATTTCCAGCATTTCCTCGCAACGCTCTCGTCGAGCTGGTCCCTTGATTCGATAGGCGGCCGCAAAAAATTCGAGGTATTCAATTACCTTCATATCATCGTACACGCCGAAAAAGTCAGGCATGTACCCCACCAGCCTGCGAATTTCTTTCGGCTTGGTATAGATCGAATGCCCACAGACATAGGCTTCACCCCAGGTGGGATTCAGCAGCGTCGCGATAATTCGCATGGTGGTCGTCTTACCAGCACCATTGGGTCCAATAAAACCGAACAAGTCACCTTCTTCAAGGTCCAGTTCAATCTTCTGGATCGCAAACATCTCTCCATATTTTTTCGTTAAATCGACGGTCTTAATCACGAGCGTGTCACCCTTTCTGTTTCCTCGTACCACCTGAAATATGGCAACGGCCTCAGGGGGCTGCTGTCGAAATCGGAAATACCAATCGAAAATAAGTCCACGTGTCGAGTGTCGACGCGGCGGGGGGGCTCCCATTGGTCACCAAATCGCTCCCCTGCCCTGCGGCCCTGCCAACCAGGATTGCCCGGTTCCAATCCAGTCGCTCACTCAGGTCAAGAAATTCCTGGTAACGATGTGTCATTTTCGTATACCTTGCACCGCCAGCCTTCTCATGAAACATCAACATTTCCACGATACGGGGGACATTAAAGTCCGATGCCGACCATGCCTGCATGGCTTCGGCTCGTTGCACCAGTTTTCGCCTCAGCAAGTAAGCTTCCACTGCGCGTACAGAATCTACCAGGTTACTGACACGCAGCACCTGGCCTGGATCCACGTCATTATCAATCACGTAAACCTGGTTCTGGTGGTACAAGCGACATTCCTGCAGGGCAAATGGGAAGGGATTACTAACGTCTCCCTGCAAGACTCCCTGGCGATCAAAGTACAGCCTGGATACGACATCCAGCGAACCTTGCCCCCACCAAGATGCGTTAAGGCCTCGGCACGATGAGTCCTGGATCGGTAAACCCTGGATACGCCCCATTCCCGGGCCGGCCTGACCCTGTGCAAAACTAACCTCGTACTCCTGCTCAATGGAAGTACTCGTGGAACGTGTATCCAAACCACCCAGCCCATTTCCCGGTAAACCCTGCCAGGAACAAAGGCCCGTCAACTGGCCTATCTTCAACTGTTTCGCGGCCTGGGGCTTGATCTCAAAATCGTAGGCTCGTCGCTCTGGGCTCAACACGTAAGCCCACGTAGTTCCCCGTAACTGCGAGGTTTCAACATCAAAGTCAATAATATCGAGCTGATTAACATGTACTTCCTGTGTCTTGAAGCTGGTGGACATCAGGAACGTCAGCAATGAGAACCCCAGGACCATCGAGGGAAACGTGATCCAGGACCAGTGCAGACGATTCCACTTTTTCAGCAATAGGTAGTCCAGGGGACCGATCAGGACAACGTAACAGACCAACAGCCCCACGAGCCAGTAAAAACGTACCAACGTCACGCCCTTGAATTGCCCCAACGCCGCACGCAACTGGCCACTCAAATCACGGTAACCAAAATGAGAGATCTGCGAGGCCATCGTTGAACTCGTTTCCGCTGAACCGGACCCCTGCTCACCCAACGTAATCCGCCGCAACAACCGAGACCGCGCCGGCCAATCCACGAACGGGTCCAGATCCAGGTCGACCGCCACAAACACGGAATTCCCAAAACCCACCAGGCTACGTACCACCATCGGTCGCTGACCAGCATCGCCAACGCCATCGTAGACTTCAATACGGCCCTGGACGTCCTTCAATACGGTCATGGCGGTTTCCCCAGAAGACGCCCCCGTTTCCAATGGATCCTGCGAACCGGCATACATTTCCAACCCGGAAGTCTTCCACTCTTTCTCGACGAACTCGAAACTACCGGGTATCACATCCCTCCAGGGACTGTTCTCCCGGGTCAATACTTTACCTCGCAAACCAACACTTAGGACCAGTTCCCCGCCCAGCCGCAACCATCGCTGGAGAGCCTGGAAGCGTTCCTCGGTCAGCCCTTCCAGATACTGAGCATTACTTGTTGTTACGACAATCTGTCGTATTCCTTCCAATCCATACCAGCGATCCGGAAAGTCACTAAAGTCATCCAGATGAGCTACCTGCACGGACTGCCCCTGGCTTCCCAGGGCTTGCTTTAACGCCAGGTGAGCACCGATCACAAGCACTCGATCAGCCGTTGATTCGACCAACGGCGGCAACTGGCTACGGGTATATTCAGCACGGACCACGATGGCACCGTCAGCCAACAAGCGAACCTGCAACCCGCTGTCAGGACGTCCGAATTTGACATACCCCGTGATCCATCTCTTTTCCCCAGCCGAGATTTCAAACGTGCCCTCGGAAAAATCACCGAAGGTCGCGATAAGGCCATCGGAGTCTGCCGCCGCAAGCTCCAGCTGTCCGGAAAACTTTTTGTCTCCCGCCTGGACATGAATGCGCACCGGAGTCCAGTAACCCAACTGGCTTTGTCCATCCAGGCCGACTCCCACTTCAAGGATACTGGGTGCGGCTGAGGAAACGGATCCGCACAGTAAGACCAGGAAACAGGCTACTCCAACAGGCGAAAGAATTTGCCGCATCATCAAGGGATTCAATGCCTGCCCGTACAACGGTTCTAAACATTAATAACCAGCCACAAATGCGGCCACCACTTCTTCCAGCTTAATATCGCCGGGTGGGAGCAGGAATGCCCCGTGTCCAGCAAAACTCATTATGGCTTTTCATCGCCGGAACACCCACAGACATATTGCCCACAACCCGGACAACCTGCCCCATATTTTTGCTGGATCGCTGTCGTCAAGTCGACCCCGGCAACATTGGCGATCGTCGTCAACCAGGCCAGTACATCTGCAAACTCCTCCTGCTTCTGCTGCAACGTTCCCTCTCGCAGTGCCCCCGCCAACTCCCCCACCTCTTCCATCAACCACATGAATGTTCCGTCGATACCGCGAGCTACATCCTTTTCGAGGTACATGGTCCGAATCAATGACTGGAAATCAGACAATGAAATCAGGGCGGCTGAAGGATCCTGGGATTCGCTCACGCTGTTTATTCCTTCCTTGAGAACTTGCCTGGTAACCTACCCTTGCCCAGGAACGCAGTTACGGTACTGGATCCAGTAAATCCTGACAACCATAATTCCCGGGCCCCTAACGGGTGTGCTTTGCAAAGTGAATGACTGGCATACAATAGACACGCGCGGTACGAGAGCGACCATCCACTATATTTCACCAGACAATCTTCGACAGGTACAATATCCATGACAGAATACCAGGGCGTCGCCAAAGTCGGCGACATCGAAGAAGGAACTGGAATGGCTTATACCGTCAATGGACGCATGATAGCAGTCTTTCGCGAGAACGATGAATATTTTGCCATTGATGACATGTGCCCACACATGGGGGCATCATTGGCCCCCGGCTACTTACAGGATGGAGTGGTCGCATGTCCGTGGCATGCCTGGAGATTCTGTGTTCACGACGGTACCTGGTGTGACAATCCCAAGATTGGCATTGATCGGTTTGACGTTCGCGTTGAAGGAGAAGAGATCCAGGTCATCGTTCCCGATACACCGCCACCAACCGAACCGACCCCATAAAAAACGCGGCATGATCATAGACCATGCCGCGTTACAAACACGTGTACACCAGGCAGTCTACTTATCCTCGCTGATCGACATCACCATCTTGATCTTCATCAATTGCGTGATGGCATTATCCTGGATCGTAATCTCCATTTCCATGTTCTGATCAATAGAACTACGTGACATCTGGCCACGCACGTTATCGAAATACATGGTTCCCTTGGCATCCTGCTTCTTGATCTTGATCTTCGCTCCTGCCAGGGCAGGATTCTCGACCTTGCCAAAATCCATCTTGAGCGTCAAATCGATCTTGTCGAGCACCTTGCCGGAAACCGTTTCTTCACCCGCATAAGTGTACTTGGTTTCCACGACCTGTTTGCCCAGCGGATTCGCCTGGGAAAAGCTATTGGTCCAGGTGTCTCCCTTGTCGACCGAACCTGGAAAGATCGTCGCCCCCTGGCTTACCATCTGCTTGAAGCTGTCTTCATTAAAGAACCCTTGCAATGCAGCGCCAGCAGGGGTTTCGCCCAGCTTCTTGAAAAACTCCTTGGGAACCTGCACGTCCTGGTACTTACCATTGGCCGCCATCTTCGCCTTGAATTCAACCGACTGGAGAGCCTTGAAGAGAGGCGCCACCTCGGCCAGGGCTCCTTCCGGTTTCTTTTTCGATGCACTATCGAACTTCATAGAAGCACCGGGAGGTCCCTGCATGTCCATGAGAATGCGAGAAATGCTCATCGTGATATCCGCAACACCATCAGAGCTCACTGCCGTGATGACCTGCTTCATCTCGATCTTCTGGTTCATCTTGATATTGACTTCCTGGCCTACGACATTCATTTTCATGTCGATATCCTGGTCCATCGTGTAGGTAAACCTGTCACCTTCCTTGAACTTGTACGTCAAGGTTTTGCCAGCCTGGGCCGTTGTACTGCTAGTCACAAATACCAACAGCATCATGAATTGCAGATAGCGTTTCATCATTCCCATCACCTTTCAAAAAAATTTTAAATTGTATAAAGCGTCACAGGAAGATTGCTTTCCCGTAGTCACAACGGCCAAAAAAACCAAATGCTGACTGGAACATCTAAATTTATAGGTGTCCAGGACTGCAACTTCCAGAGCTACAGCCCCAGAAAACATTTTTTCATGGTCCCCAAAGCTACTTACCCCTCCGGACGGTGGTCTCCAGGCGACTTGTCACCCGGCTGGTTAACTGCAGATCACGATATCGTGACAGGGTCACCATTTGTTGATTTATCTCACTGCGAAGCAAATGCCCCTGGATGGATGCAAACAGGATCTCTCCTGTTATCTCTTGCGACTCGATCCTGAGATTATTCCGGGGCAATTTTTCCTCTTTCACGGGAACCAGTTCTATTTGACCATGGACCTGGATCTGTGCAGCAGCCACCCCCGCATCTTCCGCATCCTTACCATAACGATAACGGGTCTTCGTTTTCAAGTCTCCCAATGGTGTACCCACCGTCTCAACGGCTTCCCATTGATCTCCCAATTGCACCACCTTGGCTGGTAAGACGCCATGAGACTGCCTCAAGGTCTGCATCAATCCCTTGCGGGTGAAAACATCCTTCAATCGGCTTTCCTGTGGAATGCGTTTCAACACAGCCTGCATCTCGGGACTCGCGATTACCTCCTGGACAATTCCACGTGACGTCATTCGCACCCGGAATGTTTTCCCGATTATCGGCCCCAGGGCAACCGCGATTTGAGCGGCCTCACCCACGGATTTCGAGCGACTTGACGAATCATACGACACCTGCTCGACCCCAGGATTCTCCAACTTCAAGCGAATTCGCGTGAAAGCCTGTTCCATGGTAGCCGTTCCCGTATTATCCACCTGCGTAACCTTCCACTGCATCGCCATGCCCATGTGCATTCGCACATGGATGGATTCCTGGTCTACCTGGGTCTTGCTCAAGGTCATCTGATCAAAAGACACCTGGTATTGCATGCCCGGCTGAAATTTCCATCGCAGCGTCTGCTGGGCTTCCACCGGGGTGCCACAAACCAGGCCAAGAGCCAGGTAACCGCAAATGCCAACGAGAAGTCGATATGCCGGATTCATCTCATGACCACTCCCGGGTTTTGACGACTACAGTTCAAACGACTCCCCCGGTTCCAGCACCAGGGGTTCGGCCTCGGTCTCCTGGTGTACCAGGGTTGCCCACTGCCCGGCATCCTGCTCGATGGGCGGCCAGGTATTGTAATGCGCCGGCACCACACGTATCGGCCGCAATAACTGGACCGCTTTCACGGCATCCGTCGGGCCCATGGTAAACAAATCGCCAATCGGAAGGACCGCCACGTCAATCCCGGCATCTCCAATCTGCTGCATGTCGAGGAACAACGCGGTGTCGCAGGCAAAGTATATTTTTTTGCCCTCGATCGTAAGCAGGAAGCCGGCTGGGTTTCCGCCATAGGTACCATCGGGAAGTTGCGAACTGTGATGAGCTAACGTCATCTTGAGATGACCGAAGGGAAGTGTAATACCGCCACCGAGGTTCATCTGGATCGTATTTTCCACGCCGTGTTGGTCCTGGAACCATTGCCCGATCTCGACAACTGCCGCAACGGTCGCTCCGGTTCGATTAGCAATCGCAGCCACATCGGCAACATGGTCGAAATGACCGTGGGAAACCAGGATATAATCCGCCTCTACATCAGCTGCCTTGACTGGAGCCGTCGGAGAATCATCAAGAAACGGATCGAGCAGGATCGTACCGTTTTCCGTCTTGATGGACCAGCTTCCGTGCCCTAACCATGTCACTGTTGTCGTCATGATTCACCTGATTCCTGCCACCGCTTGCTAGAGGCCCAGAATTTCGTTCATGTTATTCTTGTACATCTCCACCCCGGGTTGTCCATAAGGATTAATACCCAGCAGTTTTCCTTCGACCACCGTCGCCAACATCATCATCTGGAAAAACTGGCCCAGCGAATGTTCATCACTCGCTGGCAGGCGAATGTCTGCGGTCGGTCTTCCCACATCCTGGTAAGCACGATTAGTTCCTTCCAGTGCAGCCGCATTCAACGTCGACAAGGTCGCATCCTGGATACTGTCCAGCGGATCCTCACCGTAGGCATGTGGCCCAACCGGCAAGGGATCGGTTCGGGAGCTGTCCACGATCAAGTTGGTGATCAACTTGTCACGCCGGCCTTCCTGGTGTTGCTGGGCACGCGAATGCAGGTCCTGGGTATTGAGTGTTGTCAGGGGTAAGGCACCACGCTCATCTTTCCCAAGGCTCTCGGCCAACAACTGGTCATACCACAAGCCCACGGCATTCAGCGCATTCGACCAGACCGATAGCACCCGCGTATGAACTGCTGCCTGCGTCTCCAGCAAGTGACAGGTTGTAACGTACTTCAGCACCTCGTTGTCCAACAGATTTGCCTGGCGAAAATGCTCGTTCATCTGGGCGGCACCCTGCAACAACTGGACCACATCAAGACCAAGTATGGCCGCTGGCAAGAGGCCCACTGCCGAGAGAATGCTAAAACGACCTCCGACTGCATCCGGAACCGGGAATCGATCCTGGCATCCCAGTTTATCTGCCAGCGATCCCAGTCGGCCCCCTTCCCCGGTCACCGGGATCACTCTCTCCGCCAGGCGTTCCGCGTCATCTCCACAACTAGCCTGCAGGTAAGGCAATAGTTGCCGCAGGGCAGTTGCTGTCTCCAGTGTTCCCCCGCTCTTGCTGATCACCACGATCGCCCATTCCTGTTCCAGGGCTTCCGCCAGGCGGTTACCCCCGAGACGCTGAATCAAGGCCTGACTCGCATCATTATCAAGATGGTTCCCTCCGAAATAGAGCCGGGGGGTATGGTGGCGTTGTTCACGACTCAGCTCGTTGTGATACGGATCACAGCAGGCCTCCATCAGTGCCCGGGCTCCCATGTAGGAACCACCAATACCCAGCAGTGCCACGGCGTCCACGGTGTCTCGCAAGCGCCCAGCCGTCTCCAAGATACGTCCGAGTTGGCTGGCGTCACCATGCTGCTGGTATTCTTCCAACAAGCGTTCTGGCAGGAGGTAAAAAGCTGCGTCCAGGGGCTGACGATCCGGAGGAATCAAAGTTCCCTCGAGCAATTTTGGATCACTCTCCACGACTTGCCGCCGCGCATCAAGCAACCCAGGCTCCAGGGCCTGATGCTGAGCATCGGTAATACCCAAGTCCGCCAGGCGGACTCCGGAACTGTCATATCGCAACAAGGACATAGAACCGATGTCTCAAAGAATCACGGTAGAAACAAACAGCGAAGTTCAACATATCCGACAACTGGTGAAAACGCTAGTCGACAGGCAAACGGGGTTCCAGCACGGCACGGGTGCTTGCAGTTTTTCTCGTTTCTGTTACTAAATGGATGCTCGCTTTTTTCTCCAACATGTCAGGACTCACTCCATGGATATCCATGATCTCACTCGCGGATTACACATTCAAAATGATTCCAAGATCATCATGCTGGTCGCTGATGGGCTGGGCGGTTTACCCATGGAAGTCGGTGGCTCCACGGAATTGGAAGCAGCCGCAACGCCCCACATGGACCAACTGGCAACACGGGGAGTCCAGGCTGCCAGCATCCCCGTCCTGCCGGGCATCAGCCCGGGCAGTGGACCTGGCCACCTGGGACTATTTGGTTATGACCCGGTCCACTACCAGATCGGTCGCGGCGCCCTGGAAGCAACCGGCATTGGATTTGAGCTACAGGCAAATGATGTCGCTATCCGCTGCAACTTTTGCACCCTCGATGACCAGGGCAATATCGTCGATCGACGTGCTGGACGAATCAGCAGCGAAGAAAGCCTGCCCCTGGTCGAGCGTCTGCGCAGCATCGAGATCCCGGACATCGAGATCTTCGTAGAACCCGTTAAGGAATACCGTTTCGTCGTTGTCTTTCGTGGTGCTGACCTGGGTGACCAAATCGATGATACGGATCCGCAGGCCACCGGCGTGCCACCCCTGGAACCCACCGCCAATGATTCGGACAGTGAAAAAACAGTGCAGGTTGCCCGGGAATTTCTTCGACAGGCTCGTGAATTACTGGCTGATCAGCCAAAGGCCAATTTCCATACCATGCGCGGTGTTGCAGCCAAGCCCAATCTTCCCAGCTACCAGGAAGTTTACGGACTGCGAGCAGCTGCCATTGCCGTCTACCCCATGTACAAGGGCCTGGCCCGACTGGTGGGCATGCAGGTCGTCGGGGAACCCCAGACACTGAGCGAGCAAATCCAGTTACTGCGAGACCACTGGGACGACTACGACTTCTTTTTTGTTCACTTCAAATACACTGACAGCACAGGCGAAGACGGGGACTTCGAAGCCAAGCGACAACGGATTGAAGAACTGGATTCCGCCATTCCGGAAATCGATGCGTTGGGTCCCCAGGTGCTTTTGATTACCGGTGACCATAGTACCCCCTGCTATCTGAAAAGTCATAGCTGGCACCCGGTTCCCACGCTGCTGGTTTCCGATCGCTGTCGCCCGGACGGGCATACCGAATTCAATGAATCCACCTGTATTCACGGAGGCCTGGGGCACGTGGAAGCCAAGTACCTGATGCCATTGGCCCTGGCCAATGCCGACAAGCTCGGCAAGTATGGTGCCTGATTCAAATCCGTTCAGGGTCCTGATCTCAGGAACCGTGCATTCAGCCAGTCTGCCAGGTCGCGCTGGTCGCCCTGGTCTGAACACTCCACGACCAGGGCCAGTCGCCGAGCGTCACCCAGGGAAAGATTCATCCTGTGAACACCCTGGCCTCCACGCATGATGGGGCTGCTGGTAACGCGTTGCCAGGAACTACTTGCCGGATCAGCTCCTGGTCGCTGCAAATAGATGGCGAACACGACACTTCCCTGCTTCTGGGCCTGGTCGTCGATGCCAACTTCTACCTGGAACCGATCGTACCCTGGCGGAATATCGTAGGCCAACCGTGAAGTGCTATGCATCCCGATTCCCTTGCGATACAGTTGACCAGCGACTCGCAACTGACCACCGACGACGTTTCGATCAACATGGAAAGGCCACTGGATATCCAGGAAGGGAATATGTCGGTAATCAACTGACGGCAAGTCGCCAAGATAAACAACCCGACGACTAACGGGGCGAATCATGGCGACCTGATCCCATGGAATGCCCTTCGAAAGATGAGTCTTGATACGAATCGATCCGGATAATTCACACTCCAGGACATCATCCTGGACGGCAATTTTCCGGACCTGCAACCATGACCCTTCACGAAATCCAATACCTGCCTTTACCATGTCTTTGACCGGCTTGCGAACCAGTGTTGTATTGAATCCCACGGCCACAACATTCTTGACCGGCACCCTCAGGGGAGCAGCTCGTTGTGTACTGCGCATCTGGAATGCCTGTTCCAGGTTTTCAGCGGAAACCTCTGCAAAGCCAGCCAGCACTCCCTCCACCGTATCCTTGTTCTGCAGGTAAAGCGTGTCCTCGCGTTCCGTGCGTTTCCCGATCCTGTCCAGCCAGCGATCACGTTGCACTGGATCAGACGATGGTTTAAGCAAGATACCCCGGATGGATTCCAGGGGCAGCAACGTTTCCTGCCACAGGTCAGACTGAATCACCAGGTGATCCCCGGTCAATCGCACGATCTCGGCAACCAGCAAACTACCGTCAGCCAGTATCACGTGAGGCATGTTACCTGCCATACGCGACTGACCCCAGCGCACAAGATCAGCTGCTGCGATCACCCGTTTTCCTTGCGCCTGCAGCAGGTGGATCTTGCCGTCGTCGGAAACAGACTGCAATCGCGCTTTAAAGGGCTCCCCATCCACGGGAATCGCAACGGGCGTTTGTCCCGGTAACAGTGGCGCACGGCCGACAACTGTCAACCATCCCATCATTAAAATCAAACCACGCATTACCGTCATGACCAGGACCTAACGCCGAAAAATCGGCAAGTAGTTATTGGGCATCTGCAGGATCAGGCAAGCCATTGCCGTCGCATACTCGGGACAAATCATGTCTTTCCAAGATCCATTTTTCTGTTGACTCTCCAGTAATTCATCATGAATTCGTGGATACCACTGCTGCCAGTAGTCTCCCCCAGCATGCCACATGGCCTGGACTGCGTAGTAATGTCCGTAGAAATAGTGTGTAGCGGTCCCGAACGCATCCGTCTTTGGCATATTGCTGCGCAGGTAGGCAAGTCCCTTGTGAACTTCATCTCCCTCGTAGATCCCGGCGCTATAAAGTGCCACGACGCCAGCTGCACTCCGCGGAAAAGAACTTTCGCCACCGGCAATCAGGTACATGAATCCCCCGTCTGCATTCTGACTGCGTTTGACGTAGGCGGTACAACGATCAATAACCTCGTTGGGCACATGCAGGCCGGCATTACGTGCGGCTCGCAAGGCCATCACCTGGCAGATCGTTACCGAGAGATCCGCATCCCGGCGCTGAGGCTGATAACGCCAGCCACCATCCTTATTTTGGGTGGTGACCATTAACTTAACCGCCTTGGAAAGTACCTTGCGCACACGCGGATCAGGTGACATGCCATAAACTTCTGCCAGGAACAGGGTAGCAAACCCATGGCCATACATCGGACCATGGGTATTCATGACGCCTGCATTAATGAATCCACTGTCCTGTGCATGGGCCATCACGAACTGTAGTGAACGTGTGACCTGTTTCCCATAAGGCCCTCGAGCGGGAGTACTCCCCTGTGCCAGGAAAGACATTCCGACCAGGCCACCCACAGCGACATTCTTACGATAGGCACCGACACCGAAGGAACCATCTTCATTCTGCCTTGCCGCCAGAAATGCGAGCCCACGATTAACCGCATCTCGCGTCTTGGGCTTCATCAGGTTAACCGGCATGCGACGGGACGAAACCGTTGGCTGCCCACTGGCAGAGATCATTAGCCTGCCGGGCAAGGGGAAAGATCCCATTCCCACTATCATGATAATGAGGGCATGTCGTCGCAGAAAACGTGCCATGTCAAATCGCTCCTGCCCCTTGCCGATGCAATCGATTGAACCACTTCACTTGTCAAACTATTTCCGTTTATGGCCTCTCGTCAGCCTGTTCAGCAAGTCGCCGATAAAACGCTTCCAGTAAACGTTCATACTTGGGTAAAAACTGGTCCGCTGCAGACCCGCGCAACTGCGCCTGAACCCGGGCGGGAAGATAGCCCCACAACTCTTCCATCGTCGCAGCAGCTTCTCCAGCTTCAACCGGTTCAGCATTTCCCTTCCCGACACGCTGTGAACTATCGGTGGCAGGTTTGGAAGATGACGACGGATCATCCGAATCCTGGATCCCTGCCGAAGCAGCGGCCCCGGCACCAGGACGAAAAGAGGAACCGTTGGATTGCTGGCGTAACTGCTTCATCAGGTCTGACAAGTCCTGGCTAATCATCTTTTGAAGTTGCTGAGTTTCCCGACCCAGGTCACCCACGGCCAGTCGACCTCGCACATTTTCCATCGAGGTACCAATACGCAACCATGAATTTCTTTCCGATTCCTGGCCAACATCTTCACCCTGCGTCAGCCTGCGCTGCCGATCTTGATCAACCTCTGGCCCCTGGTCTGCGGAAGATTTCCCCGGGCGTTCCTTCCCAACCGCTGGAAGTTGATCCAAGCCCTGGAACAATTCATCCTCGAGACTTTTCGGAGGCATCTTCTTTTGCGGCCCTGTTTTTTTCGAGACAGGCTGCGCCGCCCAAGCGGTACCGCTCGCCAGCACAGCCAGGATCACAAACGCCCCGGCATGGCAGGCCACGAATCCACACAATCGATTTTTATTACCTGTCATAACAAACAACCTCACTTCATCATTCTAGTGCAATCCATCGACTTCTGTCAGCGACAACTTTACGGCTGGCGTGGCACGGCTCCTCGCAAGCGTTCCACGATTTCAGCCAATTGCCCCTGCTGCTTTGCCAGTTCCGCAACTTGTTTCTCTTGCCGTGGTGTCCAACCTCCCGTGGTCAGTCGTACCTTACCGAGAGCTTCCGTCTGTCGATTAATATCGTCCTGCATCAGGTTTAACAGGACCAATTCTGACAAGCTGCGGGGACGGGCAGCTCCAGGCAACGGTTGTGAACCTTCAACAGGCGAATTCGCTGTGTCATTCCTATCACCTGTCGGCTTCTCCCCTAATGCTTCCAGCAATCGCTTCAGCTGCTTTACCACGGCAGATTGAACTTCTTGAACCATCACCTGCCCTGTCTTTTCTCCCTCCAAAGCATCAGCAGCACGCGCCATCGTTTCACCTACTACCTGGATACCAAATCGAAAGGCTGCCGACTGCTGCAACGACTCCCCTGCTGCCAAGGCATCCCTTGCCAAAAGACGTTGCTGCTCGGCCAGACCATTCAACACACCACGTTGAATTCGTGTCAGCTTCAACTCGGGGACAACCTTTCTTAAACGATCAAGCGACTTGGTCTCACGCAGTATTTCCTCCTGTCGCGCCAAGAAATCTACCAACTCGCCCTTTACTTTCTGAAGCTGCTCCTGCAATAGATCGCTTTTCACTTGGAACATGTCCCGTTGCAAATGCTGCTGTGCTTCCGCTAATTCTTGCTCAGCTTCCCGGCTACCAGCCTCCGCATCAGCCGCCTGCTGCTGCTTCATCGCCTGGCCCGCAAGCTTCATCTTCTGACCTGCATCCTGGATGGCCTGGGCAGCCTGTTCCGCACCCAGCTGCTGCAAGGATCTCTCCAGGGGTTGCAGCTGCCTGGCAATCTCACCTTGTTTCTCGGCTAACTGAGTAAACAACTTGCTTCGTACCGCTACCTGCGGCTCATCACTTGCCGGTTGCACCTGGCTTCCTAGATCACGCTGCCTGGCTCCCAGCTCTTCCAACTGCCGGGTCATGTTACGTAGTTCTCCCAGGACGCGATCCAACCGATACTGATGGCGATTACCCAGGATTAAAAGCATTCTCTGCAGGCCATCGTGAACCTCAGATTCAATCCGAATAGCCTTTCCCAGTTGATTTCGCTGGATATCTCGCCCACTCTCCCGCATCTGGCCCGCGAGCGCTTCCTGCCTGGCCAGGGCCAGCGCATCTACCAGGATCGCTGCGGAATCCTTATCTTCCTGGCTCAATCGTTCCTGCATCTGCAACATGCGTCCCAGGATCGTTTCCAGTTGTCGAGCCAGTTCGATCTGGCGTTCTCCCCACTGAACCTGCTCCTGTCGTTCCAGTTCGGTCAATTGGGATTCTGTACGACCAAGACGATCAACCTGCAATCGCTGAACCTGCTGAACGTACTGTTCCTGGAGGTCTGCCACGCGGCGCAGATCATGAGAAAACCGTCGATAGTCTTCCTGCTGAGAAATTTCACCCAACAGATTTTCCAGCAACTGGATCACTTTCTGCTGCCCCCGGGCCACCTGCATCCACGCCGATCGAACTTGCGGATGAACAGGCGTCTGAAACGTATCTACTTCGTCTCGAGGGAGGTCTTCCAGGGCCTTTTCACGGTCGGCACGAGCTTTTTTCAGTGCGACCAGTAATTGCGATTCGATGTTCACCAGGTGTTGCTGGTGAATATCCGCCAGTCGCTGCGATAGTTGTTCTAACTGACGTGACAATTCCGGCAACTGAACTCGATTATGTCGCAGCATACGCAACAACTGCTGCACATCAGTGGGAATGCCATCAGGCGTATCTGAAAGCACCTGTCGTATCTGACGCTGGTTCAACTCCACGCTTTGCATGTGATCCAAATCTGGTTTCTGGAAAGTAACAGGATCCTGGAACTGCAGCCCGATTTCTTGAGCATGCTGGGAGGTATCTCGCTGGCTACGCAAGGAATCCTTCAACCGAGTCACGATCCGGGCCTGCTGTCGCAAGATCTCCTGCTCTAATTCACTACGGGAAATCAGATCCAACTGTCCCACAGCACTCTCGCTTACCTGCCCCTTGATATCGGTTGCCAGGATACGGTATTCAACCCCGCCGGCTGACTTCAGGCTGGGCAACCGAGCCAGGTCCCAGCGATACGTCACCGCATGCCTGTCTGAAACCGGACCTGGCCCCAGGAAGCCGGTTGCACCCACGGCTACCTCCTCGTTATCCCGTTCCCACAAAACGATCGTCTGTCGATCCGACTGCCCCTCATCTGAGCGAGCAAAATTGAGCACCAGTTGTTGCAACCCAAGATCGTCGCGGGCATTAATTTCCAGGGAAACCAGTCCGGTCGGCAGGACCTGGTGTTGCAGTTCCGGTGATTCCAGTGCCACCCCAGGGGGCAGATCTGCGACGACGCGTACTTCCCATTGATCCTGCCCAACTCCCACCAGGCCACTTTCATCCTCCGCTTCAATCCAATAACGACCGGAATGCTCGAGAATCCAATCGGTGTCGTGATCGGCAGGCAGTGAAAAATGTCGCTTATCAGCAGCGAGCAGCAATGAATGACGGCGTCTGTGATTTTCTTCTTCGGTCACCAACACGACTCGCTTAACTACTCGGTCCAGTTGACCCTGCAGCGTTACTTGAGAGTCCTGCAAGGCACGAAAACTTTCCTGGACCTGTTCGATCGGCCAATGCAGGTATTCCGGGGGGTGAATATTCAGTTGCAATTCTTCCACGACAGGCGGATCGATCACCGTGACGTAATTCCATGGCATCGCGTCATCATCACCTCCCACCACACGAAACTGGAACGATCGCTGGACGTTGCTAAAGCGGTACAGGGCATTTTCTCCTTCCTGTTCCATGAGCATGGTTTCCTGATCACCTCGATCATCAAGTGGCTGATACTGCAGTACTACCTGCTCGGGAAGATGCTCGTTCAGATCTTTGACCCGGACACGAAAACTCGCTCCTGTGGCAATTTTAAGTGGTGGAGGGTCAACCAGTTGCAAGTGATTCCAACGCGGCCAGGGCGAATGAATCCAGGGACGTGTCAAGCGACCGGCTGCCTGGCTCGCAGCCGTCCCATCTAAGACGAAACAGGTTCCAACCAGCAGCAGCATGACCAGCATTAATCCAACAGCGCGCCAGGTGCCGGCAGATTGCATGCAACGATCAATATCTAATTCATCCAGTTCCCGCGATGTTGAATCGATGACCGCCTGGCGCAACGTTGCCGATCCAGCACCGGTTGCTTTCGTTGGCAACTGGAGAAACGCGATCGAACTGGACAACCGTTGCCCCAGATCAGGAAAACAGGTTTCGACATGACGTGCGACGTAAATATCGGAACAACGATGACGAATCGCCGGCAAAAGGAGACGCCAGCAGGCCCAACCAAACACCGCCCAGAAACAAGCTGCCATCATCCAACGCAAACCCACGTCCTGGATGCGCAAACTATAATCCACGCCACCCACGATCAGACCCACCAGCAAGATCAGCGCCAGGCAGCGGGCCATGTTCCAGAGAAACACCAGCCGCCAGGAACGCAAGGCCAGCGCCCGTATCATGACTTCCAGCGGATGGCTCATTACGGCAACCTCTCGTTCTTACCAACAGCGTATCTCGATTTGCACAAACACCTGAGCACGACTCCTTAAGTCTAACGCAAACCCTTCTTTAAAACAGCCGCAAAGCTCTCCGCATGGACGCCTAACCAATACCATACCAATAACTTACGTGCCCTCTTTCGACTTAGAGCATACCTGCCCGCTTGCGTAACAACCATTCCCCGGTGAGCAGCAACAGGAACAAGGTCGCCCACCAGGGACTATTCCAAAGAGGTTGCGCAGGCTGGGACTGAACACGGACCTGTCGACCCACCGGCAAGTCATTGGTTAGCCTGTCTACCTGCTCGGGCAAGTAAAATCTTCCCCTGGATATCTTGGCAGCCAACCGCAGATCTGCTTCGTCCATTTGTTTACGGGTCATTTCCTGATCTGGCCGCAAGACACGAAAAACGGTTGCTGGAGGTTCTCCATCCAAGGTTGGTGTTGCTAACCAGGCACGATATTTCCCCTCGGTCAACTGACCAATTCGCCCGCTAAACATTCCTCGTTCACCTGTCTCTCGCCGCATCACTATTTTACGACGATTCCCTTGTTCCCGATCGATAACCACGGTGACAGCGTCATCCTGTGGTGGAGCCAGTCGGTCATCAAAAAATCGCACCTGCAATTCAATTGAATCCCCTTGGCGATATTCTTCCCGATGGGACGTAAGTTCTGCCTGTCGGCTTTTCCCAAGTAGTTTCGATCGACTCAGATAGCGAATCGTCTGCAGCCAGTAACGATCAAACAAATGCTCCCCGTCCGGAGCACCCAGCCAACGCCAGGTTTCGTCCGTCGCATGAAAGACCACTTTTCCTGCCCCCACGAATTGCAGGCTAACCACGGGAAGATTGACTGTATCTTCAGGCTGGAATGCCGGGCGTTCCACCAGGACCCGAACTCCACTGTGAATCCTGGGCAGAGCCAGTAACCATCGCAAACCAGGAAGCCGCTGCCAGGCACTGGCATTACCATCCGCTGTTTCCGCCAGTTGGACATGAGGTGTTACCTGGCCAAGTCGACTAATCCGAACCGCGGATTCCTGTATCAACAACTGATCAGGCCGCGGCATTTCCACGATATCCATATCTGCTGGGAACAGTTTTTCCAGGGGCGTTTCCCGATAAGCAAGCGGCAAATGACGGGGCCCGGCAATCAGGATCAGGCCGCCGCCGCGTTCGGTCACGAAATCAGACAGGTTTTGCAGAGCCGATTCGCTCAACAGCTTTCGATTCACATCACCGAAAATGATCACATCATACGCATAGAGTTCTTCCCGGTTTACGGGAAAGGTCGATTCAGACGTAGTATCCAGTTCCACGTATTGCAAATCAGCCTCTTGCAAAATCGTGGTTAGCTCGATGGCCTTTTCCGCTACGGTCCCCGTACGTTTCAATCCACGACTCAAGAGGTTTCGGATCGCTCGAAATTCATAACTCGGATATTCCTGGACCAGCAGGACACGGATCGTCTCATCCGTCACACGAACCTCCTGTGAGTCACGATTATTGGCCAGGTCGCTATCCGTGGCAGAGTCAGCCACGACCACGAATTCAAATTCCCCGACTTCCTGGGGTCGGTAAGAAAGACGCATCGTCTGCGTGTAATCCTCGCCTTCGATCTTTACTTTCTGCTGCGTCAATATCCGGTGTGATCCTGCTCGCTCCAGGCGTACCATGACTTCCTGCTGATCCATCCCAGTGGCACTCAACTTGAAATCGAAGTGAAGCAAATCATCTACGAAAGTGACACGATCAGCAAACAGGTCGCTAACTCGTACATCTTTTAACGCTCGGGCATTGCCAAGCCCCACGATATGCAAGGGAATACCTTTGCGACGACTGTACTTGGACACATCCCCCAGGGAAGGCCCCGCCGTGGTAACTCCATCTGTCAGAACGATAATTGCTGCCGTCGGCCGACCACGCTGAAGATCCAGGACATCACGAATATTATCCCCCAGACGACTGCTATCTTCACGCGCCTGGATTGCTCGAATGTTCTCTGGCAACGCGGCCTCTGCAGCATCAACGGCACGCAGACTACGCCCCATACGAAAAACCTTCACGTGATATTTCTGTTCCAGTTCGCTCAACAGTCGAGCATCCTCTTGTAACAGAATCGTTTTCGCCATGTTTAGCCGATCTGATTCCGTAAAACCCAGTTGATCCAATTGCCCCCGCCATACCTGGCTTACCTCGCTATCGTCTAGCTGATCCTTGAGACTCATACTCTCGGAATCATCAATGATAACAATCACATCCGCCAGATCTGTAACATGATGCTGTTGCATCCATCCATAGAGCATGAACACCACCAGTCCCACGAGCGTCATCCGCAAGACAATCAGCGCGATCCGCGAGGCCATTCCCGAATGGCCTCGCTCTTGCCAGTACAGGAAGGAAATAATTCCCAGTACGATCAGCAGGAACAGGACAGTCACCGAAGGAGGTAGAAACCAAGTGTGTCGGTAGCTTGGCTCCAGGCCTTCCCCAACGGCCAGCAAGACCCCGCGGCACAAACCGGGCAATCGTTCAGCAAGTAGGAGGATCGTAGAATTCATCCCGTGGCACGCCCCAGGTAACAGGCATAAAGAGATTCGGTCAAGAGAAGTCCTAACAGGCCAACCAGCAAGTAACGATAGATCGCACGACCCGTCACCAGGGGCGATTGCCGATCTGTCATTTCCGTTTTCGTATCCCCCACCTCTACCAGACTTGGCAACAAGGCGGGGGCGCTGCGAGACAGATCGCTCTCCCGGGTGTCCACGTTGACCGCGAACCACTCGGACTCGTCCACTGCCGATTGATATCGAGCTTCGTACATGCCACTGAACGACGTGTTTTCATACCACCAAGCCAGCCGATCTCCACTGCTGTCGCTGGCCACATGGTTCGCCTGACCACGGGGATTGATCACCTCGACTCCTGATACCATGACGGCTTGACCTTGTGAAATTTCCAGCACCTGCCCGACCTCTACATTTCTCTCCTGGTCCCGGGTGCGCACAGCCAGTGCCAGAGTTTCCTGGACGAGGGGAAGAAAGCTTGGCCACGTACCAAGATCTGACCAGGGAATCGGTGGCTCTCGAGTTTGGTCAACGGACTGGTCCGATGCCGCCGTCGTAAAAACGATACACCGCCCACGACCGATCCGTTCCTCGATAATTGCCGGGTCTGAATTAGCGAACTGGAGAACCACTTGAGGGGTGGATTGTTCCGTGCTTCCATAGGGTTCCACCTGGATGTAACGGGTGATCGGAGAGGTCAACAGCCCACTGTCAACCTGGCCTTTAAAAGGTGCAATGATGGGATGCTGATAGTCCCGCGGATCGAATTGATACCTGGCCGTCACAACCGGCTCGACCAATCGGGCTGGCAAGACGCGCCGCTTTCCACGACTGGCCCCCAGGGCCTCGTTGTAATCCTGGACCTGCACCCGGTCACCCAGGAAAAAAACCACTGTGCCAGCCTGTCGCAAATATTCGTACAGGACATTGGCTTCTTCCAGGCCAAAGCGACCAACGTTACAGAGGAACACTGCCGCATAACGAGACAGATCTCGTTCCAACAAACCACTTTCCGATACGACCTCGGGGCGAATTTGAAGCTGCCGTCCACCGGTCGGATTCAGACTCAGGTCCACGTAGCGAGCCTCGCCGGCACGCCCTTCCACGCACAACACTTCCAGCGCCTGGCGCACTGGCACACTGGCCCAGCGGCGATTATCAATAGCCAGGGCATCGCCCTGGGTCCGCACCTCGATCTGATGCTCTCCGGGAACCTCAAAGCGAGCCCGGTAATGCAGGGTAAGCTGGCTGCCGGGTTCAAGGTCAACTCTTTCCTGGTGAACGCGTTGTCCATCAACCCAGAACTCGACGGGCAAACCTGTTATCGGTCGGTCAGAAAAATTTTGTACTTCAGCCTCCCAGGGAATATCCTGCTGAACTGTCACCCAATCAGGTTTCAACTCACAGCGTGTAATCGCCACGTTCTGGGTCTCATCACTCCCCACATCAATCACCTGCAGTCGGCAGTTGCGGGCCAGTTCATCCAGGCGTGCTGCCAACGACTGTTCAGCGGCAACTCCCCAGGTGGTCTCCCCCATATCCGTAAAGATACCAATAACCGTCTCTTGCAATCGTGGCTGATCTTTTTTTACTTCCTCGATCAACTGTTCCAACTCGGTCAACGTGGTTGCCAGGTTCGCCATGGCATGACGTAACACCAGGTTATCCAGTTCTCGCAATACGTCCTCGACATCAAAAGCCGGGGAGCGGATCACGACCTCGGGTGGATTCGCCATCATGATCAACGTGAAGCCGTCGCCTTGGCGAGCGGAACGAATCCATTTTTCGGCAACACGTTTCGCTGCGGAAAACCTCGTTCCAACCTCTTCTTCTGCAGCCATCGAAAAGGATCCATCGATCACCAGGACGAGGTGACGACGAGCCTCGCCAGGTCGATTACCGGTTGTCGATGGCCACCAGGAAACCCTCGGATCCGAGAGGGCCAGGGCCAGCAACAACAGGATCAGTACCCGCAGGCTGAGCAACAGCCAGCGTTCCAATCGAATCCGACGTGCGTGTTTCTGAACTGCGGCAAGCAAGTATTCCATCGCCGCCCAGGACACGTGCTGATATTTTCTGCGGCTCCACAGATGGATCACGATCGGCAACAGCGCAGCCAGTCCCCAGAGCAGCATTCCGCTACTACCGAAAACCCAGGCAGCCAAAGGTAGCGATGGCAGCCTCTCGTTGAGACTAGCGATAATCACCATGTGTATTTCCAGCGGCATACACCGCTCTTCCTGTGAAATTCATGATCAACGTACCTGCCGGGAACGTTCCGCCAGGTAGCTGGACAGGGCGACATCCAGCGATGTATCGGTTCGTACCTGCTGATAGTCCAGGCCCGCCGCGCGACACTGCTGCGCGACCTGGGTAAGATAACGGTCAAATTCTTCCAGGTACGCCCGTCGCAACGCCCTTGGATCTGCAATCACTTCCGGAAATTGTTCCAAACCTTGAAAAAGTGTCGGTTGCTCGAAGGGAAACTCCAGTTCCGCTGGATCCAGCATATGCAACACGATCACGTCATGCTGGCGATGTCTAAAATGCTTTAAACCGGCAATCGTATCTGCAGGATCCCCAAACAAATCACTCAATACGACCACGATACCGCGTTTCGAAAATCGTTCAGCCAGTTCATGAAAGACTGGGCCGATGGATGTCTTTCCATGGGATTCTGCACCCTCCATGACATCAACCACCTGCTGCAGGTGAGCGGGATGACTGGCTGGCCGCAGGAATGCCTGAACCTGGTCATCAAAAGTCACCAAGCTAACTGCATCCTGCTGGCGCAGAATCATCCAAGCCAGGCTCGCGGCCATGCACTGGGCATACGCCAGCTTGCTCATGGCGGCAGTGGGCCCCTGGTACTGCATGCTCTCGCTGACATCCAGGACCAGGTAAGCGATCAGGTTGGTTTCATCTTCGTACCGCTTGAGCGACAGCTTGTCGGTACGCGCAAGTACCTTCCAATCCAGATAACGCAAGTCATCGCCTGGAACGTATTCACGATGCTCGGCAAATTCGATCGAGAAACCATGGTACGGGCTGCGATGCAAGCCAGCCACGTAACCTTCGACGATATGCCGGGCACGTAGTCGCAACCCCTGGATTTCAGCGAGCGTCTGTGGATCTAAAGACTTCCGGGATTTTTCCACCTGGTCCCTCGTCATGGGTTACCTGGAGCAGATGTTCGATCAGCTGACAAATAATATCATCTGCACTGATACCATCTGACTCCGCGTTGAAATTGGTCTTAATACGGTGTCGCAGTACGGGGTAGGCTACCGCCTGAATATCCTCGACGTCGACACTTAATCTCCCGTTCATCAGGGCCTGGACCTTAGCTGCCAGGACAAGATTCTGACCGGCCCGCGGCCCAGCACCCCACATGACACATTCCTTGACGATTTCCAAACTCTCTGCCTGCCCTGGTCGTGTCAAACGAGTTAACTGCAGAGCAAAACGGGCCACGTGATCAGCAATCGGCACTTCCCGAACGATGCGGGCCGCTGCCAGGATCTGCTCGGTCGTCAAAACCGTTTCCAACTCAGCCTCTTCACCCCCGGCCGTCTGCTTAATAATTTCCAGTTCCTCTGTCTCATCCGGGTAGTCCACCAGCACGTTCAACATGAAACGATCAAGCTGGGCCTCCGGCAGTGGATAGGTTCCTTCCTGTTCGATCGGATTCTGGGTTGCCAGCACGAAAAACGGATCAGGCAATGCATGACGCTGGCCACCAGCGGTAACCTGGCATTCCTGCATCGCTTCCAGCAGGGCTGCCTGTGTCTTCGGAGGAGTCCGATTGATTTCATCCGCCAACAGAACGTTGGTAAAAACAGGTCCGGAAACAAAGCGAAACTCACGCTGCCCGCTGGCCCTGTCTTCCTCGATCACTTCCGTTCCCGTGATATCGGCTGGCATGAGATCCGGCGTGAACTGGATCCGACTGAACTGCAACGACAAGGCCCGTGCCAGGGTGCGTACCATCAGCGTCTTGGCAAGTCCCGGAACCCCCACGAGCAAGCAGTGCCCCTGCCCGAAAAGGGCAATTAATAACTGGCGAACAACATCCTGTTGACCGACGATCACCCGGGATACCTGTTCCGTGATCTGCTGGCAGGATTCTCGCAGCATTTCCGCTGAGCGGAGGTCATCTTGTTCCAACATTTCCCCAATTCCTTCTATGTAGTCCCATCCGTTACCTGGCGAAACTAATCATTTCTGAAAGCAAACAAACGATTGGCCGTCACCAGTAACAAACGATCATTGCAAATTAATAAATGGCCCCCACTAACCCCACGAGGCAACAGGTCAATTTGTCGATGTAGCTGCCACGCAGCAGCGTCCCTGGCCACCTCCCTGCGAAACACGTAGATTGTTTCTCGGGTCGGCCAGTAAACCTCTCCCCCAGCAATCAATCCGCGACCGAGCCCCCGAGGATCTGGCCGCGCGGCTGCCAAATCATTATCTACGGCATCCGGAAACTGTCGACGCAAATGCCCCTTGTAAAGATCCAACCAGTAAAGGTAATCACCACTGGCAACCAGGTCATCACCGACAACACCCAGCAAATGGACAATATCGTCTGTCTTTCCTGACTGCTCCTGCCACAACAAGGCTCCCGTGGCGGCCTCCAGGGCAAAAACCTGCTGACTATCCGAGGGAGCAACCACCAGTATGCCACGGTGAATCAAGCAGGGATTCAAGTCGCGAAAAAAGTGTCTTCCGGCACCCTCTGCAGCACCCGCTCTAAACGTCCTGCGCGGATAGGTCGTCAGCCAGCGAATGTCACCATCGGCTGCTCGCACCGCCGCGATCGCCCCGGCATTCGTATTGTAGTAGAGCATGCCGTGATCCAACGTTAGCAGGTGATGCGTGATCTCCGGCCACTGTCCCTGACCCGGTGTCTCAGCCGAACAGATCAACACACGCCAGCGGAGCTTGCCACTGTCCAGCTCAAAACAGGCCAGGTAGGCATGCGATCTTACCTGGTCACGCCTGCGCATGCCGACGTAAAGTTGATTGCCATCAATCACCGGTGCTCCCTCGAAGGCCCAATCAGGTCCATCTGGTCGCAGGGGAAATCCTGGCAACAACTTGCCCTCGGCGTCCAGGTCCAATCCGACCAGGTAACCCGTGGGATGAACCAGGGGATCTGCTCGCTGACTCAAAACGGAAACAGGCGAACCCACCTTGGCAAACAAACGATTTCGATGGACGGTCAGCGTGCCACGTACCACCCCGAAATGCTTCCCCTCCAGCAGCAACTGATCCCGGGCAATTCCTGAATCGAAAATCGTGCCCGTTGCATCCGCAGGGTTCCAGGCTGGGGAACCGTCTTGCAGCTGAAATGCCCGGATTCGCGTCTGCTCATTAACGTAAACCACCTGTCGATGAATTACTGGAAAACAACTCAATAATCCCTGCATATCCTCGGCGATGCGGGGACGTACCAGGCTCATTAATTCCTGCTCGGCAGTCCAATGCTGCAACGACTGAAACCAGACCGGTACATGACGAATATCTATCGATCGAGCCGGTGTTGCCGAGCGCGAGACCGTTCCCGCAAAGGTACTCCAGTCGGTACTCGCTGCGACTTGTTTCCAGTTGGCGCTGCGTGCCAGCAAGTCTTCCAAGATCTTCACATAAGAACCGGTCCTGCCCGCCAGTCGCCCTTGCTCGCCTGGGTAAAGTCGCCCCAGGTATTCCAACTCCCTACGTGCACGTTGCTCATGTCGCTCCATGACCGATACCAACACCAACCTCGCGAAAATTGCTGCCCTTTCCAAGTCACTGTTCGGACACGTCAACCATGGTCGTCCGGCTGGGGCGGCCTGCAGAGCAGGCATCACCGCTGCCCAGGCCTCGTTACTGTTAAGCAACCGTAATTGCATCCAAAACGGACGCCCATGAACTGCGTGCTGGTGATCCGGGGCCAGTCCACCACGTGGCTGTGAAAAAATTTGCTCCCAGCAAAAGCGGGCAGCCGTATAATCGCCCTCCTCCAAGCCATATTCACCCAGCAGCAAAAGGGCGTCATCTCCATAGCTGCTGGCAAATAGCTCATCCACTATTCGCTGCAGCAGAGTGCGGTCCCCGGTCTTACGAGCCTCGATAAACCAACGCCTCGCCAGCGGATCGACCTGTCGTCGATACCGCACCAGGGCTTCCGGAGCCCGCTGGCCCAGGGATGCAAACCAACCCTGGGCATACTGCTGGACGGTTAGATAATACGGTCCCTCCGTTTTCGCTTTACCTGCATTTACCGCAATCAACCGCTTACCGTCGGTTCGTACGACTCCCCGCACGACCTCAATGGCTTCATCCCATTGCTGGTCAGCCAGCAAGCGATCTGCCTGGTGAATTAAGGTTAACGAGATGTTACCCACCTGATCCAGATTTACTTCCGGCGCCGACTGCGAAGTGGTCCTGCGGTTCAGTTCCTGGCTATTGGCTGGGGGCATTTTTAACCCGCAGAGGGCCAGCAGGGAACACGCTACCATGCGGGTTATTCGCGCACGGCAATACCGATGATGCTGCGCAAGAGAGTTTACCGATCGCATGGCGACTGCCCCTTTCAAGGACGCTTACTCACCCAGTATAAGTGCTGGCTATCCTCGAGAAAAGAAATATCATGGTCCTCACCCGCGCAGACTGTGAGCAGTTACAACGAACATTCGGCCTGGGAAAAGATTAAGGCCCTGATAACCTGTTCGAAACACGATTCAGCGGACATAGCCCTCGATCAAGCGGCCTAACAGAAAAGCTGCTACACCGAAAATCAACATGATCACCATCTGGCTTAAATGAAACTCACGTCCCAAACCATCATTTAGCTCCATGAACATGGCCAACGGCAATACCGTTAATCCAACCAATTGTAGGAACCGACCGAGAGCTTGCATGAGATCCTATTCCTCTCCATAACGAGCCATAGATATCGCAACGGGCCAACCCGTAACAAAAACCGATGAGCGACGCAAACACATTCAATGATGAGACAATGATTCCTGGGAGTGCGACGAGGGGTCCCTGACACCACCTGGGCCCAACACGGCAGCCCCTCCAGTCGTCGCCAGCAGTTGTTGCTCACGCGCTCTCCGCACCTGCGATCCAAAATAATATCCCAGCCCGCAGAAAATCAAGAACGGCATGCTCATCATGAACAGGATGCTCCAGAAATAACCTCGAACCAGGCCATCTTGGCTCTGACCGTTTTCAGCCAGCGCCTGCTTGCAGGTGGGACAGGCCAGGACTGGCTGTACGAGGATCAAAGAGACGAATCCGATTACCAGAATCATGCCCAGCCATCGTCGCCCAATTTGCCCTGGAAGCAGTATTTTAAAATTCATCATCCTCACGACACCTGTCCTTGCCATGGTATCTGCCACTTGATCAATGCGGCGGGTAGACCTGGTACAACAACAAATATACCAAAACTCCTGTTACCGAGACATACAGCCAAATCGGAAACGTCCATCGCGCCAGGCGACGATGCCGTGTCCGCTGATCCCGGTATCCCAGGTAGATCGTCCACAGGGCAAGGAACGGTACTAGGGCTGCCAACAGGATGTGCGACAGCAACATCAGGTAATACGAGTACCGAACCACGGTCGGTGGATACTCCGGAAACTTCGTACTCACACCTGCTTTCACGACAATGTGGTAATAAAGATAACAGGCCAGAAAAAGCACGGAAACTCCGAAGCAAGCTACCATCGTGCGACGATGCGCCCCTTCGTGCCCCCGTTTAACAAGACCGTAACCCACCAACAGCAGAACCATGGCCAGCGCATTGAGAGATGCGTTGACATGGGGAAAAACGGATTCGCTGGCAAATATCATGACGACTATCGAACCATGGTCTTCAGGGAGCAACCGGTTTTGACGGTTGCTCGGTCTCTTCGCTCGTAACACCATTATCCTGATCATTGGATTCCTGGACTGAATCCAATGAACGCTGTAACTGTGCCTTCTTTTCAACCCACTCCACCGGTTCTTCCGACTCCGTGGCCAGGCGTTTGATTTCCCGTCGCATGGCCAGCCATTCCTCTGCTTTATTCCAGTGAAAAGCACCGCGGACATTACCCCATTTATCGACCACGGCGAAACGTTCGGAATGCGTCTTGGGTCCCAGGGGGAACTGGAATTTCTCGGCCGCCACGCGGCGAATATAGTCAAAGTTTCCGGTCAGGAAAAACCACTGCTGTCCATCATTCGTAAATTGTTTCGCATAATTCTGCAGCACCGCAGGCGAATCGTTCTCCGGATCACAGGTAATCCCGACGAACGTCACACCGTCGCCGCTAAAGTCAGAATGCAGCAACTTGATATGCTCATTCTGGGTGCGACATACCGTTGGACAGGAGGCAAAGAAGAAGCTGGCTACCCACACCTTCCCCTCCAACTCGCTGCTGCTAAACGGCTCATTGGTCCGGCGTGTCAACGTGAAGTCCTGCATCCATTTCTGTTGTTCGTCTGCAGGTATTTCCAGGTACTGCTCATCAACGGGCTGGATCACCAGGGGCGTTTCACGGCCCATTCTCCAGATCATGATCAACGCCATGCTTCCGGTAAACACCAGCAATACAGCCAGCCAGAAAACCAAGACACGATTCACAGCAAATCTCCCCGGGTCCGTCGTCGCGAAACCTTACAAGCGAGTGTAAAAGCGGCTAACAAGAACAGCAAGGTGACTGCCAGGGACGTTCCCAGTGACGGAACCCAGATCCTTCCACTGGCAACTGACCCAACCAACAATTCATGAAGAGGCGCCACCACGTAGGTCAACGGGTTACAACGCATCACCCAGTGAAGCAACTGTTGGCTGAAAACCACATGAGCCGCCAACCCCGGCACTGGAAAGAAAGCGCCCGACAACAGCCACATGGGCATCAAGACCAGGTTCATCACGGCATGAAACCCTTGAATGGACTCCATATTCCAGGCCATCGCAAAACCCATCGATGTCATCAACAGGGCACCCAGCAGCAGGACACCAAGCATGCAGAGGACATTCCCCCAACTTAACTCTATATCCAATGTCAGCACCAGGACCAGGCAGAGTGCGACCTGGAACCAGGCAATCAGGGTCGCCCCCAGTATCTTTCCCAACACAATCGACCAGGGGGGAATCGGCGCCACCAGGACCGACTGCAGAAAACCCTCACGACGGTCTTCGATAATCGAAACTGACGAGAAAATCGCCGTAAACATCAGGATCAAAACCAGTGTTCCCGGAAAAAAGTACTCTCGGAACGAAGGACCGTCTGTCGCAACCTGGAAACTCTGATGCAAGCCGGCACCAAAAAGCAACCAAAACAACAAGGGCGTACCAATTGCTCCCACAACACGGTTCGGCTGTCGAAAGAATCGTATAAATTCCCTCCAGCTTAATGTCGAGACAACCAGCCAGGGGCGCACGGTCAGCGGTCCTACCGATACTCGCGGGGAGCCTTCCTGGGGGATTTCGTTCATGACTCCTCCCCACTTGTGCTGCTCGACTGAAATTGCTGGCCCGTCTTATGGATGAAGACGTCTTCCAGTGTCGGCTTCCCCCAGGTCATGGATTCCACCTGTTGCTGAAACTCTCCTTGCAACAAATCCCACAACGATTCATTTTCCAGTGGAGGCACCCTCAGCTGTCCATCCATCAGGTGCACCGAAACACCACAACGGGTTTCAAGCTGCTCCTTAAGCTGCACGGGATTACTACAAGTGATAGTAACCTGATCGCCTCCCAACTCTCGTCGCAACGCTTCCGGTTGATCGAGGGCGACCAAGTTGCCCTCGTGCAGGATGCCAATACGATCCGCACGATCTCCCTCGCTCAACAGGTGTGTTGTCATGACTACCGTCAATCCGTATTCCCCCTGCAACTGTCGAAGATAATTCCAGAAGTCACTCCGGGCCCCGGGGTCCAGGCCGGTACTGGGCTCATCCAGCAACAATAATTCCGGACGATGCATCAGGCTCCTGGCCAGGTCCACGCGCCGTTGCAGTCCACCTGACAGCGTCTCCACGCGATCGCTGATCCGTGCTTCCAGCCCAAGCTGCAAAAGGACTTCCCGCTGACGCACGGCTAGTTCTCGCCCCCCCAACCCATACAAGGCAGCCTGGCAACGCAGGTTCTCAGCAACCGTCAACTTACGATCGAGACTCGGCGACTGGAAAACAATTCCCAATCGCCTTCGGATGGCATCTGGTTTCTCTGCCAGGCAGTCACCCAGCACACGGGCAGTACCATGCTGCAGAGGTACCAGCGTCGAGAGCAGTCGAAACAACGTTGTCTTGCCGCTGCCATTGGGACCCAGGAAAGCAAAAACCTCTCCCGGTTCTACCTGGAAGGCTACGTCACGCAAAGCAACACGCGACCCATATCGGAAGTTCAAATCCAGGACTTCAATTACCGGTTGTCCACTCATGTCTACAGCCCTGGCAACAAATCAACCGTGCGAGCCGTCCTGGCAATCAGTCGTGGTGTGGCTTGTCGTGACTATCGTCGGATTTTTCGTCGGCTTCCCCGCTGCCATGCGTTCCAGAACCAATCGATTCATCGTACTGCTGCGGCTTGGCCGTATGTTCCCAACGTTCTTCCGAGTAATTACGAGTCCGCCGTCCCACGTCGGGAACCAGCATCAGGACCAGGAAAACACTCATCATGCTGGCCGGGATCGTGATCACCCATTTCCAATTGGACTCCCACAACAGATGCATGAAGAACATGATCACCAGCAGTGCTTTACCGCAGGAAATGGCCATCATCAACGCCCAGCCAATTTTCACATTGCTCGTCATGAGCGACGAGTTACCGACCAGGAAGGAAAGAGCCGTCAACACGCAAAGAGCGCCAAACACCATCAGGTACAGGCTGGTACCACCATGGGAATGATCGTCATGGTCCACGTCGTGGTGCGAATCCGTAGTCGTTTCTACTTGGTCTGTCATCGTTTATCCGATCTCAACAATCCGTACTGCAGCAAGTAACTGTCACTTCACACCCGCTCGCACATGTGGCTAGAACAGGTAGAGCAAGGGAAACAGGAAAATCCATACCAGGTCAACAAAGTGCCAATACAACCCAATGTTCTCCACGAGCCCCGCCTTGGCCGGACCCAGTTTCAAGGGCAACAACAAGGCAAAAGCAATCAAGCCAATGACCACGTGAATGGCATGGAAACCGGTCAGCAGAAAATAGGTACTGGCCCACATATTACCACTGGGAATATAAATCGGCAGTTTCAACCAGTGCTCTTTATCGTTCAAACCCTTGCCACCCCCCTTCATCTGAACCAGCGTTTTGCCACACCTTTCTAGGTTCGTGCGTTCAAGATTGATCAGATCCAGGCTTTGCTTTTCCGCAGCCGTCAGTTGCCCCGTCTTCTTATCCAACGCCTGCTGGTCGTCACTAACACGCTGGAGCGATTTCGTCACCAATTGAGCGCGTCGCTCAATCTGTTTCTTGGCATAGTCCTCGTACCGATGAATCGGATAAATATTGTAGGCCAGGGCCAGAATCGGCCCCTCGTCGTTGGTCCGGGCTACCTCCAATTCCGTCCAGCGAACCAGGCTTAACAACTCATCAACCCGGCCTGTTTGATCCTCGGGAATATCCTCGCTCTTGAGGTTCATCAAGCGTGTACGAATTGCTGCCACGTAATAGACATCAGCTCGGTCATATATCTGGCTGTGCGGCTGGGCTGGATAAATGCCGTGCTCGAATTTCGAATTATACTCAACCGCCTTAACCCCCAGGAACAACATTCCGAGGACAAAGGTAAGCACCATCCAGAGCTTGGCCAGCCCGACCTTATTGGCCTTGGCCGCCTCCAGGGCCAGTACGATAGAAACGCTGGAACAAATCAGGACGAAGGTATTAAAAGCACCGATGTATTCCTTGACGTGCACATCATGCGGCGTCGGCCATGTTCCGGCCGGAGCACCAAATCGCAAAACGATATAAGTACCAATCAATCCGGCAAAAAACATGATCTCGGTCGACAGGAACAGCCACAGGCAAACCTTGCCATTGCGCAACGGCAGGCAGGGTTCATACTCCAACTGGATATGACCGTGATGATCGTCGTGATCGTGATGGGTATCAGCTTCTGTCATGGCAAACACTATGCAACTAAAGTGACAACAACCAGGACGACCAACAACGCCGGCAGGTACACCAACGTTGCTCGCAACAATCCTCGAGCCGTCTGATTATTTAAACAGACAAAAAAACGAACTGCAAATGTCAATTGAACCAATCCCAGGGCAAAAGCCGCCAACAGGTAATAACCAGCCATGGGAACAGGCAGGTAAAGGGCCGGTACAAAACTTACCGGCAGCAGGGCCAGGGCACCCAGGACCGCCTGCACCGCTGCCCGACGGCCCGTTGGATCTACCACCGTCCACATGCGAATTCCTGCCTGACGGTACTGGTCCCGATAAATCCAGGCAATCGCCATAAAATGTGGAAACTGCCAGAGAAACAGAAGCGTCAACAGGCTCAATGCCCGCACATTCTCCCAGGGTAACTGCGTCGTGTTAACAGCCGCCCAGCCCATCCAAACCGGCAAAGCCCCGGATATTGCACCTACCAGTGTGTTGTGTGGAGTCCGCATCTTGAGCGGCGTATAGGCAAAACCGTAGATGGCCCAGGTAGTCAGACCCAGCAACGCTGTTAAAAGATTTACCTGCCAGGCCAACTGGGCGAATCCCAGTACCAAGGTGACTACTGCAAACCCCATCACCTGATTGGCTGACATGCGTCCGGATGGCAAGGGACGATCCGAGGTCCGCTCCATGCGGGTATCACCCTCAACCTCAAACCACTGGTTCAAGGCACTGGCACTGGCTGCCACCCAGGCGGTTCCCAGCAGAACGTGCATCATGAGCCACGGATTCAATTGCCCCCAGCTGGCCACGTAGGACGCCGCAGCGACCACCACCAGCACCAGGACAGAGATACGAGGTCGCGTTAATTCAACGTAATCTTTCCAGCGGCCGAAGCCCTGGACGGCTCGTGTTTCAACGGCAAGGGTACTGGCACTCATAGTGTCAATTGCCCCCGTTCCATCCAGGCACTAACGAGAAACAGGTTTACTAACCGGCTACTACCATCTGTTGTTCGATCCTGTAAATTGGAAACCATTGGCTTCATGGAACAGGTTGCTCGCAATACAACTACTACAGCCAGTGCCAACAGCAGGGATCCGGTCGCCACGTGCGCCGTCACGATCATGGCCTGAACCATCCCCTGGGCCTGGACCGTGTAACCAGCGAACCAGCTGTACTCGGCAAGCCCCATGGGCCAACCGTATTTCAATACCCACGTCGCCGGTCCCAGTATCATCTGCAAGGCTGCCAACCCTGCCAGCACGACGACGGGTCGTCGCAGGTAACTCGCCAACTGTCGATGTCTCGCAGACCAGCAGAGTAGTCCCACATGCAGTACGACAACAACTGCCATCAACAGGTGAAACATGACCAGGACACGAAATGTTCCGGGCAGGGTTTGTACCATCACATGCCGAACATGTGCTCCGACAATCAACTGTGCGTAAATCATACCGGTTGTCAGGACGGCCAAATGTCGTACTCGGTGCAGTTGAGTCTGCAGTTGCTGGGAACCGTTCACCGCAGCCGAAGAAACCGCCTGGGAGCCAGGTTGTCGCCATGCACGTGATGTAAAAACGGCCATGGCAGCTGCGTATGCGAAAAATAGCGGCCCCACACAACCATGAACCAGTGCCAGGAACCGTTCATTCAACAGGACGCGAGCGCCTCCCAGGCCTCCCTGCAAAAGCACAAGTAGCAGGGCCAGGACAGCCAATCGCTTCATCCAACGTCGGGAATCTCGGCGCATCACCGAAACCACCAAACCAATCGTCAACAAGCCCACCAAGGCGCCCAGCAAGCGGTGACCATGTTCGATAAACAGGTCCCAGGGGCCAAAAAACCATGTCGTCCAGGGGTACAGGAAAAGGTTATAGCCAAACGTCGAGGGCCAATCCGGCACGGCCATACCGGCATCGTAAGTTGTCACGAGGCCCCCCGCCCAGATCAAGGGAAACGTCGCGCAGGCCAACGCCACCGCCCAGCGGTGTGGCGGATAAGCGTCATTTTTTTGCAGGCCTGTTACCATGGAGAGAATTTCCTGTTTCAATCTCGATGCGCTCGGCGCACGTCCTGTCAGGTTTCCCCGTCACCGGAGCTCTCTGCCTCCGGGGGCGGCTGAGTTTGCGGATAATAATCGGTATCCACCTCGGGCGAACCATATTCGTAGGGTCCGCGGTAGACGATTGGCTGGAAGTCAAAATTCCCATGACCGGGAGGACTGGGTGCCGTCCATTCCAGCGTGTTACTCTTCCACGGATTCCTACCCACCCTGGGTCCTCGAAACATGCTGTAGAAGATATTGATCGCAAAGATGATCTGGGAAGCAACCATGCCGATGGCGCATATCGACATGAACTGATTCATCGGCTGTAGTTGAGCAAACGTCTCGTAGTGGTAGGGGTCTGCCAAACGCCTGGGGAAACCCACTACGCCCAGGATGTGCATGGGATAAAAAGTACCGTTCATGAAGATAAAGGTCAGGAAGAAATGCAGCTTGCCTGCTGTTTCATTCATCAACCGGCCAAACATCTTGGGGTACCAGAAATAAATGGCTCCGAAGACGGCCATGGCTGTCCCGGAAAACAATACATAGTGAAAGTGGGCCACGATGAAATACGTGTCATGGATAAAAATATCGGTCGGCGTGGCGGCCATGAAAATCCCGGAGAGCCCTCCGACAATGAACATGGAAACAAAGGAGATCGCAAACAACATCGGCGTCACAAACTGCACCTTGCCGCCCCAGATGGTTCCCAGCCAGTTAAATACCTTGACCGCACTGGGCAGGGCAATCATCATCGTTGCCGTCATGAATGTCATTCCCAGCACCGGGTTCATACCGGACACGAACATATGATGTCCCCAGACGATAAAACCGAGCCCGGCAATTCCAGAAATGGAATAAACCATCGGCTTGTAACCGAAAATCGGCTTACGGGAAAACGTCGCAATGATATCCGAAACCATCCCCATCGCTGGCAGGATCATGATATAGACAGCCGGATGCGAGTAGAACCAGAACAGGTGTTGCCACAACAGTGGTTGCCCACCCCCGGAAGCCATCGCTGAATTATTCACAATCAATCCTTCCGGCAGGAAGAAACCGGTTCCCAGCATCCGATCCGTGAGTTGCATGAAGCCAGCCGCCGTCAACACGGGCAAGGCAAACGCCTGCAGGATCGCCGTGATAAACATCCCCCAAATGGTCAAAGGCAAGCGGAACATGGTCATGCCCGGTGCTCGCATCTGCAGGATAGTCGTCAGGTAATTGACCGACCCCATCATGGAGGAGATCCCCACGCAGGTAACACCCAGCAGCCAGAGTGTCTGCGCGGATTCACTTCCAGGCGCAGCCCCCAGCACTGCGGAAAGTGGCGGGTACGAAGTCCAGCCAGCACCTGCTCCATAAGGCGGCGTGAAAAAACTCATACCGATCAGGATAAAGGCAGGCCACATGAACCAATAGCTGAGCATGTTAAGCGTGGGAAAAGCCATATCGTCGGCACCGATCATGAGGGGAATCAGGAAGTTCCCGAAGGCACCAGCCAGGATTGGAATAATGACAAAGAAAATCATCACGGTGGCATGCATCGTGAACAGCATGGTATAGAACTCCGGCGAAATCTGCCCACCCTCGGCAGAAAACAGCAGGTTGCCAATCACGGGCATGTTCGACCAGGGCCAAGCCAGTTGCCAGCGGATCCCCAAGGCCAACAGGCCGCCGATCAGGAACCACAGGAGTGTCGAGAAGAGGAACTGGATCCCGATGATCTTGTGATCCCGGGAAAAGACATACTTGCCTATAAAATACCCCACACCACCACCGGATGGTGTCGTCGCATGATCTTGAGAATCCGTCGTCGTACTACTCATCATTACTCGTCCGTTTCAGAAGGGCTGTACTGTACGCGGTTTTGCTCGTCCCGCTCGGCCTGCAGCCAGCGATCAAAATCCTCGCGGGACTCGATCACCAGGCGACCACGCATCTTGTAATGACCCCAACCACAGAGCTCGGCACAGACGATATCGTATGCACCTGTTCGGGTGGCCCGGAACCATATGAACTGTTTCATACCTGGCACGATATCCTGCTTCAGCCTCAGGTTCGGCAGAAAAAAACTGTGCAGAACATCCTCGCCTTTCAGGGTCACGACAATATCTTCATCAACCGGGATATGCAGTTCGTTGACACCATGAACGTCGTCCGGCGTACCGATCTTCTGATCGGCACCGGCGTAACGCAGTCGCCATTCAAACTGGCGACCCGTAATTTCCACCAGTGGCGGCTTCAATTGGTCATCCGACGTTCCCTCGACTCCATCCGCTCCGGCCGAGATCACGGGACGCCGCATCTTGGCTGCAGCCCAAGCATCCATCTGGTAGATCGCGATAAACAACAGGGTCACGGCAGGCAAGATCGACCAGATAATCTCCAGCGTGTGACTACCGTGAATAAACTTTACCGGTTCCGTGTTCTTGGCTGCATCATATTTCCAGAGAAACCAAAACAGCAAGAAACCGGTCGCTATGAAAATAACACCGGTCAGGTAGAGGATAAAATTAAAGAGATTATCAATAATAAAACCATCACGGCTGACATCCTCCGGAAACCAGTGATCGTAGAGTGGCGCACTATTAGGCAGCGCAGCAACCACGAACAGGCCTGCACCCAGGATTGGCACCAGCAAAAATAACAGACTCCAAAACCGTCCCACCTTCAACTCTCCTTAAAGACTACAGGCGTTCACGCTTTAAATTGCGTAACTGTTCATGCGGTTGACTAATCGACTCATAGGGCAAACTGCGAACATAGTCCAGCAAGTACCAGATCTCGTCGGATTTCAGTTCCTTGGCAGCAGGCATCGGTGTCCCACTAATGCCATAACGAATCCGCCAGTAAATGTCGACCGGTCGCCGACCGCCCCGGTAAACACCCTGCCGCAGGTTCCGTGGTCGCAAGGGTCGCTCCGCCAGGATTCCCACGGCTTCTCGCTCCAAGAGGCCCGCCTCACCCAATTTTTTCGGCCAATTCTCCTTGGTCCAGTCGTCGACCAGCGGGGTCTTGAGATCAAACGTGTTATCCCCGTCACCCAGGGCAATGTTGCCATGGCATTTCACGCAACCACCACGGGTTCCATAAAACAAATCGCGACCTAGCTGCCGAGATTCCGCGCTGCCCCAGTTTTCCGGAGGTGGCGGCACTTCCTCCGATTGTGCCTGCAACCAGCTGCTGGCAATCGACGTCATTTTCTCCTGCACCCAGGCAGATCGCTCCTGGAACTCAGCAGTGTTCTTGTCGGCAAGGGTTAACAGGACTTCTTCCGGCCCCTCGATTCCCAGTTCCCCCGCTCCCAATAATTCCCCGATCAGTAAACGCTCCAGTTCCCCTCGCATGCTCAGGTAAATCACGTACTGGACCAGCGAATCCTTCTGGCCCTGCGGCAGAACCCGGAAGGATGGCATGGCAGTACCAGGTACTCCATGCTTGAGAAGTCGATGCAAATCATCATCCGTGGGCCGGGCATTGGTCGTCGTCGACTTGAACTTGAACTTGCCCATCCGGTAATCCCGCGGGTACGGGTTCAAGAATTCTGCCGTCGGCCCCATGCCGTCACCGGTGATACCATGACAGTGGGCACAGTGCTGCCGATAGAGTCCATGCGGACGTCCATCCTCATCTACCGCAACCGCTCCTGCAGCCATCTCAATAGCCGTCTGATTCATCAACTGCCCCATGTCGACTTCCGCTACCTGGGGAACATGGGGCTTATCCGGTGTCCCAAACAGGCTGTCCAGGATCGTCGCTATATTTTCCTCTTGCTTGGCACCCAGCTGAACTTCCAGTTCCGCCTCTCGCGCAAGCTTGTAACCTGCGGCGGGACGAAACTCCACGACCGGCGGGCTACAACCCAGGCTCATCCCTGCGACGAGGGCAACAAGCAGCAACACGGATCGTTGATTCCAGGAAAAAAACATCTTACTCATAATTCTTTGCATCCAGCACGAACTTCAGCTCGATCTCGTCATTGGGCTCAATTCCACTGAGTTTGAGCCGTCCACTCTTGATCGTCAGGGGTTCTCCATTAACTGTCGCTTCCACATCAGCACCGAAGAATTTCCCCTCATGAGAAACACGAAATTCCATATCGATTCCCGCGGGCAGTTGAGCGATTTCAAATCCGCCATTCAAATCACTTACCGCGAAAAACGGATTGGGACGCACTAGCATCCACGACTGCATCCAACCATGAATACTACAGGACACCTTGAAGGGCTGGTTGGAATAACCAGCCGGCTCGTACAGCACCTTACCGCCGCCAGAAATACCGGAATTAGCACCCGCTGCACCACCGCTAGGATCTCCCTCGATCTTGGTATTGTGCAGCATGCTATCGCTGTTAAGAATTTCAACTGTCTGGGTCGATCGCATGGCAAACATGGGCGAAACAAAGACACACTTCTTCTGGTCAAAAGCATCCTTCCCTGTGAGCAGCGCATCCCGTGTCGCCTGGTATTCCTTGTGGATCCACTTGGGATCCTCCGGAATCCTCCGCGGCTTGGTCAGCCAGATCGCCACGTTACGCAACCCGTTATTCGGACCGACCTGAAGAAATGTATTCTCAAGTGCCGAATCATCAGGAGAACATAACTTGGCATCATTGCCGCTGGCCAACGGACCGACTGGCACGTTCGGCTTCCGGTTAAACTGTACCACGCCTCGCAAGGTTGCGAAGCCGGTAGGTTCCTTGGCAAGCCCGGCCGTTGCCTGCGAGCCCTCACCGGGTTCCACCACATCGCGAATCTGGCGTGCAGCGTCTGAATTGGACGGCCATGCATCGACTACCTTTCGCTGGCAACCTGGCAGGCAGCCAACGATAAGCAGCAAGCTGATCCAACTCGCGATTTTCTTGCCTCTGAACATCGATCGTTTCCCTTTACACACGCTCTTATTCAAACAACTTCTTGTCGACCACCACGTCTCCCAGGTCAAGGGTCTTGCCCGCGGGAATTTTTAAATCCACGCGACCACGCTTCCAGTCCGTTTTCTTGCCACCGACTGTCACGGACCGCACGTAACCAGACTTTTCCTGCCAGAACTGGAATTCCCATTCACCCGCAGGAATATTCTTGATGTGAATCTTTCCGTCAGCATCACTGGCCGCAAAATAAGGATTGGAACGGACGACTAACCACGCCCCCATCCAGGCATGAATGCTGCAACTGACGCGGGCCGGCAACCGTTCCTCGATCATGAATTTCTGCTCCAACTGGGCACCCGCTGGAATCAGGGGATTTACACCAGGATTAAAAAAGGTATCGATCTTGGTGTTATGCCCAACCGAATCCTTGTTGCCCAGGACGATCGTCTGGCCCGTTCGCACCAGCGCCACACGCGGTTCGTAACGGCAATCAAGGTTATTAACAATCACCTTGTCCTTGAGCCCCTTAGCGTAATCAGGGTGGATCGCCGGTTTCTTCGTGTCACGCAGGAAAACCACCACGTTGCCGATCCCACCATTCTTGGGATTCACCACGAGCGATTCATCCAGCAACTTCAGCTTGCCACACACGGCCGCGTCCTTGTTCACAACAACCGGTGCTCGCTTCGGTGCTTCTCCATCAAACACGAAACGCGCGGTGAGGTGCCCCCACTGTTGACTCCAGGCAGAACCTGCATCCAACTGGACCCCGAGAACCGTAATGACAATCAGTAACATTTTTCGCATCATCAATTCCTTACTCCTGCTCGACGACCGCCTGTTCCCGAGCGAATCGACAAGCCAAATATGGCAGGGTTTCCCTCCTGGAAACTCGGTGGAAATGAATGCCAGGGATACATTACGTGCACCCCCAGCAGGCTGGCATGACTATAGGACGATTATAAAACCCGCTGCCCTGTGCGGCCACGCGCCAAGGGCACCTGACCTTCAAAACAAGCCGATTGTCCGGCTGCATGCTCTTGAATTCCCGGTAATTTATTAGGTTTCTTCTCCTGGTAGTTCGTTTTCAATCCTGGACACTCGTGATCAGTTTCCACCGTCCGCGTCAGCCGGTTCCTTCACCGGTTCCGCACTTTCTTCAGTCGCCGGAGCCTCGATCTTAACCATCGAACGGATATTCGCACGCTGTTTCACGTACCAATCATAATTCATTAACAAATCCACGACCGCATCCAGCTGCTCTAACCGTTTACCGTGATACAACTGCTGCTTGACGCCACCGCCAAACCGCTTGTCCTCCGGATTCGATTTGAACACGATCGGCATATTCGTGTAGGGCAGCACAGCCTTCGGCTTGGCAACCCAGTTACGTACGTAATCGGGTCGCAGGCGTCGATACACCTGGGCCAGGTTCGGTGCAGGGTCCGGCCGCGTGGGGACAAAATCACCCACGATATGGCAGGCAACACAGTTTTCTTTATCCAGGACGACCTTCATGGCATCGGCCAGTCGCCTGCCCGGTTCTGCCTCCGTGGCATGCTGGTCACGCAACAGTTTTCGGTAGATGGCATCCTGGGATTCCAGGTGGGCCGTCCGACGCCGTTGCACGAACGAATAGGGATAATCAACGTTATCGATGGCGGCAAAATAATTCACCAGCTTCGCAGCTTCCTCAGCTGACATGTTGAACCGCGGCATCCGCAATATGACGGACGGTCGAATCGGATAGGGATCCAACAGGAACTCGTGCAACCAGCTCGTCTGCACCTTGGCTCCCTCACCAATCAAGGGTGGTGGCAGGTAACCCCACTTGGTTACCTCGATCTTCTGCCCCGTCTCCTGGGCTAACTTCCGATACTTATCCACCGCGTGTGGCAACAGGTATTTCGCCAGGTCACCTCCACCAGCGGCCGAACGAGACTTCACGTACTCCGCCGCCACGCTGATCGTATTGATCCCGGTCTCGTAAACATTGCCTCCCAGCAACGTCGGCTTCCAAAGATTCATGTAGACATCAAGCGATGAGGTAGAAAACTCCTCTTCCATGAGATCCGGATCGGCACCCAGCAGCTCCCCTTCACTTTTCTCCATCACGAATGGCCAACCCAGTTCACCCAGGTTCGGTAAACCATGCACCCTGGCGTGCTGAAGCCCCTGGGCGTCCACCGCACTGGACTGAGCTATCTGATCATGACTAAATACAGGCCGCTGGAACGCAAACGACTGTTCACTCGCCTGGGCAGACGGCTGAGCTGCATAGCTACCCTTCGGGAAGGCAAGGTCCCAGGTTTCCGGAGTCACCAGGTGACATCCCTTGCAGTTAAACTTGTCCATTACCCGTAGCCCCGCCTCCACAGCCTGCTGCCGCGGATCAGGGCGATAAACATACTTCTCGCGCGGTGAATCTGCTACCAGGCCCAGCACAAAGGTGATCACCGCCTCGCGGTCCTCAGTGCTGAACGGGAAACGAGGCATCCGCAACCGCTCGTTATATGTCTTGTTCTTTGTCTTGTGGTAATCGTAACTACGTGGCTGCCTGAGTTTCTGATAGATGAAACCCGTTCGATTATGAGAATGGAGCTGGTGCTCATAAAAGTCGGGGATCTGGTCATCATAATCACTGCCACGCACATGATCCTCAGCGGCATGATCCGCCTCTGCTGAATCACCATGGTCGCTGGCATCCCCTTCATGGTCGTCATGTCCATGATCGTCATGACCATCATCGCCGTGTCCATGCCCACCATGACCATGACCGGCCAGGAATTCATTAATGTGATCAAACGCCAGCTTGCCCGGATCCTTGCGGCCCCAGTCGGCTAACCCCGTTCCAATTGGCTTGGCATCCTCGAAGCCAGGAATATCGTGGCAGCCGTAGCAACCATACTTGGCGATCGACTTGCGACCCAGGTAACGTAGCTTCTGTGCATCGGAGAGTGGTTTCTCTGCATCGTAGTCTGCCTGAGAAACGCCCAGTTCACGTTCGTGACCCTGCAACCGTTCAGCTCGCGCCGGTGCAAAACCGCGTTTCATAATATCGTCTTTCGCAACCGCGTAACCGTCTTCCAGGTAAACCTCGAGCAAGGCATTGATCTGATCGCTCTGAACTTTCTCGACCGACGGCTTGTAATGCGGCTGGCCTGAAAGCAAATACTCCACGATATCAGCAACCGGATCAGTCACTTCCAACACCTTGCCCTTGGCATCTTTTTTCTCGATGGGACCCAGGAACAGGTCCGGCATAACCGTACGTGTATGGTAGCGAGTTGGTTCTTTGATCCAGCTATAGAGCCAGCGCGGTCCGTTCGCATTACGATCGCTGCCAAACTTTCCAGACAGATTCGAAAGGTCTGGCCCCTGCACGGACTGCTGGGGATCCCGATAGTCTTCCATCTCGGGAAAATCCTGATGACTATGGCAGGCCAAACAGCCGCGTTCCTGGAACAACGCCTTCCCACGCGTCACTCTTTGCTCGGGTGTCGATTCACTCATCCCCACGGGTGGCTCCAGGTAATCAAACCCCTGGGTCCGATCCTGCAGGTAAGCAACCATCGACTGAATTTCTACGGGTTCAAAATCACGATGGCGATTATCGCTATCCTCGGCCTTGGCTTCAGCGCTTTTCTCCGGATGGTCAGGATCATCGCCCAGGTGACTCCACAAGCCAAAAAATCGCGGCATGCGTGTACTGGGCCTGAAATTGCCCGGTTCACGGATCCAATCATAGAGAAAATCTCCCCCGGCCTTCTTCCCGACGAACCGTAAGCTGGGACCCGATTTCCGCAACGTTCCGGCGGGAGTCACGTCCTTCAAGAGGGCCGCCATTTTCCCGCGGAAACGCGGGTCGAAAACGGGCTGCACCTGGGTATCGTTCCGGTGCGAGGCGTAATAGCGGTACAACTCATCTAGCGAAAGCTTGTCGTCACGGTTGTCATCTTGCTGAAGCGCATCATCACCCAAACTCGCTTGGCCAATTTCTTCTTTCGACAAGAAGTTGTCTCCGTTCTTGTCGTAGTGTTTCATGTTTTCAACAGCTTTCTTGCGATCGGCTTCTCTCACTTTCTTGCGATCGGCTTCTCTCACCTCATCAGTAACCAGGAGCGCTGAAATGCGATGCCGTACACCATCTTCCTCGGGATGATTAATCAACTGTTCAATCAAACCCTGTTCCTCTGCAGGCAGCTTCGAGAAACCTTCATCTGCTTTCAACGCCAGGGCAGCGGCAAAGAAATTCGGCTCCAGACGCATGTCGGGTCCAATTCGTTTATCCGGCCCCTCGTAACCGTTCATTTCATGGCAGCCAAAGCAACCATATTTCCGGATCAGGCTATGGCCCTTGGTAAGCTTCGGAGCCGGTGGCTCAGGAAAACTTTCACTTTGCTGTAATTCCGTAACATCGTGATGACACTTCAGGCAGGAAGATTCCATGAAACGCTTGGGATGCATGGGATAAACCCAATGATGGTTATCAAACCAGCCATGCTCTTTCATCCAGTCACCTCGGTCGCCCAGGCTATCCGGTGTATGCGAGGCCCACTTGAAGGTGGTGGCACTCCCCTGCCCCTCGTGACACACGGTGCAGGCAAATTGGGACATTTTGTGGGGACTTAGAGAACCGACAAACAGATCCAGTCGAGGATGACCGGAAAAGGGATGGGGCAAACCACGCCGCACGGTAACCTCGATTGTCTCACCTCGACTGGCAAGATCCAGCAGGCGGTACACGGTCGCCTGTTTCGTACGCAACGAGCTTCCTCGCGACTCTACTGGATCCTTGTTGATCGCCAGCAGCACATCACCCAACTGGAACCCGGGGCGTGTATTGACATGCGTCTGCGTAAACAGATCCACGGCAGCCAAGCCTGGCGATTCCAGTAAGCTCTTAACAATATCTTCTGCCAACTGGTTTTCCGTCACGGGAATATCGGCCAGCGCTTCGGCGGTTGCACCCAGCGAATAAGGCTCCACGAACTGAATGGTCACCTCGCCACGGTTCAACAGACCTGCCTCGGCCAACTGGATCCCATACTGCTTCAACAGCTTGTTTTTTTCACCCGCATCCTTGTTTCCACCTGCCCCATCATCACCACTCCCAGGTGCCGGGCCGGCTTCGGCAGCCTTTATCTTTTCCAATTCGGGCGTCGATAGCCGCAACTGGACAATCCGCTCACGGACATACGCTTCCTCGGTAGCCATACCGGGCAACGTTTTCTCCATGGCCTGGTGACAGGTGGTACAACGGTCAAACCTCCGAACCATGCGATGGTTGTAATCCTGTTCCAGGTCCTCGCTCCAGAGATTCTCAATCTTCAGTGGGGAATTAAAGGCATCAAGAATCGGCAGTTCTAACCATCGTTTCCCCAGCCAGTTTCCCTCAAACCACTTGGATTGCCGATCCACGATAGATCCCGTGAGTCGCTCTAACTCGGCCTTACTATCAGCCAACTCTTTTTCCAGGCCACGCTCCTCTGCCGTCAGTTCCGCGAGGATATTCTGCAGTCTCTGGCGAACATCCTTGGCCAGGTCATATTCCTTGGTCTTATCGTCTACCGTAGCCTGCTTATCGTTGATCTCCAGCTGCAGCTCATCCTGCCGCACCTTCCCCAGGCCATCTCGCACAGCCAAACCCAGGTCGGCTTTTGCCTTATCCAGGTTCGCACGGCTAAACTTCAGGCTTCCCAACGACTTGTCTTCCGCGGACTGGAAATCACGAATAACCCCTCCCAGGAAGGAGATCTTCTCGACACGCGACTTTGGCACGTCACCCAAGTCCTTGGTTGCCGCAACAGCCTTTTCGAAATCTTTCACCAACGCTTCATCCAGGGGAACTTTACGTGCGGCATCCAGTCGATCCTGGATACTTTTCTGCTGCTGCGCGACCGCATCGGTCTGCTGCTTGAGGAGCCGCCAGTCGGTCATTCGCAAATCAATCGCGCGAGCTTTGCGCTGATACTGCTTCCATTCTCGTTCATGGTCGGCCTTGAGCATCCAGAGAGTGGAAACCAGCAAGGTCAAGCCAGTCACGGCAAAAATGACGTGCAGCAACTTGATGTTGTACTTAGTTTGTTCAGTTGCGGGCATAACTTAGTTCTTCTGTTTCGGGAACGGCGCAGCGTCCCTACAAATTCAAGAAATACTCGGGAATGGAAATAAAGTATTTCAAATCAATCGTCCACCGTAAAACCATTTTGATCGGCAACAAGGCCATCATCTGTATCAAATTCGCCAAGACCATGAATCGCAGAAAACCCATTTTCAGAAACAATTCACGGAAAAACTTACTGCCAGCAACCAACATCGCTGGCAGTCCCGCCAGGTAAGCGATCACTAACACGATTCCCAGCGACTCCCTTAACAGGATATACGCCAATTGCATTATGGCACCACTTTCTTCTGGCGCACGTGGCCGCGCCATGCTCAGCCAATGCACCCAGAAGTACTCCGAGAGGTCGACATTATTCAATGCCTCCACTTTATGCGCATCCCAGGTCTCATACATCCCAAAGAAGTTCCAGTTCGGACCGCGCAGAAAGGTGCCCATGACAATCAGCGTGATCCACATCACCAGGAAACCAAACTGAAAGACCAGGTAAGCGAACTTACGCTGCTCGATCGTATAGTAACCATTCCCTTCCTTGTTAAAGTCGATGTAGGGAATCGCAATCAAACCGAAAACCACCACGCTGGGCAAAACCACTCCCGCCATCCAGGGATCGTAATAGACCAGCATTTCCTGCAATCCCAGGAAATACCATGGTGCCTTTGATGGGTTTGGCGTTTTCACGCTACTCGCAGGCTCTTCCAGCGGAGCCTGCAGACCGATGGCCCACAGCAGCAACAGTGCTGTCAGGGCAACCATGCAAATCAATTCCGTGTAGACCAGATCCGGCCACACCAGGACCTTCTCATCCTCGAGTTTTTCCAGCGGCTCCAGGCCCTCGCTCCGACGATCATCATTTTGAACCGCCCGGGATGCTGACAACCAGTTGAAGAATCCCAGCAGGAAGACCAATCCAACAATGGGTACATTATCGGGCTTGGTAACAATCGCGGCAAAATCCGCATCCGTCATCGAAAGTCCCATGAACAGCACGGCCATATTCAAACCTGCCCAGGCCACCATCGGACGCACGAAAAAACGTCGCCACACAAACAGGGCTGTCAGGGTTACGATCGTACCGACCGTATAGACCACCGGCCCCATCAGGATATCCAGGAAATCTCGCATTCCCGCTGGAATCGAAACGTAGGCCATCCAGGTCGGATTCCCACTCATGGCGAGCGGTGAAATAATGACATACGCCAGGGCAACCAGTATCCACAGGAGAGACGTATCCAAGGGAAAGCCGAGGCAACGGCAAACGACTGTCGCTTTACCACTTCTCCAGAGATAAAGCGCCATCAGCGCGTTGGCCATCGCCAGGACGACATAATACACCCCCAGGAAACCACTGATTCCCTCTAAAAATTCGGCGTTACTTACATGTCCATGCATCGTCGTGTTGTTATTCCATTTACCAGGACTGACCTGTTCCTTCGCTTAACAAACCCTTGCGGTGTTCCCCTCACCACCGGCCGCTGCCTTACAGCGGCCCACTAATACCACCATCCTTTCGGATACGCCAGAAGTGAATTGCCATCAGCAACGCTGCTGCCAACGGAATCGCAACACAGTGCAGCACGTAAAAACGATTCAACGTCTCTTCACCCACGAAGCGCGCACCGAGCAATCCAAACCTTGCATCCGAGGCATTCGTAATCATGTCGACCCCGCCGACAGTCAGCAATTGCGCACCGGGACCCTCGGAACCCAGGAACGGTGTGGCGCGGCCCATGTTCGACCCCACCGTAATCGCCCAAATCGACAACTGATCCCATGGCAACAAGTAACCTGTAAATGAAAGCAACAGCGTCAAGACCAGCAGGATCACACCAATGGACCAGTTGAATTCCCGGGGCGGTTTATAACTTCCCGTCAGAAAAACACGGTACATATGCAACCACACGGTAATCACCATGGCATGTGCACCCCAGCGATGCAATTCGCGCAGGATCCCCAGGGAAGCCACGTCGCGCAGCGCCAGGATATCGGGATAGGCCCACTCCAGCGTCGGCCGATAATAGAACATCAACAACACGCCGGTAATCGTTTCCACCAGGAAAAGGAAAAACGTAACGCCACCCATGCACCAGGTAAAACTAAGTGAAATCCCCTGCTTCTTGATCGAAACCGGATGCAAGTGCAGAAAGAAGTTGGTCAGCATGACCACCACGCGATTACGACGGTCAACAGGCGCTGGATGCCGGAAGATACTCTTCCAGATCTGCGAATTCCGAATAATTTCACCCAAAGAAGGCATACTTACAATCGCCTGCAAAAAACGTGAGAAACTTGTTTAAAAACCGTGCACCCAACTCGCCTCAAGCCGAAACAAAAGAGGCTGCATCAGACCACTGACCCATTTCCTGATTAAACGTACGACTCTTATCCACTTCCAATTGCCCGTCATCTGCCAACTTAATCGCATAACGCTCAAGCGGACGCGGTGCCGGCCCCTCGAAATTAACCCCATCCTTATAGAAGCCGCTACCATGACAGGGACACTTGAACTTCTGCTCGCCCTCCAACCAGTTGGGCGTACAACCCAGATGCGTACAAACCGTCTTTAACGCATATATCTGCGGCTCACCCTCGTATTCAAAACGAGCAATCCAAACACCAAACTGCGCCTTGAATTTCGTTTGCACCTGGCCCGGTGCAAAGTCGTCCGGGAAACCCACTTTGAATCGAGTCGGCGGTTCCATCAAGATATTAGGGAACATGAACCGAGCCAGCCCGAGCAACCAGAGCAAGTTAGTGGCCGCTAAGGACGTGAAGCCCAAGGCCAGGGAAGAACCAAATAATGCCCCCCCCAGGATCGTCATGAAGCCACGTCGATCCGACGCGGTTGCCACCACCGGGGCCTGGGCATAGGCAGGCTTGGCGGGCATCGGCGGAACCACCAACTTCTCCTTGGCCGGCTTGGCGCCCGTCGGCTTACCTTGCTCACGAGCTTCTTTTTTCGAAACCGGCCCTCCCAGTGTCTCGCCACGTGCCGCTGCCAAAATACTAGCCGTCGACATCGGACCACTCGGTTCGGCGGCGGCCTTGGCGGCTGGCTTGGGTGCGGCCTTGGCGGCTGGCTTGGGTGCGGCCTTGGCGGCTGGCTTGGGTGCGGCCTTGGCGGCTGGCTTGGCCCCACCAGAACCGCGTGCTGCCGCCAACATGTCAGCAACGCTCATGGCCACCGGATCAAGGGGAGCTGCCGGCTCAGATTCAGCAACAGCTGCCGGCGCATCCTCAACCGGATCCTGCGCAACGGGTTCGGCAGGAGTTTCCGCAGCACCACCACTCCCGCGGCAGTGGGCTATCATCTCCTCGACCGACATGTTTTCTCTGTCTACCATCGCCCAGTCGCTCTTCCTACGCCATTACCAGACCACGCTCTGCAACTCGCAGGCCCGCCTCTCGACAGACTTGCTATCTCGCCCCAATAAACCAACCCAAGTCATTCTTAAGAAAGACTTTATAATTACCTCGCCAGCTTTCTGCAATGGTCCTTTATGGACTCCACCCAGGACAAAACAAATCGCCTGAGTCGCATCCATTCCTACCTTTAGCATCTAGTCTAACAAGATCAATCGACAGTCCGTATCCCATATCCGATAAAATTCTCAATTCTTCTGAAACCACCAAAACCGAGCGGACTGAAAGCCGGCCGATCAACCCGGTGCCGGGGGGGAGGACAGGATCCCCCACCTCTCCCCCCGCATGAGCCACCAGAGAATATCCAGCCACCTGGTATTAATAGCAACACTCTCCCGATTATCGAACCGGCACCGTATAGCTCAGCAGACCAACGGCCTCACCCTTTTTTGCCTGCTTGTAGTTTTCATGACACATGGTGCATTTTTGCAGCACCACGGGAACTGACGTGGCCACGCGTAAATAAGGCTTTCCACCCTGATACACGACCTTTTCTACAAATGCCTCCCCTCCCTTGATCTGCTTGACAGCAGCCTTATCAAAGGCGTCCCGGGCAACATTCTCGTCGTTATAAGGCTCTCCGCTGACATCCAGGAGCGCCACCTTATGCCACCCTTTCTTTTCGATCGCTGCAAATAACGCCTTGGCTGCAGACCCGGCAGCCAGGTCATCCTCATCATTGACGTAATGCGTGGTGATCAACACCACGGCCGTTTTATAGATATCATCAAGCATCTTAACCGTTTCTCGCGTCCGATCCACGGCCTTGGAAGAGACCGCCGCCTCACGATTTTTCGATCGCTGCCCGATCTTTCTGCCACCCCAAGCCAAGCTAGGCATCACCAACAACACAACTAACCAAACCTGAAAAACCTTACGCATTAGACTCCTCCCTTCAAAAAAAGGATAATTGGATACAAATATCCGATATTGAACGTCTGTTACTATACGGATAGAATTCATCTTGTCAACCAAGCTTTCCAGGGAACGAATACGTGTTTTCACAAACTGTTGAATATGCTCTACGAGCAGCTGCCCACCTGGCAATGAATCCTGGCCTGCCACAAAAGACGGAAGAAATCGCCACCGCCACGGAGGTACCTGCCCCCTATCTGGCAAAAGTGTTGCGTGAATTGAACCGACATGACCTTGTCATATCGCAACGAGGTCTCGGTGGCGGCATCTCCCTTGCCAAACCACCGGCGGAAATGACCATCCTGGAAATTGTCAACGCGGTCGACCCCGTAGAACGCATCACAACCTGCCCCCTGAAACTGGCTACCCATGGCAACCAACTCTGCCCCCTTCATCGCCGCATGGACGATGCCCTGGCCATGGTCGAAACAGCCTTCGGGAAAACAACCCTGGCCGAGATCCTGGATGACTCCCAAAAGCGCATTCCGCTATGCGAAAGAATCACCAAGGACTGCAAAAAATAGTGTCCGGCTCTTGGCTAGTCAGGCTCCATGTGAACTGGTATTTATAGGTCACGCTGGGAGCGCCTCGAACCGCTTCATTTGAATCACTATCGGTAAACGGGGAGCTCTAGCGCAATGAATGTGCTAATCATCGGAAATGGGGGTCGAGAACACGCCCTGGCCTGGAAAATCTCGCAAAGCACGCAGGTAGAACGCGTCTTTGTTGCTCCGGGCAACGCCGGAACCGCCATCGATTGCGAAAATGTGATTCTCGATATTAACGATGCGAATGGCCTGCAGAGATTTGCGCGTCAAAATGACGTCGAACTGACGGTCGTCGGCCCGGAAGCCCCCCTGGCTGCCGGCTTGATCGATGGCCTGCAAAAACTGGGAATGAAAGCCTTCGGCCCAACCCAGAACGCTGCTCAACTCGAGGCCAGCAAGGTCTTTTGCAAGCAGTTACTTCGAACAGCTGACATTCCGACTGCTGATTTCCAGGTTTTCCCCGATGCTGAAAGCGCCAATCGTTATGTCCAGGAACTGTATCCAGAAGACCACGAGAACCTGCCGCTGGTCGTCAAGGCCGATGGCCTGGCTGCCGGCAAGGGCGTCATCGTTTGTTCCACCCGCCAGGAGGCACTGGATGCCATCGACCAGATCGCTACGCAGCGAGTCTTTGGCGACGCGGGCAACCAGTTGATTATCGAAGACCGCCTGGAAGGCCAAGAAGTGAGCGTCCTGGCCATTACCGATGGCCAAACGATCGTGACGCTGCCACCGGCACAAGACCACAAACCGGCCCTGGACGGAGATCAAGGCCCCAATACCGGAGGCATGGGGGCCTACAGCCCTGCCCCGGTTATCGATCGCAAGACACTGACCTGGGTCGAGGAACATGTCCTGGTCCCCACGGTGCATGCCATGAAACGCTCCCGCAGCCCATTTCGTGGCGTTCTCTATGCGGGCCTCATGATGACACGGCAAGGCCCTCGGGTGCTCGAATACAACGTTCGCTTCGGTGATCCGGAATGCCAACCCTTGCTAATGCGTCTGCAATCGGACCTGGTGGAAGTGATCGAAGCAACCATCGAGGGTCGTCTGGAAAAACTGGCACCGCTCCAGTGGGACCCGCGTCCCTCCGTTTGCGTGGTCATGGCCAGCGAGGGATATCCCGGCAACTACGATAAGGGGCATCGCATCAGCGGCCTGGATGCTGCGGCGGCACTACCGGACGTCAAGGTATTTCACGCCGGCACGCAACTACAAAACAACGTACCCGTCACGCAGGGTGGGCGCGTACTGGGCGTGACCGCCATGGGAGACACGATCAGCGAAGCCAAGCAGCAGGCTTACCACGCAGTCGAAGCCATCAGCTGGCCAGGAGCCTGGTGCCGCACGGACATCTCCGACAAGGCCATCACTGACCAACCTGCCTAGGATCACGCACTGGCAATCCGGCCATCGCATCACCCCACGTCACCCAGGTCAAGCACTTTCCCATAGCGTGCAAGGACCATCTGCCGCAACCTGGACAGCGTTGGCTCTGCCAATCCGGGATCGGCATCTACCATTTCCTGGGCCACGGCGCGAGCCTCAATCAACAGGTCCATATCACGCGTCAGGTCAGCGATATGCAGGGGCGGCATACCGTGCTGCCGGAAACCAAACAACTCACCGGGCCCCCGCAGGCCAAAATCGACCTCGGCCAGCTCGAAGCCATCCGTCATATTCACAAGGGCTTCCAGTCGTTGTTCGGCCTCCGTGTTAGCCGGTTCGGCAAACACGCAAACATAGCCAGGATACTTGCCTCGTCGCACGCGCCCCCGCAACTGATGCAACTGAGCCAGGCCAAATTGCTGTCCACTCATGATTGCCATGAGCGTCGCATTGGGAACGTCCACTCCCACCTCGACTACCGAGGTGGCGACGAGCACCTGGATCTTGCCTTCGGCAAAATCCTGCATGACAGCATCTTTTTCCCGGGCGGGTAGCCGACCGTGAATCAATCCCAGTCGAAAATCACTTAACTCCCCGTTCGCCAGGCCTTCGTAACAGGCTTCCACGCTCGCCAGGTCATGATGCTCCGACTGCTCGACCACCGGACTAACGACGTATCCCTGGCGACCTTCCTGCAGCTTCTTGCGAAAGAACTCCCACCATTGCCCCGTCCGTTCCAGCGACTCGCAGTACGTGTGCACCACTTGCTGGTGGGGGCCCTGCCGAATGGTAGAGATATCCAGGTCACCAAACAGGGTCATGGCGATCGTGCGGGGAATGGGAGTGGCTGTCATGACCAGGTAATGCGGATCGAGTCCGGACTGCTTGAGGACCGCACGCTGGCGCACCCCAAACTTGTGTTGCTCGTCAATAATAACCAGCCCCAACCTGGCAAACACCACGTCTTCCTGGGCCACGGCATGCGTCCCGATTACCAGGTCGACTTCACCAGCAGCAATCCGTGCTAAAACCTCCGCACGCTGTCCGGCAGACAGGCTCCCGGTCAGCAGCGCGATCCGCACCCGGCTGTTTTCCAGATCTCTCGTCAGGGTCCGGGCATGCTGGTTGGCCAGTATTTCGGTCGGTGCCATGAGAACCGCCTGGCAGCCATGCGCCACGGTTTGCAGGAGCGCATATTCTGCCACGGCCGTTTTGCCACTGCCCACGTCCCCCTGCAACAAGCGGTTCATTGGTACTTCCTTGGCCATGTCTGCACCAATTTCTTCGATGGCAGTCAGCTGGTCAGGAGTCAGTTCGAACGGGAACAAGCGAGTAATCCTGGCATGGATCTTACCGTTGCCAGGCAGGGCTGGCGCCCGGGATTGCTGAATACGATGTGCGCGGCGCACCGCCAATGCCAATTGCAGCACCAGCAGCTCCTGGAACACGAAGCGACGTCGGGCGGCGGTCAGTGAAGCCTGGTCATCCGGATCGTGAATCTGTCGCAAGGCCGTATGAATCGGTAACAACCGATGGACTTCAAGAAACGACTCCGGCAAGGTTTCCACCAGCACTTCGGTAAACTCTTCCACGACCTGCCAGACCAATCGTCGCATCTGGTACTGATTGATACCCTCGGTTAACCGATAGACCGGTAAGATCTGGCCAGCTGGCGGCTCCTCGTCGGCTGCCAGGTGCACGACCTGCGGATGGCTGATCTCCCAGCGTCCCTTCCGTTGCTGAAACGTCCCGGAAAACATCACGGGCTGATCAATCTCAAAGCGATCCTTGAGATAGGGCTGGTTGAACCAGTTGCCATGCAATCGCTCCTCGCCATCCGCGATCGTCACGGTCAGTCGTGAGCGGCCCCGTCCGGTGGGTCGCAAATCGATCTTCTCCACGACGCCACAGACACTGGCCGCCTGCCCCTCGACTAATTCGGCCAGCAAGACCCGTTCGCTCCAATCCTGGTAGCTGCGAGGAAAGCAGAACAACAGGTCCGTGACGGTTCTGATATCCATGCGGTTCAACAATTCCGCACGACGCGGCCCCACCCCCTTGAGGTACTGGACCTGCGTTGTCAAATCCGGCAAAGATTCATGATCCGTCGTTGTCACGGGGTTCGGTTCCATCCCGCCTACGGGTTCAGAGGTATTTCTGGTAAGCGGCCACCGCCAGTTCGTCACAGCGATCATTCTCCGGGTGACCACTATGTCCGGCTACCCGATGATAATGAACCTGCTGAACCTGCAATAGGGCATCCAGTTGCTGCCAGAGATCCACGTTCTTGATCGGGACCCACCGTTTTCCATCCTTGCGTCGCCAGTCATTCGCCTTCCAGCGAGGCAACCATTCAGCAATTCCCTTGCCAACGTAAACGCTGTCCGTAAACAGGTCCACGCGGCAGGGATACTTGAGCGCGGAGAGTCCCTCGATCACGGCCACCAGTTCCATGCGGTTGTTGGTTGTTTCACGATCCCCGCCACTGGCCTCCTTTTCCTGCCCACTGGTGACGTGGCGCAACAGGAAACCCCATCCTCCCGGACCCGGGTTACCACTGCAGCCCCCGTCCGTATAGAGCTGTACATCCGCTTCTGATGGAGAAGCTTCATTCATCGGCGATCCAGGCTCCCCTTCCAAGGCATATCCGTCATCAAGGTCCAACGATTTCCTGCTTGTCACGGGGACGGGGTCTCTGTTGCCGGCGGAGAATCCGTGGACAACCGGGCCTGTGAAATCAAATCCTGCTGCTGTAATTTCGTCATGTCATCCAACTTGGCCGCCAGGCGTCCATCCTGCTGCGATCGCTCGCGGGCTACCCAGGGGAGAACCACGCGAAACGTACTGCCAATTCCAAGCTGGCTCTCGAAACTGATTTCACCGTCCATCAGCTTGCACAATTCTTTAAGGATAGATAGCCCCAGTCCGGTCCCGGAATATTCCCGGGTCAGGTTATCACCTCCAAAGGCAGCGGTACCCTGGCGAAACTTCTCGAAGATAACCTCGCGATCTTCTTCGGCAATACCGACCCCCGTATCGGTCACGGTAAGTTCCAACTGCCCATCCGAATCACAAACAGCCCTGACCGTGATACGCCCTCCCTCAGGAGTGAACTTGATTGCGTTGGAAAGCAGGTTCATTAGGATCTGCTGAACCTTGGCCTGGTCCTGGTAGAGCGGGGTTTCATTACCACTGACCTGGACCTCCAGATCAATATTCTTCTCCTCGGTCAAAGATCGCATCATGTCACACTGGGCCTGGACGACCGTTTCCACGAAGAATTCCGAGGGGCGCAAATCCATCTTGCCGGCCTCCATCTTGGCCAGGTCCAGGATGTCGTTGATCATTTCCAGCAGCAATCGCCCCGATTTCTGGATATTCTCCGCATATCGCCGCTGCTTGTCATTGAGGGATCCAATCCCCTGTAACACCTCGGAAAAACCGATGATACTGTTAAGTGGTGTCCGCAATTCGTGACTCATGTTGGCCAGGAAATCTCCCTTGAGCCGGTTCATTTCATAGAGCCGCATGTTCAACTGGGCCAGCTCGTCAACCTTGTTATCAAGATCCGTGTTCACGTCACGCAACTCGCTCTGCGCCTCGGTCAGGTGACGCAACATCCGGTTAAACGATTCGGCAAGATCTTCAAATTCATCATTGGTTCGAATGTCAGCTCGCTGTTCAGAATCACCCTGGATAATCGAATCACTCACCTCGCGCAGATGTTTCAACGGGCGAACGATCACGTACCGAACGATCACGTACAGGGCAATCATTGCCACGAACACGGTAAAGATCGCGACCGCGATCAGGATCGCCCGCGCCCGGTTAATCGCTGCCTGGGTCTCCCCGTACGGAAACACGACCTTGACGACCACGAACGGTGGCTCTGTGCCCTCCAGCTGGTTGCCTCCGGACGCCGCCTCGGCACCCTCGCCCACGGTATCCAGGTGACAGGCCTGGCAGTTCGTACCCCAGTAGACCGGTTCAAAATAGTGGTATTCCTTACCAGCTCGATCGGTCTGGATCCGTCGTTCTGCCCGCACCGGAAGATCATCCTGGACCACTGCAAACTGATCCATCGCACCCGTGATGGCGTTTCCGTCCAGAGGTGGAGTCGGGGGCTGAATGCGAGGACGTACTTCCGTCGTGGACGGATCTCCGTCTACCGTTCCCGGCACGACTGCCGCAGCGGCCAGCCGATCCAGTTGCTGCTTCTGGATTTTCTTCAGTCCTTCAATGATGGCGATTTCTTCTGGATCCTGGGTCGTCTTTACCCTGAGCCAGGTTGGCTTGGGTTCCCCTTTCAGCCCCAGGATTTCGTGTCGCTTGTACACCTGGTGCTTTTCAAACTCGGCCAGGACATCCTTGACCAGTTCGTCATGCTCCTGGAACGTTTCCCAGGCCTTGAAGTGGGTCTTCAACATGATCAGGTCAACCAGGTCACGCCCCTTACCGCGTGTATTGGTCATCACGAGGTCTTCTGCCACGCGATCCACACCCCAGAATGCGCCGGCAATCAAGAGTGCCAGGCAGAAACCAAACAGCAGGCGGCACTTCCGTTCCAGACTGGTTTCACCCAGCACGCGTTTCAGGGAACGATAGGACATGATTCATCAACCCCATCACTGGGAATGCCACAGGACACCAACGTCATTATCTTAGGATCCGTTCATCCCGCAAGCCAGTGCAAACCGAAACTTCTGATGACAACTCACAATAATGACCAGGGATCGACGTCAATTACCCATTGTACACCATCTACCGAGGGTAAATCATGCGTTGCCTGCCGAAAGACGCTGCGCAAACGCTCTGGATCCAAATCAATCAACAACAAGTGCAGCCGGAATTTTCCTCGTAACTTGGCAATCGGTGCCGGTGCCGGCCCCAGTAATCGCAGGCCTTCCGCATCCGGCGGAAAAGCTCCCTGCAGGCGGTCAGCCATTTCCTGGCAAAAAGCAGTCGTCACCCCTTCCTGGGATCCCCGGACAATCACCCGAATCATGCTGGCTGCCGGTGGATATCCAAATTGTTGTCGAACCGGCAACTCCTGCGAAACGAATCGCAGGTAATCATGGTGAACCGCCGCAGCAATGGCGGGATGTTCCGGGCTGAAGGTCTGCACCAGGACCCGACCACCTCGCTCGCTGCGTCCTGTTCTTCCCGCCACCTGGGTCACGAGCTGGAACGTTCGTTCTGCCGCTCGAAAATCAGGAAAATGCAATGCAGTATCCGCATTGATAACACCGACCAGTGTCACGTTGGGAAAATCCAGTCCCTTGGCAATCATCTGGGTGCCTACCAGGATCTGGATCTCACCCGCGCGGAACCGGGCCAGGGCCTCCTCATGGCTACCCATCTTTCGCATCGTATCGGAATCCATTCGCAGGCAGGCCGCCTGCGGAAAACGCGCCCGCACTTCGGCTTCCAGCCGCTGTGTCCCCAGACCACCATAACGAATCCCGTCAAAGCCACATTCCGAGCAACGGTCAGGGGCGGCGACCATGTATTCACAGTAATGGCAAATGGCCTGCTCGACCTGCGACGATGTTGCCGTTTTTCGATGATGGGTCAGGGCAATATCACAATGAGGGCAACGGACCACTTCGCCGCAACTGGGACACTGGATACTGGTCGAATAGCCTCGTCGATTGAGCAACAGGATGACCTGGCCTTGATCCTCGATCGTTTGCTGCATCGCTCGATAGAGGGGACGGCTGATCGCCCCGCGGCGTTTCGAACCTTCATGCCTCAAGTCCACCACTTTCACCTGTGGCAATGGCCGGTGGGCAATCCGATGTGTCAACGTAGTCAGTTGAAAGTCATTTTCCTGGGCCCGCAGCCAACTTTCCAGTGAGGGAGTCGCTGATCCCAGGACCAACGGTACCCCTTCGCGTCGCGCCCGCTCCAATGCCACGTCTCGAGCATGGTAGCGAGGAACGGAATCCTGCTTGAACGATGTGTCGTGTTCTTCGTCGATGACGATCAGTCCCAGGTTAGGCGTCGGCGCAAATACCGCACTACGCGCTCCCACCACGACCTGGATTTCCCCACGAGCAATGCGTTGCCAGTGCTGGTGACGTTCAATATCACTTAAATGGCTGTGCAAAACGGCCACCTGATCAAAACGAGAGCGGAAACGTTGCCGGGTTTGTGGTGTTAAACTGATTTCCGGAACCAGGACGATCGCCTGCTGCCCAAAGCCAATGATGTGTTCAATCGCCTGGATATAGACTTCCGTCTTACCGCTGCCAGTGACACCATGCAGCAACAGGGTTTCATGTTCACGTCGATCCAGGCTCTGCACGATTTTATCCAGCGCCTGCTGCTGCTCCGTGTTGAGGTTGAGTGATTCTTCTCGTGGTACCGGTGTTTCCACGAGGGCGGCAACCGGACGCCGAGTAATCTCGGTCCGAAGCAGCCCTTTCTTGATACAAGCCCGTATTGGCGCCTTGGTACACCCCACCGCCTCCGCCAGTTGATCGGGGGTCAACGGTTCTGACGATTCAGCCAACAACTGCAATGCCCGCGCTTGCTTGGGAGGTAAACGCAACTCGCTCACCGGAGTTGATCCCAACTCCGTTAAATGCAGCAACTGCGTTCGCCGCGTACCGGCACCGGTACGCACTCCGGCTGGCACCACGGCCTCCAGCACCTGGCCCCACTGGCAAAGGTAATAGTCTGCCATCCAACGTGTCAGGCTTAACATGGGATCCGAAACCAACACCTGCTGGTCGACGACTTCCAGAACATCCTTCAGGGCTCGCGTGGCGGACTCACCGGTCGCTGGCCCCACGGCCACACAATACCCGGTCACCTGGCGATTGCCACGCCCCAGTGGAACACGAACCCGTTTACCCACAGTCACTTCAGCCAGCAACGGGTCCGGCACCCGGTAATCAAACGGCCCACCGGGAGCTTCCGCGAAAACAACCGTAGCGACCGTGCGATCCTCGATCTCGTCCACTTCCCACGGAGCGGGTTGGGTAGCAAACAGCGGCTGCTGCCGTTTCTCCATGACGGTCTCCACTCCTGCCAAACGATTCACTTGAAATCCGCACAGACGGCAACCAGCAACTCCCCCCCTTGGTCACTGGCCCGCGGGAACGTTACGATAACAGTCAGTAGGTTCCCGTGGCAAGCGTTCCCAATCACGACAGGTAACGACGGCCTGGAACCGAAGCACCTGTTCGCACCCGATTCACGAGATCCAGGACGGGGCAGTACCCCAGCGAACAGGAAACGGTCACTTCCACTGCCAGGGATGATTGCATCATGCGTCTCGGTATTTTCGGCGGAACTTTCGACCCCATCCACTACGGGCATTTACTGCTTGCCGAGTGCTGTCTGGATTCCCATGCGCTGGACGAGGTCTGGTTCATGCTGGCTGCCACGCCACCACACAAGCAGGAGCAGCCCATCTCGCCAGGCGATGTCCGGCTCGAGATGCTCAACCTGGCACTGGCCGGACATCCGACCTTCCTGGCCTCTACGCTGGAACTGGATCGCGGTGGACTCAGCTACACCGTTGACACGCTCGCCCAGATCCTCGAGGAAGATTCCAAGCGAGAGCTGTTCCTGTTACTCGGCGCCGATTCGTGGCAGGACCTGCCCAACTGGCATCAACCGCAACAGGTCTGCGAACTGGCCACGCCGATCGTGGTTAATCGTGGCGGGGAACCTGCACCGGATTTCTCCCTGGCCGAGCACTTTCTCTCGCCAAAGTTGCTGGAACAAATTCGCCAACTGCATGTTCAGATGCCAGCCATGGACCTGACCAGTTCTGGTTTAAGGGAACGTACCCAGGCTGGACAAAGCCTGCGATATCGCACTCCCGCTGCCGTGCAACAGTACATTCAACAGCACCAGCTTTACCAATTACCTGGATCGGAATAATCCGGAAGCAGGCCCCCCGATGAGCCAACAGGGTGCAGCAAGAACTCCGGCTGGGTAATTCAGGCAGCCTTCGGGTAATTCCACAATTGGGCTAACGGTGCTGGTAAACGAATTTCTGCCAATCGTGGCTCATCCAATCCTGCACGAATCTGTGCTAATTGCTCCCGCGGATTCAGGGACAGGTCCAGAAAAATCCACTTCTGTCCCCCAAATTCACATGCCCCGCCCCCCGTGCCACCAAACCAATCCTCGCGGACCTGGTAGCCCGCTTCGTTGGCGACCTGTACTGCCAGTGCCAACAATTCAACCGTATGCATCCTAGATTATCCAATCCGTCAGATCCGTGGTCCATCCTGGTTTCCGGAGCAGAATTATAGCGGCTTCGTCTAAGGTTGCCCAGTTCGTTTCGACGATACTGAAATCATACCTAAGTTACTATTTATCAACATGTTAAGTCGCACCCGTCAGGTAAAACAGTGAAACCAGGCCGGACCCGGTAAACGAGTTAAACTTCTCCCTTTACGGAAGCTGTTGCGGCCCGGGCGACTCATCCCATAAACCGGCACTTATTATGACTTCACAGCAACCATTGCCTTCCCATCAACCCGCTTCGCCACTTCCCCAACCGTCGGTGGAAGAATTGCAACAGCATGTAACCATGTTGCAGCAGCAATTGATCGAAGCACAAAAACTTACCGCCCTTGGCGAACTGGTCGGCACGACGACCCATGAGTTCAACAACGTGCTGATGACGGTGCTCAACTATGCCAAGATGGGAATGAGGCATCGTGACCAGGAAACTCGCGACAAGGCCTTGGAGAAAATCCTGGCTGCGGCAGAGCGCGCCGCTCGCATTACCAATAGTGTCCTGGGGATGGCTCGCAATCGCTCCAACGCCATGGAACCCACCAATCTTCAACAACTGATCGATGATTCGCTGGTTCTGCTGGAGCGAGAATTGAGCAAGTATCGAATCTCGTTGGAAAAGGATTTTCCAACAGTCCCCCAGGTTCGGGCCAACGGCAATCAAATCCAACAAGTCCTGTTAAACCTGCTGATCAACGCACGCCAGGCCATGCCCGATGGCGGTACCATCACCCTGCGACTGCAACACCACCCGCAGGAGAACATGGTGGCAATCATTATTCGCGACGCCGGAACCGGGATCGCGCAGGACAAGTTGCAGAAAATATTTGATCCCTTTTTCAGCACCAAGACGGGGCCGGATGCCAGTGGCAAGGGGGGCACCGGGCTCGGGCTTTCCTCGTGTCGCAATATTATCGACGGACACCGAGGACGCATCCGGGTAGCCAGCACAGTGGGACAGGGTACCCAGTTCACCATCCTGTTACCGGTAGCAAGCATCGAGAAAAAAACGCTGCCAGCAGCTGGCCTCACATCACCAGCAGCCAACACATTCCCCGCTCCTGGCAGCCGCGCTTCGGCCTGATGCCGAGAAACCGACCTGGGTTCAGCAAGGCCGGTTACGGCCTGTTGACATCGGTTAACCGATCCCGCAACCGTCCCAACAATTCCTGTTCCAACGCGGTATCACGACCGATCGGAGTCCAACCAAGCGTCACCGGGCCACGTTGGCTGCGCTGCGCACCCTCAACCAGGGACCCATCATGCCGCCGCGTGGCACCACCGACGGTGGCAAATTCTGGACGGTCCAGGACTTCCAACTCCTTCACGACCACGATTTCCACCGAATAACCGGTCGGCTGTGGAATGACCCGGATGGTCGCCTGACGCCGAATGGACTGCACCGTACTAAGAAGCCGTTCATAACCAGCCGTGGAGTCTGAACGCCAGGGCTCTAACAAGGTAGATCCCGTCTGGGGCCGAGTAATAATACGACCTTCGGTCAACGTATCCCCCACCACCTGGTTACGTTCTTCCCGTTGAATGATGAAATAATCGTCAATCGTATCGACAAGCTGATTCCAAAGAAAATCACGATCGTTGACCGGCAACAACACGGGATTGTTGATCGTGGCCACGACATTTGAATCGGTTGGGCCAGCACCACTGGGACCATAGAGATCACGCAGGCAGCCCGTCGCCGAGAGGATCAGTAAGGCAATCCCCAGGCTCCCGCAATAACTCATGAAAGACCGCTGAAACATCGATTTTTCCCGACTTGATCATCTAACAAACGGGTGGCCAGTGGCAGCGCTGCCCGAAACCGTGACAACGGGCCGAAGTGTGTCAAAAAGGGGGCGGAGGGACAAGTCCAATTGAGCGGATCACATCTCTGCTAAAGGCTTCTCTTGATTGACTTTGAGGCACTCGCGATGACTTTGCTCCGGGGGCAGGGCGATCACTTTCTGTCCGTTTTTCTCGGGTCGTCTTGCGAAATACTGTGAAAATGGTCAAAAATCAGTCCTTGACTGGGAACTCCATCGGACCCTGTCTCGTCTGAACGTTATTGGCAACCCCGACGGCCTGGGTAAACCGACCCATCGAGATTAGATCTTCGAGCAAAGGAAAAGATCATGTGCTTGCAAAACAATGGATCAGGACAGCAGCGTACCATGGCGTGCAAGGTTCGTTCCTTTAGCCGCGTGACGATGCTTGCGTTCCTGTCGCTGGCCATGCTGGCTCCGATCGTCACACGTGCCCAGGGAGTGCTGATCGATATTCGGCCGGATCATTCGTACCGATTGCCACGACCTATTCACCCGCCTCACCTACCGCACCCAATCCCCCGTCCGATTCCCCGCCCGGCCCCTAGTTCTTACAAGATCCAGGAGTTGGCCGTTAACGTCAACCTGGTCGATCAGGTTGCCAAGGTCCAAGTCTCTCAATCCTTCGTGAACACGGGTAGCCGCCAGATGGAAGTCTGCTTCGTGTTCCCACTGCCTTACGATGGCGCAGTGGATCGTCTGACCTTCCTGGTAGACGGCAAGGAATACGCTGCCAAGCTGCTTGATGCCAAGAAAGCTCGCACGATTTACGAGGGTTACATCCGGCGCAACCAGGATCCTGCCTTGCTGGAATGGATGGGAACAGGCATGTTCAAGACCAGTGTTTTCCCGGTCCCGCCTGGTGCCAAGCGGACAGTCACTCTGCGTTACAGCCAGGTCTGCCGCAAGCTGGACGGCCTGACCGAGTTCCTCTTTCCGCTGAGCACCGCAAAGTACACATCGCACCCGGTCGAGAACCTGCGTTTCGCCGTCAATATTCAGAGCCAGGCAGCCATCAAGAACGTGTACAGTCCGACACATCCGGTCGACATCAAGCGACCAGACGATGAACACGCGGTCATTCGCCTGCACAAGAAAAACCAGGTCCCGACTTCTGATTTCAGGATCTTTTTCGATGTTGGAAAAAAGGCAGTAGGCACCAGTGTCCTGAGCTACCGTCCCGACAAGGATGAACAGGGCTACGTGATGATGCTGGTCAGCCCCGAGATCAAGAAGAAGGCCGATCAGTCAATCAGGAAGAACGTGCTCTTTGTCGTGGATCGATCCGGCAGCATGAACGGCAAGAAGATCGAGCAGGCCAAGTCGGCCCTGAAATTCGTGCTCAACAACCTGAACAAGGGCGACCTGTTCAACGTGATTGCCTACGACAGCGAGGTAGAAAGCTTCCAGCCTGAAATGCAAAAGTATAGTGATGCCACCCGAAAAAAAGCCCTCGGTTTCGTCGAGGGCATTTATGCCGGGGGCAGCACCAATATCGACGGGGCCCTCGCCGCAGCGCTCGGCATGCTGCAGGACGAAAAGCGCCCCAGCTACGTGGTCTTCATGACAGACGGCCTACCTACCGCTGGTGAAACGAACCCCACGCGCATCGTCGCCAATGCGAAGCAGAACAACAAGGTGCGGGCTCGCATCTTTAACTTTGGTGTTGGATACGATGTGAACAGTCGCTTGCTGGACAAGTTGGCGCGCGTCGGTTTCGGACAAAGCCAGTACGTGCGACCCAACGAAGATATCGAGGACCATGTCAGTAAGTTGTTCCAACGAATTGGTGCTCCTGCCATGACTGATATTGCCATCAAGGTTGACGTCGAGGGACAGGACAAGGATGGCGGTTCTACGATTAATCGACTGTATCCTCGCAATGCCTACGACTTGTTTGCCGGGGATCAACTGGTACTGGTGGGACGCTACAAGAAGGCCGGCAATGCCAAGGTCACTGTCCAGGGCAAGGTCGACGGCAAGGTCCAGGCATTCAGTTTCCCGGCACGATTAACCAAAAAGTCAAAAGACGAGACGCATGCCTTCGTGGAAAAGGTATGGGCCTCGCGTCGTATCGGTGAAATCATTGACGAAATTGATCTCAACGGGAAAAACCAGGAATTGGTCGACGAGCTGATCCAGCTCTCAACCAAGCACGGTATCCTCACGCCGTACACCTCGTTTCTCGCCGACGATAATGTTTCACCGCGGGACGTGACCAACAATCGACAGCGCGCCGACCGCGCGCTCTCGGCACTAAAAGAAGAGTCCGGAAAAGCTGGTTTCGCCCAACGGGACGCCAAGGCCAAGTTCCAACAGGCGGCCCAGGCACCTGCCGGTGGCTTTGGTACTTACAAATCAGCGGCTTCCGACAAGAGTATCGCCGTGCAGACCATTCAAAACGTAGGCAACAAGACCTTCTTCTATCGCAACCAGTGCTGGATTGATTCAGCTGCTACCGAGAAGCTGTCGAAGAATACTCACAAGGTCAAACGCTACAGTGATGAGTACTTCCAGCTGATCACCCGTTATGGACGCGATGCCGCCAAGTACCTGGCACTCGAGGGACACGTGATCGTCATTCTGGAAGGAGAGGCCTACGAGTTCCAGGCAGCTGGCCCGGTACCTGGCAAGTAACGTGGTCCGCAAACTAGCAGAGGGCCGCCAACTTCCGGGCTAGTCTTCCATGCCCAGACGCAGCTTCATCTGGTCGAACAGGTCAGCATGTCGATCGTGAGACGAATGGACATGCTCTGCCTCGGTGATGAATTGCATGTCCTCCTGGCAAGTCAAACCGTATCCCTTGAGGATGTTCTCAAAGTCGATCAGCGGCTCTCCATAGACTACCAGCATCTTGTGTTCGTCGAACTGCACCTCGTACGGAATCGAGCTGTTTAAAACTGCGATTCCCGTGCAACCGTCATTGAGCAACAGGTCCTCGTAATCCCACAACGTGCTCTTGAGTATTGGCAGATCGATGTGATCACGGCACAGGTCAACATGCTGCCCACCCCCTGCCCCATGACTTGTCTCCAGGACCACCTTGACGTCGTTACCCAACGGATCCAGCAAATCCATGAAAAGGTCCAGCAGATCTTCGCGTGAAGCGGCCGCCATCAAGACCGGTACATCCGTACCCGAACAGGCATCATGATAGGCATCAAACCGGTACCCCGGTTGTGGCACTACCTGCAGATCATAAGAAGGTCGGACGGCATCGGTAAGCACGAAACCTCCGTAACGTTTAATATTAAGATGCGTATCCAGTTCTTCATCCGACAAACGGTCAAAACTACTGGGACGTTCCAACGTGGCTGGCATCGTATCCGACGCCTTACTTTTAAATTTTTCCAGAAAACCCATGATGACCTCTCGGACGCTGGTTATTGATCAAGTTCTTTGACGGCTCACCTTGAAAAGGGGCCGGGCCGGGACCATCTCCCGCAACCTCTTCAAATCTAGGTCATGCTTTGAAGCATGCAAAAAAACTTGGCCATTCCCGGATCAAATCCATGCCGAACGGGCCCCATACAATCGGAACAATCGAAAATCACCCTGTTTCGAACCAGTCCGCACCCCTTGAAATCAGCACTTATTCTGCTGATCAGCCAGGCTGCCATCTCTGCTATAATCACCACGCCCGGTTCGATCCAGGACCATGCCCATCAGTTTCCGCAACCCGTTTCCCCACCAGGTACGATGCTCCGGATTGCTCGCAACTATCACCTGTTTCTCGTTACCCTGGGTTTCCTCGTTACTGGCTGCAGCCAGCCGGTTGAGCATCAACCGAAAGCGACTCCCGACGCTACTTCTGCCGACAGGGAAACCTGGAGCCTGGTTCTGATCGACGGCAGCAAGATAGGCCACTCGCATCTGCGCGAAAGCGATTTCCAGGAGAAGGGCCAGGACTTCCTGAAGCGCGAGCATGTCAGTGAGCTGACCTTGCTGCGATCTGGAACGGCGGCACAGCAGCGCACGGAACTAACCAGCGTGGAAACTCCGAAAGGACAGCTGGTACGTTGCCAGAGCGAGATGGTAGACGGTCGCAACCGAAGTCTTGCTAGTGCGCATTTCGACGGCAAACAGCTCATTGTTCGTATGACGATCGCAGGCAAACAACAGGAATCCGCGCTGGACTGGCAACCTCAGTGGCGAGGTTTTTTCGGTGTCGAACAATCCCTGCGTAAGCAACCCCTGCAGCCGGGCGAAGAACGTCAGTTAGTCGTCCTGACACCTGTCTTGATGCAACCCACAACGGTGACCCTCCAGGCCACTGCTTTCGAGCCCACCTCGCTGGTATCCGCTACCCAGCCACTACTGAGGATTCAACGAACCGATCAGGTCCCGCTTGCTACCGGCCAAGCGATCACCGTCAAGTCAACTCTGTGGGCAGACCGGCGTGGAGAAATACTTAAAACCCTACTGCCGGGCATGGGACTGGAAGAATATCGCACCAGTCGACAGCATGCCTTGGCTAAAACCGGCTCGCGTCCTGTCGACATCAACACTTCTTTTTCAATACGACTAAATCGAATGATTCCCCGACCTCATGCCACGAAGCATGTCCGTTACCAGGTTCGGATTGCCGATGGTCAACCAGCCGATTTTTTTTCGCAGGGTCCCGCTCAACAGATTCAACCACTCGATGACGGCCTGGCACACATCGACGTCCAGGCCATCTTACCCGGGAAACCCCTACCCGCCACCGATACGAAAACGGCACGTCCCACGGACGAAGACTCCAGTGCGAACAGCCTGGTGCAAAGTGACAACACCCTGGTTGTTACCATGGCAAATTCGATCGGTAGTGACACACGCGATCCCTGGCTCCTGGCCTGCCAACTGGAAAAGTACGTGGCCCAGGTGATTACAAGAAAAGACTTCACCCAGGTATTCGCCTCGGCTGCGGAGGTCGCCCAGTCGCGGCAAGGTGATTGCACCGAGCACGCCGTCCTGCTGGCTGCTCTCTGTCGGGCTCGCCAGATCCCCACGCGTGTCGCGATTGGCCTGATCTACGTTCCCCGTCCCAATGCCCCGGAAATGGCTTATCACATGTGGAACGAAGTATGGATCCGAGATGCGTGGTATCCACTGGATGCCACGCTGGGGCGTGGTGGGATCGGGGCTGGCCACTTGAAACTGACCGATAGCAGCCTGGCAGGGGCCTCAGCTTTCAGTGCCTTGCTACCGGTAACCCAGGTGGTGCGGCAACTGGAGGTTAAGATCATCTCCGTCGAATGACGATGCCTGACAATCGTCAAACGGACAGGTCCTGGCCCAACAGAAATTCTGCCGCCCTAGCCAACAGCGGATCGATCGTGGTTGCCTGGACCTGGTGTGGAGGATTCCATGTGAACCACTGGTAGGAATCGTGTTCGGTTACCTTGATCGGCACATCCTTGCCTAGCCAACCCAGAAATATCACCAGTGTCTTGTGGGCTGTCTCCTGTGGGTTCTGTCGATCCACGACAGGATATTCGAGCGTAAAGCGAAAAGCCTCATCCCGCTGCAGATCTGCTGCCTGGATACCCGTTTCTTCCCACAATTCCCGGTAAGCACACTGCAGTTCATCTTCCCCTGGGTCAACATGTCCCTTGGGCAGATCCCAACGGGTGAGGTGCTGCATCAACAGGAAAGAGATTTCTGGTTCTCGCCGCATGACGAGAAACCCACACGATTTAACTTGCCGCATCCAGCGTTACCTTCCCTGCCCGATCGCTATCCCCGGGAATGGTTACCCGCATTACTTGGGCAACTTGAAATCTGCGATGAAAAGCTGGCTGGCGTGAGTCTTGGTACGGGTACTGGTCCACATCAGTTGACTCCCATCAGGAGAGAAAACCGGCAGCACGTCGCCCGCTGAATGATCGGTCACGCGAACTGCAGGGTGACCATGGAAACGCCCATTGCGAATCTCGTACTTCATCAGCCAGAGATCGTAATTAGGACGTGCTTTAGGATTTGAATGATCCGCCCCTGTCCAAATAATGTATGGCTGATGGGGATGCCAGTAAGGCGCCCAGTTGACACCCGTGGTATTAGTCAGCGCCACATCGTTCTTGCCGTCGATTCCAATGACATGGATCTGCAGGAATTCTTTCTGCTTTCGATCGCTACGAAAAACCACCCATTTGCCATCGGGAGAAATGAAAGGGCCGCCATCGTAACCAGGCGCATTGGTTAGTTGCCTGACATTGCTCCCATCAGCATTCATCACGTACAGGTCAGGATCTCCATCGCGAGTACTGCAAAAGGCAATTGTCTTGCCATCGTACGAATAGGCCCCTTCGGCGTCATAACCGGCTTCCGTGGTCAATCGCCGCAAAAGATTTCCTTGTAAATCAGCCTCGAAAATATCGGTATGAGGATCAAACGGCCAGGAATAGCGGCGACGTTTCCCGGACTTGCGATCTTCCTCCTGCTGTTTTCTTTCCTTGGCTTCGGTCTCCGCGATCATGGGATCAAGGTGACTGGAAGCAAACAGCAGTCGCTTTCCATCTGGAGAAAAATAGCTGCACGTCGTGCGCCCCCTACCGGTGCTGATCAAACGCGGTGTCCCACCTTTGAGCGGCTGAGTATAGATTTGGTAAAATGGATATTCCTGTCGCACGGCCTGGTAAATAATCTGCTTGCCATCGGGTGAAAAGTAGCCTTCCCCAGCTTTTACAAAACCGTCGGTCACCTGCCGTATCCCGGACAGGTAACTAGACTCCACGCTCGACAATTCCTGGGCGTCAGCAAGATGCTGGGACCCCGTGGTAAAGAGGCTGACCGCCAGGATAACGACGCCTAAAAATCCGCCAGATCTCGTAACCATGGAAAACTCTCCGTATCAATAAAATGTGGCAATTTGGCTGTAGTATAGCCCTTTGAACTGAAAAGTGCAGTGGATTACCTCGAAGAATAACCGTCCACACGCTAAACTGGCATTTTCAACCTTCTCGACCTGGTAACCAGACGATGAAAATCTACACGCGAACTGGTGACTCCGGGGACACGGGACTCTTTGGCGGCCCTCGTGTTCGCAAGGACCATGCGCGCATTGAAGCCTACGGAACAATCGATGAATTGAACGCCGTGCTGGGAATGGTTCGGGCACAGGAACTGACACCGGAACTATCCACCTTGCTGGAAACGTTCCAGAACGACCTCTTTACTCTCGGGGCCGAACTGGCCACGCCCGACCCTGGGCAACATGAGACGCCACGGGTTGCAGAGGATGACGTGGCGCGACTGGAAAAACAAATCGATCACTTGGAGGCGCTGCTGCCACCACTCAAGCAGTTCATCCTACCCAGCGGAAATTCAGCCGGTACGACGTTGCACCTAGCCCGGGCCGTTTGTCGTCGCGCCGAACGGCGTGTAGTAACCCTGCAGGAGATAGATACCGAGGTCGTCTCAACCACCATCCTGGTTTACCTGAACCGTTTGAGTGACTTGCTGTTTGTCCTCGCAAGGTTCGCCAATCAGCAGGCTGGGGAACCGGAAGTTCCCTGGCAGAAACCTTCTTCCAGTTAGCTCCAACGAGGATGCTGAGGCAACGCCCGGTAGTTTACTTGTGCTGTAGAAACCGATATGCTTGGTATCTGTGAGTCGTCTGCTCGTGCAAATGACTCACGACAGGCAAACATCGCAGTGGTAGTGACTCTTTCATGGAGTGGTTACCGCGACCAGGCGGAGCGTTGTTTCTCGCGGCTAGCGGTTTGAACAACTATGATTCTGTCCTTCGTCTGATGAGGTGCGGTGATGCGCTACGTTTACCTGGCAATGGCTGTTGTCATTTTCTGCATGGTTCCCCTGGGGATCGCGCAGGGCCATGATGATTCTGATGGCGATGATTCGGCAGCCGTGATCCAGCCGATCGCTGCGGAAATGGGAACGGCTGCCACGGCAGAAGCCACGCTGGCGGGACATAACGCCTGGATGATGGTTTGTTGTGCACTGGTCCTATTCATGACCGCACCAGGCCTGGCACTCTTTTACTGCGGACTGGTACGACGCAAGAACGTCCTGAGCCTGATGATGCAATGCCTTTTCCTGATGGGCCTGATGACCATTGTCTGGAGCCTCTGGGGATACTCGCTCTGCTTCGGAGGCACTCCCGGGCAGGAGGATTACAGCCGCTGGATTGGGAACGGTCAATTCCTGATGATGACCGAAGTCCAGGGAACCTGGGATGCAGCGGCCCAGGCCACGGTTTATCCCATGGAGGGCAAGATCCCGCGACTCACCCATATGCTCTTCCAGGGTATGTTCTTTATCATCACGCCGGCACTGATCTGTGGCGCCTTTGCAGAGCGGATGAAGTTCAGCACGCTGGTCGTTTTCATGGTCCTTTGGAATACGCTCGTTTACTGTCCTCTCTGCCACTGGATGTGGGACGGCGGGGTGTTCGCGGAGTGGGGAGGACTTGATTTTGCCGGGGGAGCGGTGGTCCACATCAGTTCAGGGGTGGCGGCCCTGCTCTGTGCCATCTTGGTCGGTCGACGCCTGGGACTGGAAAGCGAGGGGATTCCACCCCATAACCTGACGTACACGGCGACCGGGACAGCCATGTTGTGGTTTGGTTGGTTCGGTTTCAACGCGGGCAGCGGCCTGGCCTCGGACGGCCTGGCGGCCAGTGCCTTTGCAGCGACTCATTTTTCAGCAGCTGCCGGAGCGTTAACCTGGCCGACGATCGAATGGATCAGGCGGCGGGGCAAACCAAGCGTGCTGGGAACGTGTTCCGGGGCCATTGCCGGCCTGGCCTGTATTACACCCGCCGTCGGTTATGTCACCCCGATGTCGGCGATCCTGATCGGAACCCTGGCTTCCATTTGCTGCTATTACGCCTGTACGGCCCTGAAAACAAAGTTTGGGTATGACGATTCTCTGGACGTGTTTGGTATTCATGGGGTGGGTGGCACCCTGGGAATCCTGCTAACCGGTGTGTTTGCGACACGAGCAGTCCAAGACATAAACAAGGATGGCGCTCCCCTGGGACTCATCGATGGCGGCGGCTTTGACTTGCTGAAAACCCAGGCAGCGGTCGTGGTAGCCACCTACCTGTTCACACTCGTCGTCACACTGCTGTTACTCAAGGTACTGGACAGCACGATGGGATTGCGTGTGACCCAGGAAGAGGAAATCCTGGGAATTGATCTAAGTCAACACGGCGAAGAAGGGTATATCAGTGTATAGACAATGTCGCAATGACTTGTAGAATTGCGATTATTCAAGAACCAAGGCACGATGCGTGATCAGGTAACTGGATTACCTCAAAGGCGGTCACCGTGTCGTTACCTGTTCAATCACAGTCCGAGGAATTGATCTTATGAAGAAAGTCGAAGCCATCGTACGGCACTTCAAGCTGGAAGATGTCAAAAATGCTTTAGCGGAACACGGTATCGAGGGGATGACGGTCTCCGAGGTTCGTGGCTTTGGACGGCAAAAAGGACATACCGAGATGTACCGCGGTACAGAATACACGGTTGATTTCGTACCCAAGGTCAAGCTGGAAATCATTTGCTCCGACGACAACTTGCAGAAGGTGATTGACACGATCCTGCAAACGGCCCAGACCGGCCAGATTGGTGATGGCAAGATCTTCATTTCCGACCTGCAGGATTCCATTCGTATTCGCACTGGGGAAACAGGCGAAGACGCGCTCTAAATCGATCCCTCGCGGTAACTTATTATGCCTGGTCAAAGCGGCTTGAAACCTCGTGTGCTGGCCGCCCGGGAAAAAATCAGCCAGGCACGTGCCAAGCTTCACGAGCGACACAACCAGGGATCTCCCGGTATACAAATCTGTGCCGCGATGACCGATCTACTCGACTCGGTCCTGCTGGATCTTTATGACGGTGCCCTGGAGCAGCTCACCTCCAACGCCCGCGAACGCGAGGAACTTCAATCCCAACTGGCGTTGGTACCCCATGGTGGCTATGGACGTCGCGACGTGGCCCCCTACTCGGACGTCGACCTGATGCTGCTGTACGATCCGGCAGCGGTTGATCACATCACACCCCTGGCGCAAACATTCACCCAGGATATCTATGATTCCGGTCTGAAACTTGGCTTCAGTGCTCGCAGCATTGACGAGGCCTGCACGCTGTCCCTCCAGGACATCAGCACGTTCACGTCCCTGGCCGAATCGCGATTCCTGCACGGCAGCGTGCGGCTTTACTCCCGTTACAACAATCGGTTTCGGCGAGTCCGGCGTCGAAACCGCAACCGACTGGTAGAACGCATCATCCTGGAGCGTCGCCAGGAACGACAACAATTTGGAGACACGGTCTACCTGTTGAAACCGAACATCAAGCGATCACGTGGCGGCTTGCGAGAGCTGCAATTGGTTCGTTGGATCGGTTTCACGCGGCATGGAGAAACGGACCTGGATAGCCTGCGTCGCATGGGTGCCTTGACGCGAGAAGATCGCAACACCCTGCGATCCGCCTATGATTTCCTTCTACGACTGCGCAATGAAATGCACTTTCACGCCGGGAAATCCCAGGACTTGCTGACGCGGGAGGAGCAGGTACGGCTGGCGGAAAAATACGGCTACGAGACCGATGAAAGCTTGCTGGCCGTGGAACGGTTCATGCAGGTTTACTTCGAACACACCAGCCAGGTCAGGTACGCCCAGACTCACTTTGTCCGTTCGGCCCGCTCTCCTCGCACCTGGACTCATTTCTGGGGTTCGTTGTTCAGCCACCAGGTAGAGGGAGATTTCCTGGTCGGCCCCTTCCAGATCCGGGCGACCCGCCGAGGGCTGGAAAAGGTGAGTACGGAACTGTCCGAAGTGCTGCGATTGATGGACCTGGCCAATCTCTACGACAAGCGTATTGATCACTCTGTCTGGCAAGCCATTCGCAAGGCCATGTTAAAACGAACCCAGATCGATATCTCGCCTGAGGCAGCCAGGCGTTTTCTCTCCCTGCTGTCGGAGCCAGCGCGGCTGGCCGCCCTGCTGCGCAGGTTGCACGAACTGCGTGTCCTGGAATGTTTCATTCCCGGCATGCGAAAAGCCCGGTGCCTGCTGCAGTTCAACGAATACCACAAGTACACGGTGGATGAACACAGTATTCGGGCCCTTCAGCATGCAACCGAGTTCATCCGTGACGACGGCCCCCTGGGAGATGCCTATCGCAGCCTGGAGCACAAACGCACGCTGCACCTGGCCCTCTTGATGCATGACCTGGGCAAGGGAACCAACGAGGATCACTCGGAAGTCGGCGTACGTATCGCCAGGAAGACCGCCGCTCACCTACAATTACCACCGGCGGAAACGGAAACCATCTGCTTCCTGATCCACAAGCACCTGATGATGTCTAACCTGGCACTGCGACATGATCTCAATGATCCAAGCATCGTCCTGAAGTTCGCCGTGGAAGTCGGCTCACCCGAGATCCTCCAGATGCTCTACCTGTTGACCTGCGCGGATATCTCAGCGGTAGGCCCGGGAGTCTTTAACAACTGGAAGCTGGATCTGCTCACGCAGTTGTACCATCGCGCTCGCAATCACCTGACGGGTGAATCCGGCCAAGCGGGATCCAACCTGACCCTCGAGCAACAGCGAACCGAGTTGCGACAGCAGGCAACCATCGCGAACGAGGATCGCAAGCGATTCAATGAACTGGTCAATGCGGTTCCGACCGGTTACCTGACCTCGGTTCCGGGAGACCACATCCTGCCACAACTCGAGTCCCTGCTCCACCTGGACCAGGGCAAGGCACTGGGCTGGGCGCGATGGGTTCCCGAACGCAACGCAGTTGAATACACGATTGGTTCCCACGAGGCCACCATGGCCGGCATGTTCCATCGCCTGACTGGTGTCCTCAGCAGCCAGGGAAACCAGATCATGGCTGCCGAGATCGATCGCCTGACGGAAAAACTCGTGATCGACCGGTTTTACGTCCAGGATCTTGATTTCCCGGAACATCCCCCCGAGGCGCGTTTAGCAGAGATCTCAGCCAAGCTACTCGATGGCATCGAAAATCCTTCCCCGGCACCACTGACATTTCGCAAGATCTGGCAATCCAGTTCCGAGCAGGCGGCCAGCGAATTGAACCCCATGCCCACACGCGTGGTCATCGACAACAATACCGTCCGTGCATTTACCATTATCAACGTATTTGCCTACGACCAGATCGGGCTGCTCTATACCATTACACGTGCCCTCTACGACTTGAAACTTGAAGTCCACCTGGCAAAAATTACCACTCACGTGGACCAGGTGGTTGATATCTTTTACGTGACCGATCGACAGGAACAAAAAATCGAATCCACGGAACAACTTCAACAAATCAAGCGAAACCTACTTGCCGCCATCCAGGAGAACGAATAAACATTCAGTTGGCCCCTGGCCATCCCTGCACTAAACGCTCACCCCTCAACCTGGCCAGCAACCATGCTATTAAATCTTAAAAGTAAATCCTGAAAGGAATCTTCCATGCATCATCATTTTACCCTGCGTGCCACACTGATCGTTTTCGCTCTCCTCCTGGGAGCCAACCCGGGAATTCTCCAGGCACAACGTGCGGCACCGGACGAATTTGGTGTCAAGCTCGAGACCAGCCAGGGTGACGTGATCATCGTCGTCAATCGCAAGTCCGCTCCCCTGGGAGCCGATCGATTTCACAGCGCGGTAAAACAGGGATTTTACGACGACTGTCGATTTTTCCGCGTGGTGCCGAACTTCGTGGTTCAATTCGGTATCAACGGTGACCCCAAGGTCCAGACCAAGTGGCGTGAAGCCAAGATCAAGGATGATCCCGTGATCGTCAGTAACAAGCGTGGAACAGTCACCTTTGCCACGGCCGGCCCCGGTACGCGGACAACGCAGTTGTTCATTAACCTGGGCGACAATTCACGGCTGGACGCCATGGGATTCGCCGCCTTTGGCAAGGTCATCAAGGGGATGGACGTGGTCGACAAGTTGACCAGCAAGTACGGCCAAATGCCCCAACAGGGCCAGATCCAGTCAGAGGGAAATGTCTACCTGAAGAAGAACTTTCCCGACATGGATTTCATCAAGAAGGCGACCATTGTATCACTGACCAAGTAACGGGACCTAGAATCCCGCTGCCTTGCCCGGTGTCCGTGGATCATGAACCCCGATGAACTGCTTCCGCGCGGCATCATAGGAAATAGCCTGGGAAATCCCCACGCTTGACCGCGTCTCCACGCGATGCCCAATGGCTTTCAGTTCATTGACCAGGTCACGGTCCATCGTCCGCTCCACGTAGAGTCGGTCGGGTGTCCACTGGTGGTGAAAGCGAGAAATCGCCAGGGCCTCCTGGACAGGCATCTCCAGGTCCAGGTGATGGACGATTCCCAGCAGAACCTGGGTAATAATACGTGGCCCACCCGCGGCACCAATCGTCAGTACCGGCTGGCCGTCACGCAGCACAATCGTGGGACTCATGCTCGAGAGCGGCCGTTTACCCGGAGCGACTGCATTCGCTTCCGCGCCCAACAAGCCAAACGCATTAGGAACACCCGGTGCGATGGAAAAATCATCCATCTCATTGTTCATCACCACACCGGTGCCGGGGATGATCACCTTCGATCCAAACGTTGTGTTCACGGTGGCGGTAATCGCCACCCAGTTCCCTTCTGCGTCTGCGGCCGCGATGTGGGTGGTATGTTTCCCGAAAACGTGGTTCTGCCAATCCGGTGGTGTTCCATGGCCCTTCACCGCCGTTAGTTTGCCAGGATCGATCCGCTGGGCCAGTTGTTTTGCATAAGTTGGATCGATCAATCCCCTCGGTACACGGACGAAATCAGCATCCCCCAACCAGTGGGCACGATCGGCAAAAGCAACTTTCATGGCCTCGGCAATCACGTTCGTAAATTTCGTACGATCATCCTTGTACAACTGCTTCAAGTCAAAATGCTCCAGGATGTTCAGGATCTGTCCCACGTGAACCCCGCCGGAGCTGGGTGGTGGAAAACCGACCACCGTGTAACCACGGTATTTCGTCACGACCGGCTCACGCTGCCTGGCCCGGTACTTGGCAAAATCCGCCTGGGTTATCAGCCCTCCGTTGCGCTCCATCCAGTGAGCTGTCTGGCGAGCCACCCTGCCACGATAAAAAGCCTGGGCTCCGTTTTCGGCAACTTCCCGGTAGGTAGCGGACAGGTCCGCCTGTCGCAGCGTTTCACCCGCCTTAAGGGGACTACCATCGTCATGCAACAGGATCGCACGAGAACCTTCATAACGCGCCAGGTACCGGGCTACGGACTTCACCTTGCGAGCGTATCCCTCGTTGATAACAAACCCTTGCTGGGCCAACCTGGAGGCCGGCATCACGAGGTCTTTCCAGGGCGTCTTACCGCAGGACTGAATTGCTTTCTCGTAAGCTGCCAGGGCTCCGGGAACGCCGGATGCCAACGGACCTACCTTGCTCAGTTCGGATTGTGGCTTACCATCCTTCAAGTACATGTCACGATGTGCCTTGGCAGGTGCCATTTCTCGCCCATCGATGGCAATCAACGTTCCGTCATGTCGACGAATGAGAATAAAACAACCGCCGCCGATACCTGAATTAAATCCGTCGACCACGCCCAGTGTCAGCGCGGTAGCCACGGCCGCATCAACGGCATTGCCGCCCGCCTTGAGAACATTCACACCCGCATCCGTGGCCAATGGATGAACCGAAGCGACCATCCCCCGGGACCCTTTACCTGGGTCAGCCTGGACCACAGGTACCCCTATGACGATTGTCGCCAGGCAGGCAATAAGCAGCCAACAACCAGCAGCGACAGTACAATCATTACGTTTCTTCATGGGACGACATTCTTTCTATTGTTCTCTCCAACCGGCCTAAACCTGGTTGAATCATTGCTGAGTTGAAACCCGTTACGTTGACTGACTGATCGCTACGCATGACCAAGGCCATTAAACCGAAAAACAAGGCAGGGTGCAAATTCAGCGACTTCCGACGTCGATTCTCGACAGCGGCCTGTCGCTCCCGGAGTTGTCTAGCGAGGCTTCCCAACTACCTTTCGGCGCGTTCCCCGGGTCTGGCAATGGGGGCAGTAAAACGTCGATCGCTGGCACTGCACGATACGACGAATCGAAGCTGACTCACAACCGGGGCAAAGATCCCCCTCACGATCGTAGACACGGTGTAGATTCTGGTAACCACCGGACTGGTTCAGGGCATTGCGATAGGTGCCATCCGACAGGGTCGACCCCTCGTGTTCAATGGCTTCCAGCAGCACACCCTCCATGGCCTGGTGAATACGTTGCCACTGTTTCCGACTGACTCGATCACAACGTTTACGGGGATGAACGCCGGCCACGTGCAAGATTTCTGATGCGTATAGATTCCCCACGCCAGCCAGGGCGCGTTGATCCAGCAAGGCGACCTTGATTTCTCGTCGGCTGCTGCCAAGCCGTTCCTGGAGCGCTACGGGATCCACTTGCAGTGCATCGGGCCCCAAACGGTCCGGCCCCAGACGCAGGGCAAATTCTTTCGGCCGCAGCAGGTAAACCGAACCCAGGCCACGGCGATCCCAGAACCAAAGTTGCTTGACAGGGCATCCCGCCAGGTCAATCCTGAGCCGCAAATGCTCCACGTTAGGCGGATCGGCCACCAGTACTAATCCTGTCATCCTGGGTTCCAGGATAATCACGTCATCATTACTGAGTTTCACTACCACACGTTTTCCCACCCGGCCCACATTCACGATGGTCTGTCCGGTCACACGGCGGCGAAAAACGGCTGTTTTCGGCTTAATCGAAATTGGCTTATAGGTTCCGGCCAGGGATTCCAGCCCTGTAATACGAGCTCCCACGACCTGTAAAATACCGCGCCGCATGGTCTCGACTTCGGGTAGCTCCGGCATAGATCACTCCTTGAGCGCAATCAAAAATTCGTGAAAAGAGTGGCCGTATTCTAGAAGACTTATCCGCATGAGTACAGGATTGGCAGCGGTCTCCCCCCCTCTCTCACCTTGACCCGTCGATCGATCAGGCCGAGAATCATGGTTTACAGCTCCTTGAAACCAAACTGGAAACGCATGCCTTCAAGGGCATCGATTGCTGAACCTGATGAATCCGTCGAACCCAGAGTCTACTGTGCCCGATGAACGTGGTCGTTTTGGTGATTTCGGTGGGCGTTTTGTACCGGAAACCTTGACCAAGGCACTGGACGAACTGTCCCAGCAATACCAGCAAGCCATCCAGGATCCTACTTTCCTGCCCGAGCTCGATGCCTTGCTGCATGATTACGTGGGACGTCCCTCTCCGCTCTACCATGCCGAACGGCTAAGTGAACTGTGTGGTGGCGCACAAATTTGGCTCAAGCGAGAAGATCTCAACCACACCGGTGCCCACAAGATCAACAATACACTGGGACAGGCCCTGCTGACGCTGCGGATGGGTAAAAAACGCGTGATCGCTGAGACGGGCGCGGGCCAGCATGGCGTCGCGACGGCCACTGCCTGTGCTCGCTTTGGCTTACCGTGCATCGTTTACATGGGCGAGGAAGACGTGCGACGCCAGGCGCCCAACGTATACAGTATGAAATTACTGGGAGCTGAAGTACGACCGGTTTCCAGCGGGTCACGGACCCTGCGTGATGCCATCAACGAAGCCATGCGGGACTGGATGTCCAGCGTCGACACCACGCACTACATCCTGGGATCGGTCGTGGGTCCCCATCCCTTTCCACAGATTGTTCGCGATTTCCAGTCGGTGATTGGCAGCGAGGCACGCCAGCAGTGCCTGGATCGTTTTGAGCAGCTTCCAGAACTGGTCGTGGCCTGTGTCGGTGGTGGCAGTAACGCCGCCGGGATGTTCTACCCCTTCATCGGAGACACGGAGGTTCGCCTGGTCGGGGTCGAGGCCGGTGGTCGCGGGGACCAACCTGGCCAACATGCCTCGCCATTGAGCTTTGGACAACCGGGTGTGCTGCATGGCAGCTACAGTTACGTGATGCAGGATGACGATGGACAGACTTGTGACGTCCATTCCATTTCTGCCGGGTTGGATTACCCGGGTGTCGGCCCGGAGCACAGCCACTGGAAAGATACCAACCGAGTGCTATACACCTCTTGCCAGGACGATAACGCGCTGCAGGGATTCGATGCACTGGCATCCCGTGAGGGTATCCTGCCTGCCCTGGAAAGTTCCCACGCAGTCGCCAAGGCCATGGAGTTGGCTGCTGAAATGTCCCCGCAAGAGCGGGTGCTTGTCTGCCTGTCCGGTCGCGGTGACAAGGACGCAGCTGAAATAGCCCGACTCCGCAACGTGTAATCAACTACTGACCTTCAATCCTCCTTACGATCTATCGGGAAAATGACCCACCACGATGTCCGCTATTGATCAAATCTTTGCCGATCTGAAAAGCCAGCAGCGCAAGGCATTCATGCCCTTTATAACCGCGGGAGATCCGGACCTGGACTTTACCGGCGAAGTGATCAAGGAGTTGGCTCGCCGTGGCTGCAGTCTCTGTGAACTGGGAATTCCGTACAGCGACCCTATTGCCGATGGTCCTGTCATCCAGGCCTCTTACACGCGGGCCCTGCAACAACAGGTTCGTCTTTCCCAGATCTTCGAAAAGACCACGCAATGGACTGCCGAGGTGGAAATGCCGCTGATCACGATGGTCAGTTACGCAATCATTTATCGACAGGGACTCGAACAATACGTCCACCAGGCCCGGGAAGCTGGTATTGCCGGGGCGATCGTTCCTGACCTGCTGGTAGACGAAGCGGATGAGCTGGCAGAAATCTGCCACCGTGAAGACTTCAGCCTGATCCAGTTGGTCACACCCACCACACCCCGGCAACGAGCTGTAAAGATTGCACAGTCATCGAGTGGGTTTCTCTATTACGTTTCCGTAACCGGAATCACTGGAGAACGGCAAGAGTTGCCCGCGCAACTGACCGAGGACGTGGGCTGGCTCAAGGAACAAACTGATTTACCCATCTGCATTGGGTTTGGCATCAGCCAACCGGAGCATGTCCAACTGCTCGGATCGGTTGCGGACGGTATCATCGTCGGCTCTGCCATTGTTCGCCGATTTGCGGACCTGGCCAAGGATTCGCGTCCGGAAGTTCTCGATTCGATCGGCCAGTTCGTAGAATCCCTGCTGGCAGCCTTAAATCCATCTGCTGACTGACCTAGTCACAGCCGTCTCACCCCAAAGCGTGCTGACACCCTGGTAGAGATTTTTCGTCAAATCCCTGTACTGGAACATCTTAAGGCTGTCCTTGATTTAGTCACCGGGCAAATTCTATCTTGACCCTTTTGAAACAAGCTCGGTAGAGTTGAGGGTACAGGCAGGTTGATTCATTGCGAACAGGGCTTAAAAGTGAGGACCTTTTGCCATGAGATTTCAGTCACCCAAACATCGGCTGCACCATTTCTTTGCCGGGATGTCGGAACACGTCTTCCAGACCAGGCTGGGAGTCGTGGACCCGCCGCTGACTGACTACATCACGGACATGCTGATGCGGTTTATTCGTTCCGATCATCCACAGCGTGTACTCTCTCGCCGCGGCAGCGATTTACACGACCTCTCCCGGATGCTCTGGGAAACCGATCAGCAAGACGGCCCGCAGGATCGTCGGCAAGTCCACCGTTTGATTGGTGACATGGCTCTCTTCTGGACAGGGCTTTTCCCCGAGTCCCTGGAATCCGGATCCACCCAGCAGACGCCTGGGCAATTCAGTGCTTATTGCTCCCAGGGGAAACGTGCTTACCTGATCGCCAGCAAGCTGGACATCACCGATACAGAAGATGCACCGGGAGACGTCCTGCAGCGACTGGCAGAACAATTTGAAATATGTGCAGCCGGACTGCGAACGATTCGCCAGCAGTGGAAAGAGTCTACGGACACACCGGGGCTACCCCCGGAAATGCTGCTGGACTAACTACGAACCGCTGTCTTTCGACATGTCTTCTTGTTTCGCCTTCAGCTGTTGATAGTCATCGGGCGTATCGATGTCTTCCAGGGGACCTTCGTCCTCCCAGACAATGGTCCGACCAGGATGACGAACCCAGAGTTCACGAATTCCCTGGTCCGAACCGAGCTGTTTGACCGTGGCTGCCCATTCCCAGGGAAACAGGACGGGATGCCCCTTGAGATCTCCTACCCGCGGCGCAATGATCGCCGGTTGTGCTGGCTGATGCGCAGCCAGCACATGATTGATCAATGCACTGGACAAGCGTGGCATGTCTGCGGGGGCCAACATCCAGACGTCCGAAGCCTCTGGCTGGTAGTGTAACTGGATATGGTCCAGGGCTCCCTGCACCGAAGCCTTCATATCAGCCGGTGGCGGATCCAGCACCACCACGTCAACTGCATGCTGGGCACACTGTTGCAGCAGGGGTTCATCATCAGCTCGCACGGTAACCAGGGTCTCTGTCACCTGGCTCTGGCTCCAGGCCTGTAACACCTGGTCAATCACGCAACCATTTTCCCAGGGCATCAGCAGCTTGGGACGTCCCATCCGGCGACTCAGTCCCGCCGCGGGTATGATGGCAAAGCTCCGTACCATTTATCGACTTTCCGCGGCATCCAGGATACGCTGCTGCGATCGGCCTGGCACCTGCCCGCCCAGGTTACGGTGAGCGACCAACTCGGCACAAATACTCACCGCGATTTCCGCCACGGTCTGGGAGCCAATCTCGATTCCCAGCGGCGCATAAACCTGCTCCAGAGCTTCTGCCGTAAGCCCTTCTTCCAACAGGTCCTGGTAGATCATCTTGATCTTACGTCGACTACCAATCATACCGACGTAACGTGCCCCACGATCCGCCAGGTGATACAGGGCTCGCTCATCGTGTTGGTGTCCTCGCGTGACGATCAAACAGTAGGTATCGCAGTTGATCTCCAGGCCTGGCAAAACCTCTTCAATATCACCACAAATACAATCCTGGGCGCGGGGAAATCGCTCTGGATTGGCATACTCCTCGCGGTCATCAACCACCCAGACATCGAAATCCAGTTCCGCTGCCAATTCCGTGACCGCCTTGCCGACATGACCGCCACCGACAATCACCAGTCGGCAACGCGACAGCAAGGGTAATGTCGCGATGCCACCACTGGCCTGGGCGCGGGGCCGTGTTTCCAGCGCGGGCAACCGGCCCACAATCTGATCCAGGGATGCCTCAACATCGGTTGTATCTGCCACGGACTCGACTGCCAGCAAATGCCCCTCGCCATCAAACAGGTAACTGCTGGGAGCCGGCAATCCACTGGCTTCCTCGTCAAAGACAATCGCCTCGATGACGCCTGCACTGGCCTCGATAGCACGCACCAATTCCAGGAAATAATCCCGGGCCATGTTTTCAGTCACAGGCTGGATCAATACTTCCATGCGACCGCCGCAGATCAAGCCATCGTCCCAGCCATAGTCATGATCCAACTGGAATCGACATACCTCGGCCACGCCCCGATCCAGGACACCCAGCGCGCGTCGCTTGACCTCGGCCTCCACGCAGCCACCACCGAGTGTGCCTGCCTGGGAGCCATCGGCATAGACCAGCATCGTGGCTCCGGCTTTTTGTGGCGTACTCCCGCGTGTCTCAACAAGACGGCAGTAAGCCGTCGGACGTCGATCCGCGAGCAACTGTTTTAACTGGGGTAATAATTCACGCATGGTTTGGCGGATCCACGGGGCTTAAAACCTGGATGAGGGTCTGTTTCACAAGTTCCTGCACATGGCCACGATATTCCACCATGTGGGGAGCAACCAGGTGGGCCTCGAGGGCTTCCAGGCTCTCCCATTTCTCCATCACGGTAACCACGTTGTCACGTGCGGGCCCCTGGGCACCAATCTCGGTTGCCAGGTCAATCGTGGGGCCATATTCAATACATCCCTGCTCCTCGTGAACGAGCGGAACCAGGCGATGGAAATGTTCCAGGAAGGCGTCTCGCTGGCCATCTGCCAGTTCGATCGTAGCAACCACGTGAATCATAAAAAAACTCCCACTATTTTAATAAGCTTAACGACTCTACATATTGTGGACGGGAACCAAAATCGAAACAATAGCCCCAGTAGGTTCGCGTGTTACGAACTGCGGGCTGCGAATCCTCGATTCAGCGTTATTCAAGGAGATTCTCGAAGTGAACACTTCTGCGGCAGGAAAAGAAAAACTAGACGTGGAGCTGGCTGTTAAGGATCGGTACAGCGCTGCCTCCCAGGCAGCCGAACCTTCCCTCTGCTGTCCGGTGCAATACCAGCCCCAGTACCTGGAAGTACTTCCCCAGGAACTCATCGACCGCGATTACGGTTGTGGTGATCCTTCTCGCGATGTGCACAGCGGCGAAACCGTGCTCGATCTCGGTTCCGGTGGCGGGAAAATTTGCTACATCGCGTCCCAGGTGGTGGGAGCGACTGGCCAGGTCATCGGGGTCGACATGAACGATGATATGTTGTCACTGGCCCGGCAACACCAGCCCACGATCAGCGAACGGATCGGCTGGGACAACGTACGTTTCTGTAAAGGTCGCATCCAGGACCTGGCCCTGGACCTGGATCAACTGGAGACATACCTGGGTGAGCATCCGGTACAGCGAACCGAGGACTGGCTGGCAGTACAAAGCTGGGCTGCTCGACAGCGTCAGGAGAGCCCGATGATTGCAGACGATTCGATTGACGTGGTCATTTCCAATTGCGTTCTCAATCTTGTCGAGAACCGTGACCGACACCAGATGTTCGCCGAGATATTCCGTGTCCTGCGTCGAGGTGGACGGGCCGTCATCAGTGACATCGTTTGCGACGAACCGGTTCCTGATCACTTGCAGGCAGA
>Ga0163108_10000032_pt1 | contig 89973 bp, 83 predicted proteins | sample Fk1155metaG_FD_109644 | JGI IMG/M metagenome (GOLD analysis project Ga0163108, IMG submission 109644) | Marine microbial communities from the Central Pacific Ocean - Fk160115 155m metaG | ecosystem: Environmental > Aquatic > Marine > Oceanic > Photic zone | place: The Central Pacific Ocean...
ATTTGGCGGTTCGAAGATCTCGACAGCGCGGTGCGTCCAGAGTTCTATCGAAGTCAAATTCGAGATTTCGAACGAATCGGTTTGGACTGGGACGGTGAACCTATCCGGCAAAGCGACCGCTTCGAAATCTACACAGACGCGATAGAGCAACTAACTCGAAGGGGCCTTACTTATCGTTGTTGGTGTACGCGGCGCGAAATTCGAGAAGCAACCATCGCGCCACATTCACATTTACCCGAGGGTGCTTACTCCGGAATCTGTCGAAATCTCTCGCGGCGACAACTCGCGGAGCGTGAAGCGAGTGGGCGAAATCCTGCGCTAAGGCTACGCACCGACGGCGAAACCATCACTATTCGAGACCGTCAGTTAGGCGATTTCGAGGGTGTGGTCGACGATTTTGTTTTATGCAGAGGTGACGGCATTCCCTCTTACAACCTCGGAGTGGTGGTTGACGATGCCGAGCTAGGCGTCACCGAAGTCGTTAGAGGAGATGATTTGCTTCCCTCGACCCCCCGTCAGGTACATCTGTTTGGTTTATTGGGACTCACAGCCCCAAATTATGCTCATGTTCCACTGGTCGTAACCGCTTCGGGAGAGCGCCTCGCGAAACGTCATGGCGCGGTCACTCTTGAGGATCGATTGGCACTTGGGGAGTCAGAACTCGACGTTCTAAACATGTTGCTGTCGAGCCTCCGTCTAAAACCCGTCACATCTCTTGAGCAGCTACAGGAGCGGGCCACGAATTTCGATCCGACCTCGCTTCCCGTAACTCCTTGGACATTTGATGGCTGAGTTCGCCTGAGGATCACCTCCAGGGCTCAACCATGATCTTTGCGTGAGCTTCGGGATCGCCTAAATCTTGGAAAGCTTGAGCGACACCCTCGAGACCTACTCGACCGGTGACGAGTTGGTCCACAATGAGGTCCCCCTCGCTGATTCCCCTAAGGGTGTCGGCGAACTCCTCTCTTGTGTATCCAAGGACAAACTGAATGTTGAGTTCTTTACCAATACCTGTCAGCGGACGAACATTGTCGCTTTCCATGCAGACACCAACCACAACAATGCGAGTGTCGCGCATGGCTCCGTGCATGATTTGGTCAATCACCCCGGGAATCCCCACGCATTCGAAAATAAGCCCCGGTTTCGGTTTAGTTGTCCCCAATCGCAAGGTCGGATCGTCGCGGTCAACGCCCTCGGGCCAAGCTGCTTGCTGCCAACTCTCGTAAGGCGAGGTCACTGCCGGATCCAGGACTTCGTCCGCCCCCATCGCCTCCGCTAATTGACGGCGTCTGGGAGAAAAGTCCGCAGCGAACACCGGGCCTAACCCCTTTTGTTTAAGAGCTGCGATTACCGCTAACCCAACCGGGCCACAGCCGACGACCAGACACACGTCATCACTGGTGGCGTGGGATTTCTCTACGGCGTGACGCCCAACCGCCATCGGTTCGGTTAACGCGGCTAGTTCAGGGGCCAGTCCGTTCCTGACCGGAAGTAGCAACTGTGATGAGAGGAGCATGTGCTCGGCGTAACCACCCGGATATTCGTTGGAGTAGCCGATGGTGTGAATTCCGTCGGGCCGCAGAAGGATCGGGAAAGAACACACAACGTCGCCTACCCGCAAGTCATCATCGACACCTTGGCCCTTGTCGAGGATCTCCACACAAAATTCGTGGCCCATCACGAGATCTCGGTCGGCGTCATATACGAGAGGACCGCCGGTTTCTTTTTGGTTTCGCACCATTTCGTGACCGTGTTTCAAAGCATGCAGGTCACTGCCGCATATGCCACATGCAAGTGTTTTTACGAGGACGTCTCCCATGGAGGGGGCTAGGTCCTCTGCGGTTTCCACCACAATGTGTCCTTGTCGGGTAACTGCTGCTCGCATGTGTATCTTTCGGTTCGTGGTGTCAGTGGGTTTTCAACTAGCAGGTAGGCCAGTAGGACAGGGGTCTTGCTTCGGGCGGGGGAACGGAACGGTTGGCCAACATCTCAAGGTCGCGGGCAAGGATGCTGCGGGTATCTCCCGGATCAATTATCTCGTCGATTCGCATAGTCCCCGCGGCCTCGTAGGGGTTGGTTGATTCACCAACTTCACGCACAAGTGCCTCCCGTTCGGCTTCTCGGGTTTCAGGGTTTTCGATGCGACCTAGTTTGGAGCCGAAGGCGACGTTCACTCCAACTTCGGGGTCCATGAACCCGATTTCTGCGCCGGGCCAGCTGTAGACACCTAAGGCTGGCATCTGTGATCCGTTCATCGCCTGCCAGGCCAACCCAAAAGCTTTGCGTATGCATACAGTCAACGTTGGGGTTGAGGCATTTTGTAGGGCGTGCATCATTCGCATGCCCCAATGGAGCATAAGTTCGTGTTCGACCCGTTCGCCCACCATGAATCCGGGTACGTCAACCAAGAAGATCATAGGAATGTTGTACGAATCACAGATCGTCGCCAAACGAATGATCTTGTGGCAGGCCTGCGGGTCTAAGGTTCCGGCTCCAAACATGGGGTTATTCGCGATGATGCCCACGGAGAAACCGTTGAGCCTGCCGAGGCCACACACCACGTTGCGCGCATACAACGGTTGAGTTTCCAGCAACGAGTCGGGGTCAACGATCTGTCGCACCACTCGTCGCATGTCATAGCCTCGAGTGCGTTTGGCGGGAACAAGCTCAGCTAGTTCGGGGTCATGATCTAGAGAACCGGAAGGTTCGTTACGGGGAGCTGTTTGCCAGGCGTTACTCGGGAGGTAGGAAAGCCATTGGCGCATCGCGTCGTAGCCTTCTTCGTCAGTTTCCACCCCCAGATCTATCTGTCCTGTTTTTCGGGCATGCACATCTACTCCGCCTACATCTTCAAAGGAGATGATTTCGCCAGTGGCTATTTCGAAAACTTTGGGCGAGGTGACAGCTAGACATGAGCCCCGCACCATTACGACGTAGTCGGATAAGGCAGAAAGGAACGATGACCCACCGAAAGATTGGCCGGTGATCATCGTGGCCATCGGTACTCGGTGTCGGCGTTTGGCAAGTTCAAATAGCCCGCCGGGTTCGCTAATTCCCTCCGCTCCCATGGTGTCTGGTATTCGCGCTCCTCCCGTTTCCCCGAAGTGCACTATGGGTGTTCCCATGGCCATCGCGCGTTCATATAGGCGGTGTTCTTTTCGCGTTCCCACGATTGAGCTGGAACCACGATAAACGGTGATGTCATCTCCAAACACCGCTACCGGGCGGCCGTCGACGGTTCCGTGCCCTCCGATTTTCCCGTCACCGGGGGTCTTGTCACGTTCATCGGGACGCATCGATCGACTGAAGGTTCCGATTTCACGAAACGTGTCTGCATCGAGGAAGGCGTCAATGTGTTCTCTGACGTTGCGATCGCCTTCGGCTGCCATCTTCGACAGCTTGTCCGAACCACCCATTTCCTCGCGGATTCGGTCAGCTTGTGTGTGAAGTTCTGCGGTTTGGTCCGGATCGGTCATGATGGCGCCTCCGAGCCGTGATCAGCGATGAGTTGTGAATAGCGATCTTCGAGTTGTTCAGCGGGCCGAGCTGGAACCATTACTTGAGTCACTCCGGCTTCGATCAGTTGTTCCAAATGCTCGTTATCCCCAGGCGACGATGTCCACAACTCGATAGACGACGGGTCGCGACCAGCCTCTTCGGCGTATCGCTTTGCAGCTAGGTGCAACGATGCGAGCGTCTCAACAGGTCGTTCCGCGGGGAAGAACACATCCCCGAGTTCACCTGCTCTCCTAGCTGCTCGGTCCGAATGCCCTCCCACGAGTATCGGTATCGACTCTTGGGTCGGTTTGGGTTGACAATAAACGGGAGCGAAATCAACAAACTCTCCGTGAAATTCAGCTTCTGTTTCTGACCAAAGGACACGAAGAGCTCTGAGGTATTCATCTGTTCGAGCCCCGCGAGCTTCAAATGGCACCCCCAAAGCATCAAATTCTTCGCGTAGCCATCCCACCCCAATGCCGAGATCTAATCGCCCGTTGCTTAGTCGATCAAGACTGGCTATTTCTTTGGCAGCTATCAAGGGGTTGCGCTGAGGAAGGATAAGGATTCCTGTCGCTAAGCGAATCTTGCTGGTGGCCGCGGCGGCGAAAGCGAGCCAAATTAAGGGATCAGAATGGTCTAGTTGGCTTGCGCCTTTGAACAGGCGGCCGCCTTCGTCGTAGGGATAGGTGGATGCATATTCAACGGGCACGACGGCGTGTTCAACTGCCCAAATTGAATGGAAGCCGACCTCCTCGGCAGCGCGGGCAAGTTCTCCAGCAGCGGCACCTTCAACGTTTCCCATCAAATTCGCCGACATTAAACCGAACTTCATGAGGCTCACTCCCCTTCTATTTAGCGTTTCAGAAATTAGGTGGGCAATTATGGCGTCTTCTGGTTCCTACAGTCCCGGGACAATGACTCCATGGACTGGTGGCGGTTCACTTCCTTTGCCTGCCATTGACGTCAAAAGTTCGGACGTGTCAGCGAGCCCGACTTCTCGTCGGGTCAGTAACTCGAACGGGAATCTTCTGGCAGCCAAAAGTTCTAGGGCTTTGCGATACACGGGTGCATCGACGCCAAGCGCTCCTTTCACGGTGATTTCTTTCCAGATGATCGCGTCGGTGTGAAGGTCGGGTGCTCCCTTTTGTCCCCGCACGCCTGCCATAACAATCGTCGCATCGACCGCGCTCAATCGCACTGCTTGCCCAAAAGCTGTTGGTGCGTTAGCGGTCACGTCGACCACGACGTCAGCTAGACGACCGCCTGTCGCGTCGCGAAACTTTCGTACAGGATCTTCTTCGGCTACGTCCACTACCAAATCAGCACCCATGGCGAGAGCCAACTCGAGTCGCGGGTGGTCGTTAGGGCCAAAGCCCGTTACGGCAACGAATTCAGCCCCAGCGTCTCGAGTCGCAACTAAGGCGCACAACCCCCGAATCCCGGGACCAAGAACAGCAACGAAGTCACCCTGCTGAGTTCCGGGAATCTCGACGCCCCATTTGATGCCTGCACCTAACGGATTGAAAAGCGTCGCTTCTACCGCATCGAGTTCTTCGGGTACAGGCAAGACAAGTGAGTCAGGCGAAAGGTAGTGATGAGTTGCATATCCGCCGTAGAGCGAAGGCTCACGTTCCGTTGGGATCATCCCATACAGGTCGGTCTGCCCGTGTCGAGTGCAACGACGATATATCCCGGAGCGGCAGGGTTCGCACGTACCGCAGGATTGCCAACATTCGATAGCAACTCGATCTCCGACACCGACCTGCCACCTTTCAGCGGCCTTTTCCCCTATCGCGTCGATCACTCCTATGGTTTCGTGTCCGGGCACGATCGGGTACGGCGCGGGGATATGCCCGGCGTACAGCTCGTGATCGGTGCCACATAGCCCGCACGCTTCGACTCGCAGTACCGCATCTTCTAATCCGACCTCTGGCACCGCGTAATTTTCAACTCGAAGATCTTCGACACCGTGCAAAACGGCAGCAGTTGCATCCCCCATGAAAAGCACGCTACCTCCTGCGAGTCACTACTTATCGAGCGGAACGATTTACGAACTCGGTAGCACCTAGGTCAAAGATTTGTGCCGCGTGTCGATTCGCCATAGCAACAAACATGGAGTCTCCTCTCTCGGTGCGGCCCACGATCATGGATGCCAGCATGGCCATCAAGAACCCAGACCAAGAGAATCGCCGGTAGTTCAACCAAAATTCGTCCAACGTGATTGGCGGCGAATCACCGCGATGAGCCAACTCGTTGACGTAATGAGCAACTAACCGTTCTTCGTAGCGACGTCGATCTTCTGGTTCAAATGAGGAGCCGAGGAAGTATGCGACATCGTGAGCCGCGTGACTGTGGGTCACGGTTTGCCAGTCAACGACTACCAACGGTCGAGAGTTGACGGTCCCGGCAGGCGCGAACATCAAGTTATCGAGCCGGTAGTCACCGTGAACAAGAGTCGACGGTTCAGGAATTTCCGAAAACCACGTGGACATTCCTTGAGTGAATCGATCACCGGCTTCTATTGCTTCATCGCTGAGCTCAGTTCGATAACGGTCTGCGAACGCTGGTTGCAGCGCTTCGATCAATTCGATCGTCTGGGTCATTTCGTCAGGGCCTCTTCTGCTTACCCAGTCGAGTTCGAACAGCGACCGGTCACCCCAGAACTCGCCGTGGAGAAGCGCTGCCTCTGACAACACAGCTTGGGCTTCTTCGTCGTTACATCCTTTGATCTGATCACCCTGTATGCGGGGGTGAAGATCCTCCATAACAATTACGACGTCTGCTGATCCGGGCACGAAATCTAGGTAGTGCACATGTGGCACTGCAACATCGATCCGTGGGGCAATGTGACGATAGAACTCAATTTCTCGTTGGTAGGTCCCCATTTGTATGCCCGTCGCTCGACTTTGCGCGTCGAGGGCCGCGAACTTGATTACGACGGCAGATGGTCCATCCTTGCCATCCCAGGTCAAGTGGCATCGAAAGTTGGCCCCAACTTGCCCTGTACCGATCGCTTCAACTTCAAACGCCACCACGTCACCGTGGCCGTCAAGGACGCTCGTCAACCAGTCAGAACTAATTTGATCGGGGTGAAATACCGGCGCGCCGTTGAACTGCATCCTGCCATGTTGCCTGAGTGACTAGCCGAAAACACACCCCGACAAGTTTTTGCGGTGATAACTGGTTCAGGTGAACTCAGACTGCATACCTGAACTCTCAAGAATTTTGCGACCGGACGAGTGTCGAGCGCTCAACCCCGGATAGGCCATCCATTAGGGTGGGGACGTCCGTAGCCTTCAAACATGATCTCTGTCCGAAACTTCATTGCTACCTGCATCGTTCTGTTTCTCTTCGGTTGCGGCGGTACCGATCAAGGTTCGGTGGTCGAGCAATCGGCCACCTCGGTGACCACTTCGACAACTGATTCAACTCCATCAACCGTTTCGGCTTCTGACCGGACGTGGGCAGAGGTATCCGCCGGCAACGACCGGCCAAGCATCGTGGTTCTTCCCAATGACGGAACGCCCGAGAATCTAGTGATTGAAGATGTCACGGCTGGAACCGGAGAAGAGGCGCTGGTCGGAGACCTTCTTGAAGTCAAGTACGTAGGAGCCTTACTTGATGACGGGTCCGAATTCGACGCCAGCTGGAACCGAGGTCAAACATTTTTCGTTCCGATCGGGGTCGGCGCAGTTATCCCTGGATGGGATCAAGGAATCGTGGGGATGCGCGAGGGAGGAAGACGGTTGTTGATCATTCCCCCCGAACTTGCGTATGGAAGTGCAGGGGCGGGAAGCGCCATCCCACCCGACGCTGCTCTCATCTTTGTGGTTGACCTAATTTCGGTGGTGGACCTACCCATGCCGCAAATTCCTGACACGACCGAACTCGGTGACTCCCTTGAAGTCGAAGACCTATCAGAAGGATCTGGAGAGGTGGTCGAGCCCGGAGACACAGTCAGCGTCCACTACCTGGGCACTCTGACAGACGGCACTGTATTCGATTCATCCTGGACTCGGGGGAGACCGTTCACCACCCAAATAGGTGTTGGCATGGTCATACAAGGATGGGATCAAGGAATCGTGGGGATGCGTGAAGGGGGGAGGCGTCTCCTGAAAATTCCTAGCGACTTAGCCTACGGCGAAGCAGGGTCCGGGTCAGGCTCGATCGGGCCGAATACTCCCCTTTTGTTTGTCGTGGACTTGTTGCGCATCCAAGGGTAAACGCGATCACCAGGTTGATCCCCTGGCGACACTCCACGAAGAGCTGATCTCCGCGTTCGAATCGCCGATGGTACCGAAGGTCCAGACGAACGAACAGGCCGGTAGTCAGGCAGGCAACGATTTGACTGAGTAGCTTCGCGGCTATGGATAGCGTCACGGTTGCTCGCAGCATGCGAGGTTCGTTAGGAATGTTGGCGATGGCCTGGCTTATGGCCCCGTCAACTCGGGAAAAGGCGGCAGCAGCCGGCATGGGGGAAGGGCAAGGCGCATACGCAGTCGGTCGTCTTGGCGTCTTAGGTAATTGTCCCGTGGACAACGTGATCGGGGCCGCCTTCTTCTGGGCACCTGACCATATGCGGTCGATGGTGGAAGAAGGACGAGCTGCTTTTGACCCCATTGAGGGCGGAAAGGTTTACGCGAGAATCTGCCAAGAGTACGGGGCCGAGGCGTTGGCCGATTTCGAGGGCAACGAAAGACTGGGCGAGTTACTTGATCGGGTAGTACAGAACGCGGTGCCGCATGGGGCCCCGACGTTCGTGGGCTGGCGAGATCAAGAACTCCCAGATGACGCTGGTCCAGCTCGTACCTTTCAGTTGGCTCAATGCATGCGCGAATTACGTTTCGGTCGCCATGCCGTCGCAGTGCAGGCGCTCGGCATGGGTCCCCTAGAAGCGATCCTCAGTGGTCCCGCTGGCGAATGGAACGCTGAGTTCTTCGGTTGGCCGAAGCCATATCCCGATGTCAGCGAGCTTGGCTCAGCAAGAGAAGAGACCGAGTCGTTAACAGATCAGCTTCACGCACCCGATTTCGAATGCCTGACAGACGATGAGCGGGACGAGGTACGAGATCTCTCTAAAGCCGCTCGATCTCACGCCACGTCACGCGCCGAGGCTGCAGACATCTAAACCCCCGGGTCAGTGTCAACCTGATCGCGGCAAGCGACCTAGTCCGATAGCTCTTCGATCAGGGTTTGATGTTCCCCTAAAAGAGGAGCGCGCTTCGCCCTCCAGGGCGTACGCCCAAATCGGTATGGAGCTCCCGGATGGGTGAAGCTGGTACCGCGATCTTCATAGAAAATATCTACGGGAAATCCACGTTCAACGAAATGAGGGTCCTGCATCATTTCTTCAGGCGAATAGACGATGCCGCACGCCATGCCTCGTTCTTGCAGTCCCACAAAAAGTTCGTATGCCGACAGGCGCTGCCCAAGAAATTCGATGACGTCTCTACCCGCTTGAAAGACCTCTCCGGCGAGAGGGTCAGCGTCTAGTTCGAAGAGACCGATGCGTTCATAGTTGTCGCCAAGTTTCAGGATCTCGTACGGCGAGCATTCCTCTACCAGACCGAGTTCTTCAACCCAGGTTCGCAACGCCGCAAATTCACGTTTGTTTCGGGGAGGTACGCCCGTGTTAAACCATCGTCCATCGGCACAACGAATCTGGGTCCACTCAGTAGGTCGTATGTGGGCATGACGCCCCGTTTGGCGCCCTACTTCGCGTTCGGCGTTGAGCCACCACAGCGTCGCGAACTCGGTGGTGGCATTGGCTGCACCCAGCATCGAAATATCAACTAGTTGACCTTTGCCGGAGGTCTCCCGCCACATCAGCGCGACAAGAATCGCCGGAACTGCATAGTGGCATGCGGTATGAAAGGCCTGATTCCCGCCACCGCGCACTGGGGGTAGTTGGTGGTCGTCGTAGCCACATGACCAAACGGGGCCTCCTTCGGCTAACAACGTGAGGTCGGTGGCCGGTGGATCGGTTCCGTCGCGCCCGTGATGGGTAATTGATGTCCAGATCAGTTCATCTTCGGTTTCCCCGAACTGGTTCCAGTCAAGACCTAACGCGTCTAGTCGCCCTAGGGGTTCGGCTTCGATCACGACATCGGCAGTGTTGACTAACGACCGAAATGTGTCAGCGCCGATGTCAGTGTCCAAGTCAACGATGACCGATTTCTTTGAGGTGTTGTAATGCCACCAATGCAAGGAATTCTCGAGCTCTGATACATCGTCAGCGAATGGTTCCCAACTGCGGGTGTGACATCCACCTGGAGGTTCGACGACAATTACTTCCGCACCCATATCCGCAAGTAGTTTCCCTGCTAGCGCGCATCGTTCTGAAGCTAACTCAATCACTCGATAGCCAGTGAGGGCCGCTGGTGAGCGTTCAGAAGCCACGGTTAGATCGCTCCCTCATCAACGAGTTGTTCAATTTCTTGTTCACCGAGCCCAAGTAACTGTCCGAAGACATAGTCGTTGTGTTCCCCTAGACACGCCGCCCCTCGTGAAATCGACCAGGCGGTTTCTGACATACGCACCGGGAGGCCTTCGACTCTCGCCGGTCCTACCTCGGTGTGGTCAACTGTGATCCAGAGGTCGGATGTGCGATCATCGGAATCGATTCTTTCTCCGGGCCGCAGAACCGGTGCGGCCGGAACTCCGACGTCAGTTAGCCGTCGAGCCAACTGGTGGCGATTTTGGGGCGCAGTCCACCTAGCCACCAACTCTTCCAATTCGTCTTCTGCTGTTACGCGATCAGCGACATTCTTCCACCGCTGTTCACGCACCCATGGCTGGTTGACGACGTCAGCGAATAGTCGCCAGTCCTCATCATTGCGCACCGCTATGGCAATCCACTCATCTTCACCTTGAGTCGCCCAAATTCCATGTGGAGCCATGACCGGAGACTGCGATCGATTGCTGTTGGGCATACCCGGACGACGCGTTACTCGTCCATTGACTGTCGCATCAAGAGTCGCTGCTCCGTGCAACGTTCCTGCAGCTTCGATGCAAGCGAGATCTACCCATTGGCCTTCACCGGTACGACGCCGGTGCAAGAGAGCCATGAGAACCGCCGTGGCCATGTAGTAGGCACCCGTGTGATCCATAAACGAGTATCCCCACCCGGCGGGAGGTTGATCAGGTAATCCCGAGGTGAAGGTAAGTCCTGAGACCGCTTGGGCTATAGGCCCCCACGACTTGAACGATCCGTACGGTCCGGTCGCGCCAAAACCGTTGTTCGACACGTAAACGATGTCTTCACGAATTTGACGGAGCTGTTCATACCCAAAACCCAGACGCTCCATGACTCCCGCAGCGAAATTTTCGGTAACAGCATCACTGATCGCGACGAGCTCTCCAAGAAGTTCCTTGGCTCGGTGATGTCTCAAATTCAGGGTGATTCCCAGTTTGCCGGCGTTGTGGTTGTTAAATGCGCCGCCAGCTTCGAGACCCTTTTCGTTGCCAACCCACGGAGGTACACCTCTCAAGATGTCCCATTTCCCTTTATTCGTCGGATCTTCCACTCGAATTACTTCGGCACCGAAAGCCGCCAGAATTTTGGTAGCGCCGGCGCCGGCTAACTGCCCGGTGAAGTCGCATATACGGATTCCTTCTAATGCCCGACATGCATCTGTTTCCTGGGAGGGTCCCGTCACGGCATCGCCTTCGCGGACCACTCGGCGTATCCGTGGACCCACAGTCGCTGTGTTTGCGTTTCCGGCACTCGTAGCCCTCGGGCATCAGCTATGAGTTCCATGGCTTCATTGGGTTCGAGTCCTAACTGTGTTAAGGCCGCCGCCGCAATTGTTGAGGAACGGCCAATCCCACCGCGGCAATGAACGACCGCCGCCTTTCCGTTATTGAGATGGTCGACAAGTTCACCAATTACGGCTTGAGCTTCGCTGTAATCATCGAGCACTCCAAAGTCAGGTGTCGGAACACTTCGGAAGGAAATGCCGGCCTGGTTCATCGCTTCGGCTTCATCGACCAAGCCCATGTCAACAGTTTCTTCGAGGGTCAGCAGAGACACAACAATGTCAACATCGGCCTCCACTAGGTCGCCAACTTCTCGTTCGAGGCTGCTTCCGCTCGGAGCGGGTGCTGTCGCCAGGCGACCACTGGGCGCCTGTATCCAGTAGAGACGCATCAGCTGTTCAGCATTTCGCGGGCACGGGATTGGCAATCGTGCAGCCGGTTCCGCAGATCATCGGTCCACAGCTTTAAGTCGGATCGTTTCGCCCGACTTCCGTCGGCCGCTAACGGTGGGTCCAGCGGTTCGCCGACGACCACCACGACGGGTACTCGAGCGGGCAATTTGGATCCTGCAGGCATTGCGGCCTCAGTGCCCGCGATTCCTACGGGCACCACTGGCGCTTGGGCTTTGGAGGCTAACCAGGCGGTTCCGTCGTAGACCTCGCCGATCGCGTCGCCAACCTGCCGGGTTCCTTCGGGAAAGACGAGCATGCACTCATCAGCCTCCAACATGTTTTTCGCGGCGCGCATGGCATCTAGGTCGGCTTCACCTCGGCGAACAGGGAAAGACCCAAGCGAGCGCATAGCCCACCCAGCAAGAGCTGGGCGAAAGAGCGAATCTTTACCTAGATAACGAACACGTCGGTGACTCGAGCTTCCGACGAGGGGGCCATCAAGGTTTGATCGATGTACGGGTGCAATGATGACTCGACCTTCAACCCGAAGGCGTTCGCGGCCTTCGACCTTGAGTCGAAACCAACGGAACAAAAAAACACGCACCGAGCCTCGTACCGCTCTGAAGAAGACCTTGCCGAACAGTCCATCGGGCGAAAACAATGTCCGCATGGCTCGCGAAGCTAGCCGGTGGGCATCAACGTTGGCCCCTTCCAGGGATTACGGGACAGTTTCGCCACTACAGTCTTGCTGTTCCCGCCTATAGCGAAGGTGTCATATGCCTGTTCCTACCGCCATTGTTGGTGACGAGATTGGTCCAATAAAACACGAGGTTGATGCCCGATGGACTATGGCCTATGCGGCAGCGCTCGGAGACACCCAAGAGTGTTATTTCGACACGCGACGCAACGGTGGGGTTGTGGCTCATCCGATGTTCGCGGTGTGCCCCGAGTGGCCCGTCATCGTCCAAAGTCGCGATTTAGCTGACAAATGGGGGATAACTCCCGAGGAAACACGCCAGTCAGTTCACGCCACACATGATTTAACGATTCATCGCCTCGCGCGTCCAGGAGACGTCTTATCGACGCGACTCACCTACACCGGGGTGGAGAACAAACGACCAGGGGCTTACTCCACTACAAAGCTGGAAACAATTGATGCTGACGGTCAGGAAGTCTTCACGACCCATCAGGGGGGCATTTATCTCGGAATACCAGCGGTCGGGGAAGATCGACCCGACATAAGCGCACCTCCAATCCCAGAACTCGGTGTTGTACCTGAAGAACCGATGTCTGAAATTCTGGTTCCAGTGGCACATGGCGCGGCCCATACATATACCGAGTCGGCCAGAATTTGGAACCCCATCCACACCGATGCGTCTGTGGCGAAATCTGCAGGGCTTCCAGCCATCATTCTCCACGGAACAGCCACTCTCGCCTTAGGTGTTAGCGCCGTAATCGACGCTGTGGCCGACGGTAATCCTGAATGCGTTCGCCGTATTCGGGGGCGAATGGCGTCAATGGTTCTGATGCCGTCAACAATAAAGGTGCGAGTCATTGACTCAACACAGGTCGGCGATCAGGAAGTGGTGCGTTTTGAGGTACTAACTGAAGAAGGTGGACCAGCTATTGATCAGGGTCTCCTGTTTCTTGATCGCCGTTAACGGCTAGGTCAACCACTGAGCAAAGTGAGTCAGAGTTCGTTCTAACGCCACCGATGCCGAGTCTGCTTCGTAGCTTGCGCGTGCATCGCAGTTGAACCCATGACCTGCGCCGTCGTAGACGTGCACGTTTATCTCAGGCCATCGTTCCGCGATTGTTTGCACGTTGTCTAACGGAATTCCGGCATCATCAGCACCAAAATGAAGCATCAGCGGAACGAGGGGGGGTTCGTCTAGGTGAGGAATGATCTGCCCTCCGTAGTACCCCGATGCGGCCGAGATCTTGTTAGATAAACGCGCTGAGGCGACGTAGCAGATCGAACCGCCCCAGCAGTAGCCAACGATGCCAACTTTCCCGGCGGCTGACACCGCGTCACACGCCGCCTCTACGTCAGCCATGACTTGGTCCATAGTGACATCCTCAAACGCAATCTTGCGGCCGACGTCAATTCCGTCCTGGTCGTACTCCAACTCGACGCCTTGTCGGACGCGATCGAACAACGCAGGAGCGATAGCTAGATATCCCTGCTTGGCATATCCGTCAGTGACATTTCGAATGTGATCATTAACGCCGAAGATTTCTTGGATCACTACAACTGCCCCTTTGGTGGAGCCGTCGGGTTCCGCCTTGTAGGCATTAAGACTGTTGCCGTCAACAGTCGTTAGTTGAACGGTTGTTCCCATGTAGCCCTCCATGTGGCGTTCAGTTGTATTTCTCTGTTGGCGAAACTATTCCAACCCCATGAAGCGTCTCGCGTTGGTGTAAACCACTTCGCTCCGTAGGTCGTTCCGGCCAATTCTTTCGAATGATTCGTCTAGTTCAGCTAGCGCCCCAGGGTACGTACAGTCGTAATGTGGATAATCCGAACCCCAGACAACGGTGTGTGCGAGGCCCATGTCCGCTAGTTGAGCGAATGCTTCACCTTCTCCCGCTTCCATGGTCACGAAACATTGTTCGGAAAAGATCTCTGTCGGTTCTCTTTTCAGGCGCGGAACTAAATGACCCATCGATTCTTTGTGCTCGTCCAGACGATCTAACCAATAGGGCAACCACCCGAGCCCGGATTCGAAAAAGCCGACTCGTAGTCGCGGATGATCATCCAAGATGCCACTGGCGACCAATTCCATGACCGATGCCATCTGTTCAAAGGGATGGCAAACCATGTGCACATAGAACTGATTGCTGTACCGAGTTTTGGCAAAGCTCGTCATCTCTGAACCGAAGCTGCCGTGGATAGCGACCGTTAGGTCGTGGTCCTCAGTGGCCGACCAAACTCGATCCATCTCCTTGGAGAACAACTCAAGTCCGTTGTAGCGCTCAGGGCGAAATGTAACCCCCGTGAGTCCCGCTTCGGCGCACGCCGCTATTTCCGCAACAGCGTGATCAACGGACTGCAAGGGAGTAACGCCAACGCCAAAGAGGCGATTGGGGTTCTCTGATACGAAATCAGCCATCCAACGGTTGTATCCGCGAGCGTTAGCAGCCGCTACGTCAGCGTCTGAGATGTCGCCGGATAGAAGATGGAGCGATGGGAACATCACCGCGGCATCGAGACCTTCTGCATCCATAACTTTCAGTCGTTCGGCAGGGTCATAGCTGCCGGGCACGATGTCATCCCAAGTCACTTCGGTCCCATATGCGTTCGGAATACACGCTGGCGCGCAACTCATACCTATGCCTTCATCTTCTACGAAGATGCTGTCCGACTCCCCCACCGGTCGGCATTGCATAACGAGTTCACGAAATTTCGGATCGGTGTATTCCTGCCAGACCGATGGTGGTTCCGCTATGTGGGCGTCTGCGTCGTAAACCGGAACTGAGCCAGTCGATGCGTATGGTTCTTCTGTAAGTAGTGGTCCACCCATGTGCCCATTCTTGCCGAGAAAGAGTCGTCTTCGCTCACCGAGTGCTATGAAGCACTCGCAAACCGTGGCTTAGAGAGACAGGCACCACCGACAAGTGGTTCTCTTTGGGGAATAGCTGCCAGTGCAAACGCAGCCCCTCGTAGCCTCTGCCGGCCAACTGGTCATGAAATTCCTTCTGAAAGGACAGTTCGTCTGTTTCTAAGTCACCCTTGGACATGAAGACATGCGCATCAAGACTTTCCCCTGTCGCGTATCGTTCTCGTTCTTTGTCGAACATGACTTGGTCGTCCCACCATACGGAAGGACTGGCAAGCAAATAGTGATCGAACATCGCAGAACTTTCGAAGAGCACGTGGACGCCGAACAACGCGCTGAACGAGTGGCCGACGAAGGTAATCTCAGAAATTCGGTATTGAGACCGCAACAAGGGAATCAAGTCAGATTCAAGCCATTGCCGAAACTGCTCGGCGCCGCCCAACTGATCACCTGGTACGCGCACGCCTGTGAGGGGCGGGGCGTCAGCCGCAGTCGTAGTGAAGTCCATGGCTCGATGTTGAATGACGTTCTTATAGGAGGGTTCGTCATGTGCGACGCCTACGACAATGGCTTTGGGGAGCTCTTTTGTGGGGGCGAGCAGGCGGACAGTATCAACCACTGTCCCGTAGGTCCACATGGCGTCGAAACACAGGTAGAGGGGATGCGATTCCTCTCCTTCTGGGTCATAGGTGGGGGGCATATCGATCCACAGAACGTATTTTCGATCAACGTCAGAGCGCGCCACCTGCTGCGTCGTTGCGAGCCAAGGAGAGGGCGGTGGTGCGGTACTCACGGGCGCAAGTTTGGCCGATGATTCGCGAACGCGCTTGCTCTAAGCCGCTGTTTCACCTAGGAATCCAAGGTCGAAGAAATTGTTTAGAGGGAGAACCGGGTGGCCGTACTCCAATCACATGTCGATACCAGCGCCGACTGGTTCATTAAGAACCGCGAGGACATGCTCGAACAATTGGCGATTATCGACGAACTGCATCAAGAAGCAGCCGCAGGTGGGGGACCCGCGGCCATGGAGCGGATGCGGAGTCGCGGAAAGATGCCGGTTCGCGAACGCATCCAAATGGTCCTCGACACCGACTCGCCGTTTTTCGAAATCAGCTCCCTTGCCGGTTACTGCTCTAACTATGCAGTGGGGGGCGGACTGGTGACGGGGATTGGCGTAATCGAAGGCGTTGAGTGCGTGATCGAAGGCAACGACCCAACGGTGCTTGGCGGTGCCATGACGCATGTGGCGGGACGCAAACTGATGCGAGCTATAGAGATAGCCCGCCAGAATCGCATGCCATACATCCAATTTGTTGAATCAGCGGGCGGAGATTTGCGAGGAGATGAAGATCCCGATCGTCAAATGCTGGAACAACGCGACCACTTCGCTGAATCTGGGCGACTGTTTTACGACGTTACGGAATTATCGAAGCTTCGGATTCCATCGGTCGCCGTAGTTTTTGGCAGTTCAACTGCTGGCGGCGCGTACCAACCCGGCATGAGTGACTACAACATTTTCGTTCGGAATCAATCGAAGGTGTTCCTCGGTGGTCCACCGTTGGTGAAGATGGCGACGGGGGAAGACAGCGACGACGAAACACTTGGTGGGGCGCAGATGCATGCAGAAGTGTCGGGACTCGCCGATTATCTCGCTGAAGACGAAGCCGAAGCGCTCCGCATGTGTCGAGAGGTGATCAGTCATCTGAATTGGCGAAAGCTCGGACCGGAACCAAGCATGGCTAACGATGCACCGCTATATGACCCTGATGAGCTACTCGCAATGATGCCTCGTGATCTTCAAGCGTTGATTGATTGTCGTGAGGTGATCGCACGAATCGTTGATGGCTCACGGTTTGAGGAGTTCAAAGCTAGATACGGAACGACACTCATTTGCGGTTGGGCCTCGATTCATGGATACCCGGTGGGCCTTATCGGCAACAACGGCCCTCTATTTAGCGAAAGCAGCGAGAAAGCAACCCAGTTCATTCAACTCTGCAATCAACAAGACATCCCAATTGTCTTCCTGCAAAACATCACGGGGTACATGGTTGGCAAGGACTTCGAGCATTCGGGAATTGTGAAGAACGGCTCCAAAATGATCAATGCTGTCTCTAACTCAATGGTGCCTCACGTCACTGTCATACTCGGCAACAGCTACGGAGCTGGCAACTATGGAATGTCAGGTCGCGCCTTTAACACCCGGTTCACTTACCTTTGGCCGACCGCAAAGATCGCGATTATGGGACCCAAACAGATAGCGGGCGTGATGTCGTTAGTTCGGCGCGGACAGGCGGCCCGTAAAGGCCTCGAATTCGATGAAGAAGCTGACAGGCAGATCACCGAATCCGTGGAGCACTACCACGAACTCAAGTCGCTCGCTCTGTATTCATCTGGGCGCGTCACCGACGACGGAATCATTGACCCTCGCGATACCCGGGACGTCATTGCGTTGTCCTTATCGGCATGCAGCAACAACAAGATTGAAGGCGCTGAAGGCTTCGGCGTCTTCCGGATGTAAGGACACTGCGATGACAATCAGACGTCTACTCGTCGCAAACCGGGGTGAAATCGCCCGCAGGGTGTTCCGAACGGCAAAAGAAATGGGCATATTTACCGTCGCCGTGTATTCCGACGGTGACAGCAACGCTCCATTTGTTAACGACGCCGATCTTGCTGTCGCCCTAAGGGGAACCAGCGCAGCAGATTCCTATCTTGATACCGAGAAAATACTGGAAGCAGCAACGTCGGTTGGGGCAGATGCCATTCACCCCGGGTACGGGTTTCTCTCCGAAAACGCCGCATTCGCTGACGCTGTGACAACTGCTGGCTTGACTTGGATCGGTCCACCCTCTTCGGCCATAGCCGCAATGGGCGACAAGTTAGCCGCAAAGCGAACGATGACTGATGCAGAGGTGCCGACCTTGCCTTCCGTTGAAATTACTGACTCCTCGGATTTATCGGAGATCGGTGATGAAATCGGATTTCCGTTACTAGTGAAAGCCAGTGCTGGAGGAGGCGGCAAGGGCATGCGGGTCGTGACTAACGACAACGAATTGAGCGACGCGATCGCTGGAGCCCGAAGAGAAGCCCTGGGTGCGTTCGGCAATGACACCGTTTTTCTTGAGCGCTACCTTGAGACACCCCGGCACGTTGAAATCCAAGTCTTAGGTGATCAACACGGAACTGTTGTCCATTGTTTCGAGCGAGAGTGTTCGATTCAACGACGACATCAAAAAGTTATTGAAGAGGCCCCATCACCGGTGTTGACCGATTCGTTGCGACATCGAATGGGAGCTACAGCGGTCGCTGCTGTTGAAGCCATCGGCTACGAGTCCGCGGGAACAGTCGAGTTTCTTCTTGACGGCAGCGGCGACAGCGCGAAGTTTTTCTTTCTCGAAGTCAATACTCGACTTCAAGTAGAACATCCCGTTACCGAGGAAATCACCGGACTCGACCTCGTCCGAGAACAGATCCGGATCGCTAACGGGGAGGAGCTCGGTTACACGCAAGCAGACCTTTCCATTGATGGACACTCCATTGAGGCTCGGCTCTACGCAGAGGACCCATCGAACGATTTCTTGCCGGCGACCGGAAGTGTTGATATTTGGTATCCGGCGCCCAACCCAATGGTTCGCTATGACTCTGGTATAGAAAGTGGTTCAGAGGTCACGGTGGAATTCGATCCGATGTTGGCGAAAGTCATTTCCCATGCGCCGACCCGGGCGGAAGCGGCCTTGAAGTTGGCACTTGCGCTAGAACGCACACGCATTCACGGGGTAACAAATAACAGAGATTTCTTGGTCGCCACACTGCGAAACGACGAGTTTCTAGCCGGTAATACAACGACGGATTTCATTAACCGAGTCAATATCCCTGGGCAACACGTGCCGACGGAATGTGAGTTAACAGACGCATCTATTGCTATTGCCCTGATGGCTCAGAAATCCAATCGTTTAAAGGCAACTGCGCTCAAATTCATGCCATCGGGGTTTCGCAACAGTTCCATGCCTAGTCAACAGATGGTGTTGATTCAGGGAGAAAACGAGATCGCGGTTAATTATCGTCGCCTACGCGACGACTCGTTCGAGGTTCGCATAGGGGAAGAGGGGGAGCCACGTTCGGCGAAACTTTTATCGTCAGTCGCCGATCGTTTCGAAATTCAGCTCGACGACGTTCGTGCCAGCGGCTACGCCTCCAAGTTCGGAAATCGTTGGTGTGTCGATATTCCCGCGGGCAGTCTTGTTTTCGTCGAAAAGAGCCGTTTTCCCGAAGCCGAAGTTACCGAAGTAGAAGGCGGATTGACCGCCCCGATGCCCGGGAAGATATTAGCCATCGAAGTCGCCGAGGGAGACTCGGTGAATGCTGGCCAACTACTGGTTCTCATGGAGGCAATGAAGATGGAGCACCAAATTGTGGCTGCGTTCGACGGCGCTGTGGCAGAGGTTCGTGTTGCAGTCGGAGACCAAGTCGACAACGGCGAACTGCTCGTGATCATTTCCGTCGACGAAGAATGACCGTTTGATCCACGAGTCTCATAGAACGGATCTCACCTCCGCCGACCGCCATCGACTCAGCCGCCGTTGGTCGATCATGAGCACTTATGTATTTCCGTCGAACCCACCTAAAAAACGCGCCATTTTGTGCGGTTCATCTACGAGGGGACGAAGTCGATTAGGCCAGTAACCAGACGGGTCGCCGTTCTCGATGTGGACCGCGCTCTGGGTCCAGCTTTCTCCACCGCGAACAGTTCTCACGTCAGCAGCTAGGTAGCGCAGAGCGATGCCGCATCTACGGCGGTTACTTGAGTTGGGAAGAGAACCGTGAAGGAGCAGATCGGTATGCAGAGACACCTGTCCCGCGTCGAGTTCGTTTGAGACAAGGGTGTCGTATGTCTCGTGGTCTACGACGCGTCGATTGAGAACTACCGATCCGTCTAAAGGAAGTTCATCATGTCGGAGGTCACCAATGAGGTGGCTACCGGGAACAAAGTGCATCGCCGAGTTCTCTCGGTCAACATCGTCGATAGCTAACCAAATGGTGACAGATTTCGTTGGAGTAAAAGGCCAATAATTCGCGTCTTGGTGAAGTGGTACTTCCATGCCGTCGCCCGGGAGCTTGCAAAACATATGTGTGCTCCAACACACGACTTCCGAGCCGAGAATGTCAGTCACGTAGTGGACAAAAATTGGTGTGTGAATTAAGTCCCAGAGGGGGCCGCACACTTGGTGGTACTGATTGATCGAATAGCTGTTCCGCCGATCATTCGCCGATATGACTTCCTCGATGAGCCAATTCAGATAGTGGCGAAGTTCGACTATTTCGTCGTGCTCTAAACCTGGCAGCCTTGTGAGATAGCCGGTGCGGTTGAACTGTTCAATCTGTTCTGCACGCAGAACGTTGAGAACCTCAGGGTTCGACGGATGGAACGCCAGTTGGCGCTCGCTGTCACCAAACCGGAAAACGTCCTCTCCGCGCACGCTGTCACCATACGCCTTTCGTTGCGTGTCCGAACAGCTTCGCTTTCATTCTCGGGTGTCAAAGACAAGAGGGCTAACCAGAAAGACAGTCGGCGAGCGGTGAGAGGTCGTGGCTGGCTGTTCTCGCATCGGAGGATTCGAGAGTTCGCTGGGGTAGGCAACGGCGAACAGCGCGACTTGGCATGCGTACATAACTAGGGCAATCCACCAAACGATGCGCATATTGCTCAAGGCCTCTGTTGGACCGCCTGGGCGTCCGACTACACCGATCGCGACGGCTACACCAACCGCAACGGCCAATTGGAAAACCGTAGTCCGGCCCGCACCGGCCATCCCGAAGCGGGCTGGCTGCACATCACGCATCGAAGCACCAACCAGCATCGAGAAACTACAACCCGCGGCCACGCCCATAACGAGATTTGCGAATAGCAACCCGCCGAGGAAGTTGGGTGTCGTTCCCGTGAAAGCGAGATGCAGCAGACATGCAAACACGCCAAATATCCCGCCCACCATGAGGATGGGGCGATGACCTATACGTCCAGCCAAGCGCCCATTCGTTACCGAAAGGGCGCTTGAGAGCAGCGGGCCGGGAGCGATCGCAAAACCCGATTTCAGGACTGACCAGCCCCACACCCGTTGAAGATATTCAGGTAGGACAATTAGCCAGCTGAAGAAGGCAACCAGGAAAAACACCGAGCCGATGTTGGCAACGGTGTAGGACCGAAGCCTGAACAACTTGAGGTCAAACAAGGGCTCAGGATGGACACGGGACCTCACCACGAAGGCCAGCAAAAAAACCACACCAATTAGGCACGAGACAAGAGTTGGTGGCGATATCCAACCCCAGTCGCGTCCTTGCACCACCGCCAGAAGTAACACCCCAACCCCCACCGATGCGAGAGGCACACTCAATAGGTCAACCCGCGGACTAACACCCTCCCCGACACTTTCCTCAATCCATCGGCGACCGGCCACAAACGCCCACACAGCAACGGGAACGTTCACCAGAAATACCGCCCGCCAACCGAACCCCTGAATCAGCAAGGCACCAAGCGACGGGGCTAGAGCGGCAGCAAGCCCAGCGACAGCACCCCAAATACCGATAGCGGCCTGTTGCCGATCCCTCGGAAACGCACTGAGCAATAGAGCTAATCCAGCGGGATATTGGCAAGCTCCGCCGACAGACTGGAGTACTCGGGCCCCGATAAGAAACGACGCTGACGGGGCAAACCCTGACAGCAACGAACCCACAGCGAACCCGGCAAGCCCGACAAGAAACACCCGCCTGCGCCCATACCGATCGGCTAGCCATCCAGCTGGGAGCAGGAGAGAAGCAACCCCCAGGTTGTAGCCAGTGATCACCCATGAAAGAGTCGCAGCCGAAGCGGACGGGAAAGCTTGAGCAAGTTCATCGCGCGCCACGGAAATGATGGTGATTTCCATCGCGACCATGAAGCCGACGAGAGAGGTCACGAAAAGCGTCCGATTAGCCTTAGCTCGAGCGTTGGGATCCACAGCGAAGACGTCTACAAGCCGGCGGCGGCGCGATCGGCGGCGATAGCCGCGTCCATTGTGGCCAGAAGATCTCCTCGCAAACTACGCACAGTTGATGCATAAGCTGTTTCATCAAGTTCTTCAGCAAAACCTTGCGCCACCTCTAACGCCCGCTTCACCACTTGATCCTGAGACGTAACTTCATCAAGGAAGCCCGCGTCGACGGCGCCCGCTCCATCAACGATTTGGGCGTTAACTACAGAAACTTGGAGATGTCTCTTGGACAGTCTTTCCGAAGCAATGAGCAACGCCCATCTAGGCAAGGTCAACGCAATCGCAACTTCATTAAGTCCGATTTTCACCGGGCCGTCGACCCCAACTCGGTAATCACACCCGCACAACATGAGGGCGCCAGCGGCAACAGCGTGACCAGTGCAGGCAGCGACGACCGGAACCGACGCCCCATACGCCTGTCGAATTAGAGCACCTCCAGCGCTCACCATTTCGCTAATTGCTGTGCGGTCACCAGAGTTGATGACGTCAAGATCGAAGCCAGCGAAAAAGACTTTCTGATTTCCCGCAATGACAACTGCCCCAACACCGGGATCGGACTCAGCTTCTGCTATCTCTTGACTGATCCCCAGCAATAATGAAGGCGAAAACGCGTTCGCCCGACCATCATCAACCGAAATGCATACGACGTTGCCTATGCGTTCAGTGGTAAGTGACGAATTGGACATAGCGGCGACCGTAGTTGCACACCCAGCTTCTTGCAGGCTCCTTGGGGCACTATTCGGTACCGAACCTTTGTGTCACTAGGCTGGGGCGATGCCAACACCGATCAGCGAAGTTGATATCCCGGTGATTTCGACTGAACAGCCCGCCTCAGAATCCGAACGACGCGAGAGCCTTCGTCAGCTAACAGAAGGCCATTGGATCGCTCGGGCTGACCTCGGATATGTAATAGCTACTCACGATGACTGTGCGGCCATGTTGCGTGATCGGCGCTGGTTTAGCGCGCTCTCTCTCATCGCTGAAACCCAAAACTATGAGAACCCCGAGTGGTCCAAACGAGACCGTAAGAGCATCCTGTCCACCGAAGGGGATGACCACCAAAGAATCCGTCGCATCGTGAGTTCCGCGTTCACCCCAAAGTCAGCGGATCGCCTGCGTCCCTTCATGCGCGACGTGGTAAACGAGTTGTTAGATCCCGTTTGTGAACGTGGCGAATCCGAATTCGTGGCTGATGTTTGTGAGCCCTACCCAATACCAATCATTTGCGAGTTGCTGGGTGCCCCTCGCGAAGATTGGGAACTATTCAGTCGACTAGCCGTCGATATTTTCCGCGTGTTCAACGGAAACCTTGCCGAGGACGGTCCAAAAATCATCGCTGCGGGTGACGAAATGGACGCCTACATGCTCAATCTCATTTCCGAGAGGCGTTCGCACCCTCGCGACGATCTCCTCAGCGACCTAATTGCGGCAGAAGAAGAGGGAGATCGCCTTTCTACCGACGAGTTACTTTCGATGGCGAATGCTTTACTGCTGGCAGGTACCGACACCACGAGAAACCAGTTGGGCTGTGCTGTGGCGTTGTTCGCCCAACACCCTGAGCAGTTCCAACTTCTTCGCGATGATCTCGAACTGGCTCCTGGAGCTGTAGAGGAAGTCATGCGTTATCTCGGGGCCGTACGCGGAACGGCTCGGTACGCCAGCGAGGACATCACCTATAAAGACGTGCTCTTTCCAAAGGGCACGTTGATCTTCCCGAATTTCGTAGCCGCAAATCACGACAGCGAAAAATTTGTGAATCCAACAGAGTTTGACATCACTAGGGAACCAGGGATTCCACATTTGACATTTGGCAGCGGGGCCCACTTTTGTTTAGGGGCCTTCCTAGCGCGCGCGGAACTTCAAGAAGCGTTCACGGTTGTTGCACGCCGGTTACCGGGTCTCAGGCTTAACGGTGAGATTTCGTGGAAGCCAATGCAAAACGGAATCTGGGGGCCGGAGAGTCTTCCAATAGCGTTCCTGGAGGGCCACTAAAGAGCGGCATTCGTGATGTTCGCAGTCGAGGTGCGCTAATGGGAGTGACAGCCGCCACCGCAACACGAATCACGTCCGGTCCAAGAGGAGACGTCGCCTGAAGGGGCTGCTGAGGTAGCCGCACCAACGGCGGCGAAAGTAGATAGCTGGCGCTTCGCCCCAAGGTGCCCAGCTGGACATATCGCCGGGTCCGCGGATTGGGCCATCGGACGACGCCGGTCGAAGGTTTCGTCGCATGTGTGACAGTGGTAGGAGTACATCGGCACGAAGACGATCGTAGGGTGCAAGGGTGAAGTGCGCCAACGGGGCGTCGACGTTTGCGGGAGCGCTAGGTGAAGGACAGGTCAAATCCCAGCGCGGGTGAAGATTTCTCCCGTCGAGGTGCTGCCCAATTCCCTTCCGTTTTCGCGGTGGCCCCAGTGGACGAAATGAGTTGGGTCAGGGTGATTCTCGTCACTCTTGCGGGAGTCGTTTCTCACACTTTCGGGCGCAGCACTATGCCATTGCTGCTTCCGGCCATCGCAGACGACCTTGGTTTAAGCGCGACTACCTCAGGTGCGACAGGGTCGGTCAACATGGCTGCTTACCTATGTGGGGTTATCGCTGTTACCTATCTAGCGAGCCGATTCGCTCCTGCTTCGTTGTTGAAATTTGGTTTGTGGATAACCATGACCGGGTTAGTTGTGCTCGGCACTGCTCAAACCACCTGGCAGGTCATGATTGGAACGGGGTTAGCTGGTTTAGGCGGAGCAGGTGTCTGGTTAACGATGCCCGTGATTGCAACCGCGGGGGTTCCTGCAGGTCAAAGGGGTGCGGTGATGGGTTCCCTGACTGCAACCATGGGAGTGGCTTCAATTGTTGTCCCGTTCACTACTTCTGGTCTCCGCGGCATCGTCAACGATGCCGGAGCTTGGCGCGAGATCTGGCTACTCGAAACGGTGGCAGCCGCACTGATTCTCACGGTCCTTTATATGGTGCTACGCGATGACGCCTCACCTCGGCTTCCATTGGGATCTGGCATTACAGCTGTCACACGGCTACAGGGCTGGAAAACGGCCGTGTTCTTTTACATGGCATTTGCCTTCGTTGCTGCCTCGTGGTTTCAGTTCTTCGGTTTATCTCTCGAAAATGACCACAACATGTCGCGAGAATTTACAACCCACATGTGGGCGCTAATGGGTGCCGGAGGAGTGATTGGCGCTGTCATGTTCGGCTGGCTCAGTGATCGCCTAGGGCGACCTCGCACCATGTGTTTGGTTACCGCGTCCGGCGCGACAACCTGCCTTCTCGTGCTTGTGGGGGAACCATGGGCTGCAGCGCTCGCCGCAGCAATCTACGGGGTTAGTGCGATGGCAGTACCGCCGTTAACCGCTGCTTTCGTCCGTGACCAGGTCGAGGAGCGAGATTTCACTCCAGTATTCGGAGCAATGACGATTTTTTATGGACCGGCCTCGGTTGCCGGGCCGATTACCGGCGGGGTGTTAGCCGATATCACCGGCTCGTACCAGCTCACTTATATTGTTCTAGCGGTGACCTTCGCATTTGCGGCTGTTGCCGCATGGCACCTACCCCGAGTTGAGAACGACGGCTAAACACCACCCGAATCGTCGTGAATGCGGCCCTTGTCGCGCCCGGCGCCGATTCTTCGTAGGATCTTCCTGTGAAATTCGGTGAAGAGACACTCCCTAGTTGGCCGGTTGGCTTCACAACACCGGATGGAAGCCCCAACGTCTTGATTGTGGTGTTCGACGACGTCGGGTTCTCGGATTTCGGATGCTACGGATCCCCTATTTCAACTCCGACAATCGACCGGCTGGCCGACAATGGTCTTCGCTATACGGGCTTTCACACCACGGCAATGTGTTCGACAACACGCGCCGCGTTACTCACAGGACGCAACCATCACTCCGTTGGAGTCGGCTGCCTCGCGAACTTCGATAGTGGCTTCCCCGGTTACAGAGGGAAAATCAGTCCCGATGCCGCCACTCTCGCTGAAATGTTGCGCCCATACGGCTACAGGAATTACATGGTCGGGAAGTGGCATGTCACTCCTCTAACTGAATCCGGACCTACCGGACCATTCGACGGTTGGCCTCTCGGTCGAGGCTTCGACCGCTTTTACGGATTTCTAGACGCTGAAACGGATCAATACTCTCCAGAGCTGATTAGCGACAACAGTCACATCGCGCCGCCTGGAACCTTTGCGACGGGTTATCACCTCACCGAAGATCTTTTTGACCGAGCGATCCAATTTATTGCCTCGCATGAAGCAAGTATTCCCAACCAGCCGTGGATGACCTTGATCGGGCTCGGGGCGTGTCACGCTCCTCACCAAGCCCCACAAGAACTCATCGCCCATTATGACCACGTGTTTAGGCGGGGTTGGGACGCGGAGCGCTCCGAGCGGCTCGCCCGGCAGATCGAATTAGGCATCGTGCCTGAGGGAACCCAGTTACCCCCCAGGAATGACTTCGTGGAGGCTTGGGGAGAACTCGACGACACTACTCAACAAGTAGCTACCCGACTCCAGGCTGCTTATGCCGCGATGCTTCACCATGCCGACCAACACCTCGATCGACTCATTGACCATCTTGAGCGTTCAGGCCAAATCGATAACACCCTGATCATGGTTTTGTCGGACAACGGAGCAAGCCAGGAAGGCGGTCCCCTTGGCTTCGTTAACGCAATGGGGCCTTATAACGGTCTCCCCGAAACCATCGAAACCAAATTTGATCGCATCGATGACATCGGCGGACCCGATACTCATAGCAATTTTCCGTGGGGCTGGTCAATGGCCGCTAACACGCCACTGCGCCGATATAAGCAAAACACTCACGGCGGCGGCGTGAGAGACCCGTTAGTTGTTCACTGGCCACAGCAGGTCAATCAGCCAGGTCTTCGAGGGCAGTTTTGTCACGCGTGTGACATTGTTCCAACCATCCTTGACTGCGTAGGAGTGGCGGCCCCCGAAGCTGTCCACGGTGTCCCTCAAAAGCCAGTGGAGGGAGTGAGTTTCGCCTCCACCTTGAGAGACCCGCACGCGCGAACCGGCAAAACGACTCAGTATTTTGAAATGTTTGGTCATCGAGGATTGGTGCACGACGGGTGGAAGGCAGTTGCTTTCCATCCGCCCGGCACTCCCTTCGAAGATGATCAGTGGGAGTTGTTCAATCTCGCGGAGGATTTCAACGAGACCAACGATCTGTCCGCAGACGAAAGTGACCGACTTGAGGTGATGGTTGATCTTTGGTGGGACCAAGCGAGACTTCATCAAGTACTTCCTCTCGATGACCGATTTGCTGAGCGTTTCGCCGAAAACGCTGAACGTCATTTAGGGGGCCGAACCTTTTTCACGTTCTGGAAAGGCATGGGTCATCTTCCTAGCGATGTTGCTCCTGATTTACGAAGCCGTAGCTATCGTTTAGACGCCACGATCGCACCCATTGAGGCCGACGTTTCAGGGGTTTTGATTGCTCACGGTGACGCCACGTCGGGCTACAGCTTGTACTTAGATGACGACAGTTATCTCGTTCACGACTTAAACATCGGCGGAAGCCATCAAATTCTTCGCTCCCAAGCGCCAGTACCTCTGGGCGCGAAACATCTTGGCTTTCACATGTCACGCGAGAAAGAAGGTCAGCGCGGAGTTGGACGGTTGGTTATTGACGGCGAGGTAGTAGCGACACAAGAAACCAACAATATTTTCTTCCTCATGATCTCCTGGTCGGGTCTAGATATTGGCCTGGACCGCGGAACAGCTGTGTCCCATTATGAGACCCCTAACTGCTTCACAGGCGATCTTATTAAGGTCACAATCGACTTGGCTGATGATCAAATTCTTGACGGGGAGGGCGTGGGTCGCGCAGAGATGATGCGTGAGTAGCGGCTCACCCACGAACGAAGAGCAACTGAAATTCAACAACCCCGTGATCTTTCGCGGAAACCACAATCACGGCCGACGGAACGGCGACGTCATAGTCAGCGAAGGTAACTTCAATGGAACCCACAACGACGATCGTGTTCTCCACGAGTTGCGCTTCTAGGAAGACCGGAACCATCTGACCTATCCCATTCACCGTCAACCGCCCGAGTACTTCAATCGATACGGGTGAATCATCGGCGTCGGGGAGGACTACCGGAGCATCAAGCAAAAAGGTAGCCACAGGGTTTTCCCGTACGTTCAACGCGTGACGTGCCGCTCGGTCACGCCGCGAGTCGTTCGTAACAACCGTGGAGAGGTCAGCGGAGATCGAAACCTTTACTAGCTGGCCATTGTCTATCAGGAGTTCACCCTGAACCTCACCAGTTCGGCCTACCGCTGTGACGGATCCAACCCGGGCCAGTTCTTCCTCCACTCTGAACCCGACGAATGAACCTGAGGATTCCTCAAAAGTAAAGCTTCCCGAAGTCGAGTCCACATGCCAGACACCGTCTTGGGACTTCGCTGCCGGTTCTTCTGTTGGAAGCTTCTTCTGAGTGGTTTGAGAAGGTGCAGCGCTTTCAACAGACTCTGAAGTTTCTTTTTGCTCGACCGAAGCCACTGCAGCTTCTATAGATACTTCGGCGGGGGCCCTACCCAACACCCGCCACACCCCATAAACGGCGGTCGCTCCGATGACAAGAACCAGTGCGGCGGTAGTGATGATGACCCCGCGTCGAGTGCGCAAGATTTCAGTCCTTTAGTTCTAATCGGAAACCCAGAACTTCTACTGGCTGACTCCCACCGATCTGATATCCGATCTCAGGGTACGGCTCAAAACCGAGCCTACGGTAAAGGCGTTGCGCGGCCTTCATATAGTCAGTGGTGTTCAAGACCAGAGCGACCCGGCCATCGGCTCTAGCTCTATCGATACACCACTGAGTCAAAGCGCTGCCAACTCCCAGGCCCTGGCAGGCTGGGTCGGTGGCCAATACTCGAAATCCAGCACATCCTTCAGGATTACCTGACCTCACCTCGCTGGCGTAGTCGTGGTGGTAAGCGAGGCTTCCCACGATTTGGTTATCAAATTCAGCGATGATGATTTCTGCTCTTTCTGCTCTCCCAGCGACGTCACGCAGCTCCGCTCCGTACCAACCGAGATCATCAGGAAGACCAGTTCCAGCAAACAGCGGCCGGTACGCGGCCATAGTGAGGCTCGCGACCTTGCCATATTCGCCAATTAGTGCTTCTCGGATGATTACCTTTGACTGCATCAGCATCTCCCAACTCGACTTTGGTCTCGTCGCAACTGTCGGCGAACGGTAGCGTCATATTGCTGTCCGCTAACTCTAGGGAGTAGTTGAAATGCCGAGTGAACCATCGAAGGAACTTGTGGTTCTCGATAATCCGCGACCCGGACGCGACTATGAAATTCGTTGCGAGACTCCGGAGTTAACTTGCTTGTGTCCTGTAACGGGACAACCAGACTTCGCGACAATCGTGATTACTTACGTACCCGATAAGCAAATAGTTGAGTTGAAGTCTTTGAAGTCATACCTGTGGAGCTACCGTAATGAAGGGGTTCATCACGAAGGCATCACGAATCACATTTTGGATGATTTGGTGTCCGCGTTAGCTCCTTCGTCGATGACAGTGGTAACCGAATGGTTAGTGCGCGGAGGCATCAGCACAACGGTCACCGCACATCACCCCGGTTGACGCGACCCCTAGATAGCTACGCGTCCAGTACGGTGTCGCCTTCGCGGGGTTCAACTAGGGGCGCTTCGGTCGACCACGGAAAGTTGATCCACTTGTCCGTATATTTCCAGACATATTCGCAGTCAACAACAGAGCGTGATTTCTCGTAAAGGACTGCCGTCCTCACTTCCGCGACTTCGCTCAAGCAGTGGTTGCGAACTAGGGCAAGTGTGTGGCCCGTGTCAGCGACATCGTCAACGATCAACACTTTGGTGTCGCGCAAATCGACGATATCGACGTACGGGGGGAGCATCACTGGAACGTCTAAACGTTCGTCTACTCCTGTGTAGTACTCGACATTCATGACGTAAAGATTTTTTACAGACAGCGCGTAACCCAGGGATCCGGCGACGAATAGTCCGCCTCGGGCTATCGCCAAAATGATGTCTGGTCGGTAACCGTCATCTGCTACCAGAGCAGCAAGGGCGCGGGAACCAGCGCCGTAGCTGCTCCAGTCAAGGACTTCGCGGGACTCATCATTCACGTCGGGGAAGTTACACCTAACGCCGTCGCAATTCTTGCGTCTCCCTCCACGATGTAACTCTTGCAGCCGCCGCCACTAGTTTGGCTTGATGCCATTGCTGGCCCCGCAACACAAACTGGTCCTGCGACATTTGTTGTCGCGCGGCGGCAGCGCTATGCCCAGTGAGCTATCAACCGACGTCGACCTTGCCGTCGAAGATGTGTTGAATGCGCTTGACCATCTTCACCGAACTGATCTGGCTGCTCCCATGCCACACACTCCTGGATTGGGGGAAGGTCGCTGGTCGCTGACTTCGCACGGGCGACAAGTAGGACCGTCGTTAGCTAAAGGCGAGTCGTTAGTCGAGACCACTCACGAAGCGGGAGACCCTGCTGAGGGGTGGGGGTTTCCGTGGCGGCCGGTGAAAAAGGATCCACCCGTTTATGCAAAGAACCTTCCGAGGCCAGTTAGGCGGGGTCGGAAAGCGGTACGACGACCACTGTTCACTCTGCACGTGCCAGATCGGAAACCTGAAAGACGTCGATGGGGTCTTTTGGCGCTCGCTTCACTTGTCACATTGGGTGGAGTCGCGTTGTTATTGACCAATATCCGCCAGGTCGATATAGAGATCGGTGGAATCGAAGACGGTGTCGCTTTGCAGCCAAGTTCCATTGAGGGAACCCAAATTTCTTTCACAATTAGCGGGGCTAACGCGAGGTCTGCGGAGCTCCTGTTAGACGACTTTCCAGTAAGCGGCGTTCAGAGATACGGCAATCGGATCGTCTGGATAGTTCCACCACTAACTGAAGGATCCCATTCACTAGAATTGGTGGTGCAACGGCGACTTTACGGCGCAGCGTCTAGTTCGCTTGATTTCAGCGTGGATGGCACACCACCTCTGATCGGCTTACCGGACGTTTTGGAACCCGTACCTATGAATGAGCCCGTCACTATCGCGGGGACTTCCGAACCAGGCGCGACGGTGGTAGTTGGTGGCATACCGATCGAAACCCAGGATGGTTCATTCGTTCTAGAGCTTGACGAACCTCCGGCCGGACCCGTGTCGGTGCTGGCGATCGACCGGGCAGGCAACACAAGTACCTTCAACATGATCATCCCGGTCGCGTATCCCAGAACACAAGGCGTGCATGTCAGCGCTGCGGCCTGGGCCCACGATGGCTTAAAGAGCTCAGTCCTGGATCTCATCCTCGCGGGCAAAATCACCGCTATCGAAATCAGTCTCAAGAACGAGAGCGGTGTTGTTGGTTACGACAGCGGGGTTCCGCTGGCACAAGAAACGGGGGCCTCTACCGGGCTATTTGATCTGCGTTCAGCTATCGAAGAACTCCATGCTTTAGATGTCAGAGTCATTGGTCGCATCGTCGCTTTCCGGGATCCGATTCTGGCTAAGTACGCGTGGGCCCAAGGGAACCAAGACTGGGTGATTCAAACCGCGGATGGGCGACCACTTAGCAAATACGGAGGCTTCACCAACTTTCAGAACATCAACGTCCAGAACTACAACTTGGACATCGCCAGAGAAGCAGCTGAAGCGGGGATCGACGACATTCTTTGGGACTACATGAGGCGTCCCGAGGGACGACTGGACGGCATGTTCATACCGGGTGTCGGCTTGGATGACCCCTCGCCAATCATCGTGGATTTTCTGAGGAAATCTCAGATCCTGCTTCGTGAACACGGCGTATTCCAAGGCGTGGCAGTTTTTGGTATTTCCGCGACCAGGGGAGAGTTCATCGCTCAAGATGTTGCTGGCATGGCCCACTATGTCGACTACGTGTCACCAATGGTGTACCCGTCCCATTGGTCTCGAGGCGAATACGGGGTAGCGCACCCTGAAGCGCAGCCTTACGACATCACCCGAGCTTCCCTGGCCGACTTTCAGCGCGTATTAGATGGCACAAACACGGCATTAGTTCCTTGGCTGCAGGATTTTTCAATGAGGGTTCCTTACGGACCCGCAGAAGTCAAAGCCCAAATCGACGCTGCAGCTTCACTGGGGATATATGACTGGTTAATTTGGGATCCCACCGTCACCTACACGGCCGAAGGAATTGTCGCCGCTCCAAGTTAGGGCGAGCACTGTCCGGTATTAGCTGCCAGCGAAGTTTTGCCGCAACTTGTATTTCTGAACTTTTCCACTTGGGGTCATCGGAAACTCTTCAACTATTACCAGTTCCTCCGGCCAGAATTGCGGCGTCACTCTGTGCGTTTGAAGAAATTCAGTCAGGTTGGCAAGAGTGGGCGCATCACCAAACGGCAACACGAATACACATCCGATCTCGCCTAGCCGTTCGTCAGGTTTACCAACTATTGCCGCCCCTGAAACCGCTGGGTGGCGTAATAGAAGGTCTTCGATTTCCTTTACCGGAACATTTTCTCCGCCGCGAATAACGATGTCTTTGGATCGTCCGGTGATCCGGATGTAACCGCCGTCATTCATGAGAGCCCGGTCGCCGGTATCGAACCATGGTCCTTGCCAACAGGCCTCCGTCAACTCACGTCCCTGCACATACCCCACAAAGAGCTCTGAACCCCGGCATTGGAGGTTGCCTTCAACCCCAACAATGGGTTCTCCAGCTTCATCGATGACGCGGACTTCATTGCCCGGGAGTGGTGAGCCGTCAGTGAGACGCAGGGTGAGAGAGTCAGAAGGACGACCCACGGTGAGCAGAGCGCATTCGGTCATTCCCCAACCTGGAAGAACGACACAGGGCAGAGTCGCGTCGGCTTGTTCCAGCACCGGCTCGGGGACCGCCGCGCCGGCACAAACAAAGCGCTTCCAACTCTCCAAATTTCGTTCCTCAAGTCGGTCGACCGCGAGCACGTCGGCAAGAAACGGGGTCGCACCCATCGATATCTGAATCTCGTGACGTTCGATTAAGTCAACAAACTCGTTCGGATCCCATATGTCTTGCAGAACAACGTGTCCTCCCAACGTAAGCGGGACCCGGATGCCATAGAGATAGCCGGTTTGGTGTGCAAGGGTGGACGCCATGTGAAACGTGTAGCCCGGTCCGGCACTGGTTCCTGCAGGGGAGGGAACTCCGTCGCACACGGTTTCGTCGAATAAATCCACGGCTGCGTTGAGAGTGTTTTGGGTATGCATCACTCCCTTTGGTTGTCCTGTAGTGCCGGAGGTGAACATCACTTCACATACATCGTGAGTTCCCGGTCTGAGCAGGTCAACGGCTGCTCGGTCATAGGACGAAAATCGGCCCTGTTCGAGCAGGTCTTCCCACGAAAGCGTGTCGGTGACAGGTCTGTCACCGACCGTGATGATCTCTCGGACCCAAGGGCAACGTTCTCTCAATTCGACGTGCATCGCTCCAAGCTCAAAGCCCCGAAATTCGTTTGCCGTGATTACCACTGCAGGCTGAGCAAGTTCGCTCATGACCAAAACTTCATTCGTTCTGAATATGGGTGCTACCGGATTAATCACTCCGCCGATGCGCTCAACGGCAGCGACCGTTACTAAGAACTGCCGCCAGTTCGGCAATTGAACCTGGACCACAACACCAGGGCGAACACCGAGTTCGAGCAAGCCTCGGCTTATTTCATCTACTTGAACCGCGAATTCTGACCATGTGACAGAGCCGAAGCGATCGGTGATGACAACTTTTTCGCCACGGTCCGAAGCCCAGTGATCAATAAGGGGGTCAAAGAACCTCTCGGGCCAATCACCAGTTGCGGTCATGCTCGAAATTCGCGACTGGCTGAGGGTAGTTTCAAAGAATCCCTTTGATGTAGGCATCAACATTTTCCTCTGGTCGGGTTTAGTCAAGACGCGAGTCGAAAGCGAGGGAGAACTTCATGTGCCATGAAGCGCTCCGCCTCTTCGACGTAATGCATCGGTGACGCGGCGCTAAGAATGATGGTTTGCGCCCCGGAATCAACATATTCGCGCAATCGTTGGGCACATCGATCAGGATCGCCAGCAATCGCATATTTGTCGATCATTTTGCTGAAGTCTTGGTTGTATTGCTTGGAAAGGCGCTGGTTCGCGTAGTCGATCGCGGTGGCGTTGTCCTCATGACAGCAAAAAAAGATGAAAAGCCCTGGGTCGACTGGGGAATCGTTACCTTCATCTTGACGATATTCAGCGATTCGAAGATTGGATTCGACGAGCATCTCGGGTGTGTACATATAGGGAAGCCACCCTGTGCCATAGCGAGCAGCCCGTCGCCATGCTGGTTCTTTTCGGCCCGAAATCCAGATCGGCGGTGAGGGCTGTTGAATAGGTTTAGGTTCCAGCGTCACACCTGAAAGTTGATTGAATCGACCTTGAAAGTGAACATCATCTTCCGTGAAGAGCCTTCTCATAATGTCAAGGGCTTCGTTGGTTCGAGCTCCCCGCTCTGAAACAGGCACTCCTGAAGCCTCGAACTCTCGTGGAAGTTCCCCTCCTACACCGATTCCCATATGGAAGCGTCCGCCCGAAGCTACATCTAGTGCCGCCGCTTGTTTTGCCGCGAGTACTGCCGGATACAAAGGCAGCAAAGTTATCGTTGACATCAGTTTCAGGGTCCTCGTCGCACCGGCCGCCACCGCCAAAGAGATAAACGCGTTAGAGCAAGGAACATGAAAGAAGACATGTTCTCCCGTGGTGGCGTAGTCGTACCCAAGTTCTTCAATTGCTTGCGCTTGTTGGGCTATCTGATCGGCTCGCCGCATCGACAGGCCAAATTGAATATTTGAGTGTTGTTGTTCGTTACCGCCCACTGGCCACCTCGTTATTCCAGAATCGACCGTAGCCGCGACGTCAAGGTTTGAACGAAAATCGAAGGACCGGACACCCACTTAGGGCGCCCGGTCCATCGCTGTCCGTGCGTTGGGGTAGATCGGTAGCTAGCCGCTAAAGCAACTCAGCTTCCCCCCTTTGCTGTCGGCGCCTCCCCCGTGGAAAGCGGCACCAACAATCACGTCTGGTTCGAGTTTCGGGCCGCACCTGGTTGGCCCAAAACCCTCTCCAGACGATCGGCCGGAGCTTATGCTTTGCACTTACTAAACGCAAGTTTAGGACGTTCGAGCGACGGGATAGAGTCCGGTTTATCGGGCGCAGAACGCTGGTCAGTGCTAGGCCAGAGGGATGACCACAAGCAAAATCGATGCGCAACGGGTAACGGAGCTAATCAGCCGCTGCAGCAGAGAGGTTGATGACGGCCTCCTACCTAGTTGTCAAATCGCAATAGGTTTCAACGGTGAGATTGTTGTTGACGAAACTATTGGGGACGCCCTTCCAGAAACTAGGTACTGCTTTTTTTCAGCTACAAAGCCGTTCGTTGCTGCGGCAATGTGGCAGCTTTTGAGCGAAAACCTGGTTCAACTAGATAGTCCAGTTTCTTCGTATCTTCCCGAGTTCATGGAAAATGGCAAATCGGAGATCACTCTCGAACAAGTGATGTTGCACACCTCGGGTTTCCCCCATGCCCCAATGGGACCAAATGTGTGGGCGACGGCTGAAAGTCGTCGTCAGCGTATGGCCGACTGGCGTCTCAATTGGGAGCCGGGAACACGTTATGAGTATCACCCGACGAGCGCCCACTGGGTCCTGGCCGAAATAATCAACGAGGTCACCGGTCAACCGTACATAGACGAAATTCATCGACGGGTAACCGCTCCTATTGGGCTCCCTCGTGTTCTCGGCATCGACCTTGAGAATCAGGAAGGTATCGCTGATCTCACGTTATGTGAGGGAGAAGCGACGCCAGACGAGCTCGAGGCGGTATTCGGTGTTCGGTCTATGCCACCTAGCGAGGTGAACGACGAAACAATTATCCGTTTCAACGATGCGGCGACAAGGTCCGTGGGCGTGCCAGGCGGTGGAGGCTACGGCCGAGCGTCAGATCTCGCAGGGTTTTACCAAGCGTTGCTTCACAACTCCGACGAACTGTGGGACTCCGAGATGCTCAACAACGCCATAGGTCAAGTCCACAACAACTTGCCGGACCCAATGGGGGTTCCCGCTAATCGAGGTCTCGGCGTAATTTTGGCTGGCGACGATGGTATGACCAACCGACGTGGTCTAGGGCGGACAGTTTCGGCAAGAGCGTTTGGTCACAACGGGGTGGGCGGACAAATCGCCTTCTGTGATCCCGATACGGGCCTCTCCTTTGCGTACACAACCAATGGCTTAGATCGCCATCAAATTCGACAGCCTCGCCGGGGCACATCGATCGCTAGCCTCGCCGCGAACTGCGTCGCCTAGAAGGGTCCGATAATGCGTTTCGGATTCACGCTGCCCAATAATTTCGGTGTCACCGACCCTCACGAGGTCGTGGGATTGGGAATCGAGGCCGAACAACTGGGTTTCGATTCGTTATGGGTAAATCACCATGTCATTAACGTCGGCTACGTCCATGACCGCTTGGGGCAAGCTCCCTACCATGATGCTCTGGTGATCTTGACCTGGTTAGCCGCTAAAACAGGAGACATCACTCTCGGAACCAGCGTTTTGGTGATGCCCTATCTGCACCCCATGATTTTGGCGAAGGAAATCTCCACTTTGGATCACCTCAGTGGGGGGCGACTAACGCTCGGTTTGGGGGTGGGCAGCCTGCCCGAAGAAAACCTAATTCTGGGCTCCGATTACGACAGCCGCGGGGAGTACAGCAACGAGTTCATTGAGGTTCTCCTTCGTCTTTGGACCCAAAATGAAGCAAGTTTTGATGGACAACATTGGCAATTCCAAGCGGTAGTGACTTCACCTAAACCGCTGCAGCAGCCTCATCCGCCGATCGTGATTGGCGGCAATCGCCCTCCAGCCTTGAGACGGGTTGCCCGCTTGGGCGACGGCTGGCATCCAATGGGCGTTTCCCCCAGTGGTGTAGCAGAAAGGCTTCGTTTTATCCACGACGAAGCCGAAGCGGTCGGACGAACTAATACAAGTTTTCTGGTGCAGGTGCGGCGGGACTTCGACGGAGTAGACGCCGAACTAATCAAAGCGTACGAGGAAGCAGGGGTAACCGATCTGGTCTTGTCCTGCAACACTGGCGACATTCAGCTGATTTCCGAAACCCTTAACTCGTTTGCTGCCAGTTACATTCAGCTGTGAGTGCGCTTGAGGGAGTCAGGGTCGTCGATCTGACCGGTGATCCCGGGCGGTTTGCGACCAAGCTGTTGACGGAATTCGGCGCCGACGTTGTTCAGGTCACGGATAACGGTTCACCCGGGCGACCAATGAATCTGGTTGATGGAGGTGTGCTGGACTGGTGGCTCGACGGCGGCAAGCAACGTCACATCATTGATCTAGATACCGACGCGGGTCGGGACTCGTATCGCCTCTTGGCGTCCAACGCTGATGTCATCGTCGAGACCGAGATACCAGGGAGACTGACCGAACTCGGGATCGATCATCCGGATTTACTTGCCCTCAACCCTCATCTCGTTCAAGTGTCAATTACTCCCTTTGGACGTACTGGGCCGCGTTCAAATTGGGTCGCTTCTGACCTAACTGCTGCAGCGATGGGTGGATTCTTATCAGTGGGTGGTGTCCCTGACAGGCCGCTCAACGTGTGGGGTCGCCAGACGCACAACTATGCCGGATTCATGGGTGCTTTGTGTGCTCTTTCGGGGTTGTGGGCCGCTCGTCGAGACGGGCACGGCTGTCATGTAGACGTTTCTATCCACGAAACCTTGAGCGGGTCCGTTGAGAACATCTTGATGCAGTGGTTGTTCGACGACATTCTTCCGCTTCCGAAGGTGGCGGAACGCCAAGGAGCGCTCCATTGGCTCCGTGCGTATGACCTTGCCGAATGTCGGAACGGTCACATGATGATCACGCTTACTCCAACTCCGGAGAACGCCTTCGAAATGATGGTGGATGAAGGATTTGAGGAGGGGCGCAAATGGTTGGGCTACGACGTCGAGGAATTGTTGCTGCGTATCGATGAACCTATGGACACGATGAGGCGATGGGTCCGTGAACACGATGCTATGGACCTGTGGGAGAACGCTCAGCGGCGTCATGTAGCCATTGGCGCGGTCCACGACATTGAACAAGCATGTGCGAGTCCGCAGTTCGAACATCGGAAGTTCTTCAGTGCAGCTGGGGACTCCGAAGTCGTGATGCCAGGTCGTTTGGTTCGGTTCTCAGATACGCCATCTCCAGCTCCTCGGAGACCACCATTGGGCGACACTTCCCTTGAGGAAATCGTAGAGAGATGGTCGACGGCGAAGCCCCATATTGCCAGCCCGGGCTCGCGAAACTCAGACCGGGAGTTTCCGCTTGAGGGCGTCCGCGTGCTCGATTTGACTTGGGTGTTGGCTGGACCTTTCGCGACCCGAATGCTCGCAGATCTGGGAGCGGACGTGATTCGAGTTCAGAACGAGGAACACAGCACTCTGGTCAACCGACCGGATTACCCGTATTACTTCATTTGGGGTCGAAGCAAGCGCAGCGCAACACTCGATATGAAGCATCCTCGAGCTCTCGGAATTATTCGGAAACTGATCGAGAACTGTGATGTTTTGATTGAGAACTACAGTGCCGGGGTTCTGCAGAGATGGGGTCTTGACTGGGAAACAGTCAATGAGTGGAACCCGCGTTTGGTTTATGTGACCATGTCCGGCTGCGGACACGACGGTCCTTGGCGTCATGTCATCTCCTACGCGCCAACGATTCATGCCATCTGTGGAATAACGCACCTGACAAACTTTGCTGATCGCGGCGATGTGGGGCCAGGTTTTTCTCTGAACGATCACCTTGCGGGTTTTGCCGCTGCTACTTCAACAATGGCTGCATTGTTGGCTCGCGACACTACAGGTACGGGTCAACGTATCGATATGGCGCAACTAGAAGTCGGAACCTACTGCGTAGGGCCCGCGGCGCTCGACTGGCTATCGAACGGAAACATGGCCCAACCAAACGGCAACCAAGACGGGCTTCAGGACCACGTACCCAACGAGGTCTACCCCTGCGCGGATGGCTTCGTTGCGATAACGGCTACATCCGATGACCAATGGTCCCACCTTGCGACGCTATTAGCGGACTCCGAACTGACGGGTTTGTCTACTGAGTCTCAGCGACGAACAGAGCGCGACAAGGTAAACGGGGCCGTAAGCCAATGGATAGCCAACTGGGACGCCGATGCTGCTGTGGAGCTACTTCAATCAGTCGGCGTTCCAGCGGGGAAGGTGCAGACAGCGGACGACTTGATTAACGGCGATCCACAACTCGCCGCACGAGGTTTCTGGCGAAACGTCACTCACGCTGTCTTTGAAGGTCGCACCGTCGACACATTTCCATCTCTGTGGAATGGTCGCCGCCTACCTACATATCTTTTATCCCCCTCGTATTTAGGTGAACACAACTTTGAAGTTTGGAGCCAACTTGCTGGCCTCGATTTCGGAGAGGTCGCCGAGGGAGTAGGAGAGGGCCTTTTTGCGTGAGCAGTCGTTCCCTCAGTTTGTGAGATCTACCCAGCCAGCTACTCGCTGAACGAGCACATCAACAAAGTCAGGGTCTCCATCCTCCATACCGGTGTCTAAGAGATCGTCCCCGGCGACCATTCTGTGAGCCAGTACCGCCTTGGTAGCGGTCACGTCCTCTATCAGATCTTCGTAGGAGTAATCGCGTACTCCCTCCTCAACCAATACTTGGTGGTATCTACGCAGCATCGTCTGTTCGTCGTCTCGATGGTGAGGTTCCAGTGCCGTGGTGATGAAATAGGCGACTTCCCATCCTGGTCTCCCCCACCCGAGGCCCTGCCAATCAAGAACGATGATCTGGCCGTCTGGGCGGAACATGAGATTGTCTAGCCGGTAGTCGCCGTGGCACAAAGTCCATGGTTCCCCTTGAATCTGCGATGCGAGTTCAGGAAGTCGTTCCTGAACTTCGTCCATCTTTGCAACCATTCCGTCGCCGATTAACGCGCCGAAGCGGCCAACGAAAGCGCTTCGATTTCGACGATAGCTCGCTTGAACGACCTTTGGCGTACGGCCGAGACCCCACACGATTGGATTCGAGTCGCGGAGATCTTGATTCATCCAATTATGTGCATGAAAGCGGGCAAGTAAATCAAGGCCTCCTAATGCGTCAGCGATGGATCCGCCCGCTACTTGGCTGGGAGGTCGGGCGTCGGCTATGTCCTCCATGACCAGCAAGTATCGACGGGGGCTCTTCGCTCCTAATGACAACAAGCGATCGAGAACCCAGCTCACCCCACCGATCGGCAATCTTTCGAAAAGAAAAACGAACAGCGTTTCAAGCCATGGGGCCGGGTTGGGGTCAAGGTCGGCGTATACGAACTCTGGCATCGGAACTCCGAGTTGGCTTCTTAATTCGCTGTAGACCAAGATCTCCCTCTCGTACACCGCTAACCCTTCCCCTAGTGAGCGGTTTTTTAGGACCTTGGACGGAAGCTTCGCGATGACCGAATCCGGAGCTGTTGTTCCTCCTTCCCACGTCAAGCTGCAGCGGTGGAGTTCCCCCAAGAAGCCAACGCCTTCGCCGATTGTTTCAGTCTCCACGTGGGTGACTACGCCTCCGTATTTGGAGCCAATGGTCGAAGTAAACCATTCCGGGTCAAGATCGTTCGCGCTTTGCGGGATGTGGTGACTATTGCGTCGCGCCATGCAGAGATTCTGCCCCAGAGTTAGCTATTAGGCGACCGTTGATACGGTGGCGATGATTTGTAGCACTGCGTCAGACACGATTCGGTCTTCAGTGGCGCGATCGTGCAGGCCCTTGTCTAACGCGACGTTCGATGAAGTAACCCCCTCCAGGGTCGCTACTGCTATGTGAGCGCGGTTATCACCTCGGCGTTGGCGGTCCGTTACCAGAGCAGCGGTGCAAGCAACTCCAGCTATCGGCGTACCCTCTTTGGCGAGCCTTTTTGCGCGCTCAAAACATGCTTCTGCCATAGCGTTTGCTGTATCGGCGGCGACGGCTTGTTCGGGCGAATAGCCGAGCAGTTCAGATAGGGCTGAGGCTGCATACGGGACGGTGGCCTCCAAGATGGTTCGCGATGCACCGGGGACGGACAACAGGTCTGATATGGATCCAACTCCTCCGCCTGTAACGGCCATCACTATCACTAGTGGGGCGTCATGTATTAGATCAATAAGGGCTAACCGATCGGTGGCTGCCATTGGCGCGAGCGACGACACCTACGTCGACACCTCGCTCAACATTTCAGTGGCGGCCTCTAGTCCACCGTTTCCAATTGGCACTCGGCAAGCACGTAGCGATGCCTCAACTGCTCCTAGAGCCCCAAGCAACATCGGGACATTGAGATCTCCGAGGTGGCCGATGCGGAAAGCTGATCCTGTTAGCGGACCTATGCCCGATCCCATGGTCAAATTGAATCGCTCGCGTGCAATTGTCACCACCTGGTCCGCGTCATAATTCTCGGCAAGTCGAACGCAGGTAACACTGTCGGAGCGTTCGTTTTCTTTAAGCGCGTTGAATTCGACTGCGCCAGCTTCGGCCCATACGCTGACTGCTGTTCGCACCGCGTCCGCTAGTCGTCGATGTCGGCCTGTCACTGCTTCGATACCTCCCTCTTCTTCAATCATGCATAGAGCCTCATTGAGTCCGTAAAGGTGGTGAATGGGTGGAGTACCGCAAAACATTCGGTATCCCTCAGCCTCTAGGCGCCGTCGCCAATCCCAATAGAATCTTCCTCTTGTATTTGCGTAAGCGGCGCTAACAGCTCGATCACTGATCCCAGTGAACGCGAGTCCAATGGGCATCATCAGACCTTTTTGGCTTACTGCGAGACAGGCGTCGACACCTAATGAATCGACATCAAGCGGCGTACATCCGAAAGAAGCGATTGAATCAACTACCAGTAAAGCTGGATGATCGAGGTCGTCGAGTACTTTTCGTATGGCCCCAAGATCAGAAGTAACCCCGGTTGAAGTTTCGGTGTGAGCTAACAGGACTCCCTCTACACGCCGACCAGCCTCAGTCGAAAGCACGTCGGCCAGAGCGTCGGGGTCAACGCCGCGCTGCCAACCGGTTTCAAACCAATGGACATTTAGACCGTGGGCTTCACACATCTCACCCCACTGGTGACTGAAGTGGCCGCTGTCACAAAGGAGTACCTCAGCACCAACCTCGAAAAGATTGGTGACAGTGGCTTCCCACGCTCCGTGACCCGTACTGGTGTATCCAATGAGCGGCCCAGAATTTTTCATATGGTTGTTCAGTCGCGTGAGACTGGAGTCGAGCAAAACAGAGAACTCAGTGGAACCAAAATCTATTGCCGGTCGGGCCATTGCACGAAGGATCCGCTCAGGAATATTGGTGGGTCCCGGATTCTGAATGAAAGTCCGACCGCTCATCATGTCGAAGGTATCCCTATTCAATGCCTAAAGCGTGCCGTTCTTCTCCCTACGACCACAAGTTGTTAGCACGTGATCTTCAATTTCGAGCTGAGTGGTACAGACAGCGAGATTTGAACTTGTTATTGGCCGTGAAATTCCGGTTCACGCTTGTTAACAAATGCTTGGACAGCTTCTTTATGGTCGCGCGTTTTTCCACAGTGAATATGGTGTGCTGCTTCCATGTCGAGACATTCACCCATTTCGCCATGTACGGCTCTGTTGAGGTTCTCCTTCATATAGCGATAGGCGATGGTGGGGCCCTGCGCGAGGCGTCGAGCGATGGTCATCGCTTCGTCCTGCAGTGATTCTTCAGGAAAGACGCCGTTGACGAGACCAAGTCGTTCCGCTTGTTCCATGTCGACTTTCTCCGACAAGAAATACAGTTCCCTGGCTTTTGCTGAGCCGATTAGTCGGCTCATGAAATAGGTGCCGCCGTAATCTCCGCTGAAGCCAACGCGGGCGAACGCGGTAGTGAGAATGGCGTTAGGGGATGCGTATCTAAGGTCGCATGACAACGCTATTGACAGACCTGCCCCGGCTGCGGGACCGGGCAATACCGCGATTGTGGGTTTCGGCAACTCGTAGAGTTTGCCAGCAGTATCTCGCTGGTCCCGGCGCTGCATGTGAACGCGGGCGTCGTATTGAACGGCGCTATTCCCACCTTCACCTCCAGATTCGGCCATTCCTTTCACGTCACCTCCGGCACAAAAGGCGCCTCCCGCTCCGGTGAGAACGACAGATCCTACGTCGGTGGCTACTTCTGCATCAGCGAGGGACGCAACGAGCCCGCGCAACATGCCTTCCGACATTGCATTGCGTCGTTCAGGGCGATTGAGGGTGATCCTCATGACTCCGTCGATCACTTCAGTAGCGATGTCATCAGTTCCAGTATCGAAAATGCGGTCGGACATGTCGTCTCCCAGCTAGTCAGGTAGATGTCGTTCAACGGAAGAAGTATCGCGAACATCGGGCCCAAGCGTCGAATAGTTACCCATTCTGTGTCTGAGATGTCGTCAGCCGCCAGCGCCTTCGGTGAAGCCCAATTCGACGCGAACGTTTCTCACTGAACCGTCATTGCTTATGACAATGACTTTAACAACGCGTCCAATTTCGCTTTCGCGCACCGCGTCAACAAGATCCTCAACTTTTTCGATGTCTTGACCATCAAACTTTCTGATGACTTCACCGATTTTCAGTCCAGCGGCATTGGCCGCTCCATCTTCTACGAGAGCGACGATGACTACACCTGTTTCCACACCTTCGTGAATGTCGTACTGACGTCGCGAGGTCTCATCGAGCATCTCAACATCGATGATGTTCACTCCGAGCAGAGGACGCTTAGGTATTTCACCCGTCTGAAGCGTCTCGATAACCGGTCGCGCGTGATCAATTGATATGGCGAACCCGATACCTTCGGCGTTTCCGGCAATAGCAGTGTTGACCCCAATCACCTCACCCTTAGCGTTGACGAGCGGGCCGCCTGAATTTCCTGGATTAATCGCCGCGTCAGTTTGGATGAGCCGGGTCAGTCTGTTCCCGCCGAGTTGAAGTTGCCGGTCAAGTGCGGAAACGATGCCGGTAGTGACGGTGGGGGCGTCGCCCAAACCAAGGGCGTTGCCAATAGCAAGTACTTCGTCTCCTACTTCGACCTCGCCAGAATTACCTAATCTCGCCGCTGGAAGACTTTCGCCTTCAATTTTGAGGACGGCCAAATCTCTGCTCGGATCCTTTTGGACAAGCTCGGCGGGTTTAACAGTCCCGTCGGACAACATCACTTTGATGGTGACAGCGTTTTCCACTACATGGGCGTTAGTCACCACTTGCCCATCGGGACTAATAATGAAACCGGTTCCCTGACCTCCGCCTCCGAATACGTCGTCACCAGTTTCGATTTCAATTTGGACAACTGAAGGAGCCACTGCCGCGAGAACAGCTTTCACGTCCAACCGCCCGGCATCGGTCATTTGGACGCGGGGAGTGAGCGCGTCGACGGGGCCCATGCCTACTTCGGCATCCAATTCCACAGTGCTGGCAGCAATGCGTTCATCGGTACTGACTACATCAGCTATGCCAATTTCCTTGCTGGCGTCACTATTTTCGGTGACGTAAATACGTTGGGGGTCGCCCAAACCCACAACGATCAACCCGGCAACCAATGCACCTACGACTGCCCCGACAACGGCCCCGCCGAGAAAGCGACCAGTTTTCGAGCCAGCTTCATCACTCACATGGTTGAGGCTATCTGGGCTTTTCCACTGATCACGGCCGCCTCCAACTAGGGTGCTCCGATGATCGCAACAAGTGTTTCTACTGTCATCCCCGTAACCGATATGGAGGCTGCGGTTGAGAGCTGGGAACGGTTGTTGGGTCTTTCTCCGACATTTATCGACGGAGACCGGTGGGCACAGTTTGACGTTGGCGGAACAAGAATCTCCTTGGCGGGCAGCGACAGAACCAGCGACAACCCTGGGATACTGATCAAAAGCGAGTGTCTGGAAACGTTGCGTGAGTCTCTGAAGGAATCAGGCGTATCAGTGAGTGAACTGGTTGATGGGGTTCATGAAACGCGCTTCGAGGTCCATGGCTTTGAAGTTCCGGTGACTATTTACTCCGGTCGCTAACCCGCGTTCTTTCTGGCTAGTTCTCGATAACTTCGAGGGCCATAGCCGCGAGCATCTCAACTTGTTCCTTGAAGACATTGGTATCGACGTCATCCTGGTCTCCCATTGCTCCGTTCAAGTAACGGTTCAAGACGCCTTCAACGATCGCAGCTAGCCGCCAGTAGGAAAACGCTCGGTAATAGCCGACATCGGATACGTCTCTGCCTGAAACATTTTCGTACCACTGCAACAACTCGTCCCGGAAAGCAAACCCACCGGCGAGGGTGGGGGCGCTAGAACCGGCAGGAGCTTCATCAGGTTCAACCCAGTTGTTCAACAAGTAGCCGACATCAGCGAGAGGATCACCCAGCGTGCATAACTCCCAGTCAAGAACAGCCAAGATCTCCCCAGATCGGGTCAACATGTTTCCGAGTCTGTAGTCCCCATGAACGATCGTGGATCCAACCTGGGTCGGTTTTTGCTGCTCGAGAAGGCCTTGGACATGTTCCATTATCGGAAGTTCCCGGGTTTTTGATTGCTCCCACTGGCGACTCCACCTTCGGAGTTGCCGCCCCAGATAATCCTCGCGTTTCGCTAAGTCACCCAACCCAATGTCGTCAGGTTCAATTGAATGCAACTCGGCGAGGACTTCGGCCACTTGCCGGCTCAACGTCATGCGATCAGGGGTAGGAACACACGCCGCTTCAACGTCACTGTGTAGAACTTCACCGTCGACATACCCCATGACATAAAAGGGCGCTCCGTTGATTTCAACGTCTTCGCACACTCCCAATGTTGGTGGCACGGGCACCTCGGTTGTGCCAACTGCGGTAACGATTCGATGTTCTCTCGCCATGTCATGAGCGGTCGCCAATACATGTCCTAAAGGAGGTCGACGAAGCACAAAGGTGTTCCCTACGTGATCCAGCACTTTGTAAGTGAGGTTCGAGTGGCCTCCAGCAATCAGTTCATACTTGAAAGGGGGACTCGAACCAGATACGTGAGAGGAAAACCAGGAAGCGACGTTGGTGTCATCAATCCCCTCAGTGACGTCGCCACTCATTGACTTCTCTCCTCAGTGAACCGGAAAGATTGTACATCTGGGGAGTTAGCCGTAACGGTAGAACCCGCGCCCGCTCTTTCGCCCCAAGAGACCCGCGTCGCACATCCGATTGAGAAGCGGCGGCGGTGCATACAACTGTTCCTTGAACTCTTCATACAGTGATTCAGCCACCGCCATGGTCGTATCTAACCCGATCAGGTCGCATAGCGCCAACGGCCCCATCGGGTGATTGCATCCCAACACCATGCCGGCGTCGATGTCTTCGGCGCTGGCGAATCCAGACTCCATCATTCGAATCGCCGACAGTATGTACGGAATGAGAAGCGCGTTGACCACAAAACCCGCTCTGTCTTGGCTGCTGACTACGCGCTTGCCCAATTGCTCAGATGCGAACTCTTGGCATAGCAGGGCAGTTTTGTCTCCGGTTAGTAGGGAAGAAATGATCTCTACGAGACCCATTACGGGTACGGGGTTAAAGAAGTGGACTCCGATCACCTGCTGCGGTCGGTTGGTAGCCATCGCAAGCTTCATGATCGGGATGGAAGAGGTGTTGCTTGCGAGAATTGCTTCAGGGTCATCGACTACATCATTTAGGCGTCGAAATACTTCCAACTTCGCCTCTTCTTGCTCTATCACCGCTTCCACGACGAATTCCCTGTCGGCAAGGCTGGGAAGCTTGGTAGAGAAAGAAATACTTCCCATTACTTCTGCCCGCTGATCGTCGGTCATTTTTTGGGCCTGTACGGCACGGTCGAGACTTTTTTCGATACGCGCCATGCCAGCTTGCAGAGCACTTTCGTTGGCTTCGACGACTCTTACGTCGCAGCCGCTGAGTGCGGCGACCTCTGCAATGCCTGACCCCATGAGTCCGCAGCCGACAACTCCAAATCGTTCAATAATCACATGCGCGAGGGTACAAGAGCGCCCAGGGGTTTCGCCTGGGGATCAGCTGACGCGTGACTCTTCGATGGCTCCTCTAACAGCTTCGACTACTTCTTCGGCAGTAGCGCCTGGAGTCAGCACCCGGGCCACACCAGCGTCGTACATAGATTGAAAATCATCTTCCGGAACGATGCCACCGAGGATCACGGGGATGTCGGCCCCTGCATCAGAAAGCGCTTGGGTAACCATTGGGAGTATGGCTTCGTGGGCTCCGGACAACATCGAGACTCCGATGGCGGAAACATCTTCGTCGATAGCCGCAGCGACGACGGTCTCAGGGGTTTGGAACAAACCGGTGTAGATCACTTCGTAGCCTGCGTCGCGTAAAATTCGCGCCACGATTTTGACCCCTCTGTCATGGCCATCGAGTCCTAGTTTCGTCACCAGTACGCGTTCTGCCATGGCCTTGGACCCTAGCCCTCTCGGTGACAGGGAGCGAATGCGGTTTCGAAATGCAGCCGAGAATTAGCCATTTCCTATGGATCGACCAGGACCTAGTTCATATGCGCGCATCAGGACGCAGTTCATTGAGAGAAATTGTCTCCGGCACCTCGAATCGCAGCAGATTGACCCATAAGGTGCGGATATGGATAGCACCACACCGTTCGCGGCTCGCGCGGTCGAAGCCTCAAAGATTTATGGTTCGGGAGAGACCGTTGTCCGAGCACTCGATGCATTGTCTGTTGATCTTGCATCTGGGCAACTCACCGCAATTATGGGCCCATCCGGTTCAGGTAAATCGACCCTGATGCACTGCTTGGCTGGCCTTGACGATCTCACCTCGGGAAAAGTGTTCATCGGGGAAACCGATATCAGTGAGTTGTCCGAACGTGCGCTCACCTTGTTGCGACGAGATCGCATCGGCTTCGTATTTCAGGCGTTCAATTTGGTACCGACTTTGTCTGCTCAAGAAAACATCGTGTTGCCTCAGCAACTAGGGGCAAGAGCACCCGATGCTTCCTGGCTTGAACGAGTCATTGAAGCCGTAGCACTTGGCGACAGACTGAAACACCGACCTAATGAACTGTCCGGTGGCCAACAGCAGCGGGTCGCCGTCGCCAGGGCTCTGGCGGGGCAGCCCGAAATTATCTTCGCTGATGAACCCACAGGCAACCTCGATAGCAAAACAGGTGGCGAAATTCTCGAGTTCATGCAGAAGGCCGTGCGCGACCTAGGTCAAACAATTGTCCTAGTCACCCATGACCCTTCGGCCGCGGCTCACGCCGACCGCGTCGTATTTCTGGCCGATGGAAGCATCGTTCACGAACTCGCAGCGCCGTCTGCCGATCTGATCCTCGACACCATGAAACAATTAGGCGACTGAGGTGTTCAAACTCACCCTGAATTCGCTATTAGCCCGGAAGATAAGGCTGGCTTTGACCACTTTCGCGGTTGTGTTGGGTGTCTCATTCGTTTCGGGTTCGTTTATCCTCGCCGACAGCCTCCGGGCCGTATTCGACAAAATCGCTATCGAAATTGCCGGCCCTGACTGGCTTCAGGTTCGAGGAGTCGAAACCATCGAAGGGGATCCATTTAGTCGGCCGACGGTTACCCAGTCAGTCGTTGATCAAATCAACTCAACCGAGGACGTGTACGGCGCTTTAGGAGTTATTCAAGGGTTCCCCAGAATCTCAGTTGGCGAAACTCTGATTAAGCCACTCGGTGGAGCTCCTACTCTGGCCTTCAACTTTGAGGAAGAAACCGAGGAGTTAAGCGGTTTTCAAACTATCGAAGGGAGAGCGCCGGGCAATAGCGAAGTCATGGTCGACGTCGATACGGCCGAAAAGTACGGCATCGCTGTCGGTGACACGGTCACTATCCGCTCCTTGCAACCTGCAGAGGATTTTCGGGTTACTGGCATAACGCGCTGGGGCCTAAACAACGGTGGGGGCGCCGTTTTCGTATTGATAGACACTGCGACCGCTCAACGACTCTTCAACTACCCCGATTCCTTCTTAGCTGTAACAGTTGCCGCTCAGCCTGGGATAGACGAACAGCAGCTAGCCGAGAGGTTGACCAATGAGCTACCAAGCGGTTTTGAAGCGGTCACCAGTGAGGTCGTAGCAAACGAATTCAGTGATCAATTCGACACATTTATCACCATCTTTCAGAATGCCCTCTTGGTTTTTGCCGCGATTGCCCTCGTCGTCAGTGCCTTCATCATCAACAACACCTTCGCAATCGTTCTCGGGCAACGTATCCGGGAGCTTGGGTTACTTCGCGCAGTAGGTGCTACGGGTCGTCAAATACGTTCCTCAGTTCTGATTGAAGCTCTACTCATAGGCATTGTTGCTTCTCTCGTTGGCGTCTTCGCTGGTATGGGAATCGCGTGGAGTATTAATGCACTTATAGCTCAAGCTGGGGACGGATCAGGTTTGCCAGACGGGCCGTTAGTTATCGCTGCGCGTACATGGATTGCGGCGGCAATAGTGGGTATCGGAGTAACCCTGCTAGCAGCTATTTCACCGGCGCGGAGAGCTTCAAGGATTCCACCCATCGCTGCCTTACGAGACGACCTGACTCTCTGGTCGGGCGGTGGTCGCCGCCGAACCATCGTCGGACTTCTTTTGGGAGTTGGTGGTGTTCTCGCAACCGCCTTCGGAACCACAACCGATGGTGGAGCCCTACGACAACTCGGGCTCTTGGCGGCGGGAGCGTTGCTGTTATTTATATCTATTTCTCTTCTCAGCACCCTCATTGCCAGGCCCGCAGCCCGACTCTTAGGTTGGCCTCTGACTCGGTTCGCGCGCGCATCCGGGAACTTAGCCAGAGAAAACGCGAGCAGAAACCCCCGCAGAACCGCGTCCACGGCCTCGGCCTTGATGGTTGGTCTCGCTCTAGTTGCAATGGTTTTGGTTGTCGGCACCAGTTTCAAGAAAACATTTTCTTCAATACTGGATTCCTCTTTGGGAGCAGATTTCTTCATTGATACAGAGCGAGATGGTTCGTGGGGCTTCAGCCCCCACCTCGTTGAAGAAATCAAAGAGATTGATGGTGTGGCCATAGCTGTCGGCTTTCGCGGTGGACCCGGCACTGCCCAAATGAGTGTCGCCGGTTCATCAAAAGACGTGATCGGTACCCAAGAAGAAGGTTTGGGCCGCGTAATGGACATCTCGCTGATCGAAGGCAGCTATTCAGGCTTGTCGAACGACGGTGTCCTAGTGCATAAGGATCCTGCTGAAGATCTGACCTTGGCTGTAGGCGATGTGGTGTCGGCAACATTCCCAGTTGCCGGTACGAAAGATTTACGAGTCGTCGGAATTTTTGATGACGGTGCCATTCTCGGTAACTGGGTCATCGATATGAGCACCTACGAAAGCGGCTTTGATCCGGCACGGCAGTCAGACCTTTTCGCCGCTGTAGAACTTGAAGACGGAGTTGAGGTCCAAAACATCCGATCACAACTTGATGCGATCGCCGTCAATTACCCGGAAGCGATCCTCCAAGACCGAACGGAGTACCAAGAAACAATTGAAGGTCGAATCGACAACCTGTTGATGACCGTCAACGCGCTCGTTGGATTCGCCGTGATCATTGCCGTCTTAGGGATTGTCAACACCTTGATGCTGTCGGTGTTCGAAAGAACGAGAGAAATTGGTCTTCTCAGAGCCGTCGGGATGACGCGACGTCAAACACGGCGAATGATCAGATGGGAAGCGGTAATCATCGCCGTGTTCGGCGGGGTATTGGGGATACTTGTCGGAACTTTGCTCGGCTTTATCGCAGTTCAGGCCATGCCAGAGTCATTCATCACAGATTTCGGCATTCCGGTCGGCAATTTTGTCATCATTCTCGTCATGTGCATTGTTGCTGGTGTCCTAGCTGCAATTCTGCCCGCTCGACGAGCGGCACGACTTAACGTCCTCGAGGCGATCGCTCATTCGTGATGTCTCTGAACCCTCTGAACCTCAGCGAAGAAGTCCGATCTTTCTTGGGCGAACGCCACCTTGCTTCATTGACGCTTCTACGGCCGGATGGCAGCCCTCACGTAACTGCTGTTGGATTCACCTGGGATCAGGCGAACCAGTTGGTCCGCGTGATCACATGGGCCGGATCCATGAAAAGCCGGATCTTGGCGCAATCGCCCAATACGCGAGCCGTAGTGTGTCAAATCGACGGCGGCCGGTGGCTAAGCCTCGAAGGAACCGCTGTGGTGACCAACAACGAGGACCGTTGCCGAGAAGGAACCGAACGCTATGCAGAACGCTACCGGGAACCACAAGAACGTCAGGATCGGACCGTGATCGAAATTTCGGTGGACAGGATTCTCGGCTACGGCTAGCAACCCAGTAAGGCCCGATCCTTTCTAGCAGTCTTTAACAACACCATTGAGCGAGACCATCGGCAGGGGATCAGTTCAGTCCACCAACACACGTGGCAGCGGACGCGCATGCACTATGGCTAACCGTTTGGTTGAACGGGTGAGTGCTACGAACAGGGCGCGCAGGCCCTGGGGCTCCTCCTCGAGAATTGTGGCCGGTTCGATGACCACCGTTCCGTCAAGCTCAAGACCCTTCACGAGCTGCACTGGCACCAACGCTATTTTGGGGTGGAGAGGGCCACTGACGTTACGGCTCGCTGTGGTCGCCCGACCATAATCAATACCTGTTGCCTGGAGGGCTTGGTCGACCATCTCGATGAGACTGCCGGGTGCGATGACCGCAACCGAACCGCCGCCAAGCGCTTCCGACTCTTCTTGAACCATCGATACGGCTCGATCTACAAGTGACTGGACAGGAGCTATTGGTTGACCGATTACTTCGACTACCCGCGGTGGAGTCCCGACTGAACGGACTGCTTTGGGGATAGCGAGGTCTGGTGCGGCGACTGCAAGAACCTTGTTGGCCAGTTCTAGATTGGGTGCGGGAATCCTATAGCTGAGTGTCAGTTCACGAACGCGAGGCTCAATTGTCCCCGTCGGTAAGTAGTTCAATACTTCATCCCAGTCCGCAGCGGCGCCAGGGGCTGTGGCTTGGGCGATGTCCCCAACAATGGTCATGGAACCGTTCAATGAACGTCGGGAGATCATTCGCAACGCCATTGGTGTGTGATCTTGGGTTTCGTCAACAACGATATGCCCGAACGTACGAATTTCGGGATCTCGGGCCTTGCGTCGCCTGTCCAACCTCGGACCTAAACCTGAATAGGCCTCGTCCAAAAGTGGCACGTCAGCGTCGCTCCACCGATAATCGGTGAACGACTCACCTCGCGGTCGAAACAGCGTCAACCACTCCGCCTCACAAAGATGCTCTCCCGCGGCTGATTCAATGAGGGCTTTTGAGCCAAATAAATCTCTAAGCAGCTGCGCGGGAGTGAGTACTGGCCACATACGTTCGAGTGCTTCGAGGACTCTGGGGTCGCGCCGCAATCGATACCGCACCTTGTCGGCATCAGGTTGAGAATGATGCGAAGCGGCAAGTGCCGCAAAGAACTCGTTTTCGACGTACCGGCGGCCAGCGTTATGCCTTCTATACCTGCGACGGGCCTCGCGGATGATGCCGCGACTTTGCGATACCGAAACGCGCAACCTAGCGAGACCGAACCCCACGACTAGGTCGTCACGGAGGGCCCGTTGGCGGTCCTTGATCGCATCTGCGATCACAGGGACCATTCGTTTGTCTCCTTTTACGGCCGCCGAATCAGACGGATCGGGCAAGGTGACCCGGACGTCATCAAAAATGTCGACGAGCAGGTCCGCCAACACTGTTAGATACACGCCAGCTTCGCCGAGACTGGGAAGAACTTGTTCGATGTAGCGCAGGAACAACCGATTGGGCCCAACAACGAGTACACCCTGACCTTCAAGCGGGAAGCGATACGTGTAAAGAAGGTAAGCAGCGCGGTGCAGTGCTACCACTGTCTTTCCTGTACCCGGGCCGCCTTGGACGATGACCATGCCCTTAAGCGGATCGCGAATGATTTGGTCCTGTTCGCCTTGAATAGTGGCGACGATGTCGCGCAATTGCCCGTCGCGATTTTGATCTAAGGCCGCCAGCAAGGCTCCGTGCCCCTGGAAGCCCTCGTCAAGCTGGTCTAGATCAAACAACTCGTCTTCAATGTCAAGTAATTCCCGACCGCGACTTACAAAGTGTCGGCGGCGAATGAGCCCCATGGGGTCCCGCCCAGTCGCCCGATAGAAGGGCTCCGCCACAGGGGCGCGCCAGTCCACCACCACTGGCTCTTGACGTTCGTCTGAGACGGCTAGTCGTCCGATATGGAATCGGTCGTCGCTGTCTAAGTCGATTCTCCCGAAAATCAGTGATGCGGACCCAAGCTGCAATTGACCAAGCCTATTTTGGACACTGCCCTCAATCACGTCACGTTCATATCGAGCCTGAGTGGTACCACCACGCCCCACCTCGACCATTCCGCGCAACTTGCGCGCCCGGTCGCGCGCCTCGTTAAGTAGAAGATGCGCACGATCAATGTGTGCTTGTTCGGCTGCGATTTCGGGGTGATTCACACGTATAACACCGGTTCAAAGAACAGACCAGCATACCGTTCTTAGAAGCTTTGAGTCTGTACAACAGCCGCAACCGTCTAAGAAACTAACCGCGGTGGCGCCTCAGGTGGGGCTCCAGGCATGAAGCGGCGGTAGCGTCAATGTTGAGATGCCTCTTCCCTCTAATCACCCGAGCTGCGCGTTCGACGAGAGCCCCTATCTGCGCGCGTGTCGTCTTCAACCGGTTGACCGCGTTCCTGTGTGGTTCCAGCGGCAAGCAGGTCGGTCGCTGCCCGAGTACAGGAAAATTCGAGGCAAAGGAAGCATTCTTCGCACTATCGAAGACGCTTCTCTCACAGCTGAAATTACTCTGCAGCCTGTGCGTCGATATGGGGTTGACGCGGCGATTTTGTTTTCCGACATAGTGGTTCCAGTGAACGCAGTGGGCTTCAAGATCGAGGTGGTCCCTGGTGTCGGACCAACAGCGGAGGATCCGTTTCGAACAAGAAATGACCTGAACCGTCTACGCCCGCTCGAACCAGACATTGATACGCCATATGTGCTGGACGCGGTGAGTCTTCTCGTGGAACAACTCGAAGTTCCCCTTATTGGTTTCGCCGGTGCGCCTTTCACGGTCGCTAGCTACTTGATCGAAGGTCAACCTTCTCGCAATCACGCGAGAACCAAATCATTAATGCATTCAGACCCCGCGCTGTGGCACGAATTAATGATGCGCTTATCAGATATCTCAATTTCTTCCATGCGATCTCAGGTTCTTGCTGGAGCGAGCGCAGTACAACTATTCGATTCGTGGGCGGGAGCACTAGGGCCTGCTGATTACAAAGAGCATGTCCTGCCTCATAGCCGCAGAGTGTTTGAGGAGTTGGCCGACCTTGGCGTACCACGCGCCCATTTCGGGGTGGGAACTGCGGAGATTCTGTCCCTCATGGGTGAAGCAGGGGCCGATGTTGTTGGTGCCGATTGGCGTGTCCCAATAGACGAGGTGCGAAGTCGCGTTGGACCAAACACCGCTGTTCAAGGCAACCTTGACCCTGCGGTTTGCTTGGCTGATTGGCCTGTCGTGGCCGAAAAGACTCGAGAGGTCCTCAAGGCAGCTGGAGGCAAGCCAGGCCATATCTTTAATCTGGGTCACGGAGTTCTACCAGAGACAAACCCTGCGATACTTGAGCGGGTGGTGGAATTAGTCCACGCCGAAGGTCTCAACCCAGATCTATCGGCAACATGAACAGACGTGTCGTTGTTGTCGGTGGAGGGATCGCGGGGCTGACCGCCCTTTATCGCATCCGGCAGCAGTCTCCTGAGACCGAAACCATTCTCTTAGAAGCTTCTCCTCGTCTCGGCGGGAAAATTCTCACGACAACCTTCTTGGGAAGACCAATCGACGAGGCCGCTGACATGTTCATCAGCAGAGTCCCCTGGGGATTGGATTTATGCGAAGAACTCGGCGTGGAGAGCTTTCTGATTAGCCCATCAACTTCTAGTGCCTACGTCTTGGTTAACGGCGAACTACGAAAACTCCCTGAGGCTCTCATTCTCGGGGTACCAACAAAAATGCTTCCACTCCTACGAAGCCGGATTGTGAGTCCCCTCGGTGTACTCCGCGCAGGTTTAGATCGAATCCGGCCTGATGACTGGCCCGGCGACGACGAATCTGTCGGCGGCCTCATCAGACGCAGGATGGGTGATCAAATAGCCGATCGATTGGTTGACCCTCTCCTTGGGAGCATTAGCGCAGGCGACACGGACCATCTTGACGTCGCGTTGGCAGCACCACAGCTAGAGACCGCCTCGCGCAGACACCGCAGTTTGGTCACGGGGCTAAAGGAACAAGCAAGAAACTCTTCCGAAAATACGAAGCCGCTCTTTTTGAGTTTTGAAAATGGGATGAGTCACCTGATCCATGTGTTAGTGAAGGCTCTAGGTGATGCTGACATCCGAACCAATACCCGCGTCACCCAAGTCCGACGCGACGGCGATGGTCTCCGCATCGTCACCAACGAAGCAACAATCGAGAGTGACGTCGTTATTCTCGCTACCCCAGCGCATCAAGCAGCAACGCTTTTGTCTGGTTGCCCTTCAGCCTCGAATCGCTTGTCGTCTATCGAACACGCGTCTGTCGCCGTAGTCACGATGGGCCTTCGTCGCGGCGACATTGGCCACCCTCTTGATGGTTCCGGGGTACTGGTGCCTCGCACCGAGGGACTACTTACAACTGCAATAAGTTGGGGTAGCTCCAAGTGGCCACATTGGGCCGACGACGAACATGTCGTCCTTCGAGTGTCTGCAGGCCGTGCTGGAGACACTCGAGCATTAGCTCTTGACGATGATGCCCTCGTCGAAGCCTTGCTGACTGAGATAGGTCAAATTCTCGATGTCGACGGAAGTCTCATCGAATGGCGGGTGTCGCGCTGGATCGATGCCTTTCCCCAATACGCGCCAGGCCATGACAGGTTGGTGAGCGCAGCTGAACGTGATTTGCGGTCGGAACTACCCGGGGTTTTCTTAACAGGAGCGGGGTACAGAGGTCTCGGAGTGCCGGCCTGCATTCGGCAGGGTGGCGAATGTGCCCATACTGCCCTCGACTATCTCAACTCAATATGAGTCGGTTTGCACCCTTTGGCCGCTTTGCTCTCGGTGCCACTATCGCCTTATCTCTTCCTCCATATGGACTGTGGGCGTTGGCTCCTATCGGCATCGGTGTCTTTCTCAGAACTTCGCGCAACGCGAGCCACGGTCGCCGTTTGTTCGATGCCTGGAGCTTGTGGATGGGCTACTTCACAATTTCTCTAGCGTGGATGATCGACCTAACCGTGCCCGGTTGGATCGTAGCGACGCCTGTTCAAGCACTGATAATGGCACTGCCAATGGCTCTGATTCCCGCGAGCGGGGCGGGGCGTGCATTCTCTGTGCCTTCGGCCTTAGTGGTGGGTGAAGCTATTCGATGGGTAGTTCCTTTTGGCGGAGTGCCCATGTCCAACCTGGCTCTAGGCCCAATCGATACCTATCTGGCAGATGTCGTTCGCGTTGGGGGGGCTCTGCTTCTGGTGGCTTCAATCGGTATTCTTGCCGTCGGGGTCGAAGCGGCTTTGTCTGTGCGACTACGGACGGTAGTGGGCGTATTGGCCGCGACGGTGCTGCTGATCGTTATCGCCCGGGTCAGCCCTAGAGGGCATCCCGACACAGTGATTAATGCCAGCGTTGTCCAAGCCGGCGGTGCGTTAGGCACTAGAGCTGCGACGAGTGACCAGCTTGCGGTCTTCGACCGGCATCGAGAAGCCGTAGCCAGGCAATCCGCCGATACCGATCTTATGGTCTGGTCCGAAAGCAGCGTGACGGTCGAAAGACCGTTGGAAACAAGCGCCCAGCTAGCCACGATCGCTCAGCTAGCAACTGAGCTTGATGCTGTCATCATCGCCAACTTTTCTGAAATTGATGGCGACCGTTTTCGTAACGCATCAGTTTCGATCGATCCCGATACTGGATTTGTTTCGCGCTTCGACAAGGTCCATCTTGTTCCGTTCGGTGAGTACATACCTCTTCGCGGTTTAGTCGACAATTTTGCTGATCTGTCTTTGATCTCCAGAGAAGCCATAGCGGGTGAGGGGCCAGGGATACTCAATTCGCGTCTCGGTCCCATAGGAAACGCTATTTCCTTTGAGGTTTACTTCCCTGAGCGAGTTCGTAGCGGAATGCAATCAGGGGCTCGCATCCTGACGAACCCAACTTTGGCTTCGTCCTACACTACGTCGCTAGTACCAGAACAATCGCTGGCTAGTGCCAGGCTCAGAGCAATTGAAACCGGCCGCTGGGTGCTGCAAGCTTCTACTACGGGTTACTCCGCTGTCGTTTCTGCAAGCGGGGAGGTTGTGCTTAGAAGCGATCTCCGAGAGCAGACAGTACTCACCACGTCAGTAGAACTGCGTAGTGGAAACACCTGGGCGACTGACCTCGGCAAGTTACCTATTTCGTTAATTGCGATGGGATTATTGGCGGGAAATACCTGGTTGCAAATTAGACGTCGATCGTCAAGGTGACGGGGCCGTCATTGTGGATCTCGACTTCCATATGTGTTCGAAATTCGCCGCTTGACACTTTGGCTCCCAACTCGGACAACGTCTCACAGACACGCTGAATGAGAGGTTCGGCTGTTTCTGGTCTGGCCGCGGCGATGAACGATGGGCGGCGGCCCTTTTTCGTGTCTCCGTAAAGGGTGAATTGGCTTACTACTAGAACTTCGCCACTGACATCACCTACTGCAAGGTTCATCATTCCCTGATCATCTTCAAAAACGCGGAGGTTCCAAATTTTGTGTGCCAATTTTTGTGCACTACTCCCATCATCGGTGTGAGTGACACCGACAAAGACACACAGTCCACTACCAATGGCGCCGACAGTCTGTTCGTGAACCGAAACTGAAGCTCGACTGACTCTCTGCACTAACGCCCGCATGCTTACTCGCTCTCAGCAACCTCAGGAACTCCCTGAGCGTTTGGAGTATTGAGCCTAGAAGTCGGGCTTTGAGGCAACGAGTTACCGGCCGGTAGCATTGAGACTTACGCCTCGTTCTCAGGGAGTTGTGAAAGGGTCAAATGTCCAGCGAGCGTCCACTCCGTATCGCCTTTCTGACTTATCGAGGTCATCCCTACACCGGGGGTCAAGGCGTTTATACCCGCCATATGGCGCGCGAGTTGAAGGCCCTCGGACATCACGTTGAAGTCATCTCCGGGCCGCCTTATCCCCACACCGATGAAGATGTCCCCCTGACCAAGTTGCCCAGCCTTGATCTGTACCGGATGCCTGACCCCTTCCGCATCCCGCGGCTGAGCGAGTTCAAAGATCGTTTCGATGTATTGGAATATTTGGTTACTGCGGGGGCGACGTTCGCTGAGCCCCTTACCTTCAGTCTTCGGGCGCATCGGGAGTTAGCGGGTCGGTTGGGGGAATTCGATCTAGTGCATGACAACCAGTGTCTCGGAACTGGTATTTGGAAGATCCATGAGGCTGGTCTTCCGGTGCTGGAGACTATTCACCACCCCATAACGGTCGATCGTCGACTCGAGACAAAACACGCAACGACTCCATGGAAACGATTTACCAAGAACCGCTTTTACGCCTTCACCGGCATGCAAACCAGGATCGCCCGCCGTCTGCCTCGCATTCTTACGGTGTCTTCGAACAGCTACGAAGACATCATCACCGATTACGGAGTTGACCCGGATCGTTTACATATCGTCCATGTTGGCGTTGACCCCACACAGTTCCGTCCAATGGACGATATCGAAATAGTTCCCGCGAGGCTGATGACCACAGCCAGCGCCGACGTTGCAATGAAAGGCTTAGCATTCTTGCTTGAAGCATTGGCAAAACTGCAAACCGATGATCCCCGCGTTCATCTCGTCGTGATCGGTAAACCCAAATACGACTCGAGGGCTACTCGGCTTATCAAAGAACTCGGTCTTTCTGCCAGTGTCGAATTCGTGAGCGGTGTTTCCGACGAACGCATCGTTGAGCTCTACAACCAAGCTCAAGTCGCTGTGGTGCCTTCTCTTTATGAAGGTTTCTCTCTACCCGCCATTGAGGCGATGTCTTGTGGGGTGCCTTTAGTTGCGACTACCGGCGGAGCGTTACCTGAAGTGGTGGGTCAAGACGGGGTCACCGCCCTTCAAGTGCCGCCTGGCGATAGTGACGCTCTTGCGGCCAAGATTCGATGGGCTCTAGCAAAAGCGGATTTACGAACCACTGTTGGTGCTGCAGGCAGAAGACGGGTGGAAAGAAAATTCTCGTGGAGAATTACCGCGGAGCAAACGGCGGAGCACTATTACGCGCTGTTGGATGAAATGGCGCGCTAGTGCTCACGGTTGACTACGACCGGCTGGGAGCAAAGCCGGGAGATCTTGTTCTCGACATGGGCTGTGGCGCGGGCCGTCACGCGTTTGAAACTGTGCGGCGAGGTTGTCGCATTGTGGCACTTGATCAGGATCTGCAAGAGCTAGTCGATGTGAGGAACACCTTTGCGGCGATGATCGATGCAGGGGAACTGTCAGATCAAGTTCAGGGTCAACCGGTCAGTGCTGATGCCCTCAGGTTGCCCTTTGGTGATGCCACATTCGATCGAATCATCTGCTCAGAGGTACTTGAGCACATACCCGATGACGAAACCGCTATTGGCGAACTTGCGAGAGTGTTGCGGCCGGGCGGCAGCATCGCCGTTACCGTACCGGCTTGGTTAGCGGAAAAGATTTGCTGGAAGCTCAACGACGAATATTACGCCCCCAAAGCGCTCGGGGGACATGTCCGGATCTACCGTCGGTCGCAATTGCGATCGAAAATCCGCCAAGTCGGTCTTGAACCTTGCGGTTGGGATCGAGCTCATGCTTTGCACTCCCCTTACTGGTGGCTGAAATGCGTAGTAGGCCCTAGTAACGACGGGCACCGATTAGTGAAGGCCTACCACCGATTGTTGATCTGGGATATCGTCCAGAACCCGTGGCTAACCCGCACTGCGGACCGTTTACTGAACCCGATTATCGGCAAATCAATAGTGCTGTATGCGACCAAACCCAACCTGGAGGGACCGAATGCAGCCTGAATTCACCCGGGTGTTAACCGAAGATCAAATCACGGCGACTGCATCAACGATTGTTGAACAGCAATCACATGAGGGAATGATTCTCTGGTTTCCCGACGGACATGCCGATACTTGGAACCACACCGAAGCCGCCATGGCCTTATCTGCCGCTGGCTTTCTCGATGCCGCAGACCGCGCCTATGAGTGGCTGGCCAAGAGCCAACGAGCTGATGGAAGCTGGCATCACTACTACCGGGTAGACGGCGTTGAGGATGCAAAAGTCGACACGAATTGTTGTGCTTATGTGGCAACGGGAGTTTGGCATCACTATCTGACGACCGAAGATCTCAGCTTTCTTAGGGATATGTGGCCAATCGTTAGTCGCTCGTTAGATTTCGTCGCCGGACATCAAAGCGCTTCCGGGCATATTCCATGGGCCATTCACACCAGCGGAACGCCTTGGTCCTATTCCTTAATTACCGCAACTTCTTCGACTTATCATTCCCTACGTTGCGGGCTCGCTATTGCCCAACGGTTGGGTAAAGAACAACCCGAATGGGAGTTCGCAGCAGTGCGTCTAGTCGATCTTCTTCAACGCCACGAGGCCGAGTTCGAACCGAAGAGGCGTTGGGCTATGGACTGGTATTACCCAGTCCTCACTGGGGCACTCGCCGGCGAGGCGGCGTCGCAACGCTTAGCTGCACGATTTGACGATTTCGTTCTTGAATCCCACGGGGTGAGATGCGTTTCCGATCAACCGTGGGTCACGGCCGCCGAAACCTGTGAGTGCGCGATGGCGTATCTTGCTGTAGGCGACGAAACTTCTGCCAGGAATCTCTTCGAAAGCATCCAACCGTTGCGAGATACCGACGGCGCGTACTTCACTGGGATGGTCTACCCGGAACACATCACCTTCCCCGATGGCGAACGTTCAACTTATTCGAGTGCAGCCGTTGTGTTAGCTGCTGACGCCCTCGATCGCAGATCGCTGCCATCTCGCTTGATTCTCGGAGAGGGTTTACCTTCGCTGCAGTAGAACGACGAAACGTGTCTCAACGTGAGTTGCGTAACACACGTAGGCTGCCTACGGCTACATGTTCTTCGAAGGCGTCTTCGTTTATTGCTCGCAAAAAAATTTCATAAGGCGGGCGCCCTCCGTCTGAAGGGTCGGGAAAGACGTCGTGTATTGCCAGAAATCCTCCCGGAGCTATTTTGGATGCCCAGTCGTCGTAATCAGCATGGGCCGGGATGGGGCCGTGGCCGCCGTCGATAAAAACCATTGAAGGTGGGGTCGCCCAATGTGACGCAACAATTCGGGAATCTCCAATGATGGACACAACCGAACCCTCAAGCCCAGTTTCTTCCAAATTTCGGCGCAGTTCCGGTAACGAATCGATTCTGCCTGTATCTCGGTCCACGAGTTCCTCATCGTGATGCTCCCAACCTTCTTGCATCTCTTCGGATCCGCGATGGTGATCAATGGTGAACACCATTGAACCAATGTCCGCGGCAGCGGCAGCGATGTAGATAGTGGATTTCCCACAGTAGGAGCCCACCTCGACGATCGGGCCTTCAACCTTGATGTCCAGCACGGTTTGATACAGACACATCCCTTCATCGTGGGGCATGAAACCTCGCGCTGAACGCGCTGCCGTTTGCAGATCACTTCTCATCACATCGGGGCCTTCTAAACAGAATCTTTTCTAACAAGAAGAACTTGCCCACCCATAGCAGGGCATATGCAACCAGGTTTGCTGACATCACGATAGGGGTGGAACTCCACCACCGATCGGCGACGCCAACAAGAACCGACGAAATGGCAAGACCGACAAGGCTATACATCCAAAAAGGCAAGACTTCATCGCGTATCGAGTGGCGATCGCTTCGATTCCAAACCCATGAACGATTCAGAAGATAAGCGGGCGCAGCGGCCACCGACACCGCAAACACGTTGGCACCGATCGCAGGCCAGTCGACGATGACCAACCCAATCCATAACGAAGCTTGAGTCACGGCTATGGCAATCATCGACACGCCCGAATACCGAAGGAGCTTGACCCGCAGGTCCCATAATCGGCTGAACACGTCGCGCAGTGTAGGGGTCTAGGTGGGGGACTCTTCGTCTGCGTTAGGCCGATAGAAGCCGAGTAGCAGCGCTATCGCAGAACCAACTCCACCCAATACCGTCAACACGAACCACCCGAAACCGTGCCATTTCAAACCCAGGGCGTTGTCGAAGGACCACGATCCGGGACCGAACAGTGCTAACGAGCTCCCGGCTGCGGCGAGCACAAACACGTATTCCCATCCGTCTCTTATGATAAAAAATCCGTTCTTTCGATGGCCGACCCAGCCGGCAACGACCATCACTCCCATATACCCCATGCAACTCAGGGGCGTGAGAAGGCCCGCTGCCATTCCGCATCCGAATATCATTTCGCTTGATGCTGCAAGATGGGCATGCAAGATGCCCGGCCTCAAGCCCTCACTCTCGAACCATTGTCCAACCCCGCTGATGCCTCCTCGATATTTGGCGACACCGTGAAGCACAAGCGTTACGCCCAGCACCAGTCGCAGAAGCAATAGACCTAAATCAACGGCACTTTGATCCATTGTCGACCCCCGATCACGAGAACAGATTTTAGTGGGCGCATGTCAGCCAATTCTATTTAGTCGGAACTGTTGACTAGGTGGGTAGCCGCCATAAAGAAATAGTCGAGCATTTGTTGCTGCACGTCAGCATCGATATGACTTTCGGATAAGGCCTCGGCCATGTGCTGATACCAACGATCTCGTTCACCGACACCGATGCCAAAATGCATGTGTCGCATCCGAAGTCTCGGGTGTCCTCTCCTAGTCGAGTAATCCGCTGGCCCTCCCCAATATTGAGCAAGGAAAAGGGCAAGCCAATAGCGGGATGGCTCGAGGTCATCGGGGTACAGCGGCCGGAGTACTTCGTCAGTGGCGACTCGCTGATAGAAGCGGGTAGTTAAGTCATGGAACCACTGCGCTCCGCCGACAAGTGCATAAACACTTTCATCTGCCTGGTCGTTCAACGGTCTAGACCTCGTAGCGGTAGATATTTGTCTCTCGGGCTGCGAAACCGAGTCGTTGATACAGCCTGTTGGCGGCTTCGCGCGCTGGGCGAGACGTGAGATCAATTGTTTGGGCGCCTCCCTCTAACGCAATTTTCATAGCCCGTCGGTTGAGCGCCTCGCCTACCCCGCGGCCTCGGGCACTCTCATCAACTACAACATCTTCGATCCAGGCCCGCGTTCCCGTCGGAATCGGGAAAAGAACAAGGGTCATCGACCCCAAAATGACTCCCTCTTCTATAGCGAGGAGAACGGTCGAAGCATCGTGGGCGACAATTTCTTTCAGGGCCGCAGCTGTGGGAGGAGGAGAAGAACCCGATAGTTGAGGGATGAGTTCGGCAAAGGCCGCGACGACCGCTTCATCTACTTCGTCGCAAACACTGATCTCAATCGTCATTGGGTCACTCCAGATCAACGCCCTTATGGTACGGATTTTGAGATCCGCAGATAGCCTTTTCGACGTGGAACACGTCGACTGGACCGAACATCCCGTCTTAGAAGACGCCGTGGTCCTCTCAGCGTTCACTGGTTGGAACGACGCCGGAGATGCTGCTACCGAGGCTGTCGGATATCTGACACGTCGTTACGACTGTCGGCAAGTAGCCACCATAGACCCTGAATACTTCTACGACTTCGCGTCAGTCCGGCCAAGCGTCAGGCTAGAGGGCGACGAGCGTCGCATCGATTGGCCAGTAAACGAGGTCCGAGTGGGGGAACTTGATGATGGCCGGCCACTCGTGACCATACTGGGAATCGAGCCCCGGCTGCGGTGGCGCACTTTCTCCGAAGCACTAATTTCAGTCGCAGATCAGTTGTCAGCAGGAACCGTGATCACACTCGGCGCGCTACTGACCGACACTCATCATCAGGCTCCCGTCGATGTAATTGGTGCTTCCAATAACGAGGTCATAAATCTAGAACTTGGGCTGACATCTTCGCAGTACGAGGGCCCAACTGGGATTATTGGTGTCCTAAACGATGCCTTCCACCGCGGAGGTTTCGACAGTCTTTCGTTCTGGGCTGCGGTTCCTTCCTATATAGGTCACAATCCGTCACCCAAGGCCGCTCTGGCGTTAGTTCAACGAGTCGTGGACTTTCTTGACATTCCTCTTGGCGCAACTGATCTTCAAATCGCGGCAGCAAGTTACGACCGCCAAATTAACGAATTAGTCGACAGTGATCCAAACCTCGCGGAGTACGCTCAACAGCTTCTTGATGACGCAAGCGAAGAACTCAACGATATGGCAGACAACCCGCAAGCCATGATCGACGACCTTGAGCAATTCCTTCGTCAACAGGACGAGTAACGCTCAGCTCCTCGCGTCATTGGTGGGGTTCTGCGTCCCATGGAAGCGAGCGTGGAGGGTCGAACTCCGCTGGTTTAGCTTTTCCTTCGATCGCATCAAAGGCGGTATCGACCCAGCTTTCTAGACCTGCCAATGGTTCGGGTAATGAATCGCGTGCGAACCAGCCAACATCGCTTGTTTCCAGCGGATGGCTCTGCAGTTCACCGCCGATCGCTCTGCAATGAAAGACCATCGAATAGAGCGGGATTCGAGTGAAGCCTTGTCGCATGCCGTCGACGATCGAAATTAGCGACACCGGTTCACAGTGAATACCTGTTTCTTCATACACCTCTTTGATGGCCACTTCAACGGGCGAGTAACCAATATCCGCCCACCCGGTCGGGTACAGCCATACTCCACTATCGGCGCGTTGCACTAGCAAAATTTCATCGTTTTCGTTGCCGACGACGGCACCGACTGCAGCTTTAGGGGTGACATAGCCGGCGACTCCCCGACCTACCATTCGCATCCATTCGTCTGCCACCGCATCCACGTCCGGGTCCTTGCTGACTGTTCCGCGAATACTGGACGCTACTTTCAATATTTCTTCGTAACGTTCCTTCTCATAGAGGCTTTCGGTGAACCCAAGACCGGTTCGAGCAATTCCTGAAAGCGCCTCAGCCCAGCCGAGCAGGTCCTGTCCAGTAGCTCGTTCTGACATTTGGCAAAGGCTACTCGTCGCCGTCAAGAAGTCCGATCACTCGACCAATCTGAGCGAATGCCGAAGAGCGGAATCGATCTCTCTACGGTGGAGTTCCTCCAGTATGGGACCAGAGGAGCCGGTTACGTAAAATGTGTCGACGACTTCGTTGGAAATAGTCTGAATTCTTGCTGATCGAATGTCGAGGCCCATTTCGGCGAGGGTTCGGGTTAGGTGATATAGGACACCAATGTGGTCTTCGGTGCGCACTTCGATAATCGTGGCGTCGGTAGCGGACTCGATATCGAAGGCGACTCGAGTCGCGGCGGACTTTGCGGCTAGCGCTGTCCTGCGTCGATATACGCGGGCCCGTTCGGCTATACGTGCGTCAATCGCTAGGTGGCCTTTGAGGCATTCGTGAACGTCGTCGGTCACTCGACCCCAATCGACGGGTGTATCGGGTTCAGCGATGCGGAACTGAGAGACTGCCATTCCTGCATCACTGGAGTAGGCGTCCGCTTGCAATACATCTAAGCCTCGTAGCGCCAGTGCACCAGCTGCTCTGCTAAAAACCCCAGCTCGGTCGCGCGCTACCACCGTCACGGTGTCACCCGAGCCTTCAACGATTGTTTCGCCTTCGGCCATCAAGGCTTCAATGTGTTCAGTTACAAACGATCGTCGTTTCCGGTGGGTGGCTCCATCACTAGATATGAAGTCCGCTGTGCTTTCTGTAAGAGTTTCGACCAGGTGGGCCTTCCATTCGCCCCATGCAGTCGGACCCGTAGCGATTGAGTCAGCCTCAGTTAAAGCAGCGAGCAACTCTAGGAAATCAACAGTTTGCACTTTCTCCGCGACAGCTCGCAATGTCTGCAAGTCGTCAAGATCTCGACGCGTGGCCACGTCGGGTAACAAAAGATGATGTTCTACAAGACGAGTCAATAGTTGCGAATCAGGTTGAGAGAAACCGCAACGCGATGCGATCGGACCGACGAGCCGCATACCTACTTCGGTGTGGTCTCCGGGGTACCCCTTACCTATGTCGTGTAAGAGCGCCGCCATAAGAAGAATGTCTGATCGTTGTACGCGGTGTGCCAAGCGTGCTGCTTCGGCCACCGTTTCCAATAGGTGTCGGTCAACGGTGAATCGGTGGTAGACGTTTCTCTGGGGCCGCGCTCGATTTGGCGTCCATTCGGGGAGAAGACGGCTCCAAACTTCAAAGTAATCAAGAGATTCAATAACTGGAACCGCTCGGTGTCCGTTTCTGAGGAGCGTCACAAATAGATCTCGCGCTCCATGGGGCCACGGATCAGGAAGCTCTGGTTGTCGCTCTGCCAGACGCCCAAGGGACTCCCGCGCTAAAGGAAGATCTAATTCGGCTGCGTGAACTGCAGCGTGCAGCACTAGGAGCGGGTCGGTCGAAGGATCACCAACGATGACGATTTCGTGGTCAACAATACCAAGGCCAGTCACCTCGATATTTTCGGGACTTTTCTCTTTCGCATCTGAGTCGATGTGCCGCCACGTTTCATCACTGAGGTAGGCGATCCGTCTGGCCGCTGATGCGATTCGACCCATCAACACGTCAGCATCGGGATCCCGCAGAGCGCTGGCAACGGAGTCTTGCTCTTCTAGTAACAGTACGTCTCCACGTTTGCCGCTTATTCGATGTAATTCCACGCGAGCTTCAAGTAGCACGCGGTAAGCCGCGTCAAGTAATTCCCTGTCATGAACCGTGATCTGAACTCCAGCGCGCGCGGCCCAATTGATCGCGTGCACGTCGCGTAAACCGCCCCGGCCGTCTTTTAAGTCTGGCTCAAGCAGGAACGCTACCTCTCCTGCAAGTCGATGGCGGCGTGCGACATTACGCGCGAGTTCGTCAAGTCGCTCGGAATCCTGACTCGTCCACTGCAATTCGTTTCGAGCAAGCAGTTCTTCCACAAGTGACGAATCCCCGGTTACGAGGCGAGCGTTCAAAAGGCTTGTCGCAGTTTCAAGATCGGTCGCGGCCAACCTCAAAGTCTGGTCCACCGACCGTACTGAATGACCTAGTTTGAATCCTTCGTCCCACAGCGGGTACCAGATTCGATCGGCGAGCGCGTCGATGTCGTCTCGCTCGTTATGGACCAGCATCAAATCAAGATCGCTGGAAGGTGAAAGCTCTGATCTCCCGTAGCCGCCTAAGGCGACGAGCGCGATGTCATGGTCGCCCTGAATTTCGTCGGCATAAAGTTGGCTGAGAAATCCGTCGGTCACATCGGACAATGCCCGCGGCACTTCCCAAGCGGAAAGGTTCGGGTTGTCAATGACCTTTCGCCGAAGTTCGGTGAGGCTTGCGTCAGTCATCTTCGCGTCCGATAAGCGCTGGGAGTCGTTTGAAGAAGACTGAACGAGGCAGGGCTTCGGCACATCCTCCCGCTACCGCGGCTCGTAGGGTGTCGGCATCGATATGGGGGGCAAACCCGATAACACGCGATCCAGGGGGGAGGTAGTCGAGCACCTCTCGACCGGATAAGTCGACCAGAATGAGGTCTGCTTCTGCTGACGCCAGATCAGATGGTTTCTTCACAATCTGAACCGTCTCTCCGAAACGGCTTCGATCCATCAAGTTTGGGACGTAAGCAATGATCCGGGTCATCAGTTTTGAACTTCTCGACGCTTCGAAAGATGTGTGTGAGCTTTGGCCGCTCCCCAAGCTATTCCTAATTCGTGTGAGGTCTGGCCAAAATCCAAGAAGGTGGTTGGCGTTAAGCCGTAGGCGTCATCGGGAAAGACTTTTTCGGCGAAGTCGTCTCGTTCGATGGGCGGAACACTGTGGTCTTTCAGTACTTGGGTGGGGTACTTCACCGCGCCTCGAAGAATCGACATTGGGTTGGTGTTTTGCTGGTCGATGTCGGATTCCAAGAGTTCGCGTAAACGAGACCCAAGATCTGTAGCACATTGTTTTCCGGCTTCTTGAGCTTCAAGTTCTATTTCTTGGCTCCAGTCGTGCGTCCAAGCTTGATAGATGCACCGCACCCTCATTTCGACCCATTCGGGAAGCACGATTTCCAGCTCCCGAGCCAGCTCGCGGCCAAGTTCGATCAGTGTGGTCATCGAATTGAATGATTCAAGTTGCCGGAGCGAAAACCTTCCAGATCCAACGTCGCATAGCGGTAGCCGACGGCTAAGACCGCATCTACGATGTCGGTTCTTCTTTCAATCACTAGTGGAAACTGGTTGACTTCGAATTCAAGTCGAGCAACGTCGCCATAGTCTCTGACGCGAATTTGCTGAAAGCCCAATGCCTTCAATGCGGCTTCTGCTCGGTCGAGGCGTCGTAGCAAAGGAACTGTGACTTCTGTCCCGTAAGGAATGCGGGAAGCGAGACAAGCCGCAGCTGGCTTGTCCCAGATTCGGAGGCCTAATTCTTTGCTGTGTGCTCGGATGTCGAGCTTAGAGAACCCAGCGTCGACTAACGGAAATCGTGCGTTGCGTTCTTGGGCAGCAACTTGACCTGGCCGGTGGTCTCCAAGATCATCAAGATTGACGCCAAGCACGATGACTGCTTCGTCGCTCTCGGCAAGCGGTCCCGCGACATCCATGAGAGCTGATTTGCAGTGGTAGCACCGATCGCTGTCATTGAGGCGGTACGCCGCATTTTCCATCTCTGAGGTTTCGATCCGACACCAATTCAATCCCCATTCACGGGCAAGTGTCGAGCAATCCTCTAGTTCACTGTTGGCGAGGCTTGGCGATACGGCAGTGAAACAACGAACGGCTTGTGCACCAAGGGTGTCGTTCGCAACCCATGCGAGAAAAGCGGAGTCGACTCCCCCACTGAAGGCGACTAACACGCGTTCCAAGCTTCGAAGGTTGTCGCGAAGTGCGTTCAGATCAGCGGTCATTACAGTCGTTCGTTGGGGATGGCAAAGAACAAGTCGGCGCCCCGGGTAATTGTGGGTACTAGTCCTGCAGCGGTCGGGAGGATTTGTTCGCCATAGAACATTGACGTTGCGATCTTGTCGTTGAGGAAATCTGGGTCGCCTTCACCCGCGTCAAGAAGTTGTTGTGCGATTTGTGCTGAGCGGGCAAGGTAATACCCGCCAACCACCACGCCTGCCAAGCGCAGAAACGGCGCCGAGCCTGCGGCAACGTCATTGGGGTGCGTTGCTAAACGCCCTCCTAACCAGAGCGCGGCGTCACTCATATGTCTAACCCCATCGGCCAGAGCAGTACCGAGCGGTCCGAGACGGTCGTTTTGGATTAGTTGTGACGCCAAATTCGTCATTTCTGACATGAACTCTTGGATTACTGCACCCCCACCAAGGGGAAGTTTTCGAAATACCAGATCTGCTGCCTGTATGCCGTTTGTGCCTTCGTAGATCGGGGCGATGCGGACGTCGCGCCAGTGTTGGGCCGCGCCTGTTTCTTCCACGTAGCCCATACCGCCATGTGTCTGAATACCCAGCGATGTCATCTCAACTCCGAGATCGGTCCCCCAACCTTTGGAAATCGGTGTGAGTAACGCCGTCACGGCATCCCAATGCTCGCGTTCTGATTCGTCTGAACTGGTGGTAGCGAAGTCGATGGCGGCCGCGTTCGCGTACATGACGCAACGCATGGCTTCGACGTTAGATCGCATGGTCATGAGCATTCGACGAACATCGGCATGATCGGCGATCGGCGATGACTCTCCAGCATCAAGTTCGGCACCAATCGCCTTCCCCTGTTTTCGGTCGACTGAGTATTGACGAGCCTGTTGATATGACCTGTCCGTGAGTGACAAGCCTTGAAGCCCGACCGACAAGCGGGCGTTGTTCATCATGGTGAACATCGCCCGCATCCCAGTATTTTCTTCTCCGACCATCCAACCTATGGCTCCACCTTGATCACCGTATGACATGACACAGGTTGGGCTCGCATGAATGCCGATTTTGTGTTCACTTGATACGACTCGCACGTCGTTTCGGGGACCCAGGCTGCCGTCGTCATCCACGAGGAATTTGGGAACAATGAAGAGACTGATTCCCTTGGTTCCTGGAGGGGCTTCGGGGGTTCGCGCGAGGACCAGGTGGATGATGTTTTCGGTCAGTTCATGTTCACCGTAGGTGATGAATATCTTGGTGCCCGAGATCAACCAGGTTCCATCGTCGCCGGGAACCGCTTTCGCTGTTAGGGCACCTACGTCAGATCCGGCGTGTGGTTCGGTGAGGTTCATGGTCCCCGACCACTGGCCGCTGACCATCTTTGGGAGATAGATCTCCTTCAATGTTTCGTTCGCGTGATGACTGATCGCGTCGATTGCTCCCTGAGTAAGTAGGGGGCAAAGGCTGAAGGCCATATTGGAAGCAGTCATCATTTCTTGCACTGCAAGTCCTACGCACCAGGGCATCCCGCCACCGCCGTGATCTTCGTTCATGGAGATGCCGTTCCATCCCGCCTCCACGAATCTGGTGTATGCGTCAGCGAAACCATCCGGATGGAATATCTTGCCGTTGTCTACGACGACACCTTCCTCGTCGCCCTTTCGGTTGAGCGGAACCAATTGCTCTTCCATGAAGCGAGCGGCTTCAACCAATAACCCTTCGACGGTGTCGAGGTCAGCGTGTTCGTAGGCTTCTCGGTCCGCCAACTGAGAAAGGTCCGCTATGTGTTCCAGAACAAACAACATGTCCGCGGTGGGTGCGCTGTATTCAGACATCGATGCCTCCTCCTCACAGGTTATTAGGCCAACGCCAATTGAGGAATCGCGAAATTCAGGTGCGAGGATAAATCTATGCATCCTGCCAAATGTCGCAAATTGCTTGTGTCACTCCGAGCTGCCGTTGGTTGGTTGTCTGTGTTGGCGCCCAATCTGATCGGGCGCGCGTGGCGAATGCAGGTTCCTCTGGCTAGAGAGACGAAGTACGCGATACGACTTTTTGGTATTCGCAATGTCGTGCTCGCGTATCAGCTCTACCAGGCCGAACGTCTAGACGCAGAAGTTGATGAGTTAGAAGAAGCGATCAGGCAAGGGATTGCCGTCGATTCTTTTGACCTTATTTTCGCCCTGGGTAGTCGAGAGCGAACTCAAGGCAAACCCTCACCTTCGGCCGTCCCGTTCGTCGCTTCAGCGCTTGGCGTGATACTTGGGGCCCTCGGAAGGGAACAGCCGTCCACAGTCGAAGAGTCCTTCTAATCGCGTCGCGGAAGTTCCGACGAACAACTCGACAGGGTTTACTCGTGAGAGGTCGTTGTCGTGGAGGTCAGTTGGTCACAACTTGTTGGACGACAATTTCAACGTCATCTAGCAGTCCGGTATAGAACCCACCGAACGCACCGTAAATTGCTGATGCCTCGTCGTAGCGCATCGTATAAACCACTTCTTTCAGATCGTCGAGGTGTGTTCCGAAGAGTGTCACTCCCCACTCGTAGTCATCAACACCTGTAGACCCCGTGACCACCTGAAGAATCCGTCCTCGAAAATTCCTTCCTGATTTACCGTGCTCGTACATGAGTTCTCGTCGAGTCTCATAGGGCAGCGAGTACCAGTTACCGTCAGGCTCACGTTTTTTCGACATGGGATAAAAACAAAACGCGTGTTTCCCTTCGGGTGGGAGTTCAGGATGCAGTCGAGGCGTCTTCATTTCCTCCGGGAGATCCGGAGCATATTCAGAGGTCTCTGTCATCGAGACGTAGCTATCGGCGACCACCAGACCGGCTCGCTGAAGCTTGCTTTGGAGGCTTCTAAGACGCCAGAGATCGGGACCAAGAGCCATGAATCCAATATCGGCTTTGTGGCCGAATAAGGCGACGCATAGAACCTGATGGCTGCTGTCTTGGATCTCTTTCACGGCGGCGACAACCCGTTGCCCATCGGTGTGGTCGGTGACCTTGCAAAACAAATGCAGCACCCCCCAGCCGACCGAAGTAGTGACATATTGGGGTTGGGTCATGGTGCTGATCCTAGAGGTCTATTGATCAATTTGACCGGAGTACACGTTCATCGAATCGCTACGCGCAAAACCGACCAAGGTCATGTTGGCAGTCATAGCCACATCGATCGCTAATGCACTTGGTGCCGATACCGCCACGAGAGTGCCAAAACCTGCCACCCATGCCTTTTGAACCATCTCGAAGCTAGCTCGCCCGCTCACGAAAAGTCCTAGGTGGCTAGAGGTCGGTTCATCATCCAGAACGCGGCGACCAACGATTTTGTCGACAGCGTTATGTCGGCCGATATCTTCACGGATGAGTTGAAGTGTTCCTTCGGAGTCAAATACTGCGGCTGCGTGTAGGCCACCGGTCCGAGTAAACAGTTCTTGCTGAGAACCAATGGTTTCCAAGACTGTCGCGATCACTTCCGCCTTGAAGATAACCGGACGACGTACCGGGTCGAGTCGGGTGGCGAGGTCAGTGAGGGTCGCTGATCCGCATAGGCCACAGGATGAACTCACGTTGCCGAGCCGGGGTTGAGGGACCGGCGCCTGCCCGCCGGTGTCGACTGTGACAACGTTGTATTCGAAGTCCGATGCGGGACCCTCCGCGCAGTATCGAACCTGCGTTACGGCGGCCCCTGCGAACAAGTCTTCGGTGGTACAAAACCCCACCGCGAGTTCATAGTCGTGCCCCGGTGTTCGCATCGTCGTGGCGACCAGGTTTCCGTCGAGCCGAATCTCAAGTGGCTCTTCGACGACAATTTCGTCAGGAAACCTAGTGATTTCACCGCGACGAATGCGTTGCACAAAAAACTTCTGGCTCCGGCCACGTCGCATATCGACAGGGTACTGCCGACACGCGAATTCATCGCCGGAATCGATAGTTGCAGCTATTTCTCTTCGCGTTGAAGAGTCGCGGCAAGGTGATGCTGCATGGACAGGCCCATTGCTGCCATCGATACGTCGTAGGTCAGCGTGTCGCCCTCCACTCTCAACAGGCGGTGTACGCGTTGTACCGGTTTAGCTGTAGGGGTAGTTCCGACGCGGATCGATTCAAGGTTGATCACGCAAGCTGATTCGTTTGAAGCGAAGGAACCCTCATGGATTTCGATGATCCCGGAAGGTTGGGCGAGCACTAGCTCCAACCTCACGCCACCTATGAGACGTAAAAAACCTTGCTCCGAATGGAGCGGTTCGCCGTTGGCCGCTTTCTTAGTCTTTTGCCCGTAGGTGAGGAACGGTTTACCGCTATGACCAAATATGACTTCTTCTGTGTACTCGAAGTCTTCAATGGTCGGATAGTGGCCTGCACCTGCACCGCGCCATTCCCCAAGGATGAGCGCCAATGGTTCACACGCTTCATGAAGTGGTAGCTGCACTAGGACCTCGTTAGGAAACAGTTCGCAGGCTACCCACCAATTTAAACAAGGGCCATGCCTATACATCCCCTGCTCGCCGCTGTCGGTATAGGACTAGCTCAGCTAGAAGTCCATGTCGGGCATCGCTGGCATTCCGCCCCCGCCTTCATCGGGTTGCTCACAGATGACGGCTTCGGTAGTCAAGAATAAGGCCGCTATGGACGCCGCGTTCTGCAGTGCCGACAGAGTTACCTTTGCCGCGTCGATCACGCCAGCGTCAACAAGGTCCTCGTAGTCGCCGCTCGCCGCGTTCAGCCCCTCAGAACCATCCAGATCTCGGACACGGCTCACAACGACACCGCCCTCAAGACCAGCGTTCTCTGCGATTTGCTTGAGGGGGCCTTCCAGTGAGCGGCCAACGATATTGGCCCCAGTAGCGACGTCCCCTTCAAGACTGCTAGCTAGATCAGAAACTGCGGCCTGCGCACGTAGCAAGGTGACTCCACCACCCGCAACGACACCTGATTCGATCGCGGCTTTAGTGGTGCTTACTGCATCTTCAATTCGATGTTTCTTCTCTTTGAGCTCAACTTCGGTGGCGGCACCTACTTTCAAAACGGCCACCCCACCGGAGAGCTTCGCCAAACGCTCTTGGAGCTTCTCCCGGTCGTAGTCGGAGTCAGTGTTGTCGATCTCGTTCTTAATTTGTTCAATGCGACCAGCTACATCAGCTTCGTCACCAGCACCTTCAATGATGGTGGTTTCATCTTTTGTCACAATGATGCGGCGAGCAGTGCCAAGAAGGTCAAGTGTTGTGTTTTCAAGCTTGAGTCCGACGTCTTCGCTAATGACCTGACCTCCGGTCAAGATAGCCATGTCCTGGAGCATTGCTTTGCGGCGATCACCAAAGCCCGGGGCTTTAACTGCGACTGATTTGAAGGTGCCACGAATCTTGTTGACGACAATCGTCGCGAGAGCTTCACCTTCTACGTCTTCTGCAATAATGACCATCGGTTTTCCGGCCTGCATCACCTTTTCCAGGACGGGAACGACGTCTCGTACAGCGGTGATTTTTCCTTGAACAAACAGGAGGTACGGTTCGTCTAGGACCGCTTCTTGCCGATCGGCATCAGTGACGAAGTAAGGGGATATGTAGCCCTTGTCGAAGCGCATACCTTCCACAAGGTCCATTTCGAGCCCAAAGGTTTGACTCTCTTCCACTGTGATGACCCCATCTTTGCCAACTTTTTCGATGGCTTCGCTGATGTGATCTCCGATCTCGCGGTCAGCGGCAGAGATGGCCGCAACCTGGGCAATCTGCTCTTTGGATTCGGTCACGCTGACTGCCATACCCTCAATGGCTTCCACGGCTGCGACAACTCCCGCTTCAATGCCCTTTTTAAGGGACATCGGGTTGGCTCCAGCTGCCACGTTCCGCATTCCTTCACGCACCATTGCCCAAGCGAGCACTGTGGCTGTGGTGGTGCCGTCACCGGCGACGTCGTCAGTTTTTTTTGCGACTTCTTTCACCAACTCGGCGCCGATTCGTTCGATTGGATCTTCAAGTTCGATCTCTTTGGCGATCGACACTCCATCATTGGTGATGGTGGGGGCACCCCATTTTTTGTCAAGAACGACATTGCGTCCTTTGGGGCCTAGGGTTACGCGGACCGCGTCCGCGAGCTTGTTCATTCCTGCTTCGAGGGATCGGCGGGCCTCATCGTCGAACGAGATCATCTTTGCCATCTGGATCTGACTCCGTTGGTGTGTTGGTTGGTCACCTCAATCCCGAACCAAGCTGACAACTAGGTCTTCATTGAGGCGATTGGCTATTAGCACTCTCGTAGTGAGAGTGCTAATAGCCAATCAGCCAACCCCCTGCATTTGCAACCTGAGGAGACGGATTCCGCACTGATTTTCGAGATTATTTTGTTCCCCAACTCCAGAATAGAAGGGGTGATACGCCTAGATGTAAGGCTTGTTAGGTTAAGAGCTGTGGCCCCAGTTCCGTAAGACATTTCTCAGTGTCACTAAATGCGAGATCGTGTCCGAAAATCTCTGTGAGCGAGTAGACCTTCATATTTCTAGGGATGTTTGTGGCCGGGTTGGTTGACCCAACCACCGCAGCAACCCGAACTTGGTGTTGATCTGCGATCGATGCAACACCTCCGACGACTTTCCCGTTAAATGACTCTGAGTCAAGTTGACCTTCCCCGGTGATGACGAGGTCCGCTTCAGCGATGGTGTCTGCCAACTCGATTTCTTCAGCGATCAGCCCGAATCCATCAACTAGTTGAGCTCCAACGGCAGCAAGTCCGCCGCCTAATCCGCCAGCTGCTCCGGCGCGTGGCAAGTCTCGAACGTCAACGCCGAACTCTTCCAAATAGAGTTGAGCCAAACGAGAAAGTCGACGCGTAAGTAGTTCCATTTGAGCCGACGTTGCTCCTTTTTGAGGTCCAAAGACCGCTGGAGCATCAAGGAATGTGGTTCGTACATCGCACGCAACGACCAGTTCAACTCCGGAGAAGCGCACCAATGGTTCCATAGCGCGAATTGCTCCCAAGCCGCCGTCTGTGGATGCGGAACCTCCAACGCCGATGACTATGCGTCGCGCTCCTGAGGCTCGAGCTTCAGCGATTAGCTCTCCGGTACCGGAGCTAGTTGCCGACAGTGGATCATTGCCTTCGCTGCCTCCAGCCAAGAGTAGACCGCTTGCTTGGGCCATTTCGATAACCGCCTCGCCAGAAGAGAGCCTCCACTGGGCTTCTACAGGATCGCCAAGTGGGCCTGTTACTTGGGAAACTCGGTTTGCTCCTCCTAGGGCATCCAGGGTGCCCTCCCCGCCGTCGGCTAAAGGTACACAGGCGATTTCTAGGTCTCCTGTTGATAGACCTGCTGCGAGAGCTTGAGCTGCCCTCGACGCGGTCGCGGTGCCGCGAAACTTATCGGGGCATATGACGATGCGCATGTTGAGATGGCCGCTGCAACGGCTATCCAGCGCTCGCCTGGTCGATACCTAATGCTATGAGAATGTGGGGTTCGCCAACGTCAGCGTAGGCACTTAAGTCACTGGGCATCCTATAGACGTCGTTGGTTTCATCAAGCTCCAACAAAAGGGCGACATTGCCGGCTTCGATATGTGACCCGGGTTGGTAGTAAATGCGAGTCCGGTCGAGCGCTGTGCCCTTCATATTTATCGGGGTTAGCGTCACGAAGCCTTTGGTTTTGAGGATGTCGGTGATCCGGCCAGCTGCTCCGCGAACTGTGGTCGAGTTCGCGACTTGAATTTGCACCTCGGCGTTTGGGCGACCTTCGAATCCGACCATCGTTCCCGCGCTGGAGTCATCGGTGTCCGACGGGTTGTCGGGAGCCGATGTGGCCACCGTGATTCCGGGCAGCGTGGTTTCAGTTGCGGCAGTCGATGCTTCTTGTCCGTCGCTCGTTTCGTCTGTGGAGGACTCTGCCGTCGTGGGGGTAGGTGTCGACGCGGAGTCAAGAGTGGGAGTGTCTGTCCCTCTCAATAAATAGATCCCAACAGCGACAGCAACGATGACCAACAGCAATCCTCTGATTGCGGCAGCATTGTTGGGTCTGGACATTGGACCGTTCATCGGGCGACCTCCTGGTCAGCGGTGCGGCGAGCTATGTGTTCTTGACGTCGACGATCGCGCAGGCGTCGAAGGCGTCGAACAAGTAGCGGTTCAGCGAGTAGGGCAACTTCGGAAGCTATAAGTCCGTTCAAAATTTCTGCGTACTCTGATTCGGTGAGTTGAAATTGTTCTCGAACAGCTTGATCTCGTGGGGTGGACGACTCCCACCATGACTGTTCAAAGTCGAGGATGGCTCGGTCTCGCTGACTCAGTTTTTGGTGGGGCGCTTCTTGCACGTCGATCAGTTTCCTTCCGGTTTCACGGAGCCCGAGGTGGGAATCGAACCCACAACCCCCGCTTTACAAGAACGGTGCTCTAGCCGTTGAGCTACTCGGGCAGTGCACGCCCAGCGTAAACCCCAACAGGCCACTATTGATGTCGTTCAATGGTCGATTTCTCTACGGCGTCGAACTTCATAGATCGTTATGGCAGCCGCGTTTGACACGTTGAGGGATTCGAGATGCCCGTTTTGGGGGATCGAAACTAGCTGATCACATCTTTGACCGACTAAATGCGAGAGGCCTCGACCTTCAGCACCAAACACAACCACAAGTGGTTCCTTGGCTACTCGTAATTCGTATATCGAATCTTTCGCGGTTCCATCGAGGCCGATTACCCATAACCCTTCATCGGACATTCGCTGCAGTGCCGCGGGTAACCCACCCACTAGGGAGATAGGTAGGTGCTCCACAGCACCAGCGGCAGCCTTCACAGCTGCGGGCGTGAGCCGAACCGCTCGATGGCGTGGGAGAACAACAGCGCTCGCCCCTGCTACTTCAGCCGTTCTCAGAATTGCCCCAAGGTTGCCTGGGTCGGTAACGCCGTCAAGCGCAACTATCAGTAGCGGCTGGTTTTGTTTCGCTGACAACGCCACGTCAAGTTCTACAGGTCGGATCGGTTCCGCGGTAGCGATTACTCCCTGATGAGAGTCGGTGCGGGCGTAGTCGTCGAGTTTCTTGCGAGTAAGTTGACGAATAGGAACTCGTCGCTCTTCCGATAGGTCGGCGATCTCAGCCAAGATCGCCGTATCGTGCACGTCCTCGCTAACAAATACCTGCTCGACTCGTCGTCGTCCTGCTCGTAACAGCTCCCGAACCGCTTGGCGGCCTTCGACGTGGCCGCCGCCTAAATCCTCGGGCCTTGTTCGTGATTTTCCTTTAGCTGCATTGCGGGCCCGCCCTTTGTTGGGAACGGCTGCGTTCCCTCGGCGTTGATGTCTGTCGGGGCGGTTGCCGACCACTTGTCGATTTCTCGCTTGTGTTGTTTGGTTTGCTCCTTTTCGAGGTCCTCGAGTGCCGCTCATCTTTGCTCCAGTAACGCAACGGCTATGGCGACTATTCCTTCGCCTCTGCCTAGGGCACCGATTCCTTCGGTGCGTTTCCCGCATACCGTTACAGGTCCTCCTGCCGCTCTGGACAACTTCGCTTCCATTTCTTCCTTGGCAGGGGCAATTTGGGGTTCATCGGTGATTACGGTGCAATCGGCGTTCACTATCCACCATCCGGTGTCTTGAACTAACTGAGCCGCTCGTTCGAGCAAATCGATGCTGTTGACCCGGTCGAATTCCCTGCTGTCGTCTGGAAAATTTTGACCAATATCGCCCAACCCCGCGGCGCCAAGTACCGCGTCGATGATCGCGTGAGCAACGACGTCCGCATCGCTATGACCGTCAAGACCGGTATATCCGGGGAAACGAACTCCACCAATCACTAAAGGGCGGTCATCGTCAGCCCATCGGTGAGCGTCGTATCCCTGCCCGATGCGCATCATGTGTCAAGTCCCATCAGATGGGCGACGATGACAAGGTCGCCGGGGTTAGTGATCTTGGCCGCGGCGGGATCGCCGGGCACAACCATTACTGTGCCTCCGATTGCTTCGACTAGTCCGGCGTCATCGGTTGCCTGTCCACCCTCAGTGTGGGCTTTTTCTAGAATTCTTCTACTGAAGGCTTGTGGAGTTTGGATCACCATAAGAGTGTCGCGGTCCACGGTAGCCTCCACTTTCTTTCCGCTGGGGGTGTCCGCGACCCGCTTCAAGGTGTCCGTAGCCGGCAGCCCAGGCACAGCTCCGTCAGCGCCACCCAACACCGCTTCGATCACCGATAGGTACATCTGGGCTGAGGCACCTGGCCGAGCAGCGTCATGTATGACGATGATTTCGGCCGATTGCGGCAACGCTGCCAACCCTCCGCGCACCGATTCGGTTCGAGTGGGGCCGCCCGCTACGACGACGTCTGCTTCAGGTAGCTTTTCGTTTCCGATCGCTTCTGGGTTGGCTACGAGGACGACGCCTTCAGAACACGACTGAGCGCTCGCCACGCTCCAATCAACCACGCGTTGGCCCCCAAGCTTTGCTAGTTGCTTATTCCCACCAAATCGGGATCCTGAACCAGCCGCGAGAACGATTGACCATACGCCTTCCACAGGACCACTGTGGCACCAGTTCGGCGGAATTCCTGCACTAGATGGGATGATTCGAAGAAAACAGTGCCGAAACGGTGTCAGGGATTGATGGTCTGGGGACTACTCGCAGTTCAATTCACTCAATCCGAAGTTGCTGCGTCCTCTAACTCAACGGGTCCGGGGTCGAATCCGTCTATGGAACGGAACACGATCTCGTCCTCGTCTTCGTCTACGTCAACGACCACGATTTGGCCGGCGCGGAACTCTTTGTACAGGATCCGTTCGGAAAGAGCGTCTTCTACGTGTCGTTGGATAGCGCGTCGGAGCGGCCGTGCCCCAAGGGTAGGGTCGTAGCCTTTTCGAGCTAGCCAACTTTTCGCGGCGTCAGTTAGTTCGAGGCCGAGACCTTGGGCCCGCAACTGATCCGATGTTCTGCCGATCATCAGGTCAACGATTTCAGTGACCTCGTCTCTGGAGAGTTCGTGGAACACGATGGTCTCGTCAACGCGGTTGAGAAATTCGGGTCGGAAATGGTTCTTGAGCGCGTCGTTGACTGTGTCTTTCATGCGTTGGTAACTCACCGCCTCGTCCGCTTTGGTGAAGCCGACGCTGGCTCTTCGCAGGTCCGCGGTTCCAAGATTCGAGGTCATGATTAAGACGGTGTTGCGGAAGTCAACGGAGCGGCCTTGGGCGTCGGTTAGGCGTCCTTCCTCGAGGATCTGCAGCAGGGTGTTGAAGACGTCGGGGTGGGCTTTTTCAACTTCGTCAAAAAGAACCACTGAGAAGGGACGCCGCCGAACTGCCTCGGTGAGTTGGCCCCCTTCTTCGTAACCGACGTAGCCCGGAGGTGATCCTACGAGACGGCTGACGGTGTGCTTTTCCATGTACTCCGACATGTCCAAGCTAATTAGCGCGTCTTCATCTCCAAATAGGAACTCTGCAAGGGTCTTCGCGGTTTCTGTTTTTCCAACACCGGAAGGCCCAAGGAAAATAAATGAACCTCCCGGCCGCTTCGGGTCTTTAAGCCCTGCTCGAGTGCGCCGAATCGCTTGACTGACTGCGGTGATCGCGTCTTGTTGACCAATAACTCGTTTATGGAGTTCATCTTCCATCTTGAGGAGTTTTTGAGTTTCTTCCTCGGTGAGTTTGTACACCGGGATACCTGTCCAAATCGAGAGGACTTCAGCGATCGCTTCTTCATCGACTTCGTCGAATAGGTCGACGCCTTCTGTCTTGATTTGCTCCATCATCTCGGTTCGGCGATCCAGCAAATTCTTTTCTTCGTCACGCAGGGAACCTGCCAGTTCGAAGTCTTGGCCTTCAACGGCCTGTTTTTTCTTCTCGACTACTTCCGCGATCTTGTTTTCGATGTCTTTGTAATCGGGTGGAGTTTCCATCCGCTTGATTCTCATTCGTGACCCGGCTTCGTCGATCAAATCGATGGCCTTGTCAGGTAAGTGCCGGTCAGCTATGTAGCGATCAGCCAGATTGGCTGCAGCTACTAACGCCTGATCGGTGATTGTCACCCGGTGGTGAGATTCGTAACGGTCGCGTAAACCTTTAAGAATTTCGATGGTGTGGCTAAGGGTTGGCTCTTCGACTCGTATCGGTTGGAAGCGTCGTTCTAAGGCGGCGTCTTTTTCGAGGTATTTTCGGTACTCCTCGAGAGTTGTGGCCCCGATTGTTTGCAATTCGCCGCGCGCCAACATCGGTTTTAGAATCGAGGCTGCGTCAATAGCCCCTTCGGCGGCCCCGGCTCCTACCAAAGTGTGCAACTCGTCGATGAACAAGATGATGTCGCCGCGCGTCTTGATCTCTTTCAGGACTTTCTTCAGCCGCTCTTCAAAATCTCCGCGATATCGTGATCCGGCCACAAGGGCCCCAAGATCGAGCGTGTAGAGCTGTTTTGCACGCAGGGTGTCTGGGACTTCCCCAGCAACAATTTTCTGTGCCAACCCTTCGACTATGGCTGTCTTCCCGACTCCTGGTTCGCCGATTAGTACTGGATTGTTCTTAGTGCGGCGAGAGAGCACCTGCATGACCCGTTCGGTTTCGCGCATCCTGCCGATGACGGGGTCAAGTTGCTTATCCCGTGCATTTTGAGTGAGGTTGCGGCCAAATTGGTCAAGGACAGCCGAACCACCTTGTGCACCGTCTCCGCGGTCAGCGGACCCTCCTACCGTTTCTTTGCCAGCTTCGGAACCTTCGCCTTGGCCCGAGCCGCTGTACCCGGAAAGCAGTTGAATTACTTGTTGCCGAACGCGAGAAAGGTCTGCTCCCAGCTTGACAAGAACCTGGGCCGCTACACCTTCGCCTTCTCGAATCAAACCCAGCAAAATGTGTTCAGTCCCTATGTAGTTATGGCCCAACTGGAGCGCTTCGCGGAGCGACAACTCGAGAACTTTTTTGGCCCGTGGGGTAAAGGGAATATGGCCACTAGGCGATGATCCACCTTGGCCGATTATTTCCTCTACCTGACTGCGAACCGCTTCTAAAGATATTCCCAATGATTCAAGGGCTTTTGCGGCGACTCCCTCACCCTCGTGGATAAGCCCCAAAAGTATGTGCTCGGTGCCGATGTAGTTGTGGTTGAGAAGGCGAGCTTCCTCTTGAGCAAGCACAACAACACGGCGGGCTCGGTCGGTAAACCTTTCAAACACTGAATCCTCCAGGAGGCAAGTGTGCCCTCAGGCCACGGGCGTTACTGGAGTGTAACCGGGCAAACGCAGTTGTCTTACAGCAGGTTGTTCCCAAATATGAAGAAAACGGTTTCTCAACGGCCAAAATGTGACCTTTCGACCTAGATCAAGTTGTCGTTCGGCTTTGCCGTTAGCTTTGCATCGTGGTTTCTCTTACACCTCTTCAATACCGCGCCGATCCCAAGGGGGACCTGCAACGCGTGGAAACAGCATTACGAGACGCCGCGATAACCGACGACGACTTTCTCACTGAAGTCGCATCCCACCTCATACCGGCCGGCGGGAAACGCTTGCGGCCTGCGTTCGTCATTGCCGCAGCACTTTGTTTGGACCCCAAGGGCGACCGACCCGACGCCCTGACCGACGCGATGGTGCGGGGCGGGGTGGCGGTCGAGTTAGTCCATTTAGGGTCCCTTTACCATGACGACGTGATGGATGAAGCTGAAACACGGCGCGGCATTGAAGCTGTGAATCATCGTTGGGGAAACTTGACCGCAATCCTTGCTGGTGACTTTCTTCTCGCGAAGGCGTCGGAATTAGCTGCGTCGTTGGGGACCGAGGTTGCGGAACTCCTCGCCGCGACGATCGGGCGTCTATGCGAGGGCCAAGTACGTGAGTTACAACTCATTTACGACATCAGTCGGACTGAAGACCAGTATTTTGATGCCATTGCCGGCAAAACGGCCGAACTGTACGCCACTTCTTGTCGCATAGGTGGTTTGGTAGCAGGCGCAGATCAGGCAGTCGTTGACCGCTTGACCGAGTTTGGTCGCGCCTACGGCATGGCGTTCCAGGTCGTCGACGACATTCTTGATCTGGTTGCAACCGACGAGGAGCTCGGTAAGCCCTCAGGCAACGATCTGAGAGAAGGGGTCTATACGTTGCCGGTGATTCGCATGATCGCCTCGGGTGACCCAATCACGATGCTTCTCGGTCAGCCTTTAGACACAGGGACGAGGAATGAAGCGAAAAACGCGGTCATCGCGGGATCCGAGATTGAAACGTCAAAAGTGACAGCTCAGGGTTTCGTTAACGATGCTGTGGAGGCGCTCAATGTGTTGTCTGACACGCCGGGGGTTCTGGGCATGCGTGACGCAGCAACAAATCTGCTGTCAGCCCTTGACCGATAGCGACGTCTGGGGAGCTTCTCGTGTGGCCAATTATTCGTAACTACCGAGCATCTAGCTTCGAGCCGGGGCGTGGATCGTCTTGGGCTTGGGGACGCCGCACGCACGTAATGGGCATCATCAACGCCACTCAGGATTCATTTTCAGGTGATGGGATCGACGGTCAACTAGATAAGGCTGTCGCGTTGGCTAATAGCTTTGAATCCTGCGGCATCGATGTGATCGATATTGGAGGGGCGTCATCGCGACCTGGCGCTGACCCAACGCCAGTTGAGGTTGAAAAGTCGCGAGTTGTTCCGGTGGTCGAGGCGGTACGCGATGCGGTCGATCTGCCTATATCGATCGACACGACGTGGGCGGTTGTCGCAGAAGCCGCGCTAAACGCCGGTGCAACCATGGTCAACGACATCACCGGTTTCCTCCTAGATCCCGACCTTGCACCGCTAGTAGCTCAACGTGAAGTGGGCGCCGTGGTGATGCACAATCAGCGAGGACGCGAACATCACGATGTCATTGACGACATTGTTGCTGGCTTCAATGAAACTCTTTCGGTTTGTGAAGCCGCTCGAATTGACGCGTCGAAATTAATATTGGATCCAGGCTTTGGATTCGGATGGTCAGTTGCACAGAACCTGGAAATATTGCGGCGACTCCCCGAGTTGACTCAGTTGGAGTTACCACTTCTGATTGGCACTTCGCGGAAGTCATCAATAGGCACCGTGTTACGCACAGATCTTGGGGAGCGACTGTTCGGTACCGCCGCCACCGTGGCTCAAGCAATTTGTGGGGGCATCGATGTAATCCGAGTTCACGATGGGAGCCAAATGAGCGAGGTCGTGACGATGACAGATGCGATTGTTCGGCCTGAATGACTTAGCCCGCTGACTCGTTAACCGAATGGTGTTCGCCGTCAATTCCGAGGTATTCAGAACCTTCGTTGCGGTAGAAGGAACCAGCTCCCGACTGCTCCAAGACTTCAAGCATCGATGGGATCTGTCCGCCTTCTTGACGTATTCGATCCATTACCCGCATCGGGTCTAGATGGTCCAGCATCTCAAACGGGCCGTGTACCCAGTTGAAACCCCAGCGAATGGCGTTATCGATGTTCACGACGTCGTTGGCAATTTCAGGGACTAACCCTGCTGCGTACCTGAGGGTTCCTCCGAAGACTTGCCACGCGAGTTCGCCCGCGGGGGAGTCTTCGAAAATTACGTCTCCGAGTTCTGTCGAAACTCCCTCCAGGGCCGCGGGTTTCGCGTCGCGCCATTCTTCGTCCAGGAGATCGAATGTTTCTTTTCGGCGAGTGCCGTCGTCCATTTTGATCTGCCGAGAGAACCCTCCTCCAGCTTTTCTCCCTAGTTGGCCGGTGTCGTGCATTTTTTGTTCAACCGGTGGGAAGGCTGTGTAGGTATGCCCTGCGTCCGTTTCCGGCAAGTTCACTGACAGGTTTTTCCCGACAAGTTCCATGACGTCGAGACCAATGAGGTCAATCAGCCCATAAAGGCCAGTGGGGGGAAGCCCCAGGGGAGTTGAAAGGATTGCGTCGACGGTTTCTTGGTTCATGCCGTCGGCGAGGAAGGGTTTGGCGAGATGCAACCCAGAGAGCATGAAGAAACAGCCAATGCGATTTCCGATGAAATTGACTGTGTCTTTTGCGTGCACCACGCCTTTTCCGAGCCGTTGAGTGCCGAATTCGGCAAACGCTGCGATGACCTCGTTATCGGTGTCCTCGCCGGGCACAAGCTCGAACAAATGCATCACCTTGACGGGGTTAAAGAAGTGCGTGATGGCGACGTCCGTACGAAAACGAGCGGGCATTCCTTCAGATATTTGCGACAGCGGGATGCCCGACGTGTTGGACGAGATCACCGAGCCGTCTTTTCGGATCCGTTCCAATCGGGTGAAAAGTTCTCGCTTGGCTTCGAGGTCTTCGACTACGGCCTCACAAACCCAGTCGTAGTCCGAAACCGCTTCTAGGTCGGCGTCTATGGTGCCGGGGGTCACTAAGTGCTGCGCGTCTTGGTCTGTTTGTTCCAGAGCGCCTTCGAGGACCTCTGTGTTTATGTCGAGCAGTAGGACGCGGCATCCGGCGGCTGCGCTCGCGGCGGCAATGCCGGCGCCCATGGTTCCGGCACCGATGACGGCTACAGATTCAATTGATCGAGACAAAGTGCGCTCCTTAAAAAGTGGTGATCGGAGGTAAACAAGTTCGGGGTCAGGTGTTAACGGCCAGCCACTTGTCTTCCGATGATCTCCTTCATTATTTCGGTGGTTCCGCCATAGATCGTCTGGACTCTGGCGTCGGCATATGCTCGAGCGATCGGGTACTCGTTCATAAACCCGTAGCCACCGAAAAGTTGAAGACACCGGGTAATAGTTCGTAACTGCATTTCTGTGCACCACCACTTGGATTCTGCAGCGTCTTCGCCGGTCAACTCACCGGCGTTCAGGGCTTCGATTTGGCGATCTATAAACACCCAAGCCATGTCAAGTTCAGTTTTCATTTCCGCGAGTTCGAAGCGAGTGTTCTGAAACGATGAGATCTTCTGGCCGAACGCCTCGCGTTCGGTGACATATTCCACTGTCCAATCAAACGCTGCTTGAGCGGAGGCGGTGCCCGTTATTGCAATAGATAGTCGTTCTTGTGGAAGGTTGTTGACAAGGTTTAGAAAGCCGGCACCTTCCCCGCCTAAAACGTTTTCTTCTGGAACGAAAACGTCGTTGAAGAATAGTTCTGCGGTGTCTTGACTCTTCATGCCCAACTTGTCGAGATTTCGTCCTCGTTCGAAACCTTCCATCCCTTCCTCAAGGACAAGAAGAGAAATCCCTTTATGTTTTTCTGATGGGTCGGTCTTCACTGCTGTAATCACAAGGTCACTGTTGATGCCGTTGGTGATAAAGGTTTTAGAGCCGTTGACGACGTAGCCAGCCCCGTTTCGGATGGCTGTGGTCCCCATTGACGCTAGATCCGAACCGATCGCGGGTTCGGTCATGGCTATTGCACTCATCAGTTCACCGTTAACGAGACCTGGCATCCAACGGTCTGTCTGTTCCTCGTTGCAGTAGTTCAGAAAATATGGCAAGCAAACATCGTTGTGCAAAGTGATGCACATTCCCGAACCAACCACTCCAGCTCGTTGGATTTCCTCATTAATTATGGAGTTGTACCGGAAGTCTTGGATCCCTCCGCCTCCACAAAACTCGGGTGCTGCCATCCCAAGGAAGCCGAGCGAGCCTGCTTTTCTGAACATCTCTTTATCGACTTTTCCATCGTGTTCCCATTTCTCGTGGTTTGGAACGATTTCTTTGTTGACAAAGGACCGGACCGAATCCCGGAACATGTCGTGTTCTTCATCAAAGATGACGCGTCGCATCCTCTGACCGTACTGGGTCGCGCCGCCCGCCTGCGAGGCGACTTGGCAAGGTAGCGTGCGGGACATGAGCACCTGGGATGCAGTAAGCCGAGCCGCCGGCGCTATGCGTCGGTTAAATCGCGCCCTTTCGGGCCGTCGGTTACCCGACGACACCCTTGAAGAGGTCAGCGTTGCTGTCCACGACCTTGCCGATCGGTTTGATGCCGGAACCAAGAGAAGCAAACTCGACGACATGATGACTCGCCCACACCTCGCCGCGATCTATTCCGGTCAATACACGCCCCTTGAGCTGGCGGTCGGAGAAGAGATCGAATTTGATCCTTTTTCACTTGCCGGCGGCGAGTTTCATCCAGCTTCAATCGGTTTGATCTTCATCAAAGAATCGGATGACAGTGTCGTCGGCGCAGGCACCATCGATCCAATGTTTGCTGGGCCTCCAGAACGTGTCCATGGCGGCATTCAGGCTCTGATCATCGACGAGGTGATGGGTGCACTCAATCGTATGCGGGGCCGCCAGGCTTACACCGCCTACCTACACGTGGAGTACCGGGGCCCTGCCCCATTGGGGGTACATGTCACTTTTCGGGCTTGGGTCCATGAGACCGATGGTAGGAAGATCTACTTGAAGGGCTCAGGGGAGGGTCCTGACGGCCGCTTTCTGGATGCTGAAGGCTTATTTATCCAACGCGAAGATCAGCCCGAAGGATCTCTCCCTGCTCCGTAGTGGCGGCTGAGTGAATCTCCGGTTCTTACTGTTCGGGGCGTAGCGTTGGAAACAGCACAACGTCGCGGATGCTCGACGCGCCTGTCAACAACATAGCGAGACGATCCATGCCGATGCCTAACCCTCCGGTCGGGGGGAGACCGTATTCCAGAGCACGTATATAGTCCTCGTCGACCATCATCGCCTCGTCGTCGCCTTGAGCATTTTGAGCAGCCTGATCTTCAAAGCGGGAACGTTGTTGTTCGGGATCGACCAGTTCGGTAAACGCGTTGCAAAGTTCGCGTCCCGCCAGGATGGCTTCAAAACGTTCGGTCATGCCTGGCTTGTCTCGATGCTCTCGAGACAAAGGCGAAACTTCTGCGGGGTATTCAGTCACGAACACAGGACCCCAGAGCGCACCCTCGGTCGTTTTCTCATAGATCTCCAACATGAGCTTGCCTGGGCCGAAGGTATCTTTAACCTGCACTTCGTGTTGTTTCGCAATAGCCCGGAGTTCTTCGAGTGACATGTCGAGCGACAAAGTCACACCGATCGACTCCTCGATTAGTTCAATCATCGTGGCTCGTCGCCAGGGTCGAGCAACGTCAAGTTCTTGGTCAGCGACCATTAGCACCGTGGAACCAGTGAGTTCAACAGCAAGTTGTTCTACAAGTTCTTCTACAAGACTCATAATGTCGTCGTAATCGGCGTAGGCCTGATAGAGCTCAAGCATCGTGAACTCAGGGTTGTGCCGAGTCGATACTCCTTCGTTACGGAATACTCGACCAATTTCGAAGACTTTTTCGAATCCCGCGACCGTTAGTCGTTTGAGGTACAACTCTGGCGCGACTCTGAGGTACAGATCGAGATCCAGGGCGTTGTGGTGGGTGGTGAACGGTCGAGCGTTGGCTCCTCCTGGTATCGGGTGAAATATTGGGGTTTCCACTTCAATAAACCCCCGTTGCTCCAGAAACGACCGGGTCAGCGACATCATGCGACTTCTCATGAGGAACGTCTGTCTTGCTTCTGGAGTGACCCAGAGATCCACGTAACGTTGTCGGTAACGGGTATCTACGTCGCTGATTCCATGCCACTTGTCCGGGAATGGGCGTCGAGCTTCCGCCAGAACAACCCATGAATCTACTCTTACGCTCAATTCTCCTCGCCGTGTAGTCATAACGACGCCGGTGATGCCAACCCAATCACCAAGATTGAGATCGCAAAACTGCTCGAACTCTGGCGTCGTCTTCGAAGGGGCAAAGAGTTGTATGCGGCCCGAACCGTCGTCGAGGGTGGCAAACGCGAGCTTGCCTTGCACTCGTCGCAGCATGAGCCGCCCCGCGATGGCCACCACGTGATCCGTTTCTTGGCCGGGTTCGAGACCAGCGTGACCAGTGATCAGTTCCTCGACCCGGCTGTCGGTGACGAATCGGTAGGGAATTTCGGCCATATCTCCTCAACGACGCTCAATTTCGTTGCACCGCATTCAACTTGGCACAACAACCATTCTTCATGGTGGTTCATGAAGAGCTCTAGTGGTGCGATCAATTGTCAAATAAACATGTTTCGATCGAAAAGCTTGGCATCTTTCAGCCGATTCATCTCCCACCTTTTTGGACAACCGCGCCCTATCATCCATCCGACATTGGGACGTCTCAGCAGGAAAGGTCCTCCACTCGCACTATCGCTTGATCTGAAACTGTCTCCCGCCAGTGCGGAGAGAGCAATTCTGGGGCTAAGTCGGCGAGTGGATAGAGGACGAATGCTCTTGTGTTCATGAGCGGGTGGGGAACTGTTAATTGGGGATCATCGAGTTCGAGTTCGCCATACAGCAAAACGTCAACGTCGAGGGTTCGTGGTCCCCAACGTTCTGTCCGAACGCGTCCAGCGGCGTTCTCAAGTTGCTGGCAAGTACCAAGAAGATCGTACGGAGCAATCGAGGTGCGCATTTCGACAACTAGGTTCAGAAATGCCCCTTGAGATGGCCCTCCGACTGGTGCTGTTTCGTACACGCCTGAGATCGCGTGTTTGTCGGGAATGTCTCGCACCGCTGAGGTCAACAATTCTCTACGGTCACCTAGGTTGGACCCTAGACCCAGGAAGGCTCTTACGATTTGGGGCATTTCGGTTTCATGTTCGTTGGTTATGACGCGTCACTCGAACCGCGGTGAACTCTATTTCTGATGGCACGGGTGGTCGGAGCTTCTTAACGGTCACCTCCGCACCTGACACGCCACCAAGTTCGAGCAAATACTCCGCTACGAGTTGCGCCACGCGTTCCAGAAGTTGGGCCTTCGCGCCGAGACAGATTTCCGAAACCGCTTCTGTCAC
>Ga0163108_10000033_pt1 | contig 89819 bp, 86 predicted proteins | sample Fk1155metaG_FD_109644 | JGI IMG/M metagenome (GOLD analysis project Ga0163108, IMG submission 109644) | Marine microbial communities from the Central Pacific Ocean - Fk160115 155m metaG | ecosystem: Environmental > Aquatic > Marine > Oceanic > Photic zone | place: The Central Pacific Ocean...
CCGTCACGGAGCAGGGCGTTAAATCGTGTACGGTGTACGGTGAAGAGCGCGGCATCATTCTTCATCGTGATCTCACACTTAAGGCCTTTCTTCAACCAACGATAGAAATTCATCAAGTGTGGATTCACATCGTTCAGGAGCGCCCGTCGTGGTTTGAGTCCAAGCGTGACCGCGAGGCCTCCACAGAACGGTTCCACCAAACGACATTGTGTGTGGTCTGTCCAGAGGGGACGAAGCTGGGGTACTTGCCAGCGTTTTCCACCCGCCCATTTTAACGGTGGTGATTTGGGGTCGCTGGCGAAGGTTACTGGAGGCATGTCCTTACTAGTATTCTCGAAAACACGGCACACTGCACGCTGTTCCTGTCGCAGAACCGACGACTTACGATAGGATCCTAATTATGTGGCACGGTGTAGGGTGACCGGTTCGCAGCACTAAGGAGGATCAGTGATGTTGTTTGGCCTGCAGATTGTTCGCGTAGGGACGCTTGCGTTCGTGTTGTGGCTTGGAGCGTGGTCGTCGGTCGGCGCACAGACGGAAACACCACTCGTGTTCATTCTCGCGGGGCAGTCGAACATGGTGGGCCAAGGTGTGACGGCCGAGTTAACTGCTGATCAGTTGGTCACACCACCCAATGTGACATATCTCATGGAGACCGGTGAGACGGGGCTGTTCGATCGGGCGCGGTTTGGACCCGAGGTCAGTTTGGTGCCGCGCTTGGCGCAGGCGTGGCCAGACCGCGAACTGATTTTTGTCAAACATGCAGTCGGAGGTACGTCACTGTTAGCGTGGGCTCAGGAGTGGGATGCGGCGCGAGCCGAACTCACTCGGAACGCGGAGGTCGGCCCGCTCTATAGCCAACTGATCGCGATTCTCGACCGGCATGAGTTGCGCGGGGATGCCGAGATTGGGGCAGTGTTCTGGATGCAGGGGGAGTCGGATGCGCGGCATCCAGAAGTCGCCGCCGAATATTTTGATAATCTCACGACCCTCATTGCGGCTTTTCGGGACGACTTACAGAATACCGAATTATTGTTCGTGATGGGGCGGGCTAATCCGAGCCCCGAGAGGTATACAGAACTGCCAGTCGTGCAGCGTGCGCAGCAACGCATCGCCGATGACTTGGCAGCCGTTCGACTCATCGACACGGAGGGGCTGTCCAAACGTGACGACGGCGTGCATTACGATACTGCTGGCTTGCTTGAGCTCGGGCGCCGATTTGCAGCGGCCTTGGCGACCGAGATGCGTAGTCCGTGAGTGACGCGATGAAGCGAACCGTTGTCCTTTTGGTCGTCCTCAGTCTGGTTCCTGTCGGCTATCTAGTGGTAGGCCCGTATCTCACCCTTAATGCCATCAGAACGGCTCTGGAAACCGAAGACCTTGAGCGTTTGACTAAGTATGTGGATTTTCCGGAGTTGCGGCGTAATGTGCAGTCCCAAGTCCAGGCATTACTGGCCAAGCGGAATCCTACGCCTGATGACGCAGCCCGTGGCAGTGTCGTCGTGGGTGACGTCATCGTGGAGGCGTTGGTCGAGCGGTTTGTGACGCCGGCGACCATCCTCAGTTGGGCAGCGGGTGAATCAACTGTTCCAATCGTCTCGGCAGAGACGTCAGCAAACGCTGATGGCAGTGGGGTCATACCAGACACGCCACCGCCGGCCAAAAATTTCTTTGAAGATGTCCGCACGAGCTACGAGTCGATCAGCCGCTTTGCGATCTGGGTGTCGAACGACCGTGACGAGGAGGTGGGCTTTATCTTGACCCGGCATGGGTTTGCCTGGAAACTGACCAATATCGTCCTGCCAGAACACGAACTGCAACAACGCGCCCTCACCGGTTGGAGTGGTTGGTAAACGTGAAGAAATATCTCGTTTTTCTGATAGAGTCTGTTTTTTCAAGAGAGGTGTGATTATGTTGCAGGCAAGCCGAGTTGTATGCGTGATTCTGTTCACCGTTCTCGCGTGGACTGGTGCAGAACGTGAAGTCGGTGGGCAAGCGCTCCCAAATCCGTACCGTGCCGTTGATGGCTGGGCGAAACTGCCGGATGGACGGCAGATGGGCGCCGTTGGGGGTGTCACGATTGAGCCTGGCGGTGAGTATATTTGGGCGGTGGTCCGGTGTGATGCAACGGCCCCTGAACGTTTTGGAAATGAGTGTCTTGATTCGGACTTGGATCCAGTACTGAAGTTTAATCTTGACGGTGAGGTGGTGCAGAGTTTTGGTGGAGGAATGTTCATCTGGCCTCACGGAATCGATGTTGATCAAGATGGCAATGTCTGGGTGACCGATGCGGTGAGTGCAGAACGGACACCCGAGGGGACACGAGGACACCAGGTGGTCAAATTTAGCCAGGCGGGAGAGGTGTTAATGACGCTAGGCACTCCTGGCGTGCCCGGAGACGGACTGGATCATTTTAATGGCCCCAGTGACGTTGTGGTGGCTGACAACGGTGACATTTTTGTTGGCGATGGGCATGGAGATGAGACGAATAACCGCGTGATGAAGTTTGCAAGTGATGGGTCGTTTGTTAAGACTTGGGGTCAGACTGGCTATGCGCCTGGTGAGTTTCGCAACCTGCACGCGTTGGCCATCGATTCGACCGGCAGACTCTTCGTGGGTGACCGGTCGAACAATCGCATTCAGGTTTTCGATCAGGAGGGGAACGTCCTTGCCGTGTGGACCCAGTTTGGTCGCCCGAGTGGAGTGTTCTTTGACGAGCATGGGCGAATCTACGTTGCTGATTCAGAGTCTGATGATCTCCAGAATCCTGGTTGGGAAATGGGCATCAGAATTGGCGATGCGCAAACTGGGTGGATTTCAGAATTCATCCTCTATCCATGGGGCGATCCGCGGGATCCGGCAGGCAACGGAGCTGAGTTCGTGGCGGTCGATCGGCACGGCAACTTGTACGGTGGTGAACCTCGTCCCCGAAGGTTGCAGAAATATGTGAGAGTGAGACCGTAAGAGACCGTTTATTGAACTATCGGTGGATGGTGTCGACGGGTGGGGCTTATTTACACGGATGTTGGGGTTATTAAAGAGGGAATCACTCGATGCGTCTGTAGGTCGCATGACTCACGCGGACGATATTGCCGTCTTCGTCCAGTCGGACGTACTCATTGTTGATGGTATCCCCGTCTTCTAAGAGGGTGTTGATGATCACTTGGTAGACTCGACCGTTCCTTGCGTTGGAGATCCGAGTGGTTCTTTCGTTGATTGTCTCGACGGCCGTTTCGGCAGACTCTTGGCCTGTGACAGGGCGGAAAACTCCATCGAACAACGTGACATAACTCCATGTTGACTCTCGCCCCGTGGCATTGGTGGATTCAACTGTGATTCGCATACCACCATCCTCGTAGGGCTCATAGGTCATGATGTTGTTTGAAGGTGGCGGTGCGGTCGAGTCTAGCTTCCACACGCCGAATCGCGGATTGGAAGCCTGTGAAGGCAGGTATGTAGCGGTGATGAGGGCGGTTGTGGCGAGGACAAACGCAATTGCCAGATTAAGCTTTCTCATGTGTGACTCCTGTATTTGCAAATAGAGCAAGATTATTGGTCCAAGATGTCCGATTCACGACTAAGTTATGGCACCTCAGGAGACTGATAAATTATCTTAGGATTCTGTGCGGTGAACTTCTGTACGCGTCGGCCGGTGGATGCTTCTCCTACGTAGAGATTGCCTTGTGTATCGATGCCCATACCGTGTGGGCGAATGAATTGACCTACCTGTCGCCCTCCTCGGCCGAATTCTCCTACGATTTCGAGGTCACTCCGTCTGAGAATCCAGACCTTGTGATTTGTACCGTCAGCCAAGTAGAGCCAGCGCTGTGCTGCGTCGGGAGATAACGCAATAACAAACGCGGATCCAGATGCGCGGGTGAGTGGGGCTACAATCTGCTCCATCACAAATTGGCCAGCATAATCAAAGACTTGGATTCTGTTTCCACGCCGATCCGCCACGTAGAGCAGTCCGTCGCTCGAACCAACGAGGCCATGGACAGTGGAGAACTGCCTGGGCGCAGGTCCAAGGGGATCGCGGTCCCCGAAATCGTAGTCGTCATTCGGGAGTTCGCCGTAGGCACCCCAATGCCGGAGATACTCCCCAGTGTCGCCGTCGTAGACGACGACTCGACGATTCCGGTAGCCGTCTGCAAAATAGGCTTCATTTGTGTCAGGGTCTACCCAAATACCGGCAGGGCCGCCCAAAAGATTGGGGTCATTACTCCCACCATTATCATCGTATCTACCTATGGTCATGACGAGTTGGCCATCCCGCGTAAACTTCATAACTCGGTGATGCCGGTACGTGCCCACCCAAACGTAGTCGTTGTGGTCTACGAACAGGCCGTGTGCATTTCTAGGAAACTCAGACACATCCTGCGTAGACGAGTCGCCCCACCCCTGAACGACGTTACCCTCAGGGTCAAATTCGATAACAACTGGGGCTGGTACGCAGCAAGTACCGATGGGAGGTTCCTGAACGAGAGCGGTCTCTTCCGGTGTGAGTGTTTCCGGCAAGTGCGTGACCCAGACATGGTCTTTGGCGTCCACGAACACGGCCGTCACAGCACCGAGGATCCACGAATTTGGCATTTCTCGAGGCCACGTGGGGTCGACTTGAAACGCTGGTGCCTCCGGCCGACTATTTGGTGCTAGTGCACTAGTGGTGTCGGATTCTGGCCCGCAACCGATCAACGTGATGGAAACGAGGAGTACCGAAGCGATGGTGATGGGCCGTCGACTAATTGGCATGGTCTATTGACGAGGTGCGATGAGTCAATGGGTGACGGTGATCGTGCGCTCTTCGTTGGCGCCCAGCCCGCCATCTGAGGCGAGGCAGTGAAGGACATAAGTGCCCGGCGTGTCGAACGTCACCTGCACCTCCCAGCGTCCGTCCGATGGAAGAGGCGGCGTGACCCACCGATTCGCCCACGGCGAGTTCGCACCGTCTCGGGTATCCTCCCACACTTTGGCTTGCAAGGGATCGAAAGTCACCCGGCCCGCACCACGGTAGACGTACCAAGAGAGACGGAGTCCGACGCTACTGCCGACAGTGATCTGCCAAGGTGGTCTCCAGTCCGGCCGTGCCGTGGAGTAGGTGCCAGAGTTACGAGGCCGGCCGAAGGTCCCTCCTGCTTGTCCAGGTTTTGGAATGCCGTCGTCGCTCGCCCTAGCGATCAGCGTCAGGGGCTCACCCACGCGCACGGTGCGCTGGACGTTTCCCTCGATCATGAGTTCTGGCACTTGGTTCGCTCGCATGACTGCATCGCTGGTCCCGGCTCCTAGGGCGCCTTGCTCCGAGGCTCTGACGAGATTGTCCACGAAGTAGTCGATCCTGAGTGTCGCGTAGGCTTTTTCCTCTTTGCCCTTGGTCGTTAAGGTCCAGACCAGCTCGTCTGTCTGCTTGAAATTGTCCGGAACCGGGACGCGAAAGACGAACCGGTTTCGCCGAGGAAGGAAGTGGGTGGGTTGTCCCTGGTCGGCCTCGCCAGGTTCGAAGTAGTTGTCAGGACCGACCGGCACGTCGAGCGCTTCCTCCCAGTTCCGGTTGAAGTAACCGAAGAGGAAGTAGCGAGAACCATCGGCGTCTGTCTCCCACCCTTCATACGCAGGGGAGGCATTCTGACCTCTCGAGTACGATTGCTCGGCTCCTGCGCCCTGGGATATGACGAGCATCGCCGCTGCAACGAGCAGCAGCCCTGAGTGTCCGGTTTGTGTCATCAGTCTGACGAAGTTACCGCCGCTCCGGCTCCCGTGTGACTAGGTGGTTAGCGTCCTGCTTCACCGTCTGCAAGGCTTCTTCCGCAGCCTCCAGGGCTTCGCGCGCCGCTTCGACTCTGGCGGCGACTTCCTCCTGGGCTGTCTCGGCGGCAGTCAGCAAGTCTTGTGCACGCTCGACCGTCGGCTGCTCGGGCTTCACCATGCACAGCGGACACCCGATCACAACGTCGTTCTTCGTCAGTTGAAGCATCTCCCGCCGCTCGTCCATTGCCTCTTGGAACTGGTCGTCGGTCATAGTCACACCATGCCCAAGGTCGATGAACATGTTGGTTACCGATCGGTTCCCCGACCCTTGCCAGTTTCTCGGGTCGGTAACGTTTTCGTTCCTGGGTGTGTTGTCCATGTAGCCGGTGATGTGCAAGATGGTGCCTTTCGGCAGCAGCGGTTCATAGCCTGGAGCGTATTCGTAGCCCCTGACCCAGTTGTGGTCGTAGCCCGCGCAGGTCAGCGTCTGGATGTTGATGCCCCAGATTGCCTCGAGGCACATGCGGGCCCCGGGTGCGTGCAGATGGGGCTCAAACGTAGTGATCTTCGTGTGTTCGGGTAGCACGTAGTAGGCATGGAGCTCTTGGTCTCTTTCCATCGCTTTGACGTCGATGTCGACGGCGTTGCCGAGGTTCCGCTGCGCCCGCCTATATTTTGGCTTGTAACCCTTCGGGTGGAATCGCCACCCGATCTCAAGGTGCGCCTTTGTGTCGCGGCCGTTCGAGTGGAGGTGAAGTGAATCCGAGACGAGCCGTGAGTTGGCCGCTAGAAGGCGAGCTCCTTCTGGGTCGAACGTGTCCGCATTGCGACCGACCTCGTGCACCGGCCAGAAGGTGCTGTCCACAATTTCGCCGTCGTCATCGAGTACCTGCGTGACCCAGATCATATGATGGACCACGAAGCGCCCGCCGACTGTCGCCCGGTCGGCTGGATTACCGTCGGCGTTGAGCACGTCGTTGACTTCATGGACTTCGACCGAGGCCACATATCGGTCTTCGGTGTTGCCGATCGGCGTCATTTCGATATCACCCCACCAGTCGGCCGCGTCCCCTGGTACGAAGAACTCCTCGGTTACCGTGATCAGGTCGGGTTCGCCGGCTGCCCAGAGAGACGAGCCGCCGAGCGGCCTAGACGGCGGCAGGTCGGCTGGATTCCCTCGTGGTGCGCCGTTGTCGACCCATCGCGTAATCTTGTCCAGCTCTTCGTCGGAGAGGGATGGATCGAATAGATAGTGTTGGACCCCGACATCCTTCTCGATATACCAAGGTGGCATCACGTCGGCGACGGGCCCTAGACTGGTCCGCACCTTAATGGCACGGGCCCAGGGACGTACTTCCTCGTAGGTGATGAGCGACATCGGCGCTACCGAGTTCGGTTGATGGCAGTTCTGACAGCTGCGCTGCAGAATCGGCGCGATGTCCTTCGTGAATGTCACGGGAGACGTCGCGTCAGCCTGGCCGGTCGCCGAGACACCTGGGACAACTAAACCGACGGGGTCTTTGAACGATGCTCGAATCTCATCCAGGTCGTTGCTCGAGGCCGCTGGGGTGATTAGCAATAGTGCTACGCATGCGATCAAGATCGTTCGCATTGTCACTCTCCTTAGGTCAGCCATACAATCCAGACCTTAACAATTCTAACTCATCATTTCAGATCCACATAGACAGAGAGGGCTTATTCCAAGAACTCCAGGATCACGCGATTGACCTCATCGGGCTTTTCCTGGTGCACGAAGTGTCCCGCGCCGTCGACAATGACTATCTGCAGGCCATTGTCGAAGAACGCCTCCATGCCGTCTACTAGCTCCACACCGATGCAGCCATCGTCTCGTCCGTGAATGTACAGCGTCGGCACTTGAATCTGCTGAGAACCTCGGCCCGTGCCGACCTGGGGCACGTTCGGGGGCGGGTTGAAGGTCTGACGGTAGTAGCTCAGCGCGGCCGCCAGAACGCCAGGCTGCCCGAGTGTCGCTTTCACCGACGTTAGTTCCATTAGCGGAATGTCCCAGCCGGGAGACCAGTCTCGCCACAGCCTCTCGATGAACGCGAAGTCATTCAAGGGAACGGCGACGTCGGCCATCGGATGCTGAAAGTAGAATATGTACCACGACCGTCGCTGCTGTTCTGGACTCGTTCTCAGACTCTGCGAGAACGCGACGCCGGCGGGCACGGACATGGTGATCAGCTTCGAGAACCGCTCGGGGGCTAGGACCGCTGCGGTGTGCGCTGCGGCCGCCCCCCAATCGTGTCCCATCAGGACAACCGGCTCGTCGCTGAGTGCGTCGGCGAGCGCGACTGCGTCCTGGGCCAGCGCGCGGACTCCGAAGTCGCCATCGTCAGGGATCTCGGTCGGCGCGTACCCACGCATATAAGGCACCACAACCCGATATCCTGCCTCGGCGAGCGCCGTGAGTTGATGCCGGTAGGAACGTGCATGGTCTGGAAAACCGTGCAGTGCAAGCACGGTCGGTCCTTCTCCCGCTTCGAGATAGTGAAAAGTCAAACCATTGGCATCCACGACTCCAGTGGCGAACTCGCTCGGTTGGGCCAACCCCATATCTCCGATGGCAACCCCGAGCACTAGGACGACGCCAGCCATTACTCGAACTCTCATCCCATATCCCCGCTTCTTCCGTGTTTTCTGATGACTGACGACTACAGTCGTCGGTCTGGCATGATCATGGTTCGCCACATGTGAGACGACGAAGTGTTATCCCACCCCAGACCCTCCTTGGGCTGTTTAAAGTGGCGACCAATGATGTCGATGAAAGGTTCGATGGACACTTTCGCGTCCGGATTAAATGAATAGAAATCGTTCACAGTTACTAGTCGCGGATACTCATACCACTTGTGACTTCGCACAAACTGGTAGGTGCGCTCCAGGTACGGCTCTGGCTTGTAGTCCGCACCAAACACACGGAGATAACCTTCCGGATATACGTAGTCAAAGGCTTCGTCGGGATAGAATCGCAGCGCCTGATGGTAACGGATGGAGAAGCTGGTGATTTCTGGCACGTAAGGTTCGAGCAGTTGAGCCCCCCACCAGCCGTGGTCCGGATGCATCACACTAAGGATTACGTCGTGAAGCAGGCAGGCGAGAATGACTTCTTCACGCATGCCGGTCTTGAGCGCCCGAGTGGCACTTTGCAGGCAGTGTCCTGTCCACGCAAAGCGATACTTAAAGAAGTCAAGTAGCGTTGGCTTCTCCGGCATCGGTGTGAGTGGTCGAAGTCGACCGTCGACTTTGCGGTCGCCGTCGTTTTTCGGAACAAAGAGAGTTCCGGCCCCGTTTCGGTATGGTCGATCAAGATTGGCATTCCGTGCCTCAAGTTCACTTACCGTTGGGTACTGACCGCCCTGCACGTCTTTCAGAATACCCTCAAGGACATCAGCATCCTTGAGGCGGTCCTCCATGTAATGCTCAAGGGCGTCAGCCTTCTCGTCTGGAGTCATGAGTGAAATGGCTGCGGGACCGCCGAGACTCGCAACAAATGCCCGTCGATCAATCTTCATAGTGTTTTCCTCTCGAGAGATGCGCCCAATAAACTATGTGTGCACTGCAATTTCACTTGAGTGTCGTCTATTTTTCAAAAGTGTAATTTATCTGTATCGAATTTACACCCCTTTATGAAAGCAATAAGCGCTTGAATAGAGCTACCCGCAGCGCTATCGTTGGGCGAACGTAGACACTTCCAGTGGTAACACAATTTTTGCGTTAGGCCTGGAAGAGCAGAGAGAGAGTTCCGATATGGATTTCAGTAGGCGTGAATTGATGAAGACCGTCGGTGCAGGTGCATTAGCGTTTGGAGCTGGGCCAAGCACCACGGTGGCATCCAACTCTGGTGCGCTCGACGGATCACTGGATTTTTCGGTCATTAGATCAGAATTTCCCCGTGCCGGAAAAAACTTATGGCTAGCTGCGGCTGAAACCCATCCATTCAGCGTGCACACTTTACGGGCTTTGGAAGAGTACTCACAGTACCGAGCCATGGGAGGGCTAGGTCGCGACAGCTTTACAGCGGCCAAGCAAGCGGAGACGAAGCAACTGTTTGGGACGTTGATTAACGCGAGCGCTGAGGAGATTGCTTTTGTCATGAGCACCACTGATGGGGAGAACTTGGTGGTCTCGGGACTCGGCTTGGCTGAGTTGGGTGGCAATGTCGTCATTGACGATCTTCACTTCGCAGCGTCCCGCTATCTGTATACGGCGTTAGCGGATGCTGGGCAGATCGAACTACGTATTGTCCGGCATCGGGATTGGCGAATCGATGTGGCCGACATGGAGCAGGCGATCGATGCGAATACTCGCTTGGTGTCACTGGCTTTGGTGTCGAACATTAATGGCTACATGCACAACGTACGGGCGATCAGTGACATTGCCCACGCTCACGGCGCCTATGTCTATGCTGACATTATTCAAGCAGCTGGTAACACCGCCGTGGATGTGCAGGCGATGGGCATTGACTGCTGCGCGTGTAGCACCTACAAGTGGCTTATGGGCGACTTTGGTTTGGGATTCTTGTACGTTAAGCGGGCTTTGCAGGGTGATGTTATCAAACAAACACGGTATGGCTTACGTCAGGTAAGGCAGCAAGACGGTCAGTTTGTTCGTCGGCCAGGTGCTGCAATCTACGAGGGAACCACAACGATGCCTTACCTGCCAGCCGTGTGTGCATATGAGGGGCTCAAGTATCTAGCGCGACTTGAAGTTCAAAACATTCGTGCCCACACGAAGCGCCTTGTAGATCGCCTTCAAGGGGCGATGCCAGGACTCGGCTATCCGTCCATTACGCCGCTGGACACGCCGACACCAATCGTGAGTTTCCTTACGGCTGAACCTGATGTCACTCAGGCTAAACTTAATCGTGCATTCGGTCAGCGTGTCGTGTCTCAAGGTACCTGGCAGATGACTGGTGCCGATGGTGCCACGCAATCGGTTCGGGGAATTCGAATCGGCGTTTCTGTGTATAACAACGACGCAGATATTGACGCGTTCTTGAACGCACTTGATTGATGAATATTCGTGGTTACGCCATTGTTACCGCCTCATATTGGGCTCTAACACTGACTGATGGTGCGCTCCGTATGCTGGTGACGTTGTACTTCCACCAGCTTGGGTATAGTTCTTTCGACCTTGCCCTGCTCTTTCTGCTCTACGAGTTTTGTGGAATCGTTACCAACTTGCTGGGTGGTTGGTTGGCCACGCGATTAGGTCTACGAGTCACGCTGCTTAGTGGTCTAGGGTTGCAAGTCATTGCGTTACTGATGCTATCGTTCGTGCAGGCAACATGGGCGCTGGTGTTATCAGTTAGCTATGTCATGGCGGCTCAAGCGCTCTCTGGCATTGCTAAGGACTTGATGAAGCTGGGTTCCAAGAGCGCTGTTAAAGCCTTGGTGCCTGAACGAGATGCGTCCACATTGTTTCGCTGGGTCGCTTGGTTGACGGGATCCAAGAACGCTCTTAAAGGGTTAGGTTTCTTTATGGGTGGTGTGATGCTGGACACCATCGGCTTTACCATGTCGCTTTGGATCATGGCTGCCGGGCTCATGGCCGTTTTGATGTTGGCGACAGGACACCTGATGGCAAGCTTGGGCAAATCTACGCGCCAAGTAGCCTTTTCGCAGACATTTTCACGAAGTTCGGCCATTAACATTCTTTCATTGGGTCGTCTGTGCCTGTTTGGTTCACGTGATGTTTGGTTCGTCGTGGCACTACCGCTATTTCTAATTGAGGTGGTGGGATGGAACTTTGCGTGGGTTGGTGCCTGTTTGGCGAGTTGGGTTATCGGCTACGGTTTGGTGCAAGCGGCGGCACCAAAGGCTTTGCGGTTGGCCGGTGAGCCGATCATAACAGCTCGGACAGCTCAAATCTGCGGCAGCGTGTTGATAATAGTGTCCGGTGGGCTCGCCATGGGTGCCTCCAGTGTCATGCCATCGATCAGTTTAGTCCTTACCGGCCTTGCGGTGTTCGGTATCGTTTTTGCTCTTAACTCATCCGTGCATTCGTATCTAGTTCTGGCCTACGCTGAATTTGATACGGTGACCATAGACGTTGGATTTTATTACATGGCCAATGCAGCAGGACGGTTGCTCGGCACGTTGCTGTCAGGATGGTTATACCTTGAGACGGGACTGGCGGGCTGTCTCTGGATGTCGACGGGGTTGGTGGTTACGGCTACTGGCCTGATGTTCGCCTTACCGTCTGTTCAGGGTGAATTAGCGTCGACACCATGAGTGTTAGTCATGCGAGATTGGTTGTGCGCTCGTTAATACGTCTTCATCATAGTAATCGACCTTGTGTAAGGGCATGACGACACTAGAGAGCACGTTCAGCACATGTCCACCGATCCGTTTGTAATAGCGTGTGGCTAAAACCAGAACGGTCGTAGTGCTTGCGTCGTATTCCGATTGACTGATTCGCCTGACAAGCGTATCGCATCGATGAGCAACGTCTCGTCCCTGATGTATCAATTCAATCGCACGTTCACGGTTGGATGAGGCGAACACTTCGGCTGCTACTTGAAAGGAGTCTTCCACTCCTCGCCGAATTTCTTGTAATTCCTGCACGGTCGCATCTTTGGGCAATGGTGCCGAACGAATATCGACGACTTCTGCCAAGTTCTTTGCATAGTCACCAAGACGTTCAACGTCTTTCACCAGACTCATCAATAAGAGCGAGTAGGGAACATCAGGCGTATTGCCTTGAATAGACAGGTGTGCCACGACCTGTTTCCGAATTTCTCGTTCAAGCTTATTAACTCGCACATCGTCTTGATAGATCTGAGTGCGATCTTCAGCCAAGGTTTTTTCTCCAAAGCAAATTCCGCCAGCTGACAAGGTCATGCCACAGGTCAGTTGAAGCATTTCTTTAAAACTGGCAGCCATGGCATGAAGCGGATTATCTGCACGGAATATACTGAGCAGTTCGCGGAGCATGCTCACCTCCTCATATCAATCAAAAACCTTCGTCAAATAAATTAACAGTGCTGGAAAACCGTAAAACATGGTTGCGACATAGCACAGCGCCAGTTTCCGAGATTTAACAGCTACCGCTGCAAGTATTCGGGCGGCCCGTAGGGGCACTTGGCGAATCCTTTTCACCGGATAAATCAGTATTGCCGCACTGAGGTTGAAAAACAAATGCACGATAGCGATTTCGATGCCAGCCTGCGCGTTCACTCCTGAGACGGCCAATGCGGCGCCCATCGCCGTGATGGTAGTCCCAATGTTGGCGCCAATCGTAATTGGGAACGCCTGTTCAAGCCGGAGGACGCCAGCGGCAGCTAATGGCACCATAATTGATGTCGTAATCGAACTCGATTGCACCATGACCGTCACGATAACCCCGATCGCCATCGCTATCAGCACATTTGAACCAAGTGCACTGGTCACCGCGGTTTCTATACGTGAGATTACCAAGGTGCGCATCAATCTCACGATTAACCAAAGAGCCAGAAAGATTAGCCCCGCACTGATGCCAACCAGGAAAATGGCCCGTCCCAAATCTAAGTCGAACAGTGTTTCCGCCAGGCTCTGAATCGGGACAGAACCAAGGCCTAACAACGCTTTGAACGGGCTCTCGTATGTAAAACCACCGATTCCGACCACTAAAGAGGACAAAAATCTTGCGATACTTTGCAGATAACCCGTTGCCAATTCCAGTGGCAGAAAGATCATTACGGCCAAGACGTTAAAGAAGTCGTGGCAACCGGCCACTGCGAAGGCTTTTTCGAATTCGTCTCGGCGTCCCATGTGCGCCAAGGAGACAACCGTACATGTGACCGTCGTGCCAATATTGGCACCCATAATCATTGGAACAGCATTAGCCAACGGCAACGGATTTTCTGGCGCCGCCACTAGCCCAACGATCATGGATGTCGACACAGATGAACTTTGCACTAGCGTTGTGGCGAGCACCCCTACGAAAATTCCGACAAAAGGGTTTGCTGTCAGAGTGAAGAAGCTGTCCAGGAAATTGCTTCCGAACAACTTGAATCCGTCGCCGAGTCCCTTGACGCCAAGTAAAAATACGAGCAGTAGAAACACAACAGCCACCACTCGCCAGACCACGAATAGGAGCTCTTGTCTTTTGGATTCGGACAGTGAATCGATCCTCATGTAGTTTTGCGATTGATTTTAAGGAACGTTCCCAGTGATAACTTAAAAAGGCTATTGGATGGTTGCCTTTCAGATTTTTGCACCAGGATTATAGGTAGAAGAATGCCTCGTTGCAACCTAAAAGTCGACAAGAATATAAAACAAGGCTCGCTCCGTGGAGTAAGACGACAGGTTACCCTTCAGTGCAGGTTGACCGATTTAGGACCACTGTTGTGCACGTGGCCAATACTTGGTCTAGGGCATCGGCTTCGCGCCGATCAATAGTCAAGCTGTACTTGCGTCGCACCTCAATAATGGTTGTTGCGAACCAGCAGCGATTGTTGACAGGTAACCAGTCGGCCGCGTCCTTGGCAACCTTCTGATATCGGTTCATTGATGGGCTTGCCAAGGTCAAGTTGTCGAGGTCATTACTGAACTGGCTTCGAGTTGCCGCATCTACTGCACAAAGGCCGCTGTCATGAGCTTCTGACCGAGCCACTATGTGTTCAATGTCTGTTTCGCTCTTACTGTCAAAGCATTCGCCGGTATAAGGACTATAGATACCTCCCAAACGAGTGATAATCTCATCCTCCACTGACTGTGAATAGTTGTAGTCATTGGAGTTATACGGAGCACATCGGTTCTCCTCAGCAATAATGAGTCCCCGCCAGGTAGTAGGGGAGGGCACGACCGAAGCCGTGGTCGGTATTGTTGTGGCGCTCCCTCCACAAGCAGCGTGACCTAAGATTGCACCTACGACAATCAGGAGTTGATAAGCCATCTTGAGCTGTAACCGTTTTGTGTTAGACCACGGGAGTATCACTTGGTATTCTCTCAGCGTGTGCGGTCGTTTCATAGTGTCTAATCCGAAGACTATCTTGCATGAACTGCTCGGTGAGCACCAGTACCCCGAGAGTGAGGCACGCTACAACGTTACGCCAGGACAAACGTCAGCGGTGGTTATTGTTGGTGAGGACGACTCAAGGTGCCTGACGAACATGCAGTGGGGCCTGGTTCCATCTTGGCTGAAGAAGCCCACGACCGACCATCGGATGATTAATGCTCGAGTGGAAACGGTGGGTGAGAAACCGGCGTTTCGCGAGAGCGTCGCCCACCGTCGTTGCTTGGTGCCGGCGGACGGCTTTTACGAGTGGCGGAAGAGTGCTGGGGGTAACCAGCCCTACCTGATCCGCCTCAACAAGGGGGCTCCTTTTGGGTTTGCGGGTCTCTGGGACCGCTGGCGGGGTTCGGACGGACACGTGCTCAAGACCTTTACCATTCTGACAACCGTTGCTAACGCGTTGGTCGAACCAATTCACAAACGCATGCCTGTCATATTGGATCGTCAACAGCGAGATGCGTGGCTATTGCCGTGGGCTGGGCCAGAGGGCATTCGCCAGTTTTGTGATCCGTTCCCCGCGTTGGCGATGGAGACGATTCCCGTGAGCACCTATGTAAACAATCCCGCTCACGACTCTGTTAAGTGCGTAGAGGCTGTCCCTTTGTCTGGTCGCCAAACGCTGTTCTAACTCTCTGGACATGGAAATTCGTATGTTGCGCATATTCCTTCTCACTTTTATTTTTACTTTTGGACTTGGAATGAACGTGGAGACTCAAGACCGTATCTACGTTGACCAGTACATGCCTCTCCGATCTGAGTTGATGGTTGCGGACCCCGACGGGGGTAACCCACGCAAGCTTGTACCAGGGCTTGAGATTGACTACAACGTTTCGTTTTCCTACGACGGTCGAGAGGTCGTGTTCACATCGGAGCGGAGCGGTTCAGCGAATATTTTTCGGGCGCAGGTGGACGGAACAGCAATGGAGCAACTCACCGATTCACCAGCCTTTGACGATCAGGCGGCGCTGTCACCGGATAATCGTTCCCTGGCGTTTGTTTCGAGTCGGGGGGATGGTTCGACCGATATCTACATCATGGACCTCGACAGTCATAGGATCCGTAATCTGACCAATGCGCCTGGTGGCGACTTTCGCCCGAGTTGGTCTCCGGATGGACAGACGATTGCCTTCAGTTCAGAGCGGGGCACCGGATTTCCTCACCAAGGTTTCCCAGGACCGGCTGGCAAGTGGGAACACACACAGGCGGCGAGTATCTATCTGATTAATACGGATGGCACTGGTCTTCGCAAGATCGCCACGGACCGGAACATGACGGCGGGCTCGCCGAAGTGGTCTTCGGACGGCAGCAAGATTGTGTTCTATGAGATGCCGGTGCGGGACACGTTTTTGGCGCGCGTCGTTGGCGGACAAGCGTCGAATATTGTCTCAGTTGACTTGACCACAGGTCGGCGCATCGTCCATGCCTCAGGTCCAGGGCTTAAAGTTTCGCCCCAGTTCATTGCGCCGGATCGGATTGCGTATCAAACGAAGACCCAGAGAAGCGGGACGCTGACTTTTAGCAGTGGCGCAGCGGGTTTGCCCCAAGACCTCGCTAATCCCTCATGGTCACAGGATGGCACGCAGGTTGTCTATCATGCCGGCCAGATGGAGACCATGCATCATTACCGTAACCCGCTGGGTACGGAATTGCTTGGCACGGTGGAGGACCCAGGCTTTGAACTGGTGCATGCGAGTGGCTGGCCAGCTGTGTCGCCAGACGGACGGACAATCGTTGTGAGTGAACGAACGGGACGGGCATTCCAGAACGATGACCGAATGGCACTAGTTATGTGGGATACGGACGGCACCAATCCGAGACGAGTGTACCGCGATGACGTCACGGTAATGGGACTGGAATGGTCACGCGACGGGCACTGGCTAGTGTTTGGGGCGGGCGGGTTCTTTTCCCAGCGCACCACGAAACCCTCCCAGATCATGCTCATAAAGCCTGACGGATCCGATGTGCATGCGGTGACGAAAGGATCGGCCAATGCTGGGTTCCCAAGTTGGTCTTCCGACGGAACGCAGATCGTTTATCGCCTCTGGGCCAACAACGAGCAGGGAGAAGGTCTGCGTATTGTTGATGTTGCTACCGGTGAGTCTCGCGTCTTGACCACGGGACACGATACCTTACCGCACTGGTCACCCAGCGGGGACGTGATTATGTTTACCCGCTACGCCAGTGATAGACGCTTTCTTTATGACGAGTTCGATATCTACACCATCCGTGTCGATGGCACTGATCTGAAACGGTTGACCGATGCGGAAGGCAACGATGCGCACTCTTTATGGTCGCCCGATGGCAACTATATCTTATGGAGTAGTTCGCGTTTTGGATTCAAGGATGAGTCGCCCCTCGTTATCAACCAGGCGCAGCCTTATGCCGAACTTTTCATAATGAATGCCGACGGCTCGGACCAACGGCCCTTGACCGATAATCACTACGAGGAAGGCACGCCTGCATGGTTGCCTGCGGAATATGTCAAGCCGAGGTCAGATGAAGGAGACCCTCATGGCTAACATCGCCGTCACGCTGAAACAACATGATGCGACCGCCAGCATAGCGACCATTCGAGATCATCAGATTGTGATGGACCGGCCAGAAGAAAAGTGTGGCAACAATCTCGGCCCGATGGGTGGTGAAGCGATGCTGGCTTCGTTGGGGGGCTGTTTTATGAGTAATCTCAGGGCCGCTATTGCCGCGCGAGAAGACGCAGCCGTGGATGAGATCGAACTGAAAATTACAGCCACGTTGGCTGAGCATCCGCAGCGTTTTTCTGCTATCCATATGCGGATTACAGCTGACGCCGATGCCACGAAATTACAAAAACTGGTGACTATTGCGGAACGTTCGTGTATCGCTGCGAATACGCTGCGAGGCGCTGTCGAATTAAGCGTTTCAGTGGGCCGATCGGGGTGACCTTTCATCCGCATGAGCTTGGAGGATGGGAAAAGTGCAGGGCCTTTTGCTGTTCGGGTAGTGGCTAAGTATCCTGAGGACGGGCTTTACTATGATTTTACAAGTGGGCTGTGTAGCAAGTGTTTGGGCTGTTGCCGTACCACTCCTGCTGGTTGCGCAATCTCAGCCAGCGATCCGCATGCCAGACAACTTACCGGAGCCAGTGGGTGAAGAGATGCGCGTGTCAGTGTCCGAGCTCGATGCGACCCTTGCAGATGGGAACGTTCTACTGCTCGACGTACGAGAACCTTGGGAACTCGAGAAGTTCGGTACACTCAAAGGCTATATCAATATTCCGATTGGCGAACTTGAAGCGCGTCTTGACGAACTTTCCAAAGAGCAGGTTGTACTGACCGCTTGAAACGGCGGGGGACGAGCCGCGCGTGCCGCGGCTTTACTGATACGGCATGGTTATCAGTCGCTAGGCTTTTGCGGCTTGCGCGACTATGCAGGGGAGAAGGTTTTTCCGCCGACACCCCCAATGCCGAGTACCGCACAAGGTGATTGGACCATTCCAGCCAATTGGGATCGCCTTGAAGAGGGCATGTCCGAAGAACAAGTGGTCACGATTCTGGGTCCGCCCACGAAGCGAGAGGAACAGTTCCTGAGTTACGTGCAACTGTTCTATGAAGGGGAAGTCGAAGGGATTGGATTCATCAGTGGAAGCATCACATTGGAACGGAATCAGGTGGCAGCGTGGATGACCGATCGGCCAGTGTTTAATCCCTGAGGTGGATTCCACCGTTAGGCAACATCCGCTGTAATCACCGTCCACATTTCATCTCGCCACACACAATCAATTCCCACGAACCCTGCTTCCTGCAATAAGTGGAAGTGAGCGGCCAGCGGCGTGTAATGGTCGTGAGCCTTTGAGTGGGCTACCATGCTTTGAAGCTCTACCTCCGTACAGTTACCAGGCGATCCCATGAACTCCATCAAACTGTTCCACATCCGTGCATGGTTTGCCTCGGTTCCACCACCGAGTTGATCAATAAATCGAAACGTGCCTCCCGATTTGATCGATTCACGCACACGACGAAACAAGGCGCCCTTGTCTTCCACGTGATGCAGGCTAATTGACGACGTGACGACATCGAACTGGTCAACTCCCATGTTGTACTCTTCAAACCGCGCTGTTGAGAACGTCGCGCGCCGTACCGTATCTGGAAAAACCTCCTGCAGTCGCGCCTGGGCGATCTCGATCATCTCATCAGACGCGTCGACGAACGTGAAGTCGCAACCAGGTGAGTACTTCACGAGCGATAAAGACAGCGCGCCTGATCCACAACCCAGTTCAAGGACGGTTTCCGGATGTGACGGCAAATAATCAATCAATGTTTCGATGATTGCATCATAGCGAGGCACAGAACGATGAATCAGGGAGTCGTAATCAAAACCCATTGCACCGAAATAGTCTGAAGCCGTCTTTGGAGGGGTGCTGTCAGTCATCGCTGCCGACGCACTTCCTCTTCACTGACCCCACTTGCAAGGTTTCCAAAACTTACTCGAATATAGGTCAGCAGTTCCGCAATTTCCTGATCGGTCAGGAAGCTATGCTGCGGCATGACATTGTTATAGGACTTGCCATTCACCTCCATGGCTCCTTCCATTCCATGCAGGGTTAGCTCAATGAGTCGTGCTTTATCACCGGTGACCCAATCGGTTTGCGCTACGGGGGGGAAGCGGGCACCATCTCCTTCGCCATCGGCTTGATGGCAGCTACTGCAATAGGTCTCGTATGTCAGCGCACCTCCAGTGAGATTGGTGGGTTCCAGATTATCTCCAATGGGGTCGGGGGTTCGGATATGACTTAACTGTTTGCGTGCTTCCATCGCTGCCAATTGAATCTCGCCAAACGAAGCTTTGTCCCCAGTAAATTGAATCCGCCAGATAGCTCCATGCTCGGTTTCTCCAACATAGAGTGAGCCATCAGGTCCTATCGCAATGCTCATCGGGCGGAAGACTGCATCTCCTGCAACCAGAATAGGGTCTATTCGGGCAAATCCATCCGCAAAGACTTCTGTCGGACCACTGGGTTGCCCGTCTTCAAACGGAACGAAGCCGATGATGTAGCCAGATTGGGGATAGGGCGCACGATTCGTGGAGCCGTGAAAGGCGACGAACGACCCGTTGCGGTACCGTTTCGGAAATTGCTCTCCCTGGTAAAAGACGATGTCGTTGGGTGCCCAATGTCCCGGGAAACCGCGTATGGGCAAGTCATATTCACTGCATCGGCCAACGATTTGTCCATCACCTCCATATTCAGGCGCTAAGACTTTTTTCCCTTGCAGTTGGTCGTAATAACAGTAGGGCCAGCCGAAATTCGAATCTTCTGTGACCCGCAGAAATTCCTCGGCTGGCAACAGTGCGCTTTCCCAACCATCAAAATGGTTCGGAAACATTCGCAGCAGGTCATCACGCCCATGCATGACCGTGTAGAGATGGCCATCGAGTGGGTTCCAATCCATGCCGACCAGACTACGGATTCCGGTGGAAAAAAGGATGCCATCTTCTTGGCTTTGTCCTGGGGTCTCAGCATTAAATCGCCAGACACCGCCGTAGGTGTCGAGTTGGTGACATGGATCCACGCCAGGCTGGCCTGGGGTTCTCTTGGGATCCTGACACGCATTGGAAGGAGCGCCGAAGGGAACAAAGAGATGCCCTTCGTTGTCGAATGCGATGGGTTTTCCCACATGTTCGCGTGCAGGTGGTTCATTGGGATCTATGACGATTTCCTCAAGTTCGCTTTCCGGCACCATCTCGCCAGAGCGTAATTTTTGGCGATAGACTGTCTTTTGCGAACTGAAATACAAATAGCCTTTATGGATCCGCATAGCTGTCCCGTAGCGGCCATAGATCGGATACTTCCCAAAATATTTGATGTCGTCACTGCGGCCATCTCCATCCGTATCCCGCAAGACCGCATTGCCATAATCTTCATGTGCTTCGCGCAGCTTGACATACACATCACCATTGTCGTTCACGGCGATATGCCTGACTTGGCCGTCAAGTCGGTTGACTAGAGCTTCAGCTTCAAAACCCTCGGGCAGAAAAAGGCCTGCATTCTCTTCGAGGTCAAGGCGGATCTCTTGTTCGGCACTTGCGCTGAGTCCCAGCAATAGACTCAACAATAGGCTGCTCAATAAGACCTTGCTAGCGGGGAGATTTCCCGTGCGGTCAAGCGTGATCATCGAGTGACTAGACGTCATTAGTTTCAGGCGAAAGAAGTTTTTGCCACAGTGCGAGCTGTGTTGACATCTCGTTTTCTTATTCTAGCTCTAATGTTACACAAATTTACCTCGCTTCCGTCCTTCGGCACGTGAGATGGCCTCTTGGTACATAATGAGCACGAATGAGATGTCGACAAAGATTCAGCAGTGACCTGGGGTGCATCTTCGTTTTTCCGGTCGTTATGGTTGCCGCGGTGAGTGGACAAGCAGCGGCTCCATCGCCCTTGTTTATTGCGACGCCCCTGACAGAAGTTGGAGTGTTCACCAGTGGTATTGAAGGTCCTGCCTGTGATGTGGACGGTAGTGTCTATGCCGTCAACTATGAGCGACAAGGAACAGTCGGCAGGATTCGACCAGACGGATCAGGTGAGATCTATCTGGAGTTACCACAGGGCAGTGTCGGGAATGGCATTCGGTTTGGTGCGCAGCGAGAAATGTATGTGGCGGACTATGTGGGACACAATGTGTTCAAGGTGCAACAGAAAAGTCGCGCGATCACGATCTATTCACATAACCCGAATATGAATCAGCCGAATGACCTCGCCATGGCGCCTGGTGGCGTGATTTATGCGAGTGATCCGAACTGGACTGAAGGAAGCGGGCAGATTTGGCGGATCGGACTTGACGGCAACGCGACCCGACTCGTTAGCGATCTAGGGACGACCAATGGTATTGAAGTGAGCCCGGATGGACGTACGCTATATGTGGGTGGGAGTAACGAACGCGTGATCTGGGCGTTTGACATTGACGTTGACGGAACGATCTTTGGTCAACGAATTGTTATACGGTTTGCTGATCATGGTCTCGATGGACTGCGGAGCGACGTTGATGGCAATCTCTATGTCACCCGTCATGGTGCAGGCACGGTCGTAAAGATGTCACCCAGTGGTCGGATTCTCCAAGAGATCGATGTTCTTGGTGCGCGCCCCAGTAATATTTGCCTGGGTGGTCTGGATGGGCGAACGGCCTACGTCACTGAGGTTGAGCACCGGCGTTTCGTGCAATTTCGCGTGGACCGCCCTGGACTTGCATGGCAGCAACTTCGGTCTCAGTGACTTGGAGGGAAGCCTGTCTTAACCAGTCTAAAATCCAAGCGCGGTCTATCTCGCCGGACCGACGATTGGCAGTGTTATCACCGGTCCGCCTATAGTTCTCCCGCGCAGGTGGCACGGATTGCGAATACGGGCCGTCCTAAAACCTTGGTGCTATACCATCAGTTGTATTTTGGAGTTGGCGACGAGGAGTTAGTCGAAGAGGTGCGCGCGGCTGGGTATGCGGGACCTCTTGTTAGCGGTCAGGATTTTGACGTGTTTCAGGTTAATCCTCCCATCGTTTATTATCGGTAGGCTTAAGAGATTCATGAAGACGATTGTTAACAAAGTTACACTATAATCAACACATCGCAGTCATGACGTTGTGTGGACTGCGGGTATTCTTCGTATTAAGAAGGAGGAACCATGTTATCCCGTTTCCGTGCACTAATGATTACGCTACCCATGACTGCTTTTCTAGCGTTTGGCCTGTCGTCCTGCGCCACCGAATCCGAGATGGAACCTGTAGATGGGGAAACCGAGGAAGCCGCGGCAGCGGGCAACCCGATAACGGGTGAGGGTATACCGAACCCGACCTCGACCGTGATTGAGAATTGGGGCGACCTGCCCGAAGGGCGTGAGTGGGGCTCGACCGCTGGTATCGATATCGACCCGCATGACGGCCAAGTCTGGGCATACGAACGTTGCGGTGCAGGCAACTTCGGTGGGGGAGTGGCAATCGACTGCGACTCGAACCCTGTCGATCCGATCTTTAAGTTTGACCGCAACACTGGGGAAGTGCTGGCCAACTTCGGTGGAGGCATCATGGTCACGCCGCACGGTATCCACGTGGATTCTGAGGGTAACGTATGGGTGACCGACTTCGCGGGGAACGAAGCAGGGACGAAAGGGCATCAGGTTCACAAGTTTAGCTCCACAGGTGAACTGTTGATGAGCCTCGGTACTGCAGGTCAGGCGGGCAGCGGCCCGAACCAGCTGAACCAGCCGAACGACGTGATTACTGGCCCTGACGGCAGTATCTATGTGTCGGATGGACACGGCGGCCAGGGCATGACCAGTCGACAGGCGATGGCCGCTGGACTTGAAGCGGGTGCCACCGCACGCATCTTGAAGTTTTCGGCTGATGGTACGTTCATTAAGGAGTGGGGACAGATTGGGACACTGCATGGTGACTTCCGAACACCTCACGCGTTGGCGTTCGATTCGCAAGGACGCCTCTTCGTCGCGGATCGCGGCAACCATCGCATCGAGATCTTCGACCAGGACGGTAACTATCTCGACTCCCGCTACTCGTATGGGCGCATCAGTGGCCTGTTCATTACCGGGGACGACATGCTCTACGCGATCGACTCCGAGTCGAGCATGACCAGCCATCAGAACTGGAAGAATGGTGTGCGCATTGGGCACGTGGACGAGGATCGCATTACGGGCTACATCCCACCGTTTGATGCAGAGACACGTCCCTACCAGGGTGCTGCTGGCGAAGGCGTAGCGGTCGATGCAGACGGCAACGTGTTCGCTGCCGAGGGACCCAACTCACTCCGTTTTGCTGGTGGAGCGTTTACCAAGTACGCGGTTGCTCCATAGAGAATTCAGTGTCCGCTCCAGGCGCGGTTTACGCGTCTGGAGCGTGCTTTTCTGGACTTGCCATTATCGACGGCGCCACCTACGTCGTCTGAGTGTCTTTCTGTCCCGTTTGCGAAACGAGGTCCCATGCATCTCTCGATCATATCGCCGATTCATCGCTTCTTAATATTCGTTGTTTCTGTCCTGCTGTGGACGGCGGTGGCGACCGAGCCTTTTTTGGCTCAGAACCGACGACCGATGACTTTGCTCGACGTGCAAGAACTTGCCCGACCAGGTTCCTGGGTGCCGAGCCCGAATGGCCAATGGATGCTATACACCATTTCCACGCCGGACTGGCAAGAGGATACGTCCCAGCTTGATATTCATCTCGTTTCAATGTCAGAGGGCCTGGCGTCAGACCGGCAGATGACATTTACGAATGATAAGAACGAGAGGGCTCCTCAGTGGTCCCGTGACGGAAAATTCTTCCTATTTACATCAGATCGCAACGCTCCCGAGACCGAGTCTATTAACCAGCTCTTTTTCATGCGGCCGGATGGAGGAGAAGCGCGGCAGATCACGAATGTTGAACATGGAGTGGCCGACTTCGCCTTTAGCTTTGACGGTAACTGGTTGGCCTATCGTAGTGGCGAGGCTGGTGTCGAACAACTCTATCGACTGCCAGTGGACAATCTTTTCTCGGCTAACGCCGACCAGATAACGGACGAAGTAGCTGGCATCGAGGCTTGGGTATGGGCTCGGAACAGCCGGAGCGTTTATTTTGTTCGTCCGAATTTTCGCGACGAAGGTGACGTACGCCGTCGGGAGGAGAATTTCACGGTCGACATCAAGAACGCAGTCACGCCGCTTTCCAACTTGTGGGTTGCCGATCTAGTAGCAGGCACCACGCGACAATTGACAAATCTTTCCGACGCCAGCGTAACCGATTTTGATCTGTCCAGTGATGGTCGCTGGGTAACCTTCGTGGGTGGATCGACAGAACGTTACGAACGTAATATCACGGCTTCGCGTCTTTATGCGGATCAGTATCTACTCGAACTCTCCACTGGACACATTGAACGGCTGACCGAAAACTTTGAGGTCACTGAAAGAGGTCTTAGCGTCTCACCGGACGGTCGGTGGGTCGCGTTTTCGGCTCCAGACGATATGACTCGCTACACGATGACGGATAATCGTGTCTATATTCGTGAGGTGACCGATCGCGGCGGCCAGTTTCGAAAACTTGGCGCCGCTTTCGACGGTAGCGTTGGTATAGATTTCTGGTCGAATACTGGTGACACCATCTACTTCAACCACGGCGTTAAGGTAACCACTCAGCTCCATGCCTTGGACATCACCACGGGCCAGGTGCAACAACTGACCAACGAACGGGCGGCCCTCCGAGTAAGTCGAGACGAGGAGACGGACACTATTTTAATCGCCTACTCTGACCCAATAACTCCACCAACAGTGTTTTCTGTTCCGGAAGTAACCCAAGTCACTGACCGGTCTGCGTGGGTGCAACTGGTTGATGCTAACCCTCAAGTTGCCGAATTCGCACTTGGTGAAGAGAGCGAAGTGAACTGGCGGTCCACCGACGGTAAGCTCGTTGGCGGAATCTTGGTTAAACCGGTTGGATACCGAGAAGGCCAGCGTTATCCGCTGATCGTGGCGATTCATGGTGGGCCGGCCTCGGCTGATGTCCTTCGCTTCAACGGTGGCTATAACGCCCAAGTCTACGCTGGTAGTGGTTACGCTGTTCTGAAGCCGAACTATAGAGGTTCGCGAAATTACGGTAATGCCCACCGCACGGACATCGTTGGTGACTACTTCACGCTGGGCTACGACGACATCATGACCGGCGTCGATTACTTGATCAGTGAAGGTATCGTCGACGGTAATAGCATGGGTGCTCTCGGGTGGAGTGCTGGCGGGCACTGGTCGAATTGGATCTTGACTCACACTGACCGGTTCAAGGCAATTAGCTCTGGGGCGGGCACAATGAATTGGATTTCGATGTATGCCCAGAGTGATGTCCAACGTAACCGTCGGTTCTATGTGGGTGATGATTTGTTGTACGACAACTTCGATATGTACTGGGACCAGTCGCCGCTCAAGTATATTAAGAATGCGAAAACGCCCACGATGATTCACGTGGTCCAGGGCGACCCACGGGTACCCAGCCCACAGTCGGTTGAACTCCACATGGCGCTCAAGAAGCTGGAGGTTCCTACTGAGCTGTTCATGTACCCTGGACAAAGCCACGGTATCCCCGATCCTCGCAACCGACTGCTAAAAGCAGTCAGCGAGATGGCTTGGATGGACTATTATGTCCGCGACATGGGCGAGAAATTCCAATGGCGTGACGTCCTGCAGACCTTACCTGAGAAGAACGAGGAATTGGAACTGCACCAGACGACAGGCAAGTCCTCGACGCCGCGTTAGCCTTGACGGGGTCAACCGTTACCTCTCGACTCAAGGTCTGAGACATTTTTTAGCATGACTAACTCTTCTCGATTCGTCGGCACCATCGTGTTGGGTTTAGGCACTGTGTGCCTAGGCAGTTGCACGCCAACCTCGAATACTGTGGTTTCAACCCCATCGGGGTACAGCGAGACTGATATCGCGGCCGATCTCGACCGGATGGCAGACCAGTTTCTGAACGTTCAGGAGCTAGACCCATTCGTCTACGATCTAACGGAAGACGAAGCTTACCGCTGGCAGACGGAATTCATCGCGGCTTTGCAACCGAGCCTAGGACGGATCGTTGGCTACAAGACCGGTGGACACGACGCTGGACCACCAAACCCTAATTTTCCGCCACAAGGCATCCGTGGCGTGCTGCTCCAGGGCATGGTGCATCCAAGTGGTGCCTCGGTCGCCCTCAACGATGCCGTCTGGGGTTTTTTAGAGGCCGATTTCGCTGTCCGCGTTGGTGACGAGTCGATTAACACTGCTGAGACGGACCTCGAACTGTTGGCCAGCTTGGACGCGGTTATTCCATTGATCGAAATACCCGATCCTGCGTTCCGGAACAACCAGCGGAGTCCGACCAGCAGTATTGTCACTAACATGGCCAGTCGCTACGCCTTCGTGGGAGACCCCATTCTCACCAAGCCCACGGTCGCGTGGATTGAAGCGCTTAACACGATGACTTTCGCCGTTCACGACGAGCATGGAACCGAAGTGGGTTCGGGAACGCTAGATGGACACTATCAGCCTCTCACCGTGGTGAGGTGGTTAAGAGACCACCTTCGAACTTTCGGACGGCAACTAGAGTCCGGGCAACTATTGTCACTAGGCTCCATCCGTATTAACCGACAACTCAAGCGAGGCTCACCCCAGGGTGGCCCAGCGTACAGTGCCAGCCAGTACCGATTGAGTTATTACGGGTTATCAGAAGACGCGAGCACTGTGGTCGTCACCATTGAGCGGTGAGTTTTTGGACCCCTAACAGAAGAAAATGTCTGGTAAGATCATAGACGATTACGGTTGAGTGGGAATGATCAGAAAGATTGATTTTTAATTACGCTGGCGAGTCTATTAAGACAAAGGTTGAAAAGGTATTGCAATGAATGAATCAACAAAGTGTCCGGTAATGCATGGAGCGATCACTACGAGCGGAAGTAGTAGCACGTCGAATCGGGACTGGTGGCCAGCCCAGTTAAATTTGAGCATCTTGCACCAACATGACAAGAAATCTAGTCCGATGGATGATAGTTTTAATTATCACGAAGAATTTAAAAGACTTGACTACAAGGCTCTTAAAAAAGACCTGAACGATCTGATGACGGACTCGCAAGATTGGTGGCCTGCTGACTACGGACATTATGGCCCTTTCTTCATTCGTATGGCTTGGCATGCTGCGGGCACTTATAGAATTGGTGATGGCCGGGGAGGTGGCGGCACCGGTAATCAGCGTTTTGCCCCACTTAACAGCTGGCCTGATAACGGCAACTTGGATAAAGCACGTCGCCTTCTTTGGCCTATCAAGAAAAAATACGGCAACAAGATTAGTTGGGCCGATTTAATTCTTTTAGCCGGTAATGTTGCTATTGAGTCAATGGGTGGAAACACTTTCGGATTTGGTTGTGGACGTTCAGACGTGTGGGCGCCAGAGGAGGATATTGACTGGGGTGCAGAAAAAGAATGGCTTGGAAATGAGCGCTACAGCGGGGTACGTGATCTTGCTAATCCACTTGGTGCGGTACAAATGGGTTTAATTTATGTTAACCCAGAAGGTCCCGATGGTAAGCCAGATCCTTTAGCAAGTGCCGCAGACATTCGCGAGACCTTTGCTCGCATGGCCATGAATGACGAAGAAACCGTTGCCCTTACCGCTGGTGGGCATACCTTTGGTAAAGCACATGGTGCAGGTGATGCTGATCTGGTTGGTGTTGACCCAGAAGGTGCGCCAATTCATGAGATGGGCCTTGGTTGGAAAAATGCGCACGGGTCAGGTAAAGGTGCGGATTCCATCACCAGTGGTCTTGAAGGTGCTTTCACGGCTAATCCTACCCAATGGGACAATGGCTATTTTGATCTGTTGTTCGGATATGAATGGCAGCTCGTAAAGAGTCCGGCCGGCGCGAATCAATGGCATCCGATAAATCCGAAGGAAGAAGACATGGCGCCAGATGCGCAAGATGCTTCAACTCGAGTGTCAACCATGATGACGACTGCAGATATGGCAATGCGAGAAGATCCGGATTACCGAGCGATTGCGAAACGTTACCATGAGAACCCTGGAGAATTTCAGGATGCGTTTGCTCGCGCTTGGTTCAAATTGCTGCATCGCGATATGGGTCCTCGGGTGCGCTATTTAGGTCCGGAAGTTCCTGAAGAAGAGCTGATTTGGCAGGATCCAGTTCCAGCGGGTAATGCCGACTATGATGTCGATGCCGTGAAAGCGGCCATCATGAAGAGTGGCCTGACTGTTCAAGAGATGGTGGAAACCGCTTGGGCGAGTGCATCAACATTCCGCGGCTCTGATCTTCGTGGTGGCGCTAATGGTGCTCGGATTCGCCTTGCTCCTCAAAAGGACTGGGAGGCTAACAAACCGGAGCAGCTTGGTCGCGTGTTAGGTGTGTTGGAAGGCATTGCTAAGGTCGCGGGTGCGTCAGTAGCCGATGTGGTTGTCCTAGCCGGTAATGTTGGTATTGAACAAGCCTCGGGTGCGAGTGTTCCGTTTTCTCCGGGTCGTGGAGATGCTTCAGAAGAACAGACTGACGAAGACTCCTTTGCGGTTCTTGAACCTTTGGCTGATGGTTTTCGGAATTTTCAAAAGTCAGGGATCTCAGTAAGTGCAGAAGAAATGTTCCTCGATAAGAGTCAATTGCTTGGTCTGACAGCTCCTGAAATGACAGCACTCTTAGGTGGAATGCGGGCCTTAGGTATCAGTCATAACGGCTGCGGCATGTTTACTGATAAGCCTGGAACATTGACGAATGACTTCTTTGTCAACCTTCTCGATATGAGCGTCGAGTGGAAACCGTCCGGAAAAAATTCGTATGAAGCATTTGATCGTGCGACCGGTAAATCTGTGAGAACAGCGACAGGAGTAGACCTCGTTTTTGGTTCTAATTCTCAACTCCGGGCTTTAGCAGAAGTGTATGCTTGTGAGGATTCGCAAGAGAAATTCATTTGTGATTTTATAAAGGCTTGGAACAAAGTCATGAATGCTGATCGATTTGACGGGGATTAAATATTTAGGCAGCCCGCAAACGTTCGTAACGGTGCCTTGTTTCATTCAAGGCACCGTTTTTTTTGGTGGGTGTGGTGTTATTGAGGCTGTGCTAACGCCTCTTTAATTGTCTTGTACGGCTCCGCCAATCCGAGTTTAGTCAGGACCCAGATCACCGGCCATGCGAGATCGAACTCGCCAGGACGATAACTGAACTTTGGACTTCTTTGGAACGCGTGATGATTATTATGGAGGCCTTCACCAGCGGTCAAAAACGCAACGGACTGTAGGTTCGTCGCGGTGTTGTCGAAGTTTTTGCGACCAAAAACGTGACAGAGTCCATTGACCGACGGCGATAGGATGAAAACGTAACCGATCGCGTGCAGGGCACCTGCCAACAGACCCCATCCAACGCCTAAGCCTAAGCACAATAACGTGAGTCCCAAGAGGTTCGCAGCTTTGCCATGATTGAAAAGATAGCGATCCCATGCATCATCTTTGATGTCCTTGGCGTATTTCTCTACAACTTCAGGCTTCCGAGCTTCGCGGGCGTAATGAAAGACGTTGCCAAGTTGCACCGACCAGAACCCAGCGAGATGCGGGCTGTGTGGGTCGCCCTCCACGTCAGAAAATGCGTGGTGTTTACGATGGACCGCCACCCACTGCTTGGCCACAATACCGGTTGTTAGCCAGACCATCATCCGGAAAAAAAGCGCTACAACTGGATGTAGCTTGACCGCTCGATGTGTAAGACTTCGGTGCAGGTAGATCGTTGAGCTAAATATAGCGATTTGCACAACGACAACAGCAGCGATCAATGCTAAAGCTAGGGAAGAAATCACTCCACCTCCGAGGCCACCAACCAGCAGCTAAAAGACAATACCCACTTTGAACACCCCTAACCTTACACGGTTCAAATGATTGATGCGAACTGAGTTGATTTCAAAAAGAACCCATTGGGGGCACAAATCGTTCGACCATGGTTTTGTGTCGATCAGAAACGTGGCGAATCATTAGGAAAAGTGCTGCCGAGAGCCAGAATTGACCTGCCGACACGATGATTTTCAGTCTTGGTAAGTATTGCGGGCAATGAGATGGCCGCTACGCCAAACCGTCGCCCATAAATGCAACTTTCAGAAAAGCGTTATGCGGGCCCATTCTGAATTGGGGTGGTATCAGGCATAAACTTGTTCAGGATCGTGTATACGGGACAGAATTTTGTAAATGGACTCACTATTTGAAGCGCAGCTACTCCAACAGCTATATAGATCCAATTGAGGCCAACCTGATTTGCAAGAAATACGGAGACTAAATACATAAGCCCCACGATCCCATCATGGACCTGCACTTTCATAACATCTCTTTCACTCATAAATCTTCCTTTCTAGTTTTGTTCAAACAACATTAAAAGGATATTCATTTTATTTCAGAAGAGTGATGAACCTTAATCTTAAAATTATCATTGTCTTTCACTAAGATAAAAGTGAAAGCAATTCTAGTCTTATCTTGAGAATTTAGAGGTTTTAAATTAAGTAATCCCATTACTGCGCAAAGACTATCTTCAAGTATGAAACTAACTTCTGATGTGTTGATATCCTCCCATGGCTTTATCGCAAAACCAGAATCCTCTGAAATGGCACCAGAAACAAAGTAAGACAAAGCATCTTCACGATTATTTCTAAAGACAACATCATTAGTAAAGGTTGGCTTGAATAAAACCTCTCCAACATCAAAAGCATAATGTGTTTGAATAAAAGATCTTGCCTTCTCTCTATAATCGTCACCTTCTTGATAAGCTATTCCAATATCAATCACTCCATCCTTCCAAGAGTTAAGGAAATCTTCTACTTCAGTTGAATTAATATCGTTATATTTAGTCATTGAAGTGTTACCTAAAGGAAAAAACATAAGTCACGCAGCATTGATTGTCCTACACGCCAGCACACTCTCTCAAATCACCGCAGTGCGTTGATTGTTTCGACAGATTGGAACAAATCGCCTGCGGTGAAGTGAGTGTGATTCAAAGCACAAAGAATTGATAGTAAAAGCGGTGCCGAGGGGCAGAATTGAACTGCCGACACCATGATTTCCGGTCATGTGCAAACCGTGGTCACGTTTAGTCACAGGCTGTCTTCGCTGAAACATATGGAAGCCTCAGCCGAGCCGACTGGTGAGGTGGCTGAGTCGCCACAGTTGAACGCGAATCTTTCGTGGGTTAGGGTGTGGGGAACTTCGTCTGAGGGATTTGGTAGTTTGCGGTCTAGTCAAGAACGGAGAGTGATATGAGCGAGAGAATGAAACCGCTTCTCGGTGCGTTAGTCGCTGGATACGTCGTTAACATCGTGGGTGTGACCTACGTGTATTTTCCGGTCGCAGATTCGGCTTTGTATCCCCCAATGGTGCCAACCTGGTTAGCTTTGGCCATCGTGTCCGTCCTTCTTATCCTTTTCTTTGACTGGATTAATCAAGCCGTCGGCAATCCCATGAAGTCAGGGATGATCATCGCTGTTTCCCAGATCCTGTTGGTAGATTGCCTTTATGTTCTCAATGGGAATCGTGAGATCGAGAGCGCCGTCGCAAGTGTGGTTGTGCTGCTTGCAATTTGGTGCACCATCGGGTTTGTTTACGGTAAATTGTCTAGTGGACAGGGTGCCGGATAGAAGTCTGGTCGCAGACGTTGCGCAGTCACGTACCGTCTTACTTTTACCAATTTACTTAGGAAAATTGGTGCCGAGGGGCAGAATTGAACTGCCGACACCACGATTTTCAGTCGTGTGCAATCGGTGGTCACGGGTAGTCAGGGCTTGTCTTTATTAACAAAAAGTTTCCTGAGTGGTCACCGATACGCACAACTGTCCAACATATTGGAACAAATTGGAACACGCCTTACCGTCGCCCATCAGCCGCGGCCTCTGCTAGGCTGCTAGCCAGACCATTTCCCGAACCAGAAAAGAACTACCGAGTACAGAGACCCACCTACGCTAATTTCTAATCCGAGATAAGAAAGGGGCGGGACGTCGTTAACGTGCATCTGGCCGACGAAGTATGCACCAACCAGCGCTACTACTACGATCATACTGATCAATGTTCTTAAAAAACCTTATTAATTTATCAGGCACGTTCCCTCTCCTATTTCTCTGGCTTGATTTCCGCATACGGTATCGCGTTCTGACCATTGGTTCTAGCTCTGACCCTTCAGCGTTGAACCCGCCACTAGTCGCGTCGTAAACACCAAGCCAGACTCCACCCAACGACCGCCAGCCACGATGCGTTCCTCGAACTGGCCTTCACGTATGACGTTGATCATACCCTCAGCACCAACGAAGGCTACAGACTTGGGTGCGGGGTGCGCTCTGGCGACCGCCACTCGCATCGGATGGACGCCGTCGGGGACATGGGGGCAAGATCCATCGGCCACTGACTCCGACGTGCTGTCTGGGGTCGCAAGACTACAACGGGGGAAAATGAGATGCGGAACTACCTCGGATGGCTGTTCCTGATGACGCTCGCGGTCGTGGGCTGGCTGTCGTGGTCGGGCGCCCGAGCGCAGCAGGAGCGCCCGGCGGGTGGCGCGCCTGCTGACACGTATCTGCTCCAGACGCGAGGAACGGTGGCTCCTGCGGGCGCCGACAGCGATTTCGGGTTGGGTGCCAGTCACGTCTCCCAACTCCTGCCGTTTCCACCTGAAACGAAGGGCGCACAGGTGCCGTTCGATCTCTGGCGGTACGCCGGCCGGGGCGCCAGCTCGTTCACCACCCCCGACCTGCCGATGCCCTGGGACGAGTGGCTGCGCTTCAATCAAAATCGGAAGCCGGAGCTCATGAGGGAGGTCCGTGCCCATATGGACGCCCGGTACGATTTCACGGGGGAGGCGATCGAGGGCGTCTACATGTCAGGCGGTTGGAAGCCGGTCATGCGGGGACCGGTCGCCAGACTGCCCGAGGGCGTGGTTTCCTGGGCAGCGCTGGCGACGCTGTCGGCCGACGAGATCCGAAGCCGGGAGCTCTTTCCCTTCACGCCGCTCGCGCACCCCCTGCATGCGACTGGCCACATGTTGTTCCCGCAGTCTTGGACGGCCGCGCATCCGGAGCACCAACGGATCGACGTCGATTTCGACATCCCGGACGCCTATCTCCCTGAGCTACCACCACCGCTGTTCCTGAGCACCCACCGGGAGGAGGGGGACATTACCCGCGGACGGGAAATCACGCTCGGCAACTACTTCGAGATGTTCAATGGGTTTCTGACACCCGAACAGATGGAGGGGCTCAAGGAATTACTCAATCCGGCCCCCGGAACGTGGTTCAACTACACGACCCATCGCGTGACGGCGGAGCCAAGCCAAGGAGTGTCCTGCCTCGCGTGCCACGTCAACGGCCACACCAACGGCGCGATCGAGCTGGGGCCGGACTCGCGGCCAACCCTAGCCCGGTTACGCGTCGACACGCCGACGCTACGCGGTAATTACAACCTGATGCAACTGTCCTCCAAGCGCTCGATCCGGAGTCTGGACCACTTTGCGGAGGTGGAGGAGTACTTCGACGGCGCCACTGGCACGATCGGCGGCGGGATTGGCCCAGTGGCCCGCCAGCGGCAGGTGACCAACCGGATGGGGGACTTCATGGCGCTGGTCGATTACCCACCGGCGCCCAAACTCGATTCCTTGTATCGCCTCATCCCCGAGCTGGCCACAGCGGCTGAGCTGCGAGGCGAGGCACTATTCAAGGGTAAGGGGCAGTGTGCGGTCTGTCACTATGGACCGGCCTTCACCGATGATTACATGCACGACTTGCGGGTCGAGCGCTTCTACCCTGGGCGCCCCGAGGGGCCGATCAAGACGTTCCCGTTACGTGGTATCAAGGACAGCCCGCCGTATCTACACGATGGCCGTCTCCCAACGTTGCACGACGCCGTGGAGTTCTTCAATCTCGTAATGGAGCTCAAACTGTCGTCGTCTGAGAAGGAGGACCTGGTCGCGTATCTGTTGTCGCTCTGACCGCCGCGATTCCGAAACGTATGAAAGTTGAGCGCCGGAGAAATCAAGAGGGCACCGATGAGACACGTTAGTCGCGCTGCGACCGGCTCGATGCTAGGCTCGATCGCCGCTGCCTGGCTCCTCGCTCAGATGCCGCTCCACGCGCACGTCAAGTGGTTCAGCGAGTTCGACTTCTCCGACCGGCCGCTGACATTGTCCGAAGCGGTCACGCCAACGTTCCTCGCTCTCGCCGGCCTGAGCATGGCCACGATCGCCCTGTTCGTCTATCTCGATCGCCACCTGGCGACCGCCCTCTGGTACACGCGGATCACCGCGTGGCTCGTCGCACGCCGCGAGCACAGCGTGCTGGTGATGCGGATCGGCCTCGGCGCCACACTGCTGCTCTCGTGGCAGGCGGGCACGTTGTTCGTGCCGGAGCTCGCGGTCGGTGAGTGGATCGGCTGGGTCCAATTCTTGGTGGCCTTCCTGCTGCTCTTCGATGCGGCGGTTCCGATAGCCGGAGCCGCCGTAATGGTTCTGTTCGGGGTGGGCCTGACCCAGTACGGGGCCTTCCACATGCTGGATTACACCTTCTTCATCGGGGTGGGGTACTACCTCGCCGTCAGCCGTTCGGAGAAGCCGACCTTCCGGGGGTCGGGTGTTCCTGCGCTGTATACGACGCTCGGGTTCTCCCTCTGCTGGGCCGCGCTCGAGAAGATCATCTATCCGCAGTGGAGTGCCTACCTGCTCGACGTGCACCCACAACTGACGCTCGGACTGGACCCGAGTTTCTTCCTCATCAGCGCTGCCTTTGTCGAGATAAGCCTGGGGTACTTGCTGATCATCTGTCTCCTGCAACGCCCGCTGGCCCTGCTCATCACGCTGGTTTTCTTTTTGACGACCGCGGTGTTCGGAAAGACCGAGGTAATAGGACACACCATCATTCACACCGCATTGATCGTTTTCCTGCTCGAGGGGCCCGGCGAGCGCTATCGAGCACCGATCGCGTTCCTCGAACGGGTCCGTCCCCGACCAGCCTTCGCCGCCGCGACTTTCGCACTCCTGCTCGTGATCCTGATCATCCCCTACGTGTACGTCGCCCAACGCACCTACAACCTGAACCTTTCAGCGTCTGGAACCGTCGCTCTGGTCGACCGTCCAGCCGTGGCTCCGGGCGAGCCGCGTGTCTTCTTCATCGAGCCGCAGGACGGAGCGACGGTCGAGAGCCCGGTCTCGTTCCAATTCGGAGCCGAGAACTTCACCGTCGAAGCACTGGATACCAGTCCGGGCCACGAGGGAGCCGGACATTACCAACTCGGTGTCGACACCGACTGCCTCCCTCCGGGCACCGTGATCCCCGAGGGCCAGCCCTGGATCCATTTTCCTGACGGGACGTCGGAGATTCTCGTGCAGCTCGACCCGGGCGCTCATCGCTTCTGCCTCCAGCCGGGTGACGCTGAGCATCGAACCCTGACCGGCGGGGGCATGTCGGCGGTCGTCCAGATCACCGTGAGGTGAGGTCGCCTGCCGACCATCCACACTTTGTTCGTCATAACCCCTCCAGATTGATTACTCATACGGTATCGCTTTCTGACCGCTGGTTCTAGCTGTGACCCCCCAGTGTTGAACCCTCCACCAGCCAGCGGTAGAATCGAGCTCTCCAGCAATCTCGGCGTCTGAAAATGTCATGACCCGTCGCCACGCACGTCACATCGTTTTCACCGTTCTTGTCATCGCGGTTTTCAGTGCGGCGGCCTATGCGCTGCAGGAAACACCAACTCTGCAACAAATTACTGAAGTGCGCATTCGTGCCGAAGAGGGTAATGCCGCCGCGCAAGTGACCCTCGGAGGCTGGTATTTCGCCGGGAGTGGGATGCCCCAGGATACAGGTGAAGGGGTACGGTGGTGGCGGCAAGCGGCGGAGCAAGGGCATCTGCCATCGCAGACCGGACTTGGCGGCAGGTACTTGAATGGGCGGGGTGTAGAGCGGGATGAGGCCGAGGCGTTCCGGTGGTATCGGATGGCGGCGGAGCAAGGCGATGAGGAGGTGCTGGCGTTTATGCACCTCAGTGCGGAGCAGGGTCTTCCTGATGCGCAGGTTGGTCTTGCAGGCATGTATTTATTTGGACTCGGCGTTCCACTGGATGCGGATGAAGCGGTGCGGTGGTATCGGCTGGCGGCGGAGCAACGCGATGAGGAGGCACGGCTGGTGGTGCAACAAATGGCTGAACGGGGTAATGCCTTGGCGCAGGTCGCTCTCGCGAGTAGGTATGCTACCGGCCAGCAAGACCAAGACTCACAAAAACCGGGAGATCCCCGTGTCATCCGATCTACGGGCTGTGCTGGAAATGCGGCGCATCGATCCAAAAGGCAATCCGTTCGGGCCAGAAGCGTTTGTGTTTGGCAATGAGGCCGGTGAGCGCATCAAGAGAGTCATCACAGCGTGGCGAAACACCTGCCGTCGAGCAGGGATTACCAATCTGCATTTCCATGATCTGCGTCGAGAGTTCGCAAGCCACTTAATGTATAAGGGAGCCGCTCTCCATACCGTGAGCGCGTTTCTTGGTCATGCGAACATCAGCCAAACCTCAACGTATCTAAAGACCACAACCACGCTAATGAGAAAAGCGTTGGAACGAATGGAAGCGCCAGCGGAGCCGACTGATGACGTAGCTGAGTCGGCCCACGCGACTGAGTTGCAATGAGTTTTTCCGACATATTGGAACATCATTGGAACAAATCGCCTGATGCGATTGTGCGCCGATCAGAAAAGTGAATTTTTGTTAGGGAAAATGGTGCCGAGGGGCAGAATTGAACTGCCGACACCACGATTTTCAGTCGTGTGCTCTACCGACTGAGCTACCTCGGCCCGGTAGGAATACGCTTGGAGGGATCTCGACTATACCATACGGTTCCCCCGAGTACGAAGGCGCTGCAACACAGTCCGACGAGAATCCCCCCAATCACGTCGAGTGGATAATGCACGCCAAGGGCGAGTCGAGACCACCCAACGAGGATGGCGACGAACCACAGAGCGATGCGCGCACGGGGGAGCAGTCGTGAGAGGGTATAGGCACCGGCAGCAGCCGACGCGGCGTGTCCTGAAGGAAACGAGTGGCTGTCTGGTGTTAGCACAGTTGCTTGGATCGAGAGATTCCGCTGTGCGGGTCGGTCACGAGCCACTAACGGTTTTATCACGCCATCAACCACGAGGACAGTGACGAGGACGGCAAGTACAACCTGCCAGGATCCCATTCGCAATGCGGGTCGGCGGATGCCCACAAGCAGGGCGACCATGATCCAAATGGCAGGATTTACGCCGGGCGTACTCAGCGTGATAAAGAGTTTTGTGAGCCAGAGTGGTTGGGACCACGCGAGCATCCACTGAAGGAGTGTCGTATCAAGAGAGAGGAGCACCTCCGACATCAGATTGCCCCAGATTATGCCTTCGCGGCTTCTGTCGCTGTCTCCTCACGAATGAGGCCGAGTTCTCGTCGTACCTTTTGGTCGATGGCTTGGAGGGTATCGGGATTCTCCTTGAGAAATAGCTTAACCTTTTCACGGCCTTGACCAAGGCGTTCACCGTTGTAGGAAAACCACGTGCCGCTTTTGTCGATAATCTTCTGGTCGACTGCGAGATCCAAGAGGTCGCCTTCACGGGAGATTCCTTGTCCGTACATGATGTCGAACTCCGCCTGTCGAAACGGTGGGGCGACCTTGTTTTTGACAACCTTGACGCGTGTGCGTCCACCGACCACGGCGTCGCCATCCTTGATTGCGCCAATACGACGAATATCAATCCGGACTGAGGAATAAAACTTTAACGCTCGGCCGCCTGTCGTGGTTTCTGGGTTACCGAACATCACTCCAATTTTTTCCCGCAGCTGGTTAATAAAAATCAGCGAAGTTTTTGATTTGGCGACCACGCCGGTCAGTTTCCTCAGTGCCTGAGACATGAGACGCGCCTGCAATCCCATCTGGGCGTCGCCCATATCTCCCTCAATTTCTGCTCGAGGGACTAAAGCGGCGACGGAGTCAACGACAATAACATCCACGCCGCCAGATCGAACTAGCACTTCGACAATTTCCAGAGCCTGTTCACCATGATCGGGTTGCGACACGAGAAGATCTTCTAAACTGATCCCGAGTTTCTGTGCATAGGTGGCATCAAGGGCATGCTCGGCATCGACGAATGCGGCCATTCCACCAGCCAACTGAGCCTGGGCGATTACTTGCAGCGCGAGTGTAGTTTTACCAGACGCTTCAGGACCGAAAATTTCGATCACCCGTCCTCGTGGAACGCCACCGACACCGAGTGCGTAATCAAGACTCACCGCACCAGTCGAGATACTCGGAATGGCAACGGCCGCGTCTTGCCCGAGACGCATGATCGACCCTTTTCCAAATTGCTTTTCGATTTGGCCGACAGCCACGTCAATTGCTTTGCCTCGGTCTTGCTCGTTTCGATCGCCAGCCATAGAACTCCCTATTAATTAAGTATGTGTGGATTCTGCTGTGTTGACATGCACGTCGTTACATATATTGGCATGATACCCAAGATTGTACTTGAACGGCATTTTAGAGATCTGATTAAATGAAGTCAAGCGAAACTACTGATAGAAATATGATTATCACTATTATTATCAGCATCTTATAGCCATAACGACTTTCGCCTACCCTAACATCTTGTGCCAGAAGGTCCTGATGTGGTGCAGGGGGCTTCCTTCAACGGTTGTCATTTAATCATTTTCAAACTCACGGCTACACTTTTCAAAAAGTTCAGACTACACTTTTATGTTTACCGTTAAATCCGGAAGGGATGCTGAGAGCACGCTATGTCAAATGAGTCTGCAAAGGTGATGATTGAGGCGAAAGGCCTCAGTAAGTACTATGGCGAGTTTGTTGCCGTTCGACGATTGTCCTTTGCCATTCCCCAAGGGCAGATTGTTGCCTTTCTTGGTCCCAATGGTGCCGGAAAGACCACCACTATGAAGCTTCTGACGGGGTACCTCGCACCAACTTCGGGTAGCGCGGCGATTGCGGGATGTGACGTGCGTCGTGATCGGATTGGCGCAGCCGAGCACTTAGGATATTTGCCAGAGAATGGCCCACTCTACGCCGAGATGACACCTCTTGAATTACTCACTTTTTTTGGTGAAGCACGTGAGCTTGACGCGGACCAACTGCGACGTCGAATCGCGGCCGTGCGGGAACTATGTGCCTTGCAGCAAGTGCTCGACAAACCGATTAACAAGTTGTCTCGGGGATTACGTCAGCGCGTAGGCCTGGCACAGGCCTTACTTCACGATCCCGACGTGCTGATTATGGACGAGCCCACTGCGGGGCTCGACCCGAACCAAATCCGACAGTTCCGTGAAAATATTCGGATCCTTGGCCGAACGAAAACGGTGTTGATTTCGACGCACATCCTGCAGGAGGTAGACGCAATTGCTGACCGCGTCTTGTTTGTGCACAACGGTGAGCTTGTGTTTGATGGCACACCGACTGAACTCCGAGAAGGCGGTTCATTGGAGCAACCGTTTTATCGGCTCACGAGTGATGAGCGAAACCAGGTGTCGGTGCAGGCTGAGTCAACAGGTGACAAGACAGGTACGGTGGCATTGTGAGGTTGTTAAATCTGAACTTGAATGTGCGGTTAAACATTCCCGTGATTCGCGCACTTGCCCGACGTGATTTACGGATCTATTTTAGTAGTCCTTCGGGATACGTATTTATTACCGTATTTATTTTTCTCAGTGCAGCCGCGGCTTTTTGGCAGGACCGATTCTTTCTCGATAACCTGGCAACGCTTGACCAATTAAATGCGCTCTTTCCGTATCTGCTCATTTTCTTTATTCCCGCGTTGACGATGGCGGTCTGGGCGGAAGAACGCAAACAAGGAACCGATGAGTTGTTGTTGACACTGCCGGCTGGAGATATCGAGGTGGTTCTCGGCAAATATCTCGCAACGCTGGGGGTCTATACGGCTGCCGTGGCTTTGTCGTTCAGTCATGTGCTGGTGTTGATGTTTCTGGGGAGCCCTGACCCCGGATTAGTCATCGGGAACTATGTGGGGTATTGGCTACTCGGCGGTGCACTGATTGCTGTCGGGATGCTAGCGTCTTTGCTCACCGCAAATGTAACCCTCGCGTTCATTCTGGGCGCAGTGTTTTGTGCAGCACTCGTGATGATCGAAACGACGGCCGCGCTATTTAGTACAAGTTTAGGGCGACTGCTGGAGCCGCTCGGCGTGGTGGGTCATTTCTTCGAATTTTCCCGTGGCGTTGTTAGCTTTGCGGGTCTGCTGTACTTCCTGGGCCTGACGGGAGTCTTTCTCTATCTCAACGTGCTGTTGATCGGTCGTCGGCACTGGCCGAAGATTGCAGGCAGTATCCCAACTTGGGGACATCAGTCGATCCGGGCGGTTGCCGTCGCGATCGCGGTGATCAGTGTCGGGATTATTTTGAGTCGTGCGAATCTACGGATGGACTTAACGGCTGAAGGACTTCATTCGCTCTCGGACGAAACTCGTAACTTGGTTGATGAACTGTCTACGGATCGACCGGTCTTTATTCAGGCATTTGTCAGTCCCACGGTGCCCGAACAATATGTGCAAATGCGCTCCACTCTGCTGGACCTGTTAGCGGAGATTGATGCGGTAGGGGGTTCAAAGGTTGAGGTGGTGATTCACGAAACCGAGCCCTATACACAGGAGGCGCGGAATGCGCGCGAGCAATTCGGTATTACGGCGCGTGAAATTCCACAATTGAGTAGTGCGCGAGCTGGGTTTGCCGACGTGTTCCTCGGGCTTGCATTTACGTGTGGAGCTGAAGAGCAGGTGATTCCGTTTTTTGATCGCGGATTACCGGCTGAATATGAGATTGCGCGCTCCATGCGTGTGGTGGCTCGCACCGAGCGCAAGCGGATCGGTGTCGTGAATAGTGGCATTCGACTTTTCGGAGGATTGGATTTCCAGACCTTCCGGAGCACGCCACCCTGGGCGGTCGTTGAGGAATTGCGGAAACAGTATGAAGTGGTAGAGATCACTCCCTCCGGACCGATTACGGAGGAGGTGGACGGGTTAGTGGCCGTGTTACCTTCCTCACTCTCTCAGGAAGAAATGGACCATCTGCAGGCGTACATTGAACAAGGCCAACCAACCTTGCTTCTTGTTGATCCGTTACCAACCGTTGACTTGAGTCTCTCTCCGTCGGAGGAACCGGGCGCCGGCCAGAATCCATTCACGCAGCAAAATCAGCCACCACCAACACCAAAGGGCGACATTCAGGCGTTGCTCACTTCGTTAGGGGTGCGTTGGGATTCAAGCAGTATCTTGTGGGATGCGTACAATCCGCATCCCGATCTTGCGCATTTACCGCCCGAAGTGGTGTTTGTTGGGACCGGCAATCAGAGTAAAGCGCCATTTAATCTAGATCATCGGTCGACTGCGGAACTGCAGGAATTGGCCATGCTGTATCCCGGTCATCTAAGTCCCACAGTGGACAGCGCATCTAACTTTGAGCCGCTGGTGACATCGAGCCAGGTCTCAGGAACCTTTCCCTATTTCCAAATGGTGCAGCGAGGTTTCTTGGGCGCGCAGCTAAATCGCAATTTGCCACATCGTCCGGATGCAAGCGAGTATGTTCTGGCCGCACACATTCGGTCCGGAGGTCAACTGGTTACTGGCGAGTCAGCGCCAGAAGACAGTGAGGAGGCCAGTGGGTCTGGAGCGGGTTCGACGGGCATTAATGCGATTGTGATTGCCGATCTTGATTTTATCTCGCAGCAATTCTTTCAGATCAGACAGATGGGTGCCGGGAACCTTAATTTCGATAACGTTACCTTCTTTTTGAATGCGATCGACGTCCTGGTTGGCGACGAATCATTTGTGACGCTTCGCAATCGCCGTGTTCGTCATAGAACACTGACGACAGTGGAAGCGAACACCAGATCCTATATTGAGCAACGCGCCATTGAAGAGCAGCAGGCCGAAGGTGAGGCGGACCAAGCTTTGGCGGAAGCCCAGAGTCGACTCGATTCGCGTGTACAGGAAGTGCAGAATCGAGAGGACCTTGACCAGCGCGCAAAGGAGATTATGGCGCGGAATCTCCAAGAGGTCGAAAATCGACGATTTGAAGTGCTAAAGACGAACATCGAAGCTGAGCGTGACATGGAAATTGAGAGCAGTAAGGAAACCATGGAATCTCAGATTCGAAACATTCAGAGTTCAATTCGGACGTTTGCGGTGCTGTTACCGCCGATCCCAGTATTCGCCCTTGGGGTCATGGTCTTTATCAGGCGCCAGCGACGCGAGCGAGCGAGTACGGTTGCGATACGACGTGTGAGGACATAGGACATGGACGAAACAAAAAAAACAATCTATCTGGTCGTGGCTGCAGTGGGACTGGCAGGTCTCGCGCTAGTCAGCGTCCCTCGAATCTCGACGCCGGATGCGTTCGCCGACCGAGGCGAACCATTTTTCGCAGACTTTACTGACCCGAATACAGCTTTAACACTTGAGGTCGTCGAATTCGACGAAGAGACCGCAGCAGCAAGACCATTCAAAGTCACGAATCAGGACGGCGTGTGGACGATTCCCTCGCATTATGAGTACCCCGCAGACGGGGCTGACCGTCTTGCAGAAACGGCTGCCGCGGTTATTGGGATCACCCGCGATGATTTCCGGTCGGACAACGTGGCCGACCATCAGGCTTTAGGTGTGCTGGACCCAGTGGATGATACCGAGACTTCTCTTGTCGGACGTGGGACACGTGTGACTCTTCGAGGGGACAATGAAGTAGCTCTGGCTGATTTCATTATTGGAAATGAACCAGAGGACCGTGCCGGTTTCAGGTTTGTGCGGTTGCCGGACCAGAAACGAGTGTACGCCGCACGCATGGAGATCGACCTCTCGACGCAATTTGCAGACTGGATTGAGGCGGACCTCCTGTTGGTTGAGCGCGACGAGATTGATCGAATTGTATTGCATGATTACTCGATCAATGAACGCACCTATACGATTGCCGAACGCGATATCGTGACAGTTAGTAAGACGGACGGTAATTGGTTGGGGGATCGACGCATGCCGAATAATCGTGAAATTGATGAGAGCAAGGTCAATGGTCTGTTGTCGGCGATCGATGGCCTGTCGATCGTAGGCGTTCGACCAAAGCCACCTGGGCTTTCAGCAAGCCTGACCCAACTCGATGGAGCAGCGGGTCTCGCTCGTGATGACGTGCTGTCGTTGCAGAGCCGTGGGTACTATTTGACGCGTGATGGAGGTTTACGATCGAATGAAGGCGATCTGGAGGTCCGTTCGTCCGAAGGGATCCTGTACACGTTACGATTCGGTGAGGTTCTGTACGGGACTGGTGAAGCGGTCTCTGCCGGTGCGACAGAGACCGCCGATGCCTCATCCGGTCCTGGGGAAAATCGGTATCTGTTTATCACGGCTGAATTTGAGGCGGATCGATTTTCAGAACCAGCGTTGCCGAGTAACATGGAGTTTGAAGGCAAAGATAGATATGACCTGACGGATGCCGATCTGACCAATCAAGCGCGACACGAAGCGCACACGACGTGGCAGTCTGACATGGCTCGTCGCACGGATCGCATCGCGGAACTCGACGCACGGTTTGCACCATGGTATTACGTTATTTCGTCAGAAAGTTTCGACAAAGTACATCTCACGCGCACTGACCTCACAAAAGACAAGGCCAATTAGTTTCAACGAAGCAGCTGTCGTGATCAGGCGGAGTTGGGCTTGATCGCACTCGCGAAATGTAGCGCGGTGTTTGGCATCTCGTGGCGTTCGTAAAATTGGTGCGCACCTTTACGTTGCAGCCCTGAGTCAAGATGCAGTTGGTCGCAACCGGCTTTCCGAGCAAAGTCGTGTAGCCACCGAAGTAAGATTGCTCCGAATCCCCGGGATCGATGTGTAGCACGTGTCACCAGATCGTCTACATATAGATAGTGTCCCCATGCCAGGTTGTAGCCGATGCGAAATCCTGCGACAGCAACAATCAAGTTTTGGTCTCGGAGATAGGCCAATTGAAAATCATTGACTTGTGCTTGGGCGCGCACCCTGGAGACAAACTCTTCTTTGTCGATATGTGGTCGCAGTTCGTGCATGACCGGGTGACAGGCTAGGATGTCTTCATCGGATGTGGCTAGTTGCACGGGGGGCGTCAACAACATACGTCTCCCTTTAGGAATAATTGTAGAATCCAGCACCAGTTTTCCGGCCAAGAGTTCTGGCCTCGACCATTTGTCTCAAGAGGGGGCACGGTTGATACTTATCGTCGCCAAATCCCTCGTGCAAAACCTGCATGATGTCCAGACACACATCGAGACCGATGAGATCAGCAAGGGCCAAGGGTCCCATGGGATGCTTCATGCCCAGCTTCATGACGGTATCAATAGCCTCGGCTGTTCCCACATTGTCCATCAGTGCATAGATTGCTTCGTTGATCATCGGCATGAGAATGCGATTCGCAATAAAGCCAGGACGGTCGGCAGACTCGACTGCTGTTTTCTTTAGTCGGTTGCAAAGTGCGACTGCTGCCGCCATCGTTTCCTGTGAGGTGTGTTGACCTTTGACCAGTTCGACGAGAGGCATGAGGGGCGCTGGATTCATGAAGTGCATACCGAGCACGCGGTCGGGTCGTGCAGTCGTGGCAGCCAATGTGCTGATTGAGATCGAAGACGTGTTGGACGCGAGAATTACAGAAGATCCAACAAGACTATCTAGCGCGGTGAAGAGTCTTTTCTTCGTATCAGTGTCTTCAATGATCGCCTCCACGATGTAGTCAACCTCAGAGAATGCTCCCAAGTCCCTGACGGTAGACAGCCGTTCGAGAGTCGCGTCACGCTCGTCTTGGCGCAGGATGTTCTTGGATACGAGTCGCGCCAAGCTGGCTTCAATGGTCGTGCGTGCCCGATCTAACGCATCAAGAACCGTGTCCTGTAAGTAAACGTTAAATCCTGCCTGTACGAAGACCTGAGCGATACCATTGCCCATGGTTCCTGCACCGACGACACCAATTGATCGGATGGCAGACATGATGTTAGACAGCTTGCTTTCGCTCGATCGCGAGTGTAACGCCATTGCCTCCCCCGAGACATAGGGCGGCGATGCCTCGGGCTGCGTTTCGCTGTCGCATGGCATAAAGGAGGGTTGTCAAAATCCGAGCACCGCTCGCGCCGATAGGGTGGCCTAATGCGACGGCACCGCCATGAACGTTCACGCGGGTGGGCGAGATTCCCAGTTCACGGGTAACTGCCACGGCTTGAACGGAGAAGGCCTCATTTAATTCGAACAGATCGACCGAATCGAGAGTCCAGCCTACTTTGTCAATGAGTTTACGGATGGCGTCAACTGGTGCCATCATCACGAGTCTTGGTGGCACGCCACTCGTGGCTTGGCCGACAATGCGGGCTAACGGCGTAAGACCCAGCGAGGTTGCGCGGTCACTCGACATAACGACGACGGCTGCGGCACCATCGTTCACCCCTGGTGCATTCCCTGCAGTCACGGTGCCATCAGTTTTAAAGGCAGGTTGCAGTTTCATTAGGCTTTGGCTTGAAGTGTCTTCACGAACAGGTTCGTCATGGTCGAATATGGTTGCAGGACCTTTTTTCTGTGAAACCTTGACTGGAAGAATTTCGTCAGCAAACCAACCGCGCCGCGTGGCTTCAGCCGCTCTCTGGTGACTTTCGACTGCGTAAGCATCCTGTTCTTGGCGCGTGATTCCATAGGTTTCGGCGACCACCTCACCAGTCATACCCATATGCCAGTTTTCGTGGGCGCACCACAGACCGTCATGAACCATCGCGTCCAGGAGTAACCCATTGCCGAGTCGAAGACCTTCGCGCATTCGATCCAACAGGTACGGCGCACGACTCATCGATTCCATGCCGCCGGCGACGGCTACTTCGATATCGCCAGCAGCGATACCTTGCGTGGCGAGCATCACGGCTTTTAACCCCGAGCCACAAACTTCATTGATAGTGACAGCACCGACTTGGACAGGTAAGCCGCCGTTGAGGGCGGCCTGTCTCGCCGGGTTCTGTCCAAGGCCGGCCGACACGACGTTACCCATAATGCATTCATTAACTATCGTCGGATCGATACCTGCGCGTGTGACCGCCTCTTTAACCACCAGACCACCAAGTTCTGGGGCCGACAGACCTTTCAGTGCGCCCAGAAACTTTCCGGTTGGCAGCCGCACGGCACTAACAATGACTGAGTCAGACATAATTACGATTTAAGGTTAGCTGTTCGTACACGCCGTGGGGCTCGCTTTTCTACTGGCGCATCGACGACGAGCCCTTTAATTAAGATGCCATGAAGTAGTCGCTGGAGTCGCGGGATAATCACGGGTGTAGCACGTTGAATCTCACGACGCCAATGCTGGTCGACTGCCCAGACCTCGAGAATGCCTTCCTTAGTGAGTGTGACCGTACTAGCCCGATGGACTGTTTCTCCAACGGCAGTCCGCCAGGCGAAGCTTAGCTTGGCCTGTGACATTGGTTGCTTTCGAAGCAACTGGCTGATAACCGGTGAAATACACGTATGCGCTGGAATCATATGACTCAAAAGGCCCAGTGATTGAATCGAAGATATAGTCTTTAGATGCAAGGATATAATATCTAGAATTGTAATACCTTGAATCATAATTCTTGACCTCAGACACGAAACACCAAAATTTGTTGTGCGTATTTTGCTGGCTTCGCGATCACCCAGACGTGCAGATTTGTTGAGTAGTGCCGGCTACACGTATGACGTACTGCCAGGAGATGTGAACGAGACGGTCCACCCTGGCGAAAATCCTGACGACTATGTCGCGAGGATGGCTCGTGCAAAGGCTGCAGTCGTTGCGGAAAATTACCCTGACCGTTTCGTCCTCAGTGCGGACACCGTTGTTGTAATTGATGGTGCAATTCTCGGAAAACCACTTGACGCAGAGCATGCACAGGTGATGCTGGAACAGCTGTCAGGTCGCATCCATGAGGTCTTGACTGGGGTAACGGTGTCTCATGGCCAGTCTGTCATAACACAGGTTGAGAGGACCCGCGTACGCTTCCGGAAATTGACTCCCAACGAGATTGCCGCGTATGTAGGGTCGGGGGAGTTTCAAGATAAGGCTGGAGGGTATGCGATCCAAGGTTTAGCTTCGCGATTCGTTGACCATATTGAGGGCTCCTATTCAAATGTTGTAGGTCTTCCAATTGCGCTTGTCGATTACCTTCTTCACAAAGTTCATAACGAAGGTGCTAGTGAAAGTGATGCGTTTTGGTTCTAATTGACGTTGGTGGATGATAGGGATATCCTGATGGCAACGATGATGCATAAATTCCTCAAGAATAAGTCCTTAGCCCTGAGCGGGAAGAGTATCCGTATTGGAATAACTGTGACTGCGCTGACGCTCGCCTTTGGTGGGCTGTTGTGGACAACTTTGAGTGAGGGAACTGCGTATTACAAGCACGTCGACGAGGTCATGGCTGACCCAGTCATCTGGCAGGATAAGAATTTGCAGGTGCATGGTTTCGTGGTGCCTGACTCCATTCAACGGAAGCGTCATAGCCTCGAATATCGATTCGAAATTGAAAACAATGGGTCTGTCGTGCGGGCTTCTTATGCGGGAATCGTGCCTGACACCTTTAAGGACGGGGCGGAGGTTGTTGTGAGGGGTACGCTTGGACCAGAAGGTATACAGGTTATACCCAATGGAGTGATGGCGAAATGCCCGTCGAAATATGAACCTAAACCGGTTGCTGCGGAAATGAACCAGTACGCAGGTGAATCACAATAGTGCGTACGTCGTGCTAAGCGTTGTCAGGTGGTCTGAGCACTCGTCGCACCCTCATTTCAGATTAAGGTCTCGCGGATGGCTTCCCTAGGCTCCTTCATTCTACTCGCCACATTTGTTGTGTGTGCTTATGCAGTTGCTGCGTCAATCGTCGGGGGACGGCGTCGTTCGACTCCTCTGATTGAGAGTGGCATTGGAGCCTTCTATTTAGTTGCTGCATTGATGACTGCCGCCTCAGCGATTATCGTGCACGCTTTTGTTACTAATAACTACGCCATCCGATATGTTGATCGCTACTCGGATTCGGCGCAGCCGTTGTTCTATAAGCTGACCTCCTACTGGGGTGGCCTCGACGGCTCAATCATGTTCTGGGTCTTCTTGCTTTCGGCGTTTGGTTCGTTAGCTGTTTATGTTAATCGTGATCGACATCGCGAGTTGATTCCATATGTGGTGGCAGTCATTTCATGTGTGCAGTTGTTTTTCTTACTTGTAATGATTGTCAACAAAGACCCGTTTGCAACTTACCTTACAGACATTCCGGTTGACGGGCGCGGCTTGAATCCCTTGTTGCAGAATCCGTACATGGCGATTCATCCGCCGTCACTCTATATCGGATTTGTAGGCATGACGGTGCCGTTCGCATTTGCGATGTCTGCACTGGCTACTGGACATCTGGATGACTCTTGGCTGCGTGCCGTGAGGCGTTGGACCATGGTGTCTTGGTTGTTTCTATCGCTGGGATTAACGCTGGGTATGATTTGGGCTTACGAAGAACTCGGCTGGGGCGGGTTTTGGGGGTGGGACCCTGTCGAAAATGCAGGCTTACTACCGTGGTTGACCGCTACCGCTTTTTTGCATTCCGTGATGGTGCAAGAGCGCCGCAGTATGTTGCGTGTCTGGAACATGACACTCGTAATCATCACCTTCTTTCTGACGATTTTCGGTACGTTTATGACTCGGTCTGGGGTCGTGCAATCAGTGCATGCATTTGGGGAAGATCGAGAATTAGCGTGGATGTTTACAGTTTTCATGGTGCTCATATTGAGCTTTAGCTTTGGCATGTTGATATACCGTTTGCCATTGCTGCGAGCCCGTCACGAACTTGATTCGTGGGCGTCACGTGAGGCCGCGTTTCTATTAAACAATTGGATTCTTCTGTTTTCTGCGGTCTTTGTTTTGTTTGCGACGATGTTTCCCACTTTGAGTGAGGCTGTGACTGGAGAACGGTTAACCGTTGGTCCTCCTTTCTTCAACAAGTGGATGCTTCCGATAGGCTTGGCTTTACTCTTCTTAACCGGAGTTGGACCTCTACTAGCTTGGCGGAAATCATCGTTGGAGAATTTGTGGTACCAGTTTCGCTGGCCGACACTGGCTGCACTTGTGACTGGCGTGACACTAGTGTTGTTGAACTTTCATGTGTGGTCATCTGGTATCTGTTTCATGCTTTGTAGTTTCGTCACGGTTACGATTGGACAGGAATTCGTCCGTGGTGCAGGAGTGCGGCAAGCGGCGACGAGTTCTGACATGCTGACCGCCATTATCGGATTGGTGTCTCGGTCTCAGCGACGCTATGGTGGCTACATTGTGCATATAGGGATTGTCTTGATGTTTCTGGGTTTTGCTGGTGAAGGGTACAAGCTTGACGAACAAGTGCTCCTACAAGTGGGACAGCAGGTGGAAGTCGGAAAGTTTACGGTACGCCACGATGGCATTTCCGTGAACGATGATGGTCAGAAGCAAATGATTACAGGCACGTTAACCGTGCTCACAGATGGTGCAGAAGTTGGTCAAATGTATCCGGCTAGATGGTTCTTTAATAAGCACGAAACAGAACCGACGACCGAAGTAGCGATTCGGCGTCGCCTTTCGGAGGATCTCTATATCGTTATGGCTGCTTTCGACATGCAGGATCAATCAGCAAGTTTTCAAATTACGGTGACGCCACTGATTAACTGGATCTGGTTTGGGTTCAGTGTTCTGGCGCTTGGAACCGGTCTCGCTTTATTACCGGAGCGGACGTTTTCATTTGCCCTTTCGAAAGTCCCAGCGGGCGCTGCGACCACGTCGTTAGTCTTGTTGGCCTTGGCTCTAACACCTGTGGGAGTTACTGCTCAACACATTGAGTCGGCGCACTCAGTACCGGTCGTGCCGCGGAGTGCTCTGGAGCGCGAACTAGGTCGAGAACTCGTCTGCATGTGTGGCACCTGTGGGCGTAAGTTGATTGGTGAATGCACCTGCGGTACTGCGGCGATGATGCGGAACGAAGTGAGCGAGCTTGTCGATGACGGAAAAACCAGAGATGAGGTGTTTCAGTATTTTATCGCGAAGTACGGAAGCCAGGAGCCACTTGCTATGCCGCTCGACGAAGGTTTTAATCGTCTTGCATGGTTGTTTCCGTACCTTCTCGGAATTTCTGGCGCTGTCGTCGTCGGCACCGTTGCGCTTCGCTGGTCCTCGCGTGAAGCATCCGAAGAGGGTGTGTCTTTGGCAGCAACCGTAGTGGATGCCAAACTTGCGGCACGTCTGGACGATGAGCTTCGAAACCTCGACTAATCAATCCACGTTTCGCCCTTGGCATTTTTTTGTCTTGGTCGCCCTTGCTGCGGCTACGATGGCAGTCTTAATGTCACGTAGTACGGTGGTTGGCACGCTCCTACTGAGCGTAGTTATTGGGTCCGCAGCCCTGGTAGGGGTGGCCTTGTTGCGCACACTACAGCCTCTTGTGAATGATGACCTTGCAGATGAACCCGTCTTAGTGGGACATCGAACCCGTTTGGCCGTAGAGCGAGAGAAGTCTCTTGTTTTACGCTCAATCAAAGAACTGGAATTCGACCGAGCCATGAACAAGGTCTCAGAAGTAGATTTTGAGGAAATGACAAAGCGTCTAAGAACGCGAGCCATGAATCTGATCGGTCAACTTGAGAGCGATAAGTCAGGCTATCGAGAACTAATCGAGCGAGAGTTAGAAACCAGGCTGGCAGATCTCTCAAGATCAGAGAAGTTAGAATCTAAGTCTGTCGCACCGGTAGACGGTTGCGCTGAATGCGGTACTTCCAATGATGCTGATGCGCGGTTTTGTAAGGCTTGTGGTGCGAGGTTGAGTTGAAATGGGCGTGAGGTGTTTAGGGGTTGCGATAGTCGCGTTTGGTTTTATGGTGGCGATGGGTGTTCCAGTGCAGGCTCAGTTCGAAATGCCTGACCCGAAAGAGATGTCGGGTATTCCATTACCATCGAGAGATCTAGCGGACGGTACGATTTCGGTTCGACTGATTCTCGGAGTACTCGCGAATAACATCATTGATCACTCTATTGACCTTCGAGTTAACGAAGAGATACGAACCGCAAAAACGAATGAAAATGGTCGAGCTCAGTTCACGGAGGTCACTCCCGGGATGCTGGTCTCGGTTTCAGCGACAGTGGACGGAGAGCAGCTTGTGTCTCAAGCCTTCGAGATGCCCGGGGTGGGGGGGGTTAGGGTGATGTTGGTGGCGACTCCTTCGCCAGCTCCTGAGGCCTCGACGGGTCTTGGGCAAGGAGAGGGTACGCCAAGAGGACGTTCAGCGGACCTTGTGCTTGGTGGGGATTCTCGATTTTTGGTTGAGATAGGTGCAGAGCAAACCATTGAGTTTTATTCAATTCTTGAAGTTGTTAATGATAGCAACCAGGCCATCATGCCAGCTGCACCAGTCAGATTTACCCTTCCCGCCAATGCAGTAAACATAAGTCTTTTGAACGGCTCCAGTGCACTGGCTCGAATTGCAGATGGAGAGGTGGTCATACAGGGCCCGTTACCTCCAGGACGCACGCCTGTAAGTTTTGCGTACATCGTTTCATATGCAGGGCCCACTTTCGAACTTGCACAGTACCTGCCAGTCTCTTTAAATCAAGTTGCGGTTATTGTTGAAAAGCACGCATCCATGGACATGATATCGGCGCAAGTGGAACGGCGGCGAGAGATGGAAGCGGACGGCGCGACGTATATCGTTGGAGCAGGTCCAGCTTTGGCTGCTGGCCAAACCTTTGACCTGATCCTGACCGGGTTACCTCATCGCAGTACGACTCCACGAACGGTAGCATTAACATTGGCAGGATTGCTTGTTTTCTGGTGTGTTTGGATGTCGTATAGTCGGCGTCTCCAAACCGGAAGAGTGCGGGAACGAGAGACCTTGGAAGGCAAACGTGAGAAGCTCTATCGGGAGCTAGTTCGTGTCGAAAGTAAGCACCGCGATGGTGATATTGCCGAAGCGTGGTATGTAAAGCGTCGTCGAGAACTTTTCGGGCAGCTCGAACGAGTATATCGCCGTCTAGATCAGCACAAGATGTCCGGTAGAGAAGTTACTGCGTCTAGTTGAGTTATTCATATTGGCGGAGTCATGGTCGAGCCTCCTGTATTTGCACCAACCGTAAAAAATGTAATGAGCCCCGGTCAATTATCGGACGACTTTGATTGTTTAGCTTTCGAGGACGTGTCACGCTACTTTGGTCGAATGCGGGCGCTGTCGCACGTTTCTTTTTCATGTACGGCAGGCGAGATTGTTGGTGTTCTTGGACCAAATGGTGCCGGCAAATCGACGTTACTGGCACTGGCTGCGACCCTAATGAGTCCATCGGCTGGGGGAATACGCTATGGAAATCATGGAACTCACGAGCGTGGCGGTAAGGTGCGTGCAAATATCGGAATGCTGTCACACGACACCCAACTCTATCCAGAATTAACTGCTCGAGAGAACCTTCACTTTTTTGCAAGACTCTTCGGAGTTCAGGACCCTGCTTCTTGTGCTGAGGCAGCGTTGTCACGCTCCGCTCTCAGCGTTCGTGGCGATGAACCTGTCATGAAGTTTTCACGCGGTATGCGACAGCGCCTCGCATTGGAACGTGCACTGATACATGACCCGAAGCTTGTACTGCTCGATGAGCCGTTTACCGGGCTTGACGACTCATCCTCTAAAAGCTTGGCCAATCGCCTGCAGGGCTTGCGGGATAGTGGTCGCATAATACTTTTGACGACTCACGACTTTGAGGCTGCTGAAGGGTTACTTGATCGAGTGGCCCTATTATGGGATGGAGCATTACTTAATGTTGAACCAGTGACTGGATCGTTGCGCGACCATTATGTGAGTCACACGCGTCAGGTTGCTCATACGGTAAAGGTATCCAGATGACGGTTTCCAGATTTATTCGAGTGGCCTGGTTGATCGTCAAGAAAGATCTGACAATTGAAGCGCGTAGTCGGGAATTGTTCCTCACCACGCTGTTTTTTGCAGTGTCCTGCGTTTTGGTCTTTGCGTTCGGTTTTGTGAGTGATCAAAATCCGATCGGCGATGCAGCTGCCGGTATTTTATGGATTGCGATTGCCTTTGCTGGAACTTTAGCGCTAGGGCGTGCGTTTGAGCGTGAGCGTTATCACGATGTGTTACAAGCGTTACTATTGGCACCAGTAGATCGTCCAGCGATCTATATCGGAAAACTGTTGGGTGTAATCTGTCTGTTAGCCATCGTTGAAATAATTGTCGTTCCGCTTATCAGCCTGTTTTTTCAGACACCCATCTTGCGACATCCTTGGTTGCTTGGTGGTTTACTTGCTTGTGGTACTCTTGGATTTGCTTCTGTGGGGACACTATTTGCTGCGATGCTCGTACGGGCTCGTAGCCGAGACGTGTTGCTACCAGTCTTGTTGTATCCGATCACAATACCGGTCATTATTGCTGGAGTTCGCGGTACGGTGCTCTTACTGCAACCGGAAATCGACGTGATTATGGTCCGCGCTTGGATTGGCATGCTGGTTTTCTTCGATGTGGTGTTCATTACTCTCTCATTGTGGACTTTTGAGCCGCTCATGACAGACTGAGGCGCCAATGCTAAAAGCGAGAATATTTAAATGATACCGAGCCGATGGTTTCCTGCAGTAACAGTTATGGCGATGGTGTTCTTCGCAGGGGCGCCCTTGATGATTGCCAGAGCTCCGTACGAATCCACGATGGGACTTGTGCAAAAGATTTTCTACTTTCACGTACCGGCCTGGATTGCCATGTTCTCGGCCGCCTTTGTGTGTGGTATCTCAAGTGCCATTTATTTGTTTAAAGGTAAGAAGGTTGCGGATCATCTCGCTGTCGCAGCGGCGGAACTTACTGTTTTGTTTGGGCTGATCGGGTTGGTGACTGGACCATTGTGGGCCCGGAAAGCTTGGGGGCTTTGGTGGCAATGGGACGCTCGTTTGACGTCCGCATTAATTCTTTGGATGATTTTTGTATCGTACCAGCTATTGCGACAATATGGCGGCCCGGGATCTGATAAATTGGCCGCTGGTATGGCACTGTTTGGCATGGCGAACGTGCCATTTGTATATTGGTCGGTCAATGTCTGGAGGACGATCCATCCGACAACAAATGTGGTGCCAACGTTGGTGCCTGGGATGAGTGAAGCGTTCTTGTGGTGTAGTGTGGCCTTTCTCCTTATTTTTCTTCTGACATTAAGTGCGCGGGTCAAATTAGAATCTCACCGGGCGGCAATTGATCGGCTGTATTTGTCTTTGGATGATTGACGGGATGATGCGGCTGGCGTTTGGAAAGGTGAAGGATGTGAGACGACGTAAAAATTATATAACGACGCTTTTGGTGATATTCGCAGCCGGATTTCTGCAGACACTTACGGCGTCAAGTCAAAAGCTATTGATTTCGTCATCCACACCTCTGGTGGTGCAGGTAGGTCAGACTCAGCCGGCACAAGATGAGTTCGTGCCGATTGACGAATTGCCACCCGAAGATCAGTTGCCAGCCGCACCCTTACTCATTGCTGCGTATGCCTTCGCGTGGGTCGCCCTCCTTGTTTACGTCTGGTCGCTTTGGCGTCGACTTGGTTCAGTGGAACGTGAACTCGCTGATGTAGCTAGGCGAATAAGTAACCGCTCGGGCGGAGCATGATGGATGGAATGAGTGCCGGACACTTTATTTTTATTCCAGCGGTTCTCATGCTTGGACTTGTGTTCGGATGGATTCTAGGCTCCCGGGCAGCGCGGGATGCCTACGACGCAGAACTTCGTCGTCGCGAAGAGCGTTCTCGGGATTAGCTCGACCTCTTAGTCGGGGTAGATTGCAACAATCCCAGTGTTTGTAAGCCTCATCAGCATCCGTTATCAGCGGATACCTCTAGGGTTGAAGCCACTTGACTGTTTGTTTTACCAATTCACCTAGCGAAGCTTGACTAGCATCCAGACGGAAATGAGCCTGTGAATAGGCAGTGCAGCGCGTTTTGTACAGTTGTGCGAGTTCCTTGCGATCGACCGCGAGCGGTCGATCTCGATTTGGTGGCAGGCGTTGAAGAATTACACCAAGTGGAACATCGAGCCAAATAGATGTACCTGAACGGTTGATCTGTGCACGATTGTCTGGATCAACGAAAGTTCCTCCGCCTGTTGCGACCACGATGCCTTGTTTGGGAAGTAATTTATGGAGTATTCCACGTTCAACAGACCGAAAATAGGTTTCACCTCGCCGATCAAAGATGTCCGCAATCCTAGCGCTTTCCTGCACTTCGATGAGATCGTCGATATCTTCGGTAGGCCAGTCAAGATGTTTGCCGAGTGCCCGCGCGAGGGTAGTCTTACCCGCTGCCATGAATCCAACGAGGTACAGATTGTTGTGGGACAGATTACTATCAGTTCGGTTGATGTCGTCAGAAGTTTCCATTAGCTTCGTACGGTTTCTAGTGTCTCAAAGAAATGTGGATAAGACACATCGACAATCTTGGCGCCAAGAATGGTACAAGGGCTAGATGCACCAAGCGCTGCAAGAGTGAAGGCCATAACGAGTCGATGATCACCAGCCGCGTCGACGGTCCCTCCCACAAGAGCTTTTGTGGACTCCACTTCGAAACCGTCAGGTAGTTCCCGAACCTCTGCGCCTAGCGTGTTGAGTCCGGCCACCAATGCAGTAATACGATTGCTTTCCTTGAAACGAAGCTCTTGAGCGCCGGTGACTTTAATGCCGCCTCCTCGATGGGTAGCAAGAGCAGCTAAAATTGGCAGTTCGTCAATAACTGATGGCACCTCCGCTGGAGTAATGACGACTGGTCTGAGTTTATCGTAACGAACATATATAGAGCCGGTTGGTTCACCGGCCAGAGTATTTTTAACCTCTGATTTAACAATAGCTCCTGCTCGGCGAAGAATATCGAGAATGCCGGTACGTGTAGGATTAAGTCCGACATTTGTTAATTCAATTTCCGAGTGCGCGAGTGCAGCAGCAGCAGTTGCCCACACCGCAGCCGAAGATATGTCACCTGGCACCTGAAGTTGGCACCCTCGTAAAGTACCACCAGGTTCAACGGCAACGAACCCTTCGCCACGCTCAACCCGGACACCGAATGCCTGTAAGGCTTGTTCTGTGTGATCACGCGTACTCACAGTTTCACAGACGGTAGTTTTGCCGCCAGCGTGAAGTCCCGCGAGTAGGATGGCGCTCTTGATTTGGGCGCTTGGTACATTTGGGGTCCATGTGATACCCCGTAAGCGTCCACCTGTAATCGTGAGTGGTGCACAGTTGTTGTTAGAAGTGACCTGTGCTCCCATAGACACCAGTGGATCTATGACCCGTTTCATTGGTCGAGTTTGAAGAGATTCGTCACCAGTGAGCGTGCATTCAAAAGAATGTCCAGCCAAGACACCCGCCAATAGCCGCATGGTTGTTCCTGAATTTCGTGCGTCGAGTGGATGAGCAGGTTGGGAGAGGTTGCCTAGGCCACAGCCATCGATCTTCAAGCGAGAGATCTCTCCGGATGATTCAGCGCGATCCGAAGTGATGTGAACTCCGAGGCTAATTAGACACTCGAGAGTGGTCGCACAGTCAGCTCCCGGTGCAAAATTTTCGACGATGGTCTGTCCTTCAGATAATGCAGCCAGCATAGCGTAGCGGTGTGAAACTGATTTGTCTCCTGGACACGCAATTGTTCCTCGAACACAATTCACTGGTAGCACAGTAATTGTCGGAAGGTTCATAGCAGGCATCAAGAAACTATAACTCACGTAGGAGCATTAAACCGAAGCGAGTCTAGATCTCTTCCGTAAACATCCTCTAAAGCACTTGACCGCCAAAGGGGGAGTGTGTAATTCTCTCGCTCACACTAAGTCTAACGTTTTCTCCTATATTTATTGGCCGCGCCCAACAAACAGCCCATGGTATCTAAGACTGTATTACTTGCTACTGCCATCGAATCGGTACTTCGAGCCGGAGAGATGCAGCTAGCGCATTTTAATGATTCCCTGCGTATTGAAAAAAAGGGGGTCATTGATCTGGTTACGGAGGTCGACGTAGCAATTGAAACTGCATTTCGGGAGACAATCGCTGAACGGTTTCCAGAACATGAGGTATTAGGAGAAGAATTACAAAATGCTGGCGCAAATTCGACAGCAACGCACGTGTGGATTTTTGATCCGATTGATGGCACGACGAACTACGCTCATGGTTTCCCCGTTTTCTGTTCGTCGCTGGCCTTGCAGATTGATGGGAAAACGCAATTAGGCGCTATTTATGATCCGATTCGGCGCGAACTGTTTACTGCAGAAAAAGGTGGTGGCGCATTTCTCAATGGTCTTCCTCTGAAGGTATCATTAGCCGGAGCACTGCTTGATTCTCTACTATGTACAGGCTTTCCTTACGACGTACACTTGAATTACCGACAAGTTATGAATATGTTCGAAGCTTTCCTGACACGAGCAAGAGCCGTAAGACGACTCGGCTCGGCTGCACTCGATCTTTGTTATGTGGCAGCCGGCCGTTTGGACGGGTTCTGGGAGGAGAGACTTCAGCCTTGGGATATTGCGGCTGGTGCTCTGATTGTGGAGGAAGCGGGTGGATGCACAACGACATTAGACGGCAGTCCATTCGATCCCCATTTTGGACAAGTGCTGGCATCGAATGGTCTCATTCATCGTGAGATGATCGAAACGATTAGCCAAGCCAACGTGGTGCAGAAGTGATTCCGGTTACGTCAAGAAATATCTAATGGAACATGTTCAAACGTGGTTGCAAGAACTGGCGTTGGATGCTGGTGGGATAGGGCTATTCCTTGCTTCCTTTCTCGATTCATCATTTCTATTTCTGCCTGAAGTTAATGACGTTCTAGTGTTGTGGATGGTGACACAACACAAACACTTTATTGTGTACTACGTTGCAATGGCCACATGCGGTTCTTTGGCGGGTTGCCTTACCTTGCACTACCTTGCTGGTAAAAGTGGCGAAAGGATGTTGCGTCGCAGGTATTCGATAGAGAAGATTGAACGGGTGTCTAGTTGGTTTCGCCGGTACGGGTCAATGGCCATTCTTATACCAGCGTTAAGTCCACCGCCTGTACCCTTCAAGTTATTCGTGTTGTTAGCAGGTGTTGCCAAAATGCCTGTAGGAAAGTTTATCGCGGCGATCATAGTTGGACGTGGCATACGGTTTTCCACGGCGGGTCTGCTAGCTATTTACTATGGCGATCAAGCAGTGCGGTTCGGCCGAGAGTATGGTGAAAACTTGCTAGTATTAATTACGGGTATTCTAATTGTAAGTTGTGTAGTGTACGTATTCGTGCGTCGTCGCTCGAAAGCGCTGTAAGCGGTAGAGAGAGTCACCTATAAAATTACTTCATGCGCCAGGATTGTTTCTTTGACCTTTATCGTCGACCTGTAATTAAGTGGGTAACATTCCAATGAGAATCGACATTTCGATTGTGATTCCTCTCTACGACGAAGAGCAGAACCTATCGCAACTTCATCAGGAATTAACTCAGGTGTTATCTGGATATGGTAGAACCTACGAGTTAATTTTCATTGATGATGGCAGCTTGGATGGGTCATTCGAAATTCTCGCAAATATCCAGTTAACAGATCCACACGTTCGTCTCATTCGCTTTAGAAGGAATTTTGGACAAACTGCAGCGTTTGCAGCGGGGGCTGCACATGCACGTGGCGAGATTGTTGTTACGAGCGATGCGGATCTGCAAAACGATCCCCGCGACATACCTGCCATGGTTGATCGATTGGAGGAAGGCTTCGATATCGTATGTGGGTGGCGCCGTGACCGGAAAGATTCATGGCTGACACGCTACGTGCCTTCGGTTCTGGCTAGTTGGCTTATTTCTTGTCTCAGTGGAGTCCGTTTGCACGATTATGGTTGCTCGCTCAAAGTCTTCCGAGCCGAGGTCGTAAAATCTCTTCCGCTTTACGGTGAGATGCACAGATTTATTCCAGCCATTGCAACTGAAATGGGTGTAAGCGTCACTGAGATGATCGTTAACCATCGTTTGCGAAGGACGGGGCAGTCCAAGTATGGGTTGTCGCGCACATTACGAGTTATTTTGGATCTAATAACAGTCAAGTTCTTATTGAAATACTCAAGCCGACCTTTCCAGCTTTTTGGGTTATTCGGTCTTGTGGTGGGTGGTGCTGGTACCGCCGTTATAGGGTGGTTGCTCTTGATGAAGCTATTGGAGCAGCAGTCCATCATTAATCGTCCAATATTCTTCTTCGGATTGTTGCTTCTGTTTACCGGTGTTCAACTGGTGACGGTTGGGTTGCTCGCTGAATTACAAACTCGCAGATATTTCGAATCGCAAGGGAAACCGGCTTATTTCATCAGAGAGATTAGAGAGTCTGACTCGACTTCAGATAGTCTTGCGGCTAATCAATGATGTGGGATACGAAACGACGCAGGTCGATTATGTGTTTCAAGTTGCAGGAAGTTCGTTTGTGTAGCGTCAGTCCAGTGGAAACTCTTGTTGCCAGTTGTGTTCTTCGTTAAAGTCTGGCTGTTCCGTTTTATTTAAAAGACAGTCTCCTATTACCAGGGCATCCATTTCAGTACGCATGAAACATCGATAGGCATCTTCTGGAGTACACACTATTGGTTCTCCACGCACATTAAATGAAGTATTCACGATAACAGGGCAATTTGTCTGGCGGTAAAAAGCTTCAATAATCGACCAGTACAGAGGTGAGACATCTTTATGCACCGTCTGAATACGCGCTGAGTAATCGACATGGGTAACGGCTGGGATTTCTGAACGTGGCACATTTAGTTTGTCAATTCCCCATAGACTCTGTTCCTCGTCTGTCATTGCGCGACGTCGATTCGGCACAATATTGGCCACGAGTAGCATATATGGGGAATCGCCGTCGAATTCAAACCATTTGGAGACATGTTCACGCATCACGCTAGGCGCGAACGGACGAAAGCCTTCTCGGTATTTAATCTTGAGATTCATAATTGATTGCATACGTGGTGACCTCGGGTCGCCAAGAATGCTGCGTGCTCCAAGTGCTCGCGGGCCAAATTCCATTCGTCCTTGATGTAAACCTACAATCTTTTCCGCTGTTAGGAGTGATGCCACTACATCGGGTAACGATTCACGATCGAGAGATTGGTACGGGATGTCATGCAAATCCAGGTAGGTGCGCACCTGTTCAGTCGAGTAACGAGGACCGAGTAATGATCCCTTCATGGCATCGGTGAACGGTGACCGAGGCTCTTTGCCTTGGGTTAAACGTCTGGGTTTTCCAAGATACCGATGCCAAAGTGCAAGTGCGACGCCTAATGCTCCTCCCGCATCTCCAGCGGCAGGTTGAATCCAGATCTGCTTAAATGGACCTTCACGCGCAATTCGACCATTGGCGACACAGTTCAACGCCACACCACCAGCCATGCAAAGATTTGTGGTTCCTGTTTCCCGATGTGCAAACCGAACTATCTTTAACAGAATGTCTTCCGTTACGTCTTGTATTGATCGGGCCAGATCCATATCGCGCTGTGTGATGAGTGACTCAGGTGTTCGAGCCGGTGAACCAAAAAGTTTTTCAAAGGCTTTGCCGGTCATATGGAGGCCTTCGGAGTAAGTGAAGTACTCTTGATTTACCCGAAAGGAACCATCTTCTTTAATGTCTAACAGCTTGTCCTTAATTAGGGTGGCATAGGTAGGCTTGCCGTATGGAGCAAGCCCCATTATTTTGTATTCACCACTATTCACCTTAAATCCCGTGAAGTAGGTGAACGCCGAGTAAAGCAATCCTAATGAATGAGGAAAACGTAATTCGTGAAGCAAATTGAATTTGTGGCCACTACCTAAGCCGACGGAGCAAGTAGCCCACTCTCCAACACCATCAATTGTAACGATAGCGGCGTTTTCAAAAGGAGAAGGGTAGAATGCTGAGGCTGCGTGTGATTCGTGATGGTCGCCGAAGCATAACTGCCAAGAATAATTCTTTACGTGTCGCCGTATCTCTTTTGAAGTTTTCAAGCCCTCCATTTCGGCAAAGTTTCGGCGGATTAAATCAGGGAGCCAAAGCTTTTCCTTAATCCAAAGCGGCATCGACTTGAGAAATGATGGTAACCCCACAGGAGCGTAATCAAGGTAGGTTTCCAATAGGCGATCAAACTTGACAAGCGGTTTGTCGTAAAACCCAACGAAATCTAATTGATCTGGTTTTAGACTGGCATCCCGCAGGCAGAATGCTATAGCGTTATTAGGAAATGCTTGGTCGTGCTTTTTTCTGGTAAAGCGTTCTTCTTGAGCGGCAGCGGCAATCTCTCCGTCGATGACTAAGCACGCTGCCGAATCGTGATAGTAGGCCGAAATACCAAGGATTGTCGTCATTAAAACAACGTATAGATGAATGGTGCGATTGCTGATCCTTCTGCTAACACAATTAGTAATCCAGCTAGGACGAGAATGCCAACAATGGGAAGCAGCCAGAACTTCTTATTAAGGTATATGAATTCCCATACCTCGGTGAGCACTTGAATCTTACTCATGTCGATAAATCCTCTACTAGTTCGCTAGTACATTTTTTCGAAGTGCTTTGGGTCGCGCAATCTTGCCGGGTACGGTCTCCAGTAACTGTTACGCGGAGACGCTCGACGGCTGAGTGGGTCCCATCCTGACCAACGTTTGAGTAACCCTATAGGTGTGACTACTAAGAAAAAGATTAAACTCAGAATAACGCGAGTGCTAATAAACGCTAAGATATTGGCGAGTTTCATCCACGCCAGATTTGGTCCTACCAGAAGTCGAGGAAACAGCATTCCTAGTGTTATGAGTGTGCCTCCGACAGCGACTAAGCTCAGGCCGGTTAAGGATTCCGGATTGTGCCACAATAACCAAGCACCTATCAGAACGAGAATCGCACCCACGGTTCTTCCGAACTGCTGTTCGGCATGGTGGTGTGTGTCGCTGTCTGGCATGAGGTCATCATACCAAAGTGAACTCTCTTAGCGAACCAGTGACTAGGCGTCACTAATCGTGATATAAGCTGAGCCATCGCCATTTTTGTTATGAAGTTAACCAACGTTATTAGTTTACGTTTCCATTGCGTGTCACATCAGGGATAGGATGGCATGGCACGAATTGCGGTCGTTACATCGCATCCTCCCTTTAGCGTGGGCGGACACCTAGTTATCGCGCAGGAGCTCGAAACGGCTCTTCGCGCTGCCGGTCACGAGGCGACCGTTACCTATACTCCGCACGGGCAATTTAATGAACAGACTGCCGCCTATTGGGCGACCTGGTTAACTGATTTAGCTGTAGCACACGACGGTCATCGTGTAGATCAAGTAATCAGTTTGCGCTATCCAAGTTATGCGATTCGGCATCCAGTGCACGTCTGTTGGTTAAACCATCGGATGCGGGAGTACTACGACCTTTGGGATCGGTTTAGTAATAATTTGTCGTGGCGTGCCCGAGCAAAACAGCATGTCCGCAGGCGCTTGATTCATGCCGGCGATCATTATCTTCTGACTCGCAATGTCACTCGAGTGTTTGCCCAATCAAAAACAATCCAAAAACGGTTAACACGATGGGGTGGCATTCCTTCAGAAGTGATTTACCCTCCAGCTCCTAAGCGGAGCTATCGCTGTGATGATTACGAAGACTACTTGTTTGTGGTTTCACGGCTGACTCCGTTAAAGCGAATAGATCTTATTATTGACGCGCTTGCTCACTCTGATGCCGTTGGTGTTAAGTGTCTGATTGGGGGGGATGGCGAAGATCGAAGACGACTCCAAAGTTTGATCGAGGCAAGAGGTCTAGAGAATCGGGTAACATTGCTTGGTCAGTTAGACGAGTCCACGCTGATTAATCATTACGCAAGGTGTCGAGCAGTGTGTTACCCGCCCCTGCAGGAAGATTATGGTTTTGTAACAGTGGAGTCATTTTCGGCGAGTAAGCCGATTATTACTTGCACTGATAGCGGAGGGCCGACTGAGTTAGTGCAGTCTGGTGTTTCGGGTTTAATTACTGAACCGACCTCGGTAGCTTTAGCGTCCGCGATCGGGACTTTGATGGCCGATCGCTCACTTGCACAGAAATACGGAGCTGCCGGTCGTCACTTTGCTGACTCATTGAGCTGGGACGAGACGCTCCGTCAATTGCTGATCGTGTAAGGTTACAAGTAGAGCGATTTATTTCTTCGAAAGGGTATGAGGTGGGGTACCGGACGGCACTAGAAGCCCGTTTAGCAAAAAAGACGACGAAGGCTATCTTAGATTTTGAGTTACTTGAAGATGGTGACCGTGTCATGGTCGGCTTGTCAGGGGGTAAGGATAGCTGGGCGTTGCTCCAGATCCTGGACGTACTCCGGTTGCGGGCGCCCATCAAGTTTAGCTTGGTGGCAGTTAATGTCGACTCAGGGTACGAGAATTATAGACACGACGTAATTGCCAAAGCGTGTCAACAACGTGGTTGGGAATATAGAATCGAGCACACATCAATTGGCGAAACTATGGATAATGTGCTTGATGCCAAGGCGACTCCGTGCTCGCTCTGTGCTCGTCTTCGACGTGGAGTCTTATATCGTCTGGCAGAGGAGGTTGACGCCACAAAGATCGCGCTTGGGCATCATAGCGATGATTTCATTGAAACCTTGCTTCTGAATATATTTTTTGCCGGCGCCCTTAAGGCTATGCCAGCCCGTCTCGTTCCGGATGCAGCCCAACAGATTGTTATACGACCGCTCGTTTATGTAAGTGAAAGTGAAACGCAGGCATATGCTGAAGCTTGCGGTCTTCCGATCGTAGGTTGTTGCTGCCCAGTATGTGGCGATCTGAGCTTGCAACGGCAACGTGTAAAACGATTGCTCGCTGAGCTAGAGCGCGAGCATCCAGCCATCAAGAATTCCATGCTCAAGGCTATAAAAAATGTTGTCCTTTCTCATTTGCTAGATACCCGACTGAATCCTATTGCTGACCTGTCTAATCAGGTGACCTTAGAGCGAGAGTCGGTCACCTCGGTTTAATAAGGATTGGATGTTCAGATGAGATCTGTCCTTCAACGTGTGAAGTCGGCACGGGTAAGTGTGGGTGACAGAGTTGTCGGTGAGATAGGCTGTGGCCTCCTTGCTCTGGTAGGCATCGCATCGTCTGATGGACCTAATGATGTGGCTTACACTGCTGGCAAGGTTCGAAATCTACGGATCTTTGAAGATGAGAATGGGAAAATGAATCGTTCGGTTGTTGAGGTGTCTGGTTCCGTGCTGGTTGTTTCGCAATTCACATTACTTGGTGACTGCCGGAAGGGTAGACGTCCATCATTCGTGAACGCGGCACGACCCGAGGTTGCACAGTCATTATATGATGCACTCATTCACACGCTGCTCGCTGAAGGTGTCAAGATCGAGACGGGTGAATTTCAGGCGAACATGCAAGTTAGTTTGGTCAATGACGGTCCAGTCACCCTAGTGATTGATAGCGACCATAAGGCTTAAGCTGAAGTGAACAATATGGAGCCACAAGGGTTTATCAGTTGGGTCATGGTGCTTGGTTTGACTCTATGGTCAGGCGCCACCTACGCACAGCAACGGCCACTAGTGACTGAAGATCCGGAAACCGTTGGTGCTGGCGTCGTGTTGTTTGAAGCCGGCATTGAACACAATCGGCAGGAACGATTTCCTTTGGCCGGGCTCGAGGGTAACTTATGGAGCTCGCCGGTTGCGGGCGTCAGCGTTGGTGTTGGCTCGATCGCTGAAATTCAAATCGATGGCGGTTATAACAAACTATTAGTTACGGAGAAGTCTTCTGCAACGTTATCAAGTGTGACAAACTTAATAGGGAAAGGTGATTCAACGAGTAGTTTCCAGCCGCTCGTAATCGGTACAAAAATTAGGCTACTCTCTGAGACGGGTGGGCGTCCGGCCTTCGGGCTGCGCCTGGCGACGCGTTTACCTAATGCGAGCAACGAGAGTGGATTGGGACTGGATACGACGGATTATTTTGCGTCGTTCCTCCTGGGCAAGACTGTGGAGTCGGTTCGTATTGTTGGGAACGTTGGTCTAGGGGTGGTAGGCGATCCGACCAAGGGGCATCAACATAATCAGCTATTGCTTTACGGAGTGTCAATATCTCGTGCGATTTTCAATGCGTTGGAAGTGGTTACTGAGATTAATGGTCGACACAATACGAAGCAAGGGGCACCGCAACTTGGTATTGAGAATAGTTCGCTGATGCGATTCGGTGCACGTTACACGATCGGTGGCGCACGAATCGATAGTGCGGTGTTAGTGGGGATGAGATCCACGGATCCTAGCATCGGATTCACTCTCGGATTTACCTATGTCTTTAAAGCGTTTCAAGCGCCATAGCCTATAGAAGATAGAGATGCTCGACATCGTTAAGGCACACGCTTACGGAAATGACTTCTTGTTTGTCGACGCAGATCGGGTTGCTGAGGAGTCACGAGCAGCCCTCGCGAAGCGTGTCTGTAATCGACATATAGGGATTGGCGCTGATGGACTCGCGTTCTATACCAGAACGTCTGACGGTGCGGCGATGAAATTGTTGAACGCGGATGGCAGTTATTCCGAAGTGTCAGGCAATGGTGTCCGCTGTTTGGCTGCCTTAATACTCTCGTCCCAGAATAGGCTTCAGGCTGGAAGTCAGCTCACGATTCATACCGACGTGGGGCCTAAACAATTGACGGTTGTCGACGTAACAGGTCCGCGATTCACATTTAAGGCCGCAATGGGCAAGCCAGAAGAAATTCAACTGAAGAATATCGACGTGGAAGGTGAACAGTTAGATGTCGTTACGTTGCGTGTTGGGAATCCGCAGTGTGTTGTGCTTGGTGCGTTACCTAAAGAAGAACGATTTAGGCGTTTAGCGAAAGCCTTGGCGACTCATTCCGTGTTTCCAGCTGGTACAAATGTGGAATTTGCGGAGGTCGTCTCAGAAAAATGTATACGTATTGCCATCTGGGAACGTGGGGTAGGGCCCACAGAGGCTTCGGGAACGGGTGCCTGCGCAGCGGCTGTGGCGGCGGCGTTGTATGGGAGTGCCGGTCGTGATGTCGAAGTCATTGCACCTGGTGGGTCGCAACGAGTCGTCTGGGCAGGAGGAGGTCTTACTCTCACGGGATGGACTGAACTGCTCCATACTTCACAATGGCTCATTCCGATCGAGTGACCCAGGACGGGTTGGTCACACATCAACTTTAAAGCAATATCCGTTTAATCAAGGCTCTGAGTGGTCTACACTTGATGGGCTGCTTGATTGTGTGGATTAGTGTTCCATCATGATCAGTAACGCGGTCATCATGGTTTCAGTTGAGAGAGTTTAACGAAAAAGCACTGCACTTTAGGATGAAAAGGGTCAATGTCCAAAGTACTCTACTTTGATTGTTTTTCGGGCGCATCAGGCGACATGATTCTTGGAGCACTGATTGATGCCGGTCTACCAATCGAGGAATTGCGTAGGGCTCTCGGAAGTTTGGCCCTCGACGGTATGTCAATTGAGGCGGAGTCAGTGGACCGTGCTGGTGTGGCAGCGATCAAGTTTCGTCTACGTGAAAATGGCCAGGTGGTGGATGGCTCGGACCCTACTCCTAAAAAACATCATCATGACCATGATCACCACTCAGACAAGTCGCATCATCATCATTCTCATCGCAGTATCCATGAAATATTAGAACTTGTAGGGCGGTCAAACCTTTCTGAATCCGCAAAGGCTAGCGTAGGGCACTTATTTGGTCGTCTGGCAACAGCTGAAGCTGCAATTCATCAGATGCCAGTTAATGAGGTGCATCTCCATGAAGTAGGGGCGCTAGATTCGATCATTGACATTGTGGGTGCAACGTTTGGATTTGAATGGTTCGCCCCTGATGAGGTTGTTGTTTCACCGCTAAATGTTGGTTCAGGCACGGTGGAATGTGCCCACGGTACCTACCCGGTTCCAGCCCCGGCAACAGCGCGGCTTTTGGAAGGGTCACCTATATATGCCAGTGGTGAGGCTGGTGAGTTGGTCACTCCGACCGGAGCCCTGCTTATGACTGAATGGGCGACTTCATACGGTCCGCTTCCCCCCATGACAATTAGTCGTGTGGGATATGGTGCCGGAGAACGTAATAGATCGGATTCACCAAATGTAATCCGGCTCCTTGTTGGCGAGTCGGCAGATATTGATGTAGGTGAACGCGTTGTCGTTTTGGAATGTGAAATCGACGACATGAATCCTCAGATCTTTGGACTATTAATGTCACGCCTGCACGAAGCGGGGGCGCTCGATGTGTTTTATGTGCCAGTGCAGATGAAAAAAGATAGACCAGGAACATTAGTAACAGTTATTTCACCGTTAGGGTTACGCGAGACGCTGAGCGAAATTTTGTTCCGGGAGAGCACCACACTAGGAATTCGCTATCACGAGACCCGACGTGAGCGGCTCGAACGAACGTGGGTGACCGTTGAGACTTCTCTTGGCGCCGTACGTATCAAACTTGCCCGTCGCGACAACCAGATCCTAAATACCGCACCAGAATTCGATGACTGCTTGCAACTAGCAAAACAGCACGACGTACCTGTCAAGCATGTGCAGGCTCTAGCGCAGAAGGCTTATCTTGATATGGCTGACCAAGTCGGACGAAAGTAAGTTTAGCGGATGTCTCGATTTTATTTAACCACCGCGATCGATTACGTGAACAGCCGTCCGCACTTGGGGACCGCTTACGAAAAGATCACAGCCGATGTGATTGCCCGTTACCAGCGGTTGCGTGGAGTCTCAACACATTTTGTTATGGGCAATGACGAGCATTCGCAGAATGTATACCGACGGGCGCAAGAATTGGGAGTTGATCCGTTGTCGTATTGCGAACGTATGGAGGTCGAATTTCGTGAAATCTGGAAAACACTCGACGTGTCGTTTGACGACTTCATACGAACAACTGAAGATCGCCATCGAGTATCAGTTTCATTGATGGTAAAGAAGATTGCCGACGCTGGTGATCTTTATGAAGGCTTTTATGAAGGTTGGTACTGCGTGTCTTGTGAATCATTCAAGCAGGAAAAGGACCTCATTGATGGGAAATGTCCAGTTCATCAGAGCCGACCAGACTGGATCAAGGAGAAAAATCATTTCTTTCGGCTTTCAAAGTATCGTGAAGCACTGCTTAGACATTTCGAGTCGCATCCAGAGTTTTTGTGTCCTGAGATTAGACGCAACGAGATTTTGCGATTACTAGAGTCTGGATTAGAGGACATTTCTATTAGTCGCAGCGGTCAGTCATGGGGTATCCCACTGCCGTCTGATCCAGAGAGTGTTGTTTATGTCTGGTTCGATGCGTTGATAAATTACATATCGGCCGTTGGCTTTGGGTCTGACGAAGATCGTGTGGCTGCTTGGTGGCCCGCTGATTTGCACATCGTGGGTAAGGACATTACCCGGTTTCATAGCGTCGTATGGCCGGCGATGTTATTAAGTGCTGGTCAGGAATTGCCTCACCAGGTGTTTGGTCATGGGTGGGTGCACTTTAAGGGGCATCGCATGAGTAAGTCACTCGGAACCAGTCTTGATCCCTTAGAGGCGGTTGCTCGAGCTGGCGTCGATCCACTTAGGCTGTATTTTGTGCGTGAGATACCGTACGGCCAGGATGGTGACTTTTCGTGGGACCGCTTTGAAGAACGCTACAATGCTGATCTCGCCAACAATTTAGGTAATCTGGTCAGCCGGATTACGGCAATGGTTCATAAGTATCGAGATGGAAATCTCGCTACTCCTTCTGGGAGTCCTGGGCGGCTGGCACAGGTCACCGAGGAAGTCGTGGGACGTTACCAAGCAGCCATGGAACGATATGCCTTGCATGAAGCTGCTGCTGTGACCTATCAGTTGGTGGATGCTACCAATGAGTATATTACCGAGACTGAGCCATGGAAGCTGGCTTCTGAAGATGGAGCAGCAGGGCGCTTAACGAGAGTGCTATTCGACATCTCCGAGGCTGTTCGGATTGTCGGAATCCTTTTAGGTCCAGTGATGCCGAACGCTGGAAGAGAGATCGTACGGCGCATGGGTGATGAGGCATCGGAACGTGACCAAGGTTGGACGCAAGCGACCACTTGGCGAACCGAAAGTGCCCGAACCATTCTCCGAGGTGAATCCATGTGGCCACGTCTGGAGACTAAGAACTCGTGAAATAGTGCATATCCAGAAGGAGAATCCAAAATGACCGAAAGTGATAACCACCCTCTACCTACGTCGACTTCTGATTCTGATCAGATGTCCTCTGCGGAGGCACCTAGAGCGACGCCAGAAGTGGATACCAGGATAACTATCGACGAGTTTATGAAGGTGGAGTTGAGGGTCGCCAAAGTGGTGACAGCTGAACGAGTGCCAAAGTCAAAAAAGCTCATTAAGTTGGAGGTTGACCTAGGCTCAGAAGTTCGGGTGGTTGTGGCTGGTATAGCAGGCGCTTATGAGACTGAAGCCTTAGTGGGACGAACCGTAGTAGTTGTAGCGAACCTCAAGCCAGCCAAATTAATGGGTGTCGAATCAAATGGGATGGTTCTTGCGGCTAGCCTTGAGGGTGATGTGCCGATGTTGGTTGGATTCGGAGACCAGCCACCAACTCTCGGTGCACGGGTGAGATAGTTTTGGAAAATCAAGCAATCGGACTACTGGATTCCCATTGTCACTTGGCTGATGAAGCATTCATTGGAGACCTCGGCGAGGTCGTGGGACGGGCTCGGGATGCGGGCCTTGAACAGATTCTGTGCATTCTAGCGGCTGGTAACCAGGCAGAATATAAACAGGCGAAGCGCCTGCAAAAACTTTGGCCGAAAGTTTGTTTCGCGATTGGTGTGCATCCACATCAGGCCGCGGAGTATGCCGGCCGTTTTGATGAAGTGGTTCGCGATGTGCGAGAAGCGATTGAAGTGGAACCGTTGGTTAGAGTGGTTGGAGAAATCGGGCTTGACTACCATTATGATTTTTCACCACGTGACGTCCAACGTGAAGTCTTTCATCGACAAGTCACGCTGGCGAGGGAATTACGATTGCCAGTGAGCATACACACGCGAGAGGCTGAAACTGATACCGTGGCAATCCTTGAGAAAGCAGGTCGCAGGGAATTGCGCGGTGTGTTTCATTGTTTTGCTGGCAATGCATCGCTGGCTGACCATGCTCTAGCGCTGGGCTTCCATATTTCGTTTTCTGGCATGATTACCTTTAAACGCGCTGAGGCACTGAGGGTCATCGCGTCCGAAGTTCCAGGTGATCGCTTATTAATTGAAACAGACGCGCCCTATCTTGCACCGGTGCCACATCGTGGTAAAAGGAACGAGCCGGCGTGGGTCAGTCGCGTACTTGAAGTATTAGCTGAAGCTCGTGGTACTACGGTTGAGTTGCTGTCGGAGCAAGTGATGACGAATTTTCGAGCTTTGGTAAGGCCTTGAGTCCTAGCCGAATACGAATTCTGTTCAATAAGGGCCTGTTACGTTGACACTCCGTGCGGGAGTATGGTCTGATCGCCTTTTGTTAGCTAGCACTGCGTAGTACCTGTTGACCTACGAGTAAGATTGTGTCAAATACAGAAACCTCCATTGATCTTGATGAGATTTTCGCGCCGATTCGCCAGGAATTGGATGCGGTCGAGTGTGAATATATGAGACACGTTCAGTCTCGTGTCGAATTGATTCCTGAGATAGGTCGATATATTCAGCAGGGTGGTGGTAAACGAATTCGTCCAGCTCTACTCTTGATGGCCTCGCGCTTAAGTTCTTATAAAGGAGACAGCGCTATTCTATATGCGTCAGTTGTTGAGTTCATTCACACGGCGACACTGGTCCATGACGATATAGTCGATAATGCGAATCTTCGGCGAGGCCAAATGGCTGTGCATTCCCGATGGGGTAATGATATTACGGTATTGCTTGGAGATTATCTGTATATCAAGTCTATGGGACTCGCGCTAACGGAGGACTCTCTGGACGTTATTAGACTTCTTTGTGACGTAACCCTGCGTATGATCGAGGGCGAGCTCTATCAACTTACTAAAACCGGTGATGTTGAAATTAGCGAAGAAGAACATTTTGAGATCATCCGTCGAAAGACTGCCTATTTGTTTGGTGGTTGCTCTCAAATTGGAGGGATGCTGGGTGGTGTGTCTGAGGAGGAAGCAGAGGCACTTCGCGAGTACGGATTTAATCTGGGCGTTGCGTTTCAACTCGTAGACGATTTACTAGACTATACGGCTTCCAAGTCAACACTTGGTAAACCAATTGGAAGTGATTTGCGAGAAGGGAAGGTTACGCTTCCTGTAATTTATCTGTTACAGCGAGATGGAGATAATGCAGATAGTTTGGTCCGCAATGTTGTTGAAACTGGAGAAATCACGCCAGAAAGATGGACGGAATTAAAACAGCTCCTGACCGAACACCGTGCAATCGAGAGTGCATATGATAAGGCGATGGAGCATGCGAAATTAGCCAAACAGCATCTTGAAGTGTTTCCAATGACGCCGGCGCGCGAATCGCTGATGGCATTACCTGATTACGTTCTCTCTCGAGAACATTGAGTCACTCAATATTGTGTCGAAGAGCTTGGTGAAGCAAATCGAGCAACTTCGCTCAGACATTCGGCGACATGAAGAGCAATATTATGTTCTCCACGAGCCGGAAATTTCTGATGCAGAATTCGACAAGCTGTTAAGAGACCTCGAGGCTTTGGAGGTCGCTCATCCGACGCTCGTTACTCCTGACTCTCCAACTCAACGGGTGGGTGGTCGGCTTGTCGATGGCTTTGATACCGCAACGCACGCCATTCCAATGTTGAGTCTCGATAATGCGTACAGTGAGGATGAACTGTACGCATTTGACGAGCGCTCAAAAAAAGGTTCAACAGATAAGATTGCTTACGTCGCAGAACTTAAAATTGATGGTTTAAGCATTGCGCTCACTTACGAGAATGGCACCTTGGTACGTGGTGTGACGCGTGGTGATGGAAGTCGAGGGGAAGATGTCACGGCTAATGTGCGCGCCATACGGGCGATTCCACTGAGTTTGAAGCATGGGTTGGTAGAGACGTTAGAGGTGCGGGGTGAAATTTATTTGCCTCGCTCAGCATTTGAACGTGTGAATCTCGAACGGGAGTGTCGTGACGAAGCGACATTCGCTAATCCTCGTAACGCCGCCGCCGGAACGATGCGCAATTTGGATCCCGCATTGGTTGCTTCAAGAGGGTTAGGGGCGTATGTCTACCAAGTAGTCCAGAACAAACCATCTGATTCGAAAGCAGAAGGTTTATCTAAGTTAAGCAGTCATAGTCAACTTTTACAAGAGTGCCGATCTTGGGGTCTGCCTGTGGAACCACACTGGCGACAATGCGATGACATTGATGCGGTCATTAAGTTTTGTCGAGAATGGAGTGATTTACGACATAGTCTAAATTTTGCTACTGATGGTGTTGTAGTTAAAGTTGACGATTTGCAACATCGCGAGAATCTTGGCGCAACAGCCAAATGTCCACGCTGGGCGATCGCCTTTAAGTTTCCGGCAGAACAGGCGACGACTCAACTTAAAAGTATAGAAGTGCAGGTTGGACGCACTGGTGCCGTAACGCCCTATGCAGTGCTTGAACCAGTACGGTTGGGTGGTTCCACAATCCATCTTGCGACTCTCCATAATGAACAGGAAATAGCTAGAAAGGATCTGAGGGCCGGAGATATCGTCCTTGTTGAAAAAGGGGGTGATGTCATTCCAAAAATCATTAAGCCAGTGATGGCAAGACGAACTAAAGGTAAGGGTGGACCGAAGCCCTTCGTGATGCCGAAACATTGCCCATCGTGTAACAGTTCTCTTCGTCGAGCAGATGGGGAAGTGATATGGCGGTGTATGAATTCCTCGTGTCTGGCTAAAATTAGACGAGGACTTCTGCACTTCGTGTCGCGCAGGGCCATGGATATTGAAGGCCTCGGCGAATCATTAGTCAAACAACTAGTGGATGCTGACCTAGTTCAGGATTTTGCCGATCTGTTTGCTTTGAAGATAGAGACTCTTCTAACCCTCGACCGGATGGGTAGAAAATCTGCTACCAAGTTGGTTAATCAGATTGAGCAAAGTAAAAAGAATTCATTATGGCGCCTGATTCACGCACTTGGAATTCGTCATGTAGGAGAGGGCGTGGCCGTGGCATTAGAACAGGGATTTGGCTCAATGGAAGTATTAGGGCGCGCTACGTCCGATGATTTAAACGACGTTCCAGACATAGGTCCAGTTGTAGCGAATTCTGTGCAGGAATTTTTTGGTGAAAAGCGCAATCGCGATCTTCTAGTTCGTCTCAAAGAGGCTGGTGTTACGATGGAGGGTGTGGCCGTTGAAAAAGAGTCACAGGCGTTACCACTGGCTGGTATGAACGTGGTGTTGACTGGAACCTTATCCTCGATGAGTCGAGAGGAAGCTTCAAGTGCGATTCGTCGAATGGGAGGACGCATCAAGGCCTCGCCGAGTGGGAACACGGACTATGTGATTGTTGGCAAATCACCCGGTTCTAAGCTCAAGAAAGCTCAAATGCTTGATCTGGAAGTACTTGACGAGATAGCTTTTCGTAAATTATTGATAACACTGGGTAGTCGTATGATTGACAAGGAATGATAGATTGTCAGATACGATGAGAACGATTGGTTAGGTAGTTGATCTTTGAAAATCCGTCGTAGGCGGCCAGACGATCGCCGCGTTCGTCTAAGTAATTGGACGACGGGGAGGAAAGTCCGAACTCCGTAGGGTAGTGCGCCGGGTAATGCCCGGTCAGGGTGACCTGAAGGAAAGTGGCACAGAAAACATACCGCCACGATTGCGTAACCCTCTGGGTATACGTTGTGGTAAGGGTGAAATGGTGCGGTAAGAGCGCACCGCATTTACCGTAAGGTAAATGGCAGGCTAAACCCCGCACGGAGCAAGACCAAATAGGGAAGCGTTTTAGGACGACCCGTCCAAAGCTTCCGGGTAGGTTGCTTGATCCTGTCAGCAATGACTGGGCTAGAGGAATGATCGTCACCAAGGCTTAATTGCGTAAGCGATTAGGACTAGGCACAGAATTCGGCTTATGGCAAACCTACGACGGACCTTTTTTGGCTGTTTAAGGAAGTTACTAGTTGTTGGATTTTCGAGATGAACGGTGCATAGCTCGCTTTAAGTTATAACGTTAATAATTGTTTGATGGTGCACTAATTTTATAGTTCTTAATATGTCTTCATACCTCGTTACAGGTGGAGCCGGATTCATCGGGTCGCATTTGGTAATGCGATTACTTCACAAAGGGCATTCCGTTCGCATCGTAGATAACCTAGTTACCGGAAGCCATGCAAACCTTCCTGAACTTGAACAAGTTGATTTTCTCGAGGCCGATCTTGCCAACGCGGAAATCGCACAGAAGGCTGTTCAAGGTATGGACTTTGTTCTTCATCAAGCCGCGATTCCTTCAGTGCCTCGCTCGGTGAGTGACCCGGTGACTTCACATCGCGCTAACGTGGATGCCACGCTTAATCTTTTGTGCGCTGCTCGTGATGCGAAGATTGCACGGTTGATTTTCGCGGGCTCGTCTTCGGTTTACGGTGATACGCCCACATTACCTAAACATGAGTCGATGCCGGCAGACCCACGTTCACCGTATGCACTTCAAAAGTTTATCGGTGAACAGTACAGCCAGTTATTTACAGAGCTCTACGGTCTTGAAACAACGACAATTCGATATTTTAACGTGTTTGGTCCACGTCAAGATCCAGGGTCACCTTATTCTGGTGTTATTTCACGCTTTATTAAATTACTGCTTGCTGGTGAGCCTCCTACGATTCATGGAGATGGTGAGCAGACACGAGATTTCACATACGTGGACAATGTCGTGGACGCAGTATTGGCCGCGTGTTCGGCTCCGGATGCGGTTGGGCAGGTCATGAATGTCGCAATGGGCGAACGCACCTCACTTAAGCAATTGGTGTCGATGTTGTCAGATATTATCGGCGTGGCAGTTGAGCCGATTTACGGAGACCCTCGGGAGGGAGACGTACGTGATTCTCAAGCTGACTGTGCATTGGCTCAGGAAGTGCTTAATTATCAGCCCCGTATTTCATTTCAAGAAGGTTTGCGCCGGACGGTAAACTGGTATCGGCAGTCATCCGTTCATTCATAAGGAGTCCAGATGCCAGTTATTACCCTCAATGACAGCGCGCTTCGCGAAATGATGCCAGGCTTTAATGGTCATTTGGTTCATACCGAAGAGATGACATTTGTTGAGTGGCATGTCACAGCAGGAGCGTTGCTTCCCGAGCATTCTCACCCACACGAGCAAGTAACTGCTGTTCAAGAAGGCGAATTTGAAATGACGATCGATGGTAGTAAAAACCAACTGACACCAGGCTCGGTCGCGGTAATACCTTCGAATGTTCTACACTCTGGTCGAGCTGTGACGGACTGCACAATCATTGACGTGTTTCAGCCAGTGCGAGAGGATTATCGCTAGAGGATCCACTTTGGCATCATTCTACCTGTAATAGGCTCGATGTTGGATTTGACAATGGCTGTAGTTGCTGGATGGCTGGCCGGGCTTCTTTCACTGGTAGCTTTTGTTCCTTATATTCTGAGTACACTTCGCGGTCGCACTAAACCCAATCGGGCTACTTGGTGGATTTGGACGATCAATAGCTTTGTAATCGCTGCTAGTTATTACTCATCTGGTGCGACCAATACAATCTGGGTTGCAGTTGGTTATTCCATCGGTTCTCTTGTAACGGCAATCCTCTCCTATCGATTTGGCACAGGTGGCTGGACTTGGTTGGATCGTAATTGTCTTACGATGGCGGCAATTGCAATGTTTTGTTGGTGGTGGTTTGATTCAGCGTTGATCGCCTTGCTTATGTCTCTGAGTGTCGACTTTGCTGGAGCGTTGCCAACGATTCGGAAGGCATACCAGGCACCAGAGACCGAGGATAGCATCGCTTGGAGTTTATTCTTGTCTGGTAACTGTATTAATTTATTGGCCATAGATCGATGGATGTTTAGGATTGTTATTTATCCGGCTTACATGGTTTTAGCCAGTGGTGCTATTGCGTTACTAGTACTCAGGACGAAATTGAATAGCGATTAAAAACCATATTTCCAAGTTCAGTAGCTTGGGAAGCCGTCGTCCGATACACTGATTGCATGGTGCTGGCTAATAGCGATTCGGTGCGGCTAATACGTGACATATATACCGATCGACAATCCGTTGATCGGCCAGTTATATCAATCGAATTTTTTACTCCAAAAACAAGTAAGGGCGATCAAGTGCTTTGTGAGAGCACTCTCCCGGCCCTAATCCGACTAAGACCAGATTACTGTTCGGTAACTTACGGTGCTGGTGGAAGTACCAAATCGAAAACCCTGTCTGTAGTGGATATGATTCAACGACAGTTCGGATTAACAGCTATGGCTCATTTGACCTGCGTGGAGTCAAGTAAGAACGATATAGGTGCCGTTTTGGACGAAGCAAAAGAATTGAACATTCGGAACATACTTGCGCTTCGAGGAGATCCTCCAGGTGGTAGTGGGGAGTTCGTTAAAGCCGATGACGGATTCGAGTACTCTTATGAGTTGGTGCGTTTTATTAAAGCTAATGGTGATTTCTGTGTAGGAACAGCTGGCTTTCCTGAAGGGCATATAGCCTGCACTGACGGAAAACACGTTGATTGGGGTTACTTGAAGAATAAGGTCGACTGTGGAGCAGACTTTGTCTTGACGCAGTTGTTTTTTGACAATGGTGATTTTCTTCAATTTCGTGACTATATTGTCAAAAAACTAGGGGTCACGGTTCCCATTTGTCCAGGCGTGCTTCCTATTCTGTCCACCAAACAAATCTCGAAGTTTACCCAATTGTGTGGAGCCCGCATTCCTAAGCCACTAGCTGCACGCTTGGAATCATTAGGGGATGATGACGAAGCAACAACTGCATTCGGCATCGAGTATGCAACCAAGCAGTGCGAAGAACTCATCCGCGAAGGTGTGGATGGGCTCCATATGTATTCTCTAAATAAAGCTCACTCTACCTCTGCAATCATAAAAAATTTAGGATTGTCCTAATAGATCTACTAGACGTTGTTCTTCAAAGGTGGGTTGACCTGTTCGTCTGCGACAGAGTACGTTTAGGATTGGTTTGCCTCAGATTTACGAGTTTGATTGGTGCCAAAATACCTAGAAACCGTTAAGCGCAAGATCTTTAAGTATGTACGGATCGTACATGACTAACACCAAAGGGACGCTGCAGAGGACACCGCTCTACGCTTCTCATGTTGAGTTGGGAGCTCGTATGGTTTCGTTTGGTGGTTGGGAAATGCCGGTTGAATACACCGGTATTAGTGAAGAGCATATCGCTGTACGAACGACTGCAGGCCTATTTGATGTGAGTCATATGGGTGAAATTGAAATTGCTGGCGATCATGCATTGGCTGCCGTTCAACGAATTAGTTGTAACAATGCGGATAAATTACAGATTGGGCAGGCTCAGTATTCGGGACTGCTAACATCCGAAGGTGCCTTTGTTGATGATCTTCTTGTATATCGTTTAGCTTCCGATCATTTCATGCTGGTTGTTAATGCTGCCAATATTCAAAAAGATTATCAATGGATTAAGGAACATATTCGTTCGATTGGTGATGCAGTGGCTGTTAATGCGAGTAGTCGGTACGCATTGTTGGCCGTACAAGGACCCGCTGCACTTGATGTTGTACAAACGTTGACAAGTATCGATCTTGCTAACATTTCGTATTATTGGTTTGAGACCGGTGAATTAGCTAATGAGAGAGTTACGATTTCACGGACTGGATATACCGGCGAGGACGGGGTAGAGATTTTTGTGTCACCCCAGTCGGCGGGAAAGATTTGGACGGCTTTACTAGAGTCCGGCCAGAAAGTTGGGCTTAAGCCAGCTGGGCTTGGTGCCCGTGATACGTTGCGACTTGAATCGGCGATGCGGCTTTACGGGCAAGATATTACCGATCAAACTAGTGCACTTGAAGCGGGACTTGGATGGATTGTGGGTTGGGATAAAGAAGGTTTTATTGGAGACGATGTGCTCCGTCTCCAGAAAGCTGACGGAGTGTCCCGCAGACTTGTGGGTTTTGAGATGGTCGATCGTGGCATTGCTCGACATGGTTACGAAGTCTACGCGGAAGGTGTGGAAATCGGGATTGTTACTAGTGGCACCCATGCTCCTTCTTTGAAAAAAGCAATCGGGATGGCCTATGTTCAAAAAGCTTATACTGCGATTGATACAGAGTTTCAAATTAATATCCGAGAGAGACGTGTGACCGCTCGTGTTGTGCGAATGCCATTTTATAACCGTCGAGAGGCTGACTAGTTATGTATCCGAATGACCGGAAGTACAGTAAGGACCATGAATGGGTTCAAATGATCGACTCTGAGGCGAGAATCGGGATTACGCACTATGCGCAAGAACAATTGGGTGATGTCGTCTATGTTGAATTACCTGAGGTTGGACGTATGATTAAACAGGGTGAGATATTCGGTACGATAGAATCTGTGAAAGCAGTATCTGAACTGTATTCTCCGATGTCAGGTGAAGTCACTGTGGTTAATAGCGAACTAGTCGATCATCCAGAATTGGTAAACGGGAAACCACACGAAACTTGGATGATCGCCATGAAACCTAGTAATCTTGAAGAGTCGAGCGAACTCATGGATGCAACAGGGTACAGTGAACACTTGAAGTAAGCCGAACTCTGCATCAGAAATTTCTGTTTAGTTTGCATTTATGGCACGTTTTCCCATTACAGACCGATTTCGAGATCGTCATATAGGGCCTAGTGCCGCTGAGCACGAACAAATGCTGAAGGTGGTCGGGGCCCAGTCACTTGACCAGTTGATCGATGAAGTGGTTCCTGCAGATATTCGTCTCCAGAGCAAATTAGAACTCGCCGAGTCAGAGGGCGAATATGGATGTTTGTCTGATTTAAAGTCTTTAGCCTCACAAAATCGGAACGCGCGTTCTTATATTGGCATGGGTTACTATGGCTGTATTACCCCCAGCGTCATTACCCGGAACGTATTTGAGAGCCCAGGCTGGTATACCCCGTATACCCCCTATCAAGCTGAAATTGCTCAAGGTCGCCTAGAAACGTTGTTTACCTTTCAGACTCTAGTAACAGATTTGACTGGAATGGAAGTTGCAACAGCCTCTCTTTTAGATGAACCAACCGCGGCTGCTGAAGCGATGGCGATGTTGCACCGAGTGCAACAGGGCCATAGGAATCGATTTATTATTTCCGAGACTTGTTTTCCTCAGACGATCGCCGTTGTGCGTGGTCGGGCGGAACCGCTTGGCATTACTGTGGATGTTGCTGATGTTGACCAGGTTGAATTCGATGACGATGTGTTCGGTTTACTAGTGCAGTATCCAAACGATACTGGCGGGGTAGAAGATCTAGCGCCTCTGATTGCGCGAGCCCATGCGTCAGGTGTCTTGGTTGGAGTATGTTCTGATTTATTGGCACTGACGTTGTTGACGCCGCCTGGCGAAATGGATGCCGATGTTGTTGTTGGCAACGCGCAACGGTTTGGAGTCCCATTAGGCTATGGTGGTCCGCACGCGGCATTTTATTCAACACGCCAAAATTACGTTCGACAGACGCCAGGTCGGATTATAGGGACTTCAGTCGATGTAAATGGTGCAGCAGTATTTCGAATGGCGCTGCAGACTCGTGAACAGCATATTCGGCGTGAGAAGGCGACCTCAAGCATTTGTACGGCACAAGCGTTGCTTGCTAACGTGTCAGCACTCTACGCTGTTTATCATGGACCAGTCGGACTGACGGGCATTGCTCAGCGCGTACATGGACTGGCAGTGGTTTTAGCTGAAGAGTTGACTAGGCTCGGGATTACCCAAACGAATCAACTTTTCTTTGACACTCTCCATCTTGTATTGCCAGAGGATCTGGTGGCGGCTCATGTTCGAGAAATAGCAAGCACGGCGGGACTCAACTTCCGCTACTTCGAATCTGACGCAATAGGTATCGCGCTCGATGAGACGACTACTCAGGCTGATGTTCAAGCGATCGTGGATGTTTTCCGGCAAGCACTAGGTTCTCAAGATTTAAACATTAATTGGAAAGACGCGGAAAAATTATTCGACACGTTTCCTGAAACGCTTGAACGTCAGACGGAGTTTCTTGGCCATCCTGTTTTCTTTGAGCATCACTCTGAAGCTGAAATGATGCGTTATATTCGACGCTTGGAAGAACGTGATATCGGTCTAGATCTGTCTATGATTCCCTTGGGTTCTTGTACGATGAAATTGAACGCGGCCTCGACAATGATTCCAATGGCTTGGCCAGAATTTTCTAACCTGCATCCCTTTGCACCGCGTGAAGACACACGTGGCTATGAAGAAATGTTTGGTGAGTTGGAGAATGCGCTGGCCGTAATTACTGGACTGCCAGGGATCTCCCTGCAACCGAATTCTGGTGCGCAAGGGGAGTTTGCCGGTTTATCGGTCATTCGAGCTTACCATCGGGATCGTGGAGACCAGAACCGGGATGTTGTCATAATTCCCTCGTCAGCTCACGGAACGAATCCGGCCTCGGCATGCATGGCTGGCATGCAAGTGGTTGTCGTGCGTTGCGATGAACAGGGGAATGTAGACATTGAAGATCTGAAATCGAAGGCCGAAGCCAATGCCGACGCTTTGGCTGCGCTCATGTTGACGTATCCATCAACCCATGGAGTGTTTGAGGAATCAGTCCGCGATATTTGCGACATTGTTCACCAACAGGGCGGGCAGGTTTATATGGATGGAGCGAATATGAATGCGCAGGTGGGTTTGACGAGTCCTGCCATGATTGGCGCTGACGTTTGCCATCTTAATCTTCACAAGACTTTTGCAATTCCCCACGGGGGCGGTGGACCCGGGATGGGTCCTATCGCTGTTGCATCTCATCTCACTCCGTACCTACCAGGGCATCCGGTCGTGTCAACTGGCGGCGAGCGAGCGATAGCAGCGGTGGCCGGTGCCCCATGGGGGAGTGCTGGAGTATTGATGATTTCCTACGCTTTTATTCGAATGCTTGGCGGAAAAGGGCTTTCTGAGATGGCACGTCATGCAATTCTGAGTGCTAACTACGTTAAAGCGCGTCTTGAATCGCACTACGACATCCTTTATACGAGTGTTAACAGGCGCGTAGCTCATGAAATGATTCTAGATCTTCGCCCATTTAAGGATAGTGCAGGAATTGATGAACAAGATTTAGCGAAAAGATTGATTGATTACGGTTTTCATGCACCTACGATATCGTTTCCCGTAGCTGGAACGATGATGGTGGAACCCACCGAAAGTGAACCATTGGCTGAATTGGATCGATTTTGTGATGCAATGATAGCCATTCGTAATGAGATTAGACAGATTACTGATGGTGAGGCTGATCGTACTGACAATGTATTAAAGAACTCTCCGCATACGGCCGAGGCGGCTACGGTTGAGGACTGGAAGCATCCCTATACGCGTGAGCAGGCAGTGTATCCATTACCGTTTGTAAGGGCGAACAAGTTCTGGCCTGTCGTTGGGCGAATTGATAATGCTTATGGCGATCGCCACCTAGTGTGTGGCTGGAGTGGGACTTCCACCTAGCGTGTCTTAAAGCTTCGCAGCCATTTTTAAGTGGCGGTCATTGCGCAAGCTTTCGTTTGTAACCCCTCAAGCAATCTTTTTGTAATCGGGCCTGGTGATCCGTTTCCTATAGTTGTCGACCCAACTCTTACTATCGGGATAATTTCACGTGTTGTACTGGTAAGAAATGCCTCGTCAGCTGCAGCCAGATCAGCATCGCGCAGCACTGACTCCCTCACTGGAATACCGAGTTCTTCTCCTACTTCAAATATAAAATTCCTGGTAATCCCTTCCAGTAATCCGTCACTGACCGCTGGCGTTAAAGCGACAGCATTCTGCACAAGAAAGAAATTGGATTGTGAACACTCGACAAGGTCTCCCTTGTAGTTACGCATAAGACCTTCGTAGGCATTCTGCTTAAGAGCTTCCTGCATCGCAAGAGCATTATTTAATAGGTTGTTGGATTTGATTTTTGGATTGACTGAAGCTGGGTGATTGCGAATGATTGATGTAAGGGCTACGTTTACACCATTGGTGCGTAGTTCCTTCTGGATGTTTACATGTGGTTTAACGATTATGACAAGTGACGGCGTTAAACACTTAGTGGGATCGTAGCTAAGCTCGCCAACCCCACGTGTCAATAGTAAGCGGATATAGGCTTCATCTAAGTCCTCAACGGCATCCATGGTCTTGCGTATCCGTTCGAGGCATTCACGATTAGAAAGAGGTAGAGCAAGATCGATCATGTTTCCGGATGAGCGTAATCTTGTCATGTGCCTGTCGAACAAGAAAGGCTTGTGATTATAAGTGCGGAGTGTTTCATATACACCAGCTCCATAGAGGAAGCCGTGGTCAAATACAGAAATAGTGGCTTCTTTAGAATCACAAATTGCACCGTTAACATTTACAACGATGGACATCTTTTCTCCAGAAATAGTAATTCTTCTTCGCAATGACCAGCGAGGATGACGGGTTCGTCGGACAGAAGTCAGCGTACACTGTGTGTTAGACTTCGTGCAAATGTTGTTGAGAAGGGACCGTATACTGAAGGTAATTGGGAGTGGATGGTGGATTAGGTATGCGAGTGTTAAACGGAACACAAATACTTGAGGCGGAACGCCGCACAATAGAAGAGATTGGGATACCTGCGATTGTCCTTATGGAGAATGCCGGTCGACAGGTGGTCGCAGCTCTTGAGGCCAGATTCGATGATCTTGCACAACGCAGAGTAGCCGTACTGTGTGGTTGCGGGAACAACGGTGGTGACGGTTTTGTGGTGGCACGAACCCTGCAGCAGCGAGATATTTTAGCGTCAGTATTTCTTGTGGGTGAAGTGGCAAGTGTGAAAAATGAGGCGCGTCGTAATCTTGAGGTGTTGGGTCAACTTGGGATGACTGTCGTCGAAATTCGAGATGAGCAAGCATGGGAGTTGCACTACTCAGAAATTTCAGACTACGACATTATTGTCGATGCGTTGCTTGGGACTGGAGTTCGAGTTCCATTAGTAGGGTTACTGCAAACCTTGGTAGCAGACATCAATGTCTCCAATATTCCTGTTGTGTCGATTGATCTTCCGACAGGGCTCTCTGCCGATTCTCACGATATTGTTGGTGAGGTTATGGAAGCTAGTTTAACCGTGACAATGGCAGCGCCGAAGATTCCACTAGTTTTGCCCCCAGCGGAGAGTCAAGCTGGAGACATCGTGGTTGCTGATATCGGTATACCTCAAGAGGTTATCGATAACATTGAATCTCCGAAAATCGATTTACTGACACGGGACAATATATTAGAACTTATTAACCCTCGACATGACGATGCACATAAGGGTGATTTTGGTCATGTACTGATTGTCGCGGGCTCCAGTGGGAAAAGTGGCGCAGCGAGTTTGGCAGGGATTGGTTCGATTCGTAGTGGTGCGGGCTTGGTGACAGTTGCTTCACCAAAGTCTTGTCAGGGAATAATCGCTGCAGCGGCACCTGATTATATGACCGAAAGTCTTGCTGAGACTCCAGAGGGCCTTGTCGATTTTGCTGCATTGGAAGCAGTATTAAGAATGAAAAACGATGTGATTGCGGTGGGGCCTGGACTGGGCATCGGACCCTCGGTGTCAGCGTTTGTTCATGGACTTCTTGAACGTGTTGGTACGCCCATTATTCTGGATGCCGATGCTCTCAATGCGTTTGTAGGAGATGTCGATAGACTACACGGAAGGGATGGTCTCGATGTGGTTATCACGCCTCATCCCGGTGAGATGGCTCGTTTACTTGGTACGACGGTAGATGATGTTCAAGCTAATCGAGTTGAGATAGCTAGACAGTTCGCGATGGCTCATCATTTGCATGTTGTACTAAAGGGTTACCGCACGGTAATTGCTACTCCTAACGGAGATGTGTTTCTCAATTTGACAGGCAATCCTGGTATGGCGGTTGGTGGAACGGGCGATGTTTTGACTGGCGTAATTGCAGCCTGGTCAGCGCAACTCCTAGATGCAGATGCCGCCTGCAAGGTGGCAGTTTATGTGCACGGAATGGCTGGGGACATTGCTGAGGTCGACAAAGGTGAAATTTCAATGTCCGCGTCTGATTTAACTGATCACTTAGGCACTGCCTTGCTTGACCTCTCGTCAAGTAATCAAATAGAAGATGAATCGCAAGGCAATCAAAATTGAAAACTCAGTTGGTTACTTACATCACTGAGTCAGAGCCTCAGACAATCGCCTTAGGTGAGCAATTCGCGAAGACTCTCGCCCCTGGTGCTGTGTTACTTTTGTTTGGAGAACTTGGTGTTGGTAAAACCGCTTTCGTTCGTGGATTAGCGAAAGGCCTCAAGTTGGACAGTGACACTGTGAGTAGTCCAACTTTCACTTTAATTAATGAATACCAGGGTCGGCCGACTTTTTACCATGTAGATCTGTATCGGGTAGATCCTAGTGAGGTGGATGACCTTGGGTTGATCGAATTAGGTGACAGTCAAGAAATAATTGCGATTGAGTGGGCTGATCACTTGCCACGGCCTTGGAGGGGTGCTATCGAGATAGAGTTTAGGGATGTCGGTGGGGACCGACGAGAGATTAAGGTCAAGAATTGACGACGACAACTCGTGACGCTGCCCACTCATTCAGCGCGGTAGTTTGGGGCTTCTTTAGTGATTACTACGTCATGCACGTGACTTTCACGCATTCCGGCTGGTGTGACACGGATTAGGTTGGCATTCTTTTGCAAGTCTTTGATATTTTCGGACCCACAATATCCCATGCCTGCACGCAATCCTCCGACTAGCTGATGCAGTAGGGCAGCGAGTGCCCCTTTGTGCGGAACGCGACCTTCAATCCCTTCGGGTACGAGTTTCTCGTTAGCGTCAGCGTTATCCTGCAACTCAAATTCATCTTGGAAATATCGATCGCGACTACCCATACGCATCGCACCGATCGAACCCATCCCTCTATATTCCTTAAAGCTTCTACCTTGGTAGAGAATTAGCTCCCCAGGACTTTCATCTGTGCCTGCGAAAAGGCTTCCAATCATTACAGAGCTCGCTCCAACTGCGATTGCCTTGGTTACATCACCGGAGTACCGGATCCCGCCGTCCGAGATGATAGGGATATCGCAACGGTTAGCGACATCAGAGCATTCTTGTATCGACGAGATCATCGGCATGCCAATACCTGCAACAACGCGTGTAGTGCAAATTGAACCTGAACCGATTCCGATCTTCACAGCATCGACTCCAAGATCAATTAGCGCTTGGGTAGCGTCACCCGTCGCTACGTTTCCAGCGATTAAGTTTACCGAAGGATATGTGGCTCTGAGTTTTCCGATTATTTGCATGACACCGCTCGAGTGTCCATGAGCGGTATCTACCACAAGCACATCTGTATTAGCCGCCATTAAAGCTTCGGCACGCTTTTCGGTATCTTTAGCAATGCCCACCGCTGCACCAACGCACAGACGCCCGATGTCATCTTTACACGCATTTGGGTACTTAATTACTTTCTGAATATCCTTGACAGTTATTAATCCCTTCAGCATGTGGTTCTTATCAACGACTAGCAGTTTTTCGACTTTATGGAGATGAAGAATTTTTTTTGCCTCATCCAACGTGGTGCCAACGGGAACGGTAATAAGGTTTTCACGGGTCATAATCTCTGAGATTTCTTGATCGACATTAACCTCAAAGCGAAGGTCGCGATTAGTAAGGATTCCCACCAGACGACCTTCTTTTTTGCCGTCATCGGTTATTGGCACGCCTGAAATGTGATATTCCTTCATTATTGCCAGGGCTTCGTGAATTCGATTTTTTGGTGACAAAGTAATTGGGTTGACGATCATGCCGCTTTCTGATCGCTTAACTCTATCTACTTCTGATGCTTGTTCTTCAATCGATAGGTTCTTGTGAATAATACCTAACCCACCATGCTGAGCCATCGCAATAGCAAGTCGTGACTCAGTTACGGTGTCCATAGCGGCGCTGACAAGTGGGATATTCAGTCGGAGTTTCTGAGTGAGACGAGAGCCTACATTCACTTGACTTGGCAAGATTGACGAGTACCGTGGCACCAGCAATACGTCATCGAATGTGAGAGCGAGAGGAGCATCCGAGATTGACTTATTAGTAGACTTTTCGTTTATTTGTTTTGGCACACGATCACCTTCCATGACATTTTTTATACTTTTTACCACTCCCACAAGGGCAAGGGTCATTGCGTCCAACCTTTGGAGCGTCTCGTCTGATGGTTCTTACTTTTGCATCGTCACCACCCGTACGTGGTGAGTTGGGATTAGTAATGGGTGCTGTTGTGTTTGGAAACGAAGAGGCTGGTTGTCCTGGGTTGTTAAAGGTAAGGCCCGCAGTAGAAGCTTCAGGCGTTTCTTTGGCCAATCCAGATTCCACAGTTTTCATTACTGGTCTAATACGCCAGAGGTACTTAATAATTTCTTCATCGATTCTTACTTTCATCGCCTGAAACAACGCGAAGCTTTCCCGCTTGTATTCGACGAGTGGGTCACGTTGACCATAACCGCGTAGCCCAATCCCGTCTTTTAGATGATCAAGGCCGTAGAGATGATCCTTCCATTGGGCATCAACAATCTGTAACATCACGTCTCGTTCGAGCTGTCGCAGGAGTGAAGATTCAAGGTTTTTTTCTTTTTCCTCGTATTTTTCGCAAGCTTGCTGCCATAGGACTTCGCGGATACCTTCAACATCCAAATCTTGTAAATCGAGTGTTTCAAGTTCACCTGGTGCGAGGCCGAAGAGTTCAGATGTGAATTTCTTGAGCTCGTCGATGTCCCAGTCTTCAGGGTCGACCTGTGGTCCGCATGTGGACTCGAGCGTTTCGTCAATGGCTTCTTCGCCAAGAGTCATTAAGTATTGTCGTGTATCAACCTTCTCAGTTTCAGTAAGTTGAATTTGACCCTTGAGAAGTTCACGTCGTAGTCCGTATACACTTTCTCGCTGCTTATTCATGACATCATCGTATTCAAGAAGATGTTTTCGAACTGAGAAATTCTGTGCCTCTACTTGTCGCTGAGCGCGTTCAATGGCCCGCGTTACCATTTTGTGTTCAATCGGAACTCCTTCTTCCATTCCCAAGCTTTGCATTAGTCCGGAAATACGATCTGATCCAAAAATTCGCATGAGATCGTCTTCGAGCGATAGGTAAAAACGTGAAGACCCCGGGTCGCCTTGTCGACCTGCTCGACCACGGAGCTGATTGTCGATCCTCCGCGCTTCATGGCGTTCTGTGGCAATGATGTGAAGGCCACCTGCAGCGACCACTTCATCATGTTCGATTGCCGTTAGTTCAGTGAACTTACTGAATTGTTTCTTCCACGTCGCTTTGGCAACGCGATAAAAATTATCCAGGTGATAAAAGTGTATAAAGTCTTCATCGTCGCTAAGACTTCCTTCTTCCTTTGAAAGTCTTTCAGCTGTCTCATCCGCTAGGCACTGTTGCCTGGCCATAAATTCTGGATTGCCACCGAGTAGGATGTCTGTTCCTCGACCAGCCATGTTGGTGGCGATGGTTACCGTGCCTTTCCGGCCAGCCTGTGCGACTATCTCTGCCTCTTTTGCGTGGTATTTTGCATTCAAAACAACATGTTTGACACCGTTACGCTTCAAAAGGCTTGATAACCGTTCTGATTTCTCAATCGAAACTGTTCCTACGAGCACTGGGCGACCTGCTTCCTTTTGTTCCGCTATATCGCTAACGATCGCATTAAATTTTTCTTGTTCGGTCCGATAAATAGTGTCAGGTTCTTCCAGGCGTAGAAGCGTACGATTAGTAGGAATGACGGCTACATCGAGATTATAAATTTTTGCGAATTCTGGCGCTTCGGTGTCAGCAGTTCCGGTCATGCCAGATAGTTTTTCGTACTTTCTGAAATAATTCTGAAAGGTTACGGTCGCCAGTGTCTGATTTTCACGTTCAACTTTTACTTTTTCTTTCGCTTCGACTGCTTGGTGAAGTCCGTCACTCCAACGGCGGCCAGGCATGAGTCGTCCAGTGAATTCATCGACAATGACAACCTGGCCATCTTTAATCATGTAATCGACATCGCGTTGGAACAGAGTGTGTGCTCGTAATGCCTGATTTACGTGATGGAGTAGTGGCATGTTGAGTGGATCGTAAAGCCCGCCAGGACTTAGTCGATGCGCCAAGATTGTTTCAGTCTTTGCCATGCCACTTTCGGTTAGCGATACGGTTTTATGCTTTTCGTCAGTAATATAATCACCAGTAGTTTCAAGAGCATCGCGGTCTTCGCCTTTCACGTCTCCTTGGGTTACCGCTCCTGCCTTCAGTTTTGGCACAATCCGGTTTACTTCTTCGTAGAGTTGGTTGGATTCTTCGGCTGGTCCAGAAATGATCAGCGGCGTTCTGGCCTCATCAATTAGAATGCTGTCTACTTCGTCGACAATTGCGAAGTGGTGCCCTCGCTGCACGTGGTGAGATAAATTGAATTTCATATTGTCGCGAAGGTAATCGAATCCAAACTCATTGTTCGTGCCATAGGTGATGTCCGCTGCGTAGGATTCTTTACGTTGGAGATCCTTTTTGTCGTGTTGGACTACGCCAACGCTTAATCCAAGGAATCGATAGATTTGACCCATCCATTCAGAATCACGCCTGGCGAGATAGTCGTTCACGGTGACAACATGGACACCTTTTCCGGTAAGGGCATTGAGATAGGCTGGAAGCGTGGCAACTAGAGTTTTACCTTCTCCAGTCTTCATTTCGGCGATCGTGCCACGGTGCAGCATCAAACCACCAATAAGCTGGACGTCGAAGTGGCGCATCTGCAAAGTGCGACGTCCGGCTTCACGCACGACAGCAAAAGCATCGGGCAGCACGTCATCAAGCGGTTCTCCTTGTTCGAGCCGATTCCGAAAAGTAACAGTATTTGAACGCAGATCCTGATCAGAAAGGGGTGTAAAGGTGGCTTCTCGGGCGTTAATCTGCGCAATTAGAGGTGTTAGGCGCTTGAGGTCGCGCTCATTTTTTGTGCCGAAGACCTTGGCCAAAAGCGAGTCGAACATAGGTAGACAGGTCGACTAGATGATGAACGTTTTCATCGATATATCCGATTGATTGTATGAAAGCTGTAGTCCTTCAGTCAAGAAAGACCAGTGCTTCAATAGTTACAAGGAGTTAACGATGGTGCTGTTATACCAGTGTAATTTTAATTGGTTGACAAGGTTGCCACTGGCATCAGGAATTGTGATGGATTGAGTGGACGACCGTCGGCCCACACTTCATAGTGTAAATGAGAGCCAGTCGAGCGTCCGGTGGAACCCACGTAACCGATTACATCACCTCGCTGGACCTGCGTGCCTGGTCGAACTGCGAAGCGAGTCAAGTGACCATACCGGGTGGTGATTCCAAAACCGTGTCGAATAACAATCAAATTGCCCA
>Ga0163108_10000034_pt1 | contig 89487 bp, 78 predicted proteins | sample Fk1155metaG_FD_109644 | JGI IMG/M metagenome (GOLD analysis project Ga0163108, IMG submission 109644) | Marine microbial communities from the Central Pacific Ocean - Fk160115 155m metaG | ecosystem: Environmental > Aquatic > Marine > Oceanic > Photic zone | place: The Central Pacific Ocean...
CAGAAGCTCTTCATCTTCATCTAATGCTCTAAATTTAATAAAGACATCTATACAAATTAGCATGATATGGAGCATCTTTTTATTTATAGTCCCTAGCTTTTTATTAAATGCAGAAAACATTGAGATTTGTAAATCTATTAATCAATCTCATCACATTTGTGCTATAACCTTTTTTACCTTTTTTTCTATAGTTGGTTTGTGGAGCGGATATTCATTAAGCAAAGATGGAAAAGGAACTCCATTGCCAACAGATGCCACAACTAAATTGGTAATAACAGGCCCCTATGCTTATGTTAGAAATCCTATGGCTATTTGTGGCATCGGACAATGCTTAGCAATTAGTCTTTACACTTTCTCTATATCTATATTAATTTATAGTATACTCGCAATTTTAATATGGAATTTTGTCGTTAGAAAGTTTGAGGAAGATGATATGGAAGATAAATTTGGAGAAGCATACCTTAAATATAAAATAGCGGTTAAATGTTGGATCCCATTAATTAAAAAGTATCAATAATAATAGCCTTCAGCAGCACCCAGTATTGGCTCAATTTTTGTAATTTCAAGCTCTTAAAAATTAAAAATTATGAAAAAACTAAACCTTTTATTTCTATTTATTGCGCTTTTGGGGAACCACACATTTTCGCAAACTGCAGATGAAATAATATCTAATTACTATGAAAACACTGGAGGAATAGAAAACTGGCAAAAACTAAATGGCATAAAGATGGTTGCTTCAGTAAATCAAATGGGAATGGAAATTCCTTTTGAAATTATCACATTAAAAAATGGAAAAACACAAACAACCATTAACTTTCAGGGAAAAGATATTAAACAAGAAGTTTTTAATGGGGAGGTTCTTTGGTCTCATAATTTTATGACACAAGAGGCAGAAAAATCAGATCAAGAAACAACTGATAACATGAAAAAAACAGCAATGGATTTCCCAGATGCTTTATTTAATTATCAATCAAGGGGATATAAACTAGAAAAGCTAAAGGATGAAGAATATGAAGGAACTGAATGTTTCAAACTAAAATTGACAAAAGAACCAATTACTGTTGATGGGAAACAAGAAGAAGATGTAGAGTTTTACTTTTTTGATAAAGATAGTTTTGTTCCAATTTCTCAACAAGCAGAAATTAAATCTGGGCCAATGAAAGGGCAAATGAGTGACTCTAAATTAAGCGACTATCAAGAGGTGGGAGGCTTATATTTTCCTTTCTCGCTAACCCAAGGTCTAGTTGGAGGAGAATCTCAAGGAATAATCATAACTAAAATCGAATTAAATCCAGTTGTTGATGAGACTGTTTTTGATTTCCCCGACAAAAAATAACTTTTTAAAACAAACACTTTCAAGATGAAAAAAAGCCTTTTTCTTTTCACATGTGCTATTTTCTTTTTTAATAATATTTTTATTGCTCAAGAAGAAAAGCAGATTAAATTACATACTCTTTTTGGGGATTTAAAAGGCCGTCATATTGGCCCTGCCCTTATGAGCGGAAGAATCATAGACATGGAGGTTCATCCTTCAGATCAACGCATTATTTATGCGGGCACAGCAGGTGGAGGCGTATGGAAATCAAAAGATGCAGGAACAACCTTTTTCCCTGTTTTTGATGATCATTGTCAATCAATAGGTGCAGTTGAGATAGATCCTAATTCCCCAGACAAAGTCATTTATGTTGGCACTGGTGAAACATGGACAAGAAATAGTGTTTCTGTTGGAGATGGAATTTACAAAAGCATTGATGGTGGTGTTAATTGGAAAAAAATAGGACTCGAAAAGTCAGAACGAATTGCAAACATTATTGTTAACCCAAAAAACTCCAATGAAATATATGTTTCAGTTTTGGGTGCACTTTGGTCAGACAGTGAAGAAAGAGGCGTTTATAAATCAACAGATGCTGGGCAAAGTTGGGAGAAAATTTTATATGTAAATGCGTCAACAGGATGTGCCGATTTAGCCATAAACCCAGAAAACCCATCTATAGTTTATGCGTCTATGTGGGAATTTAGAAGAACCGCTTGGTCTTTTAATTCAGGGGGAGATAATAGCTCTTTATATAAATCAACAGATGCCGGAAAAACTTGGAAAAAAATACATTCTGGTTTTCCAGAAGGAAAACTTGGAAGACTAGCTATTGCTGTTGCTCCATCTAATCCAAATATATTATATACGGTAATTGAAGCAGAAAAACACAAAAAGAAAGGGATATACAGAAGTGATGACGCAGGAGCCAATTGGAAACAATTAAATAATGATTTTGGAATTACCGTAAGGCCCTTTTATTTTTCTCGAATTGTTGTGGATCCTAAAAATCCAGATGTTGTAATAAAAGCAGGTCTCTCTGGATCTATATCAAAAGATGGCGGAAAAACCTTCAAAAATCTTGGACAAATGCATGGTGATATTCATGATGTTGCCTTTTCCATAAACAATTCAGATGTAATATATGTCGGAACAGATGGTGGAGTATATAGATCTTGGGACTGTGGAACAACAATGGAAATAGTAGAAAACATGCCTCTTTCTCAATTTTATCATATTAGTGTGGATGATGCAGAGCCTTATAATATTTATGGTGGTTTACAAGATAACGGATCATGGTATGGTCCTTCTTCTTCTTCTGGTGGAATAATAACTCCTAGAGATTGGCATTCTATTGGTGGCGGTGATGGGTTTCGTGTACTTAAGCATACAACAAAACCTATTATTTATTCAGAAATGCAAGGAGCGGCATCTGTCTGGCGCTATAATTCAGAAACGAATCAGCAAAAAACCATTCAACCTCTTCCTCAAAAAGGAAATCCAAAACTGCGATTTAACTGGAATGCTCCTATGGAAATTAGCATTCATCAACCTGATAGATTTTATATGGGAAGCCAGTTTCTGCATAAATCTGAAGATATGGGAGATACTTGGAAAATCATATCTCCCGATTTAAGTACAAACAACTCTAAAAAACAAGATCAAGAAAATTCTGGTGGTCTGTCAATGGATAATTCTGGAGCCGAAAATCATACCACTATATTTACAATTGCCGAATCTAGTTTGGATGAAAATATAATTTGGGTTGGAACCGATGACGGAAATGTTCAGGTAACATCAGATGGAGGAAAAACATGGACCAATACAACACCAAACATTAAGGGGCTTCCATTAAATACGTGGTGTTATCATATTGAGGCTAGTGTGCATAACAAAAAAACAGCCTATGCAGTGTTTGATGGACACACAAGTGGCGACATGAAGGCATATGTATATAAAACAAGCGACTTTGGACAAACCTGGAAGAGTATAGTGACAGATGATATCGAAATTTTTGCGCGAAATATTCAGGAGGATTATGTCAATCCAGATTTGCTTTTTTTGGGAACAGAATTTGGTTTGTATATAACCATTGATGGAGGTAAAAGTTGGAGTAAATTTAAAAACAAAGTACCTTCTGCTGCAATTCATTTTATTGCTTTACAAAACAAAACCAATGATCTTGTTTTGGGAACACATGGAAGAGGCGTTATAATCATTGATGATATTTCACCATTAAGAAAAATAAATAATGAGATATTGTCTAAAAAACTTCATTTTTTTGCCTCTGATACAACTTTTATGAGTGATAAAAATGGGTTTTTAGGAGATGGCGGGTATTTTGGTTCTGAAACGCAATTTGCTGGAGATAACCCATCTTCAGATGTGCAAATAAAATATCTTCTTGCTAAGCGCCATACTTTTGGAAAAATGACTATGGAGATTCAGGACATGGAAGGAAATAAAATTACAAATCTGACACCAGGGAAGTCCAAAGGAATAAATATAGTAGAGTGGTATTACGTTATTACTGCTCCCAAAGTAGCAAAGGCAAAAACTTTTTCTTTTGGTGGGTTTGCTTCTCCAAGAGTTAAGGCAGGAAAATATAAAGCGGTTATCACCAAAGGCAAGGATACTTTTGAACACGGTTTTGAAGTGGCTTATGACAAAGAATCTAAACTCAGCATAGAAGATAGAGAGTTAAAGCACCAAACAGTAATGAAACTTTACAACCTTTCTGAAGAACTAGCATATATGATCTATAAACTCGACACAATTGTTGGGCTTTGTAAAAAATCAAAGGTTAATGAGGCGCTAAACGCTCTTAAAGAAACTCTTGTAGTTACTACTGGAGATAATTATGTGGGCAGTGCAGAACCTCAGCTAAGAGAAAAGATAGCAGAATTATATAGTAAGATTATTTATGGTTATGACAAACCCTCACAAGCAGAGTTAGATTATCTCTTGATTCTTGAGCAACGTTTTTATACTGCAAAAAAGGAGTTAGATAAATGGATTAAAAAAGCAAGATTAAAAAATGTGGGATTTAAATCCTTCGAAGATTTTATTAAATAAGCAGGCATTGAAATAGTTTATTATTTCTTATTTTTGTCCATGTCCTTTTAGTAAGGAAAAATCAATTGGTCTCGTGGCCGAGCGGCTAGGCAGTGGTCTGCAACACCATCTACAACGGTTCGAATCCGTTCGAGACCTCTACATTTAAGTCCTAATGTGCTATAATTCAGCATGTTAGGCCTTTTTGTTTTAATCAATAACTAACAATTTTATATTTTGGATAGTATCTGATTTGTATATTAGATATAGGCGGAAAAGCGGAGTAATTACTCTTAATCCTTTACTGGCATTGCTTTTTGTTACTCCGATACCTTGCGGAGTAGTGCGGAAAATAAAAAAGAGTGGCTTATCTAAATGTTTATTATCTTGGTTTAAAATTAGAATTATGGAGGATATAACAACATTAATGAAAGTGTTTTTTTGGATTGCTATGGTTTTAGCTTTTATCGTTGGATTTAATATTTATAATGCAGGTAAAGATTTAAAGAATCAGAATTTAAAGGCATCAGGTGGAATTATTATGCTCCTGATATTTATAGCTCTCTGTTTTTTCTTTGTTAGTAAAAGTTTTCAAGACAAAAATGCCACTGAAAATGTTCATCAAAAAGAAGTTCCTTCAGATAAATGATTATCGTTTAAATGTTAAATTCAAAAACCAATTAAGTTCACTAAATCTATTTTATTATCTTGGTTTAAAATTAGAATTATGAGATTATTATTTGTTTTCGTGTTTTTGTTGGGTTTGGTTTCTTGTGGAGAGGATAAAAAGAGTTCTTCTTCTAATTCGGATACCACAAAAGAAAGTAAAGAAAAAAAGAAGCCAACCTTTAAAGGGGCGCATCAAACTTACGAGATTATTGGGGGAATCTTTAATCAAGATAGTTGCTTGTTTTCTGTGGATGGATGGGTTTTAAAATCTGACCCTTCAAAAATTGTGTCAGGCACTCTCTATTCCTTAAATCAAAAAACAGGTGTTAAGTGGTTAGAAAAGTCTATTGAGCCAGGACATAAAGAATATAGCAAAGGTAGTGATGGTTTTCAACGTTATCATCATAAAAACGGAAAAATTAAAAATGAAAGCATAAGATCACAAAACGGAAAAAAAACAGTCCATTCAACCTGGACTGAAGAAGGAATAAAAAAATATGAAACAATAGAGAACATTCAAGATACGGTTAAAAAACAAATATTTAGCTGGTTTAATGCGGGTGATCCATCAAAAACTGATGGTTCTTTGCGTAGCCAAGAATTTTCTACAATACTTAAATCTGGAACATTTAAAGATAGCTTATATGTATACTCCGACAATTACATTTCTGCAAAAAAATATTTCAAAAATGGGTTGTTACAAGGATATAGTTATTGGTATAACAGCGATGAAAAAGAGATTGGTAGAGCTCTCTTTAATGAAGGAAAATTTGTTAAAGGGAAGGGAACCTATTCTTATTCTTTTTAAAGCGTTATATATTCACCTCCAATAAGCTCTTTGTTTTTTATTCTTTGTTTTATTTAAAGTAAAGATAAAAAGAACTTGGTGTTAACTTTTTAAATTTTCTTTTGATTCTTCCTATAGAATATTTGTATATTTGCCGTCCAGCGAATTTCAATACTCTTTAAACGAAAAGAGATTTCGCTCAAATTGCGAGAATAGCTCAGCTGGTAGAGCACGACCTTGCCAAGGTCGGGGTCGCGGGTTCGAATCCCGTTTCTCGCTCAAGTCTACGCTCGAGTGGTGGAATTGGTAGACACGCCGGACTTAAAATCCTGTGGGCATTAGCCCGTGCGGGTTCAAGTCCCGCCTCGAGTACAGAAGGGGACAAATCAGAATTTTCTGACTTTGTCCCTTTTTTGTTTTCTTTATTCTCCTCTGAAATTTTACATAATAAGTCCAAAACTGAGTTTAAATTCGTGGTTCGACATTGTGTATTTGACATTTTTAATTTTTCAGGAAATATCACACCAATAATTGCACGTTTTTCTTCGTATGATGACTTTTTATATGAAAACATGCAATCTAAAGTTTATTTGTTAAATGCAGAAAAAGAATGGAATTATTGTATAAAAAATAACCCCCAAATAATTTCTTATGATGAAGTAATATATCCAAAGAAACATAGTCATATAACAAAAAAAATTCTTTGCCAAGGTGTATTATTAAGTGAATACCCATCACAAACAATACCTTCAAAATTAACTTTAATGGAATTAAAAGATTACATAGAACAAATGCCAGGAAAATTATTTAAACTCAAACATTATAACTAATTTTCCTTTATCATGAAAAATTTATTGCACGAATACAAAGCTTATTATAAAGTAAGAGCTTCCCGCTTTAAGAATAATCCAAAATACCGACACTCTTATAATGCTGAACAAGTTGTCTCAGAAGCTATGCAAAATTGTTCAGAGTTAAGTGAATTTAAAGAGAAACTAGGTGATAAAAATGAAAAGTGCGCCCCTGCCTTAATAAAAGACAAATATCTAATGCGTAAAACCCATTATGAAGAAATGGAAGAAACAGTGAGACTGGAATGTGTCAATAAAATTCTAACAACAGTTGACAAATGCTTAACGGCTTTAGATGTTGCCACACATGTTACTGAAATAGAAACTCAAAATGGAATTGATATTTCTATGGATGAAGCTAATCGACATTTTATTAGTGAATGGGACAGGATAGATAAAATTGAAATTTATGAAAATGCTGAAGTTCCATCAAAATATCAGCACGTAATTGATGAGCGAGCTGCTAAAGCAAAAGAAAAATTAAAGGAATCCGTTAATTCTTTAGAAGAAAATAACGACAAATGGAGGCCTGGATGGAAACATACACCTGAAATTATTTTAGAACATCGACATAAAAGATTACTTCCTTATAAAGAAGCGCATATAAAAGAACAGCTTAGCAAATACAGATTATTAATCAACAGATAATACACAGATCATGCCTATTGACCCAATGATGATAGATGCAATTTTCAAACCATTTAGTGACATGGTAAATGATTGTAAAGCTCAAAACCTAACAGGAGAAGATTTTGACAAAATGTGCGAAATGTTTGACCGCATGAATGAACTGGCACAATCACATGACGATTTTAATGCCTTTAATGGTCAGATAATGCAAGAAAATATATATATGAAGTTTAGTGATCATTATGGGCGAGCGCTTGCTTCAAAAGCTCAGGCAGAACAAGAAGAAAAAGGTTACGATGACAATGCTTTACTTAAGCAAAGTGTAGATGCTCTAAAAAATGTAGTTCTTGAACTTAAAAATAGAAGTCTCAAAAGAATGAAAAAAGAAGCACGAAAAGACCTTGATCATATTCTAAAACAACGACCAACTGCATTTGATAATTCAGATGAAATACAAGAGCTTTGTAAAAATGAAGCTATTATTGATGCTATTCAATCTGTAATAGACCTTGGAGAGCAAGATGGGATGACTCTTCCTGTTTTTCTTAGACTTCAAATAGAAAAAGGTCTAGACAGAGCGATGGAAGGGGTAAGTCTTGTAAGAGATGGATACGTGTATTTGTTAGGCTGGTCTAATGCTATGAAAATCCATCCTTATGAAATAAAGATAAATGAAGAGAAAATTGACACCTATGACAGGTTAGCTAAGCTTTCTGATTTTAATTTTCCTCAAACAGATGAATTAGACTTAGAACATGAAAAAATTGATTACAATTACAAACCAGATATTAATATCTGGGAAGAAATAAAAGACCGATGGGAAGACCTGCTTTATGACCTTTCTCACTGGAGCATGGCTCACACCAAAGTGGCTCCACATATTCAACCTTGGGCAGGAGCAAAAAACCCGCATAGATACGTTAAAGAAACAATGGGCATTTGTCCAGGTTTATTTAAGCAACGTGAACGATTACTGCATAAATATTTCGAAATTACTTTTTTAGACATTTTCAATCACCCAACCTTTAAATGGCAAGTTGAAAGTCAATGGATAGGTTATTCTCAGGAATTTGTTGAGTTTTTAATTGAAAAGGTCTATCCTGAATGCCTGCCTAATAATAAATTAAGCAAGAATATTGTTGAAGAACGAGAAGTCTTCTATAAAGAGAAACGGGAAATGAATCCCGAGGATCACAAGCCCTTAGAACGTGTAAAAGTGTACTATGACAGTAAATTTGGCGAGGGACGACATGAAGCTAAATATGGGCAAGCTGAACGCTATGAAAGGAATGCCGTTCCATGGAATTGGGATAGCTTTAAATATAAATAACCTACTTGCATATTATTCAAAAAAGAATTGTTATAACTGGTATTGACACAGAATTCTCAAAAAAGGAATCTATTTCATTAAGTTGAGGTCAGAGAAAGAGACCCTCAAAGGTAAGGTCGTGGTGGAGTAATTAATCATCACAAGAAATTCTTACCTCTTTTCCTTGTAAGGTCTTTAATCTAAAACACATGGTTTCGTGTAACTTCTTTAAGTCATCAATAAATTGATTCGATAAAACGAACGTTCGGTGTACAAAAAAGGAAGTTATTGAAAAATGGCTTCCTTTTTTTTCTTATCTTGAAAAAAAATCAATGTGAAAAAGGTTAAACTTACCTTGATATTCCTTCTCAGTATTCTAATGGGCAATGCACAATGTGACCCGGGAACAGCTAATCACTATAATGTAGGGGACTTTCCATTTATTTCTTCTTCTGGGGTTACTGTGACTATGGCAGGAACAAATTCAGGAACAGCAGGTCCATACAGTGCCTTTGGCTGCAGTCCGGCAACAATTGATCCAAACTCCATTCGCCTAGATCCAGGAGACACATTGATTTTTAATTTTTCTCAACTTGTTCATGAAGTCACATTTATTTCTGGTGCGATGAATGCAAGTGAAAATGGCATAATTTTAACCAACAATGGTATTCCCTCACTTAGCTCAAACTGCCCACAAGATGTAGTAATAACAGGAAATGCGTATGCTCTAGATAGTTTGGCAGCACTTGCAAGCCCGACAATAACTATTACTATTCCTAATGGTGCAACATCCATTTCAATTGCTTGTCTTCCTGCTTCAAACAATGGCATATTCACTATTGATATGTTAGACTGTATATCTTCTTGTAACACTTCAAGCAATATTACTTTAAGTGCTTGTGATAGTCTCATCTCTCCAAGCGGAAATTATACCTGGGCAACTTCGGGAACATACAATGATACTATTGCCAATTCCCTTAGCTGCGATTCGGTTATATCTATTAACCTTACTATTCTTAATAGTTCTGTTGGCACAGACACGCTTGTTGCTTGTGACAGCTTAACATGGATTGATGGAAACACTTATACAACAAGTAACAATACAGCAACACACACCCTCAGTAATTCTGTGGGTTGTGATAGCATAATTTTTCTTGATTTAACCATTAATAATGCAAGCATAAATGCAGGTCCAGATCAGATAGCGTGTTCTGGGTGTTCAGGAATTCCTGATGATTCAGTAATGCTTTCTGCTAGTGGAGCCTTAAGCTTTTCTTGGGATAATGGTATAACCGATAGCGCTTACTTTTCCATTGGTCATACCACCATATATACCGTTACAGGAACAGATACAAATGGGTGTACAGGAACAGATAGCGTTACCGTTTATGTTGGCGCAAGATCTTGTATGCCGATTGCTTTAACCGGTTTAGATTCTGTTACACATTCAGGACAAACTTATTACCAAAGTAGTATAGACACCATTTACCATACAAATGCCGCTGGATGTGATAGCATTGAATACCTTGACATTACAATTAATCACACAGGGTTTGGTGAAAATGTTCTAAAAAATATAGAAATATATCCAAATCCCACATCCAGTATAGTTAATATCAAAGGATTAAACTCTCTTAATGAATTATCCTATATCCACCTTTTAAATTATCAGGGGGCTTTAATAAGTAAAATAAGGATTAATGAAACCGAAATAGATTTATCTCTTCTCTCGACAGGTATTTACTTTATTGAGATAAAGCATCAGCAAGGGATAGGTAGAATTAAACTTGTTAAACAATAAAAGGTGGGGTTCTTCTTTGAATGGAAATAGTTGAACTACTATCTCCATTTTCTTATCTAACTATTTATTATCTTTAATGTTAATGAGAAAAGTTCCTCTTCCTCTTCTAATTTTATTCTTTTTTTACAATCCCCTTTTAGCACAAAAAACAGCCGAATATTATTTTAATAAAGGCATTGAAAACAATAAAGAAAAAAACTACTCTGAAGCTATTAATAATTTTACAAAGGTTCTTAAGCTAGATTCAAATTATATTAATGCCTATAACAATCGAGCTATTGCTTATAAAAACAAGAATGAATTTCAACTTGCTATTAAAGATTACAAAAAAGCACTTAAGCTTAATGCTAAGTTTGTTAAAGCCAACTATAACCTAGCAATAGTATATGAAAAAACAAATGAAAAAATCGAAGCCATTAATCAATACAGCAAAACTATTGAATTGGATTCTTTGTTTACAAAAGCATATATAAATCGTGCAAATTTATACGTGGAGTTTAATCTTTTACAAAAAGCCGCCAACGACTATAAAAAAGCTTTGTTATTAGAGAAGAAGAACAAGAACATCATTCTTTCTGCACACTTAAATCTAGGACACCTATATCACAAACAAAGCAAATTTAATCTCGCTTTGAGTCAATACAATAAAGCAATACAAACAGATGGTTTGTTTACAAAGGCCTATTTCAACAGAGCTATTACATATAAGGCTATTAACAAATCTAAACTTGCTATTTTAGATTATTCAAAAGTTATTTCTTTAGATTTAAATTATATCATGGCTTATTACAATCGGGCGAATCTTTATGATGAATTAAAGCAATATCCTTTAGCTATAATTGACTATAACATGGTTATTAAGCTTAATAAAGAATTTGCTCAGGCCTACAATAATAGAGCTATGGCAAAAAATCGTCTTCGTATTCCTTTTTGTAGAGATTTAAAGCTTGCCTGTAAAAAAGGAAGTGCTTTAGGGTGTAAAAACCACGATTTATTTTGCCAGTAATCTTTTTTAAATTTCTTTCTTTTTTTTGTTCCTTAATTCATTAATATTATCTTCAACTTCAATTAATATAGTTTAGTCTGATGAACTTTAACATTACCAAAGATTTCCTGGATTTATTACATCAAAAAATTGATGAAAAGAATATTGATTGGATCCAAGAAAATGTACTTAGCCTCCATTATGCTGATATCGCAGAAATAATGGATTGTCTTAGTAATTCGCAGGCTAAATATATCTATAGCCTTGTGGATGAAGAAACACAAGGTGATATACTTATGGAAGTAGAAGAATCGGTTAGAGACCGGTTTCTTGCCTCTTTAAGTAATAAAGAAATTGCCGAACAACTAGAAAATCTAGATTCTGATGATGCAGCGGATTTGCTTGGAGATTTGCCCGACTATCAACAAGAGGATGTTATCTCCAAAATGGACGACCAAGAAGCTGCTGAAGTTGTTGATTTACTTAAATATGACGAGGATTCTGCTGGTGGTGTTATGCAGAAAGAATTAATAAAGGCTAACATGAACTGGCCTGTTGACAGAGCTGTTGTCCAACTTAGAAAACAGGCGGAGAATGTAGAGAAAGTTTACCATATTTATGTGGTGGATGATGATGATCGATTAGTTGGCATTCTTTCTTTAAAACGTCTTTTGTTTGCTGGTCCTAAGACTAAAGTTTCTGATTTATTTCAATGCAATAACATCATTTCTGTTAAGTCCAATGAGTCGCTAGAGACGGTTTCCAAAGTAATGGAAAAATATGACCTGGTCACCGTTCCTGTTTTGGATTTACAACATAAATTAATTGGACGTATCACCTTTGATGATGTAATGGAATTTGTGAAAGAAGAAGCGGATAAAGATTATCAAATGGCCTCTGGTCTTTCTGAAAAAGTAGACTCTTACTCGAGCGTCTGGAGAATTTCAAAAGCTCGTCTTCCCTGGTTGTTAATAGGAATGATTGGAGGAGTTTTTGGAGCTCAAGTTATTTCTGGATTTGAAGGAGGAATTGCTCGTGTTCCCGAATTGGCTTTTTACATTCCACTTATCATGGCAATGGGTGGAAATATTGGAGTTCAATCTTCCGCAATTGTCGTTCAATCATTAGCAAAAGACTCTAAACCTCTTGGTTCTATTTTAACAAAAATTGCTAGAGAAAGCCTGGTTGCTGTTATTAACGGAGTTTTCCTTTCTTTTTTAATCTATGCTATTGCTTTGGCATTCGGAAATGCAAAGCTAGGAATGGTGGTTAGTTTTTCACTATTTGCCGTTATCATGGTTGCAGCAATCTTTGGAACATTAATACCATTGCTTCTAAATAAATACAAAATTGACCCCGCTCTAGCAACGGGCCCTTTTATTACAACCCTAAATGATGTTGTTGGTCTTTTTATTTATTTCACAATAGGCATGATGATGTATAATTTATAGCACATCAAAACATGAAAAAAGTTGTTTTTGTAGACACTGTTCATCCCGTTCTTAATGATAAATTAACGGCATTTGGACTGAAATGTATTGATGCAACGAGTTTAGATAAAAAAGAATGTGTTAAGTTGCTTTATGATGCTTTTGGAATTGTTGTTCGTTCTCGTTTTCGTGTAGACAAAGAGCTTTTAAAAGATGCCAAAGAATTAAAATTTATTGCTCGATCTGGCTCTGGAATAGAAAACATTGATGTCTCTTATTGTGAACAAAGAAATATTGCGCTTTTTAATTCTCCTGAAGGAAACAGAAATGCCGTAGGAGAGCATACTCTTGGGCTTCTATTAAATTTATTAAATAAAATATCAAAGTCTGATCGAGAATTTCGTTCTAAAACCTGGGATAGAGAAGCAAATAGAGGGGAAGAACTTGATGGCAAAACAATTGGAATAATTGGATATGGAAATAACGGACAGGCTTTTGCTAAAAAACTAAAAGGGTTTGATGTAACTATTCTTGCTTATGACAAATACAAGTCTAATTTTTCAGAAGGTTTGGTTGTTGAGTCAACACTTTCGGAAATCTATAACAAAGCAGATATTATCAGTTTTCATATTCCTTTAAATAAGGAAACCAAATGTTGGGTGAATGATGCTTTTTTTACTCAATTTAAAAAACCCATTTATCTTTTAAATATTTCTAGAGGTGAAATTGTTAACACCGCCTCTTTATTAGATGCTCTTGAAAATGGACAAGTAAAAGGTGCTGGATTAGATGTTATAGAGTTTGAAAGTTCTTCTTTTTCTTCCTTTTTAGAACTTATTCCCAAAAACATATACCAGCAATTAATTGATTCTGAAAAAACAATTTTCACTCCACATGTAGCCGGTTGGACAACAGAAAGTTATTATAAACTTAGCGATGTCTTGGCAAATAAAATTAAATCTCACTTTTGCTTATGAAAATTTTGCTGCTCTGTGTTGGTAAAACTTCTGAAAACTACCTAAAAGATGGAGAAAAAATTTATTTGAAAAGACTAACCCACTATTGCCATTTTGAAAAGAAAGTTATTGATGATTTAAAAAACAGAAAGCGCCTTTCTATTCTGGAGATAAAAAGAAATGAAGGGTTCTTGCTTTTAAAAAACATTAATACTTCTGATTTTATTGTTCTTTTAGATGAAAAAGGAGAAAATTTAAGCTCTGTTGACTTTTCAGTTTTTATTGAGGAAAAGTCTTTTCATTCAGTCGGTAAAATTGTTTTTATTATCGGTGGTGCTTATGGATTTTCTGAAGAGGTCTATAAAAGAGCAAATAAAAAAATGCAGCTTTCTTCCATGACTTTTTCACATCAAATGGTGCGTTTGTTTTTTTTGGAACAACTTTATCGAGCATTTTCTATTATTAAAAAGGAAAAATACCATAATGCATAACAAATCAAAACCATTTATTACTTTTGATTTGAACGATTTATTCAACTTTGGAAACTTCTAGTATTTTTTCAGCCTTAGACATTCTTTCAGCCTTTTTTTGGCTTATTCTGATTTTTGTAATTACTAATTATCGATCATCAAAAATTAATGCAGATATAAGAAAATACTATTTCTGGAATGTAGGATATAAATTGTTTTTCAGCCTTTTATTTACACTTGTTTATCTTATTTACTATAAAGGAGGTGATACAACAGCCTACTGGGATGGTGCTAAAAGTTTACATAACCTTTTTTTTAAATCTCCTAAAATGTATTTAGAAGAAATGTTTAATAGCTCTTCAGAAGTAATGAAACTGAGACATTTTGATGATCATACAGGTTTTCCTCCTGGTTGGATCTACCGAGAGCCCGAAGGGTGGTTTGTTTGCAAGGTTGCCTCTATTATTTCTTTTATTACATTTAAAAGCTATCTTGCTGCTGCTTTTTTATTTTCTTTTATTTCGGCAAATGCTTCTTGGAAGATCTTTGAATTAGTTTATTCTCTAAAAACGAACAAAACAGGTGTTGCTGCTTTTGCGCTTCTTTTTATACCCTCTGTTAATTTTTGGTGCACAGGAATATCAAAAGATACACTTATGTATATTTCTATTTTTTATTTGCTTTTTTACTTCTTTGATTTCTTTTTAAATAAGAAAGCCTTTATAATTAAACATCTTTTCTGGATTTGCATTTTTATTATTTTAATTAATAATATACGCCCCTTTTTAATTGCTGCACTTCTTGCTCCAATGCTAATTTCATATGGAACACGACTAACAAAAAAATACGAAACCAACCTATTGGCGAAAATCATTTTAAGGTCCTTTTATTTCGTTAGTGGGCTTGCCTTTCTATTTATTTTTATGGGTTCTGATTTTGCTGGGGAAATGTTAAATGAATCCTCTATTGTACAACTAGACTTTATTCAAAACGAAACCTATACCGGTAAGCGTTATGAAATAAATACTACTGATGCTACTCCTTTAGGGCTTTTAAAAGCATTTCCTGTATCCGTGCTTTTTGGATTTTATAGGCCATTAATAAATGAAAGCTTGTCTCCGACATTATTTTTAAACGGTTTAGAAAGCACTTATCTAATATTCCTTACTTTCGCATTTGTTTTTGGCGGTAATCTTAAAGAAAAGATAAACTCTATAAGAAAAAGTGAATTTCTGATTTTTGCATTTATTTTCGCTGTTTTTATAAGCTTTATGGCAGGCTTTACATCTGTACTTTTTGGAGTGCTGGTTAGAATAAGGGCCCCTTTATTACCCTTTTTGTTTCTAGTGTTAACGACAATTAGTTCAACGACAAAAACAAAAAAAGAGGAATCGACTTAAAAAAAGGGAACAATAATAAATGTGTGGAATAACTGGCTTTTTTGATTTTAGAAAAAATAGTACGCTTGGTTCATTGGAAGAAATGACAGAAAGCTTAAAACACCGTGGTCCAGATGCCTCAAACTGTAATATAATTGAATCATCAAATGCTCTAATTGGCCTTGGACATACAAGGCTTTCAATTATTGACCTCTCAGAGCATGGAAGCCAACCTATGTTTTTTTCAAATCATTGGATTTGTTTTAATGGTGAGGTTTATAATTTTAAAGAAATTAAAAAGAAGCTTGAAGGTTTAGGGCATCAATTTACTGGTACATCTGATACAGAAGTTGTTCTTCACTCGTACATAGAGTGGGGAGAAAAATGCTTAGAAGAATTTGTGGGCATGTTTGCTTTTGTTATTTACAATGTTAGCAACGAAACTGTTTTTTGCGCAAGAGACCGTGCTGGAGTTAAGCCTTTTTTTTACTACTTCCATGAAGGCTTATTCTTATTCTCTTCTGAATTAAAATCATTTCACAAGCATCCTGGATTTAAAAAAGAGATAAACATAAATGTAGTTGGTGCATATATGCAGTATGGCAATGTGCCGACGCCTTATTGTATTTTCAAGTATTGCCAAAAATTAAAACCTGGGCATACCTTATCATTTAACTTAAAAGAAAGCAACGAAAAGTTAACACAAATTGGAAATGGACAAAAACAATATTGGAATGTTTATGACTATTACAACAAACCTAAATTAGACCTCTCTTTTGAAGAGGCTAAAATAGAAACGGAAAAAATTCTTGTTTCGGCCTGTAATTATAGGATGGTTGCAGATGTGCCCGTTGGTGTCTTTCTTAGTGGTGGATATGATAGTGCGTGTGTAACCGCTTTGATTCAAAAAGAGCAAACACAACAACTAAAAACATACACCATTTCTGTTCCTGATATTGGGCTAAATGAGGCTCCTTATGCAAAAGCTGTTGCAGGACACTTAGGGACCAATCATCATGAAATAAGCTGCTCCCAAAAAGAAGCAATAGAGCTCATTCCTGGACTCCCCTATTATTACGACGAGCCATTTGCAGATAGCAGTGCCATTCCAACAACTTTAGTCAGTAAAATGGCCCGAAAAGAAGTAACCGTAGCTCTTAGTGCTGATGCTGGAGATGAAGTTTTTGCTGGGTATAACAGATATGATTATCTAATGAGATATGGTAAAAAGTTAAACTATCTGCCTGGATTTGCAAGAAAATCAATCGCAGGAATAATGAACGCAATACCATCTAATAATATTCCTGTATTAAGGAATAAATATAATTTTCATAATCGATATGAGAAATTAAAAACTCTTTTAAAGGATCCTTCTTCCGAAAAAATAATGAAAAGCCTTAGTGAGCAATTCACATCTAATCAATTAAATTCCTTTTTAAATTTTAATTATGATGAATTAACCACTGCTTATACTTCAAAAGAATTACTTAAAGAAAATTACACGCCTCTATCCTATATGATGGCTATTGACTATCAGAGCTACTTAGTCGATGACATACTTCAAAAAGTTGACCGAGCAACAATGACTGTTAGTCTTGAGGGCAGAGAGCCATTGTTAGATCACAGAATAATTGAATTTGCTGCACAGTTGCCCGATTCTTACAAATATCACAACGGCATAAAAAAACACATGCTCAGGGAAATTACACATCAATATATCCCCAAGGAAATGATGGATCGACCAAAAATGGGCTTTGCTATTCCTATTGCAGAATGGATGAAAACGGACTTGAAAGAATTGGTTGATGATTACATTAATGAGACGAGTATTAAGGAACAACAAATTTTTAATTGGAACAGTGTTGAAAGCTTAAAAAAGGCATTCTTCAATGGAAAAAAAGAATACGATTACAAATTATGGTACCTCTTAATGTTTCAAATGTGGTATGAAAAGTGGATGAGATAATGAGTGAAAATAAAAATGTATTGTACATCTCTTATGATGGAATGACTGATCCTCTTGGGCAATCGCAAGTACTCCCTTACATTAGTGGATTAAACAAACATGGAATTGCTTTTCACTTAATTAGTTTTGAAAAACCTGCTCGTTTTAAACAAAATAGAGCCGAAATTCAAAAGATTTGCGACGAAAATAATATATCCTGGCAGCCTCTAATTTATACTAAAAAACCACCTGTATTGTCAACATTATGGGACATGGTTAAACTAAATCAAAAAATAAAGAAACTTGGACGCAAAACTGCCTTTGATATGATTCATTGCAGAAGTTACATCCCCGCTATTTTTGGATTAAAATTTAAACGAAAATGGAATGCTAAATTGCTTTTTGACATGAGAGGGTTTTGGGCAGATGAAAGAGTTGACGGTGGCTTGTGGAATAAAAACCAATTTCCATTTAATAAAATTTACAGCTATTTTAAAAGAAAAGAAAAAGAACTTTTAATACATTCGGACCATACGGTTTCATTAACTCATAATGGAAAAAACGAACTATTATTAAATCCAGATAAAGATGATTACGCGCCTATTTCTGTGATTCCCTGTTGTGCCGACACCTCTCTTTTTGAGATCCAAAAAAGAACTACGGATCAATTTATTGTTGGATATCTAGGCTCTCTTGGCACCTGGTATATGCTTGATGAAATGCTTGTTTTTTTTAAACGAATATTAGAGGTTCATCCTGATGCATTGTTTCATTTTCTAACAAAAGAACCAGCTTGCCTTATCTATGAAAAAGCCAAAAAATTAGATCTTTCAAGTAGTCATTTTTTAATAGAGGAAAGTGCACGAAAAGACATTCCCGCAAAAACAGCAAATTGGAGTTTTTCTTTTATTTTTATTACACCTTCGTTCAGTAAAAAGTCTTCTTCTCCAACAAAACAAGGAGAACTGATGTCAATGGGTATTCCTGTAATCTGTAACAAGGGTGTTGGTGATATGGATGAAATTGTAATCAAATATAATTCAGGAGTTGTTGTTTCAACAGATGAAATTGCCTCATTAAATATTCAAGATGTATTACAAAAGTCATTTGAAAAGGAAGAAATAAGGAAAGGAGGAATTGATTATTTTTCCCTAAAGCAAGGAATTGAATTATATTTGTCGATCTATAAAAATCTAATCTATTAACAATGCTTTATAATAAAGATGCTTCTAAAGTTATTCCTGTTGGGGATAAAAGCGTACATGTCTTTGAGGCAGAAAGCAGGAATCTAGATCCAATCACTGTGGCTTCTTTTGGTGAAGAGTGGTCTAAATTTGACTCTTTTAATGAAGATGAAATATCAAGGGTTGGGGATGAGTATTTTGATGTTGTCGATTTTTCTTCTATTAACAAAGAAAGCACTGTTGCTTTAGATGTAGGATGTGGAACTGGAAGGTGGTCTATTTACCTTAGTGATAAAGTAAAAGAGGTGTATGCTGTTGATCCTAGTAAAGCTGTTCTTGCTGCGGCAAAGCTTACAGGAAAAAACAAAAACATTCATCTATCACAAGCATCTACTGATTCTCTTCCGTTTAATGATAACACATTTGATTTTGTTTTTAGTCTAGGGGTATTACACCACATACCCGATACTGCTTCTGCATTAAACGACATTGTTAAAAAATTAAAGCCAGGGGGAACCTGCTTACTTTATCTTTATTACGCATTAGACAACCGATCTTTTTTATACAAGTTTATTTTTAATTGCAGTCATCTTTTTAGATTGCTGATTTGTAGAATGCCCTCTTTTCTTAAAAAATTGACCTGTGATCTAATTGCCATTTTGGTTTATTTACCTTTTATCGTTTTATCCAAAATAATGAAAGTAATTGCTGGAGAAAAGATTGCCGCTAAAGTTCCTTTAAGTTATTATAGAAACAAATCTTTCAATATTGTAAGAAATGATGCTTTGGATCGATTTGGAACGCCACTTGAACAAAGATTTTCTAAGAAAGAAATAAGAGAAATGATGGAAAATGCTGGTCTTAAAGACCTTTTGTTTTCTGACAATACTCCTTATTGGCATGTAACCGGTAAAAAAACACAATGAAACGCATTTTAATTGTATGTCCGCACCCATTGAATGTCGCCCCTGGCCAACGCCTAAAGTATGAGCAATACATTAAGAGCTGGGAGGAAAATGGCTATCAAGTAGATATTAGCTCTTTTATGTCTCTTCGATTTTGGAATGTTGTATACAAACCGGGAAGATTAGTTGAAAAAATTATGTGGACTAAAATTGGTTATTTCCGAAGATTTTTGCTTTTATTTCGCCTTCGAAAGTATGATTTAGTATATACCTTTTTATGGGGCACACCTTTTGGTCCGCCTATATATGAATGGGCACTTTGTAAAATAAGCAAAAAGGTTATTTATGACATTGATGACTTGGTCTATTCAAAAGATCACAAAAGCAAAGCAAATTCATTTATTGCAACACTTAAGGGACGAGAAAAGCCTGTTTATTTAATGAAAAAAGCGAATCATGTCATTACATGTACACCTCATCTTGATAACTTTGTTAGGCAATACACAAATAAAACAACAGATATCTCTTCAACAATTAATACAGAGACATACAAGCCTATTAATGCATACTCAAATGACAAAACATTAACGCTTGGTTGGAGTGGTAGTCACAGTACGTCTAAATATGTTTATTTATTACAAGACGTTCTTTTAGAGCTGTCTAAAAAACACAAATTCAAACTTCTTGTTATTGGTGATGCATCATTTAACATTCCAGGATTAGATGTAGAGGCAATTGGATGGGAAGAGGCTACAGAAGTAAAAAATCTTCAAAGAATAGACATTGGTCTTTATCCCTTACCTGATGAACCATGGGTGCTTGGTAAAAGTGGATTAAAAGCACTTCAATATATGGCCCTTGGAATACCGACAATAGCCACGGCTATAGGAGCTAACTATCGAGTAATTGAAGATGGCGTTTCTGGTACGCTTGTGAAAACAAATGAAGACTGGATGAGTGCTCTTGAAAACTACATCAATAATGCTGAATTAAGAAAAGCTCACGGAAAGGCTGCTCAGATTAGAGTAGAAGAAAAGTATTCAATTCGAGCAAATACGCCTGTTTATTTAGACATCATAAATACTGTAGTAAACTCAAACTAATAATTCCTATAGTCGTTCCACAGCCAAGACCTAATTCCAACAGTAGCCATTAAAATAATGTTATTAGGAATGTTTTCTTGTTTTCTAACCTGAAGATCCGCATAAATAGTCGTTCTCCATTTAGGAAACAACTTGTATCCTGCTTGAAACCATAACATCATGGTGTTTATTGGCTTTCCCTGTCCTATATAGTTTCCATAATCATCGGGTCTATTAACGTAAGAATCATAAATATCTCCACCATAATTAATTCCGTTTTGATTCCCTCCCTTAACCATGTACATAGCAAATGTTTTTGCAAACCACTTTTTGTTTTCCCATTTTAATTCTGCAAGTAATTCATAAAAATTTGATTGATGCGGGTGTGCTAAAACGGAGTTTTGATGACCATAATTTTGACTATTATCAAGATGAGCATAGGTGTATGGTCTTACTAGGTTTGTTTCTGCTCTGTAAAAAAAGTTTTGTTTTTTAATTTTAAATATTCCCTTAATACCCAATTGTGCCCCATACTTATTTGCCCACCAACCTGTTTTGTTTTTTATTTCAGAAAGCAAAAACTCGTCCAAAATTAGCTGTGAATAAATTGTGTGTTTTTTAATCTTTGCTGATAAGCTAAGCCCCAAAAGCACATTGTCTGAAGAACCTAAAGAATATTCTTGAGGCCTAAAAAACACCATCGGATTTAAATACTCTACATCAAAACCCCTGTTTAAAAGGGTGTCACTTGGTTTAAAAATAACCGTTTCAAAAATACCCAAGTTAAGCCACTTTGTAATGTTCCAACTAATGTGATGGCTTGCCATATATTTAGACTTCCAATCGTCTTGTTCTCGTTCCCTCAAAAAATTATATTGAACCATGTATTGAATCCTCCAAAATTTTGCTCGCGCTTGTGCAAAAGGAGAGGGCCTTCCGTAATCACTTAAAAACAAAGAGCGACTTCCTTCTCCAATAAAGTTATTATCTAATCCTGCATGAAAAGAAAACACCTCGTTTGGTTTATAATACAATCGCGCACGAGTGGTATAAATCATTCTGTTTTTTCCTGATAAGCTATTAGGATCAAAATATTCCAAAGGACTATAGCCTGATGTATGTGTTGGAGAAAAAATTATCCTTCCATAAAATTTATTATTAAAATAAGATTCCGCCATTAATCCCGCTCCAAGCCGGTATCCATAAAATCCCTCTACATATTGGGCACCAATATCCGTTACTGGGGTAATCTTAAGCAATAAATTATTAGGCGTTTCTTTGTCATATTCCTTTTTTACACAGCATAACTCCTGTAGATTATTAGATGGTTTTACAGAAGTGTGCAGGTCTATTGTTGGAGCAATAATAGAGTCTGATGGCATTTCTTCCAATAAAAAGCCTGTTTTGATTTGTGAAAAACCAAAAAAACTAATAAAACAAAAAAGGAATACTCTAATAATCATTGTACTGATTTATAAATCCTGTTTTTAACCCAAAAGAAAAAATCATATTTTCTCTATTAATATCTCCGCTTTGGGTTCTTATTCCAAACCTTGAAAAAACTTTCATTTGTGATTGCCTATTAATCAAATAGCCCAATTCAAACCAATTATGAAGTATTGTTCCATTATATGATGGGTTATTTAAATCTATTTGAAGCAATGCTCCATCCTTTTTGTCTTTTAATAAATAAACTATTCCTTTGTAATCAAAATAAAAGCTCTTATACTCTACATTAGCTCTTAAAATAAACTCATTAAAGGCATTTGCATTGACATGTGCTATAGGTAAATTATAATGACTATAACTTAAGCTTCTATTTTTACTTTGATACATATCTTTTGAAACATAATTGTATTCTAATTGTGTTTTGATTGAAAACTTTTTTATATCTCCATATAACTGCCTAATTCCAACTTGAAATGCCTGTTGATTGAAATCTAGGTTACCAATAGCCAATTGACCATATAAAATAACTGCCCCTTTTTTCAATGGAATTTGATAATTCAAGTTCAAGCCATTTATGCTATATACCATGGTGTCTGAGGCTAAAGTCGCTAAAAATGGAACCGGATTATAAGACAAGCCATGTGTTCTGCCATTTTTTGTTTGATCTTTTAACCAAATAGAGCCCTCAAATAAGCTCACTTCAAACTCAGCAAAGGGCTTGTAAGAAATATAGCTTGAAGTAAAAACCTTTGGCGTATAATACGCCTCCACCGTAGAATAATTCGATTGACGAACAAGATTCATATACCTTGCTCGATAATAATTAAACGCCCATTTAGAATTTACCGTAACATCTGCTCTTATGTATGGTGCACCATAACTATTATCCGACAAAAGCAAAGATCGATAACCCAAGCCCACAAACTGAGCATTGTTTCCTGCTGTAAGAGTTAAATGTTTATTTGGACGATAACTAATATAGCCTTGTGCAAAAGCAAAATCATATCCATTTGTTTTGAAAGGCTTGGTTCTTGCCCCACCGGGTACAACTGCATTTTGCATTTGATAACCGCCATTACTTGTAGGATAAAACTCTCCATGAGAAGATATATAATGGTTTTCATAAGAGCTAAAGCGCGCTTGGTTTTCATGAAATGAAGTGGAGAAAGACACTTTATCTAAAAGTGTCCCTTCTATCATAAACCCTCTGGTATTTCTAAAAAGAAACTCGCTAGTTGTATCCTTAAGGTCTTTTCCCATTGAAAAATTAAGCACAGGGGTAATTCCTAGTGTGTAATTTTTTCCACGAGTAAAAAATAAATAATTTATTTGGTTTTGTCTATCATTTGAGGTAAAAAATTGTTTTATGGGGAGTGTTTTGGGGTCAAATGACTTTTTTAAAGTCATTTCTAAAGTCATCGAGTCTCCAGGGTAAACAACCTTTAGGGTTTTTGTATTATAAATAAAGGGTTGAACAGGGAGAAAAGACTTTAGTGGTCCAGAAAGAGTAATATATGATTCTATACCATCCCAAACGTCACCAACTAATTCAGGTGTATGCCCTAAAAGCCAAGCATCTTTTGAATGTGCATTTAAATGAAGTAAATTATTCATTTGTGCTTGCCCAAAAAAACAAGCCACTAAGAAAAATAATAAACTTACTTTTTTAATCATAGGCTTTTATTGAACAAAAACAGCTTACAAAGTTACGCTTCAGCAGTCTTTAATATTGCTTTTGTGCTTGCTATAAAACTAGGGTTTTTTAAGTTTTCTTTGTTATAAATTAATGGTTTTTTGGTTTCTGCATGGGTTACCTTTCCCCCTAGTGCCGTTAAAATTGCTTGGCCCGAGGCAATATCCCATTCCATGGTGGGCGCAAATCTTGGATAAACATCTGCTTTGCCTAAAGCAAGATCAAAAAACTTTAAAGAAGACCCTTTTTTAACAAAGGCAGGCTCGCCATATTTAGCTTTAAGTTCATCTATAAATTCATTCATAGGACCCGAAGAATGGCTTCTTGAATAAATCACGTTTAAAGGCTTATTTGGATTCTCTTTTGGTGATACTTTTTGCCATTTCTCTGTGTTTTCTGAATCTTTAAATGAAAAAACAAATACTCCTAACTCTTTAGTTCCAAACAAAATATTTTCTTCAACAGGTGATGCTATTAAACCAAATATCGGAATCTGATTTTCAATTAAAGCAATGTTTACAGCAAACTCTCCATTTCTATTAACAAATTCTTTTGTGCCATCTAAAGGGTCCACACACCAGCATTTTTTCCATCTTTTTCTTCTTTCATAAATATCTTTTTTGGTTTCTTCTCCCGTAATTGGAATATCTGTTTGTTTTAGTTTTGTGTTAATTATTTTTGATGATTCTAAATCTGCTATAGTTAATGGAGACCCATCTCCTTTTATTTCAACATCAAACCCCTTATTATAAACATCCATTATCTTTTTTGATGCCTCTACAACTGCAGAAATCGCAGTAGAATATTCTATTGGTATTTTTATCATATAACAAAGATACAATCAATATAGTAAGTGTTTTTTTATTATTAAATAAAAGTTTGGCATCTTATTGGTATATTCGATACGTATATCATTATTTATGAAGTTAATTAGTGCTTTTCTTTTGATTTTTATTTTCAACTCTTTTGTTTTTACACAAGAAAGGTTATCTATCGAGGGATATTTTCAAGGAAATAATGTTTATATAGAAAACCCAGCCAATGCTGATGGGTTTGGTTTTTGTATAAACAAAATCTCTGTTAATGGAGATCTTGTCCCTGCTGCAACAGGCAATGAGGTTGTTGCTATTAATCTAAAGCTATTAAACCTTAAAATTGGATCTCCTGTTCTTATTATAATTTATCATGAAAGCGGTTGCAAACCTATGTTTATTAATCCTGAAGTTTTAAGAACTAAAAGCACCTTTAAAATCATAGATATAAATATTGATAGAAATGGCAAATTAGAATTTAAAACCATAAATGAACAGGGAAAACTCCCGTTTTTAATAGAGCAGTATAAATGGGATAAATGGGTTAAAATTGGTGAAATTTCAGGAAATGGGTCTAAATCTGAACAAAATTATTCTTTTTTAATTTCTCCTCATTCTGGAGAAAATAAAATTAGAATCTCTCAAATAGACAATACCAACTCAATCAGATCTTCAAAAACCACGACCTTTCTTTCCAAAATGCCAGAAGTTTATAAAAGTCCAACGAAAGTAAAAACTCAAATTAATTTTTATACTGCCGAATCAAATATTATAAAAACTCGATTTGAAATTTTTGATGCTTATGGAAATATCCTTAAAAAAGGTTATAACCATCTTGTTGACTGTTCAAACCTTGTAAATGGTTTATATTATATAAACTATGATAATAAAACAGAAAAGTTTATTAAAAATTAATTATGTTTAATAAAGTAGAGCATATTGGTCTTGCTGTTAACAACCTTGAGCAAGCAATTAAAGAATTTGAACTTTTATCTGAGCAAAATTGTTACAAAACAGAAATAGTTGAAAGTGAAAATGTAAAAACAGCTTTTATAAAAATTGGCGATTCAAAAATTGAACTTCTAGAGGCTACAGATGAATCAAGTCCAATTGCTAAATTCTTACACAAAAATGGCCCTGGTTTTCATCATATTGCTTTTGATGTCAGTAATATTCAAAATGAAATATTACGATTAAAAAAAAATGGCTTTACATTGATTCATGAGACGTCAAAATCTGGCGCAGATAATAAAAGAATTGCTTTTCTTCACCCTAAATCTACCTCCGGAGTTTTAATTGAAATCTGTCAAGAAAGAAATGAATAAAGGTCTTCCATTGATTTTAAATGATGTGTTTTTAAGCCTATCAGTTTTGCCGACTTAATATGTTGAATAGAATCGTCTATAAAAAGCATTTTTTGAGGCTTTAAGCCTTGTTCATTACAAACATTAAGAAAAATACTTTGATTGGGTTTTCTGTCTCCTATTTTATGCGATAAGTAGACTTTATTAAAAAATTCACTAATCGGTTTCTCAGTAATTTTAGACCACTCCCTATTCGCTTTTTCAATATGAATGCTATTTGTGTTGCTAAGAACAAATAGTTTATGCGTTTTTTTCAATTCTTTTAAAAGAACTATAATTCTTTTATCATAAGGCCCTATAATTGCATTCCAAGCTTCTTTAACTTCACTTTGTGTCGTTTTAACTGGGCAGTGTTTCAACAATTCATTTAAAAAAAAATGTGGCGTTATTTCACCACATTCTATTTTATTAAACAATTCGGTTTGGGTTTTCTGAGAATATAATTCTTTTGCATTTAAAATTCCAAGTTTTTCAAAAGCCTTTATTGTTCTATTATAATCTACCTCGATAAGAACTCCTCCTAAATCAAAAATTATTGCATCAACTTCATTTAAATTCAAAAGAATCTTGGTTATTTATTAAAAATTAAATCAAGCTCAAATTCAATAATCGGACTTATAGATTCATTTGGATTTTTTTTATTTGGCTCAAATCCTTTAATTCCTAAATCTTTAAAGTTCAACTGAAACTTTTCTGTTTTAGCTATTAGGCAGTTTTCCATATCAAAGCATCTAGCAGGAGGAGACTTTACTATTTTTATAGGCACTTTGGCTTTTATTTTTTTCCCTAAAACCTGTATTTCTATTACAGATATACCACCAGAAGATGATGTTATTTCAACCTCTATATTTGGAAAAAGTGCTACATTAAAAAATTTTTGTTCCATTAAATGTTTCTTCAAAATATCTTTTTTTGCTCCAGATAAATCTTCTACAAAAATAGAGGCTAATGACATAGAAAATTTTCCTTCTAAAATCTCCCCCTTTCTAACACTAATTTTCCCCTTTGAAAATTTCATTGTTCCAAAATGAGTATGGTTTCTTTTTCTTGGACCTTCCCAGCCCAACCATTTCAATACAGATAAATTTGTGTCTAAAGCATATTGTGTAGCTATTACATTTTCCAAAGACTGGTTCGATGATTTTTGGATTACTGGTTTAGATGTTGCTTCGTTTTTCTCTGTTTGTGAACAGGAATTAAGCAACACAATAGCAAGGGCTAAAATGTTAATTAATTTCATTTACTTTTTTCTAGAGATTTTTTTAGCCTTTTTAATTGCGCACTTTAGGTTTATAACTCCTCCAGTCACTGATAAATCGGCAAAATCTCCTTCGTGTTTTGTAGCGGTTTCCATTAGGATGTTTTTAATGTCTTCCATACTTAATTTGGGGAAATAAGACGCTAAAAATGCTGCCGCTCCTGAAACAACTGGCGCAGCCATGGATGTTCCTTGTAACCATTTATATTTGTTATCTGGAATCGTATTATATATTTTTTCTCCCGGAGCAAAAACATCTACTTTGGTTTTTCCATAATTTGAAAAACCAGCATTTAATTTGTCTTTATCAGGAGTAGACGCCCCAATGGTTAAAAAAGATTTAAACGGCGCTGTTTGAAAAGAATACATGGATGTTGGAAAGTTTACAACTTTATCTACATTTTGCGCATCATTTCCTGCCGCATGAACCAATAACACATTATTATCATCTGCATATTTAATAGCATCATAAACCCATTGCTGATTTGGAGAATATCCTTTTCCAAAAGACATGTTTATAATTATTGCTCCATTATCAACGGCATACCTAATCGCCAACGCAACATCTTTGTCGTGTTCATCTCCATTTGGAACCGCCCTTACCGACATTATTTTAACATTCTCAGCAACTCCATCACCACCAAATTCATTTCCTCTAATAGCGGCGATTATTCCTGCAACATGCGTTCCATGAAGCGCATCCGGTCCTTCTACATCTCCATTTCCATAACTTCTGTCATTTATGTCTTCTGGGTCATCTCCTATAAGAGATCTGTCGTCATAGTCAGGATTTAAATTATAATCTATTTGGTCCGAAAAATATTTTGCATATTCTTCATTATCTCCATATAGCTTCTGATATTGTTTCATTTGAGACATTTCCTGCTCCACCTCATCTTTAACCTTAAGATATAAATTATACTCCTCTGTTTTTTCTATTAATTCTGGGTCTATTTCAGAATACTTTTCTTTAAGCTTGCTTAATATCCTTGCCTTTTCAAGTCTAGTCGCGTCTATATTCTCTCCAGATGAATTTCCTAAAAAATTCCAGCCATGAACATCGTCCACATATCCATTTTCATCATCATCTTTTCCATTATTAGGAATTTCTTTTTCATTTGTCCATATTTTTCCTTGCAGATCTTCATGCTCAATATCTACACCAGAGTCTATAACCGCAACAATAATTGTTTTGGATTTTTTTCGTTTTAATTTTTTATACGCTTTTTGTGTTTGAATACCAAGCTCATGTTGGTTGTACCAATTTTTTAATTCGTCTGATGGCTCTGGGCCCTGAGCAATAATTGTCTTTGTTAAGATAAATGAAAGACAACAAAAAATAGAAATTTTTAAAGTTTTTATCATGGTTTTTTTTTGCAAATGTAACAATAACAAGACCAAAAAAACAAAGGCTTGTTTTCATTTATAAATTATACTGTAATTGTAATAAGAAATTCCTAGGTGGCTGAATGTCTGCTGGTCGACTACAATATTCTTTATTAAAAATATTGTTTACAATAAAATTAATTTTAAGATTTTCTTTTATTTCAACGATCGCTCGTATATCAAATACCAATGCTCCTTTATTATATCTTTTTCTATACTCTTTAAGCCCTAGTAAAAATTCCTGTCCAAACAATCCGTTTTCAAAAACAACATCTATATTAGACATAAAACTATTATATCTAGAAGAAAACCCTATGGCATATCTTTTCCATTTCACCTGTATATCCGCTTTTGCTAAATGATTGAACCTGTATTTAAGCATTTGTGATGAAGTGTCTGAAAATGTTTCTTGATATGAAGGATTGTTGTTTAAGCTAACCGGATTCATATAGGTGTAACCAAGAAGTGATAGGATTTCAAATTGTTTTATTTTTCCCTCACTATTAAACGAAATTTCCATTCCAGTTATTCTGGCCTGTTCAGCATTTTGAGATTGAAACCCTATCCAGTTATTAATATAGCCAATGTCATTAGGGTTCGTTGAAAGTTGAATGCTGTCGGGTTTATAAAGTCCAAATGTGAACTCCATCATGTTGCTATATTGATTGATAAAAGCCGCCAAATCCAAGGACCCTTTCCAATCTCCTATTCTAAAGATCTGCTTGGCCCCAACTTCTGCAGCCCAACCTATCTCAGGTTTAACCTCAGGGTTTGGGAAAATTATAACTCCTCCAACCGATGTTGCTACAAACCTTTCTGCTACAGAAGGGAAGCGTATCCCCTGACCTAAAGAAGCTCTTAGGTGAGTTGCTTTTGTTAGTTCATAATGAATACCCGCTCTTATTATAGGATACACTGGAATACTTAAACTATCATAAAAATAAAATCTCGAATCATAATCAAGCGTATCTTGTTTAAAATACTCAAAACGCAAACCTGCTGTCAAATCAAACTTATTCCATTTTTTTTCATATTGACCATATAAAGCAAAATTACTGCTTAAATGATCACTAAACACTGGGCTTATTACCCTATTAATAGAGGATGTTATTCCAGCTGTTAGATTACTTGTTTCTGATTTTTTTTGAAACTGATAATCACTATAATACATTTCTGCTTTTGATGAAGCAAAAACGCTTTTAGCATTTCCTATTGTCACAAGATAATATCTTGTTTTTAACATATGACGATTCTTGTTTTTATCATAAAACATTATATAAGGGTCCACATTAAGCCTTATGGATCTAAAATTTGTTACTGTAGAACCCGCAACTCCCGGGTCGCTTCCACCCAAAGGAGTATACCCAAGTGAATCGCTTTGCCATAAAATAAAAGAGCCAAGATCTTCATATTGAAAATTATATCCCATACCTGTTTTTACTCTGTTTCCTTTCCATGGTTTAAAATATAAAGTTCCGCTTATCCTTCCTCTATGTTCTGTCTCACCATCTTTATAACCATCATTTGAAAAACCATTCACAGCTATTGTACCCCCCCATTTTTCATTCATTTTTCCATAATAGGCATCCATTAAATGAAATGTCGGAGTTTTTGACCACCAGTAAAGACCAGGTCTATTGGGCTTTCCATAAAATCCAGATTGGAATTTAAACCTAAACTCTCCCTTTGTTTTTGGCACTCTTTCTTGCAACGATATTGTTCCATTCAAAGCTCCACTTCCATACAATACGGATGACGCTCCTTTTATTATTTCTATCTGAGACGCTTGTTCCATCGGGATAGAATTCCATTTTGCATCTCCAAGATCGGGAGAAACCATTGGAACTCCATTCCACAACAACAGCACTCTACTTCCTGCTCCATAAGCATAACCTCCACCCCCTCTTATACTTACCTGTCCATCCATAGCATAAACTCCAGGGCTTTGATCTACCACTTGTTCCAAATTTGCAAGACCTTTGTTGTCTATAAGTTCCGGCTTTATTATTTCCATAGAAACCGGAACTTCTTCTATTGTTTGCTTTCTTCTTCCCGCCGAAACAACAACCGTTTCTAGATCCAATACAGGTTCTTTTAATACTATTTTGATTAAACCTGGTTCTAGTATTGTGATGGTGTCATTAACATATTGCAGCATGCTCACAACAATTTTTACAGGATATTTAGCGGTTTTAAATTCAAAATATCCATCAAAATCTGTTATTGATCTATTGCCATCAGAACAAATGATCTTTGCTCCAACTACAGGTTCCTTGGTGTTTTCATCTATAACAAGACCTGTTGTTTGAGAAAATGCTTCATAAGTAAAAAAAACAAAAAATGCGACTAAAAAAACACGCATAATGTGATGGTTTATTGCTAACTTAATAATAACTTATTTTTTTTAATAAAACCTAAACTAATAAAAATTTGAATAATTCTCAACAACTTTATGAAATCGCTTTAAGTAAAATAAAAGGAATTGGTATTAAACACGCCAAGTATATATTGGCAAAAACGAATTTGTTTTCCTTTTTCAAAGACCCAATATATATAACTCACAAAAAAACTGGCCTCTCTTTTTCTTTTTTACAAAAAATTAATTTCAAACTCGCATTAGAAGAAGCAGAAAAAGAATTAGAAATTCTAACCCAAAAAAAAATTTCTTATTTGTTTTTTAATGATGCCAAATATCCTTATCGCTTAAAAGAATGTGATGATTGCCCTATTGTTTTATATCACTATGGCAAATCAGAAATTAATCCATGTAAAATTGTTTCCATTGTTGGCTCAAGAAAAGCAAGCGTTGAGGGTAAAGCAATCACAAGAGAACTTATTTATGAATTAGCAAAATTAAATGTTACTGTAGTAAGTGGATTAGCTTATGGAATTGACATCGCTGCACACCAAGCATGTTTAGAAAACAAAACCCCCACTTTTGCTGTAATGGGACATGGTTTTGATCATGTTTACCCTTATGCACATAAAAAGACTCTAAATCAAATTGCTGATTTAGGAAAAGTTTTTTCAGAACACCCTCCAAATATTGCTCCTCAAAAAATTTTTTTTCCTAAAAGAAATAGAATTATTGCCGGTCTTTCTGATGCTACAATTGTTGTTGAAAGCACAATAAAAGGAGGCTCAATTATTACAGCAAAGTTAGCTAATGAATATAATCGAGATGTGTTTGCTTTTCCAGGAAATGTAACTTCTTCTTCTTTTTCAGGGTGCAATAAGTTAATACAGAACAATCAAGCACATCTTTTAACTAATGGAGCTGATCTTTTGAACTTTTTAGGATGGGAAAAAGAGAAAAAAAACAAATCTTCTTTTTTTAAAAAGAAAGAAAAATTAAATGATAATGAAATCTCTATTTATAATGTATTCAAAGAAAAAAGAAGCGCTTGTATTAGAGAAGTTTATATGAACACCAAGCTCTCTGTTCCATCTATTCAATCTGGCTTGATGAATCTTGAATTAATGAATCTAATAGAGTCTGTTCCTGGACAAAGATATCTTTTAAAATAAAAAGGGCAGGTAAATAAATACCTGCCCAGTCTTCCGTTTGATAAGAGTTTAGTTATAGATAATTCAAACGAAAAAAGTCTTAAATAAAAAATAATTTACCATAACTATTATTTTCTTACATATCTATAGACTCAAATAATTTAAAAGGGTTGCTTATAAATTTATTTTTTATCCTAAAAAAGGATATTTATAGTCAGATGGAGTAACAAACGTTTCTTTTATTGTTCTGGCAGAAATCCATCTCATTAGATTCATTGACGCTCCAGCTTTGTCATTTGTTCCAGATCCTCTTGCTCCTCCAAAAGGCTGCTGACCAACAACAGCTCCCGTTGGTTTATCATTAATATAAAAGTTTCCTGCTGCATTAACCAATTTTATTGTAGCTTCATTTATAGCATACCTGTCTTGTGAAATAATTGAACCCGTTAAAGCATATTCAGATGTGGTGTCAACTATTTCTAACGTTTCATTAAAATCTTCTGATTTATAAACATATATAGTTAACACTGGTCCAAAAATTTCTTCTACCATCGTTTTAAATTTAGGATTGCTTGTTACAACAACTGTAGGTGAAACAAAGTAACCTTTCTCATCATTACACTCTCCCCCTATAATTATTTCTGCTTCTTCGCTTTTTTCACAAAACTCTATATAGTCTTTAATATTATTAAAGGATTTTGAATCTATAACAGCGTTAATAAAATTATTTGTGTCTTCAGGGCTGCCAATTTTAAATGAAGAAATTTGTTCTAAAAGAATAGATTTTACCTCTCCCCATATATTGTCAGGTATATACGCTCTTGATGCAGCAGAACATTTTTGTCCTTGAAATTCAAACGACCCTCTAGATAATGCAGTAGCAACCTGGGCTGGAATTGCTGATTTATGAACCATCACAAAATCTTTTCCTCCAGTTTCTCCAACAATTCTTGGATAGCTTTTATAATTTTCCAAATTGTTACCTATTGATTTCCATAAATTTCTAAAAACATTTGTAGATCCTGTAAAATGTAATCCTGAAAAATCTTTATTTTTAAATATTACTTCTCCTGCAACCTGCCCACTTACTGTTACCATGTTTACAACTCCATCTGGCAAGCCCGCTTCTTTAAATAGTTCCACGATAACTTGTGCTGAATAAATTTGTGTTTGAGATGGTTTCCAAACCACAACATTTCCCATTAAAGCGGGTGCCGCACATAAATTTGCGGCTATTGCTGTAAAATTAAATGGCGTTAGTGCAAAAACAAAACCTTCTAACGGCCTATATTCCAACCTATTCCATACTCCGGGGGAAGATTCTGGTTGACCTTTATAAATATCCGCCATGTATTGCACGTTAAATCTAAAAAAGTCTATCATTTCACATGCTGCATCAATTTCAGCTTGAAATATATTTTTAGACTGTCCAAGCATTGTTGCAGCATTCATTTTTTCTCTATATGGACCCGCTAAAAGATCTGCTGCTTTTAAGAAAATAGCGGCTCTATCTTGCCATGGTGTCTTTGCCCATTTTTCTCTCGCTTTAAGAGCTGCATCAATCGCTTCTTGCACGTGTTTTGCTTCTCCTAAATTATATGTTCCTAATACACGTTGATGATCATGTGGGGAGGAAATTGTTTTTTTATTTTGAGTTCTAACTTCTTTCCCCCCTATATGCATAGGGATATCAATTGGTTCTTGATTTTTCATTTTCTTATAGGTCTCTATAAGAGATTTTCTTTGAGATGATCCAGGAGCGTAAGAGTTTATAGGCTCATTAATTGCTTTTGGAATACTAAAAAAGGCATTTGACATATTCTGTTTTTTTTACAAAAATAAAAAATTAGTTTTGTGATATACAGGGCTGTATTTCCTTTTCTTTGTGAAGCTTATTATATTTATACCACCTAACAAAGAAAATGACTTTTAAAACAAAAACATTTTTGTTTAGCTCCTCTATAGCTATCACTTGTTTTTTCTTTGTTTTCATTTCTGATAAATATGCTTTTTCCTCTGCATTAAATTTATTCTGTTCTTTCTTTCTTTTTATTGTTTCTTTTTTTCTTAGCTATCGAATATATAACACAAATACTAAAAAGGAGAAGGCAGAGGAAGAAAAAGCACCTGTTACTATTTATAACACAGAAAGTTTTAGAAAAGAATTTTTAGCAAACCTTTCTCACGAACTAAAAACTCCGCTTTTTTCCATTCAGGGTTATATTCTTACCTTACTAGAAGGTGCGATGGAAAACCCTGAAACCAATAGGCGTTTTCTTAAAAAAGCGGCAAAAGCAACTGATCGAATGACTTCATTAATTAATGATTTGGATTATATAACAAAATTTGAAGTTAATCGAGTGAAAATAGAAAAAGAACGTTTTTACATAGAAGATCTTTTTAAGGAAATATTTGATTCTCTTGAGGATAGATGTAAGGAAAAAAGCATTTCTTTTTCTCTTTTATCAAAAGATCGATATTTATTGGTTTTTGCAGATAGAAATAAAATTTCTCAAGCAATAACCAACCTGCTAATTAACTCCATTGTTTATAATTCTAACAATGGAAAAACATTCGTACATCTTAAAAAGGAAAAAAAGAAGGTCATCATTAAAATTGAAGACAATGGTCCGGGAATAGAAAAAGAACATCTTCCTCGTCTTTTTGAGCGTTTTTATAGAGTTGAAAAAAGCCGTGACAGAAATAGAGGCGGTTCTGGAATTGGACTTTCAATTGTAAAGCATATTTTAGAATCTCACAATCAAAAAATAAGCGTTGACAGTTTTATAGGAAAAGGAACTATCTTTACATTCACCCTTGATCATGTTTAACTAAAAATGTTTAAATTATACTTTTATGAATATTGGAATAAATGGTTTTGGAAGAATTGGCAGACAAACAGCTAGAATAGCTATCACTTGTCCCTCTATTGATTCTATTCATGTCAATGATTTATCTGACATTGAAACATTATCTCATCTTTTTAAATATGATAGCATTCATGGAAAATTCCCTATAAAATTTACATTAAAAGGAAATGAACTTCATTTTGAAAACGGAAAAAAAATAAGTTTTTCTAACGAAAAAGAACCAATAAACATCCCTTGGAAAAAAGAAGGAATAAGCACTGTTATAGAGTGCACTGGAATCTTTTTAACTTATGATGGAGCTAAAAAGCACCTTGATGCTGGAGCTAAAAAAGTTATTTTATCTGCTCCGGCTAAATCTGATAACATTCCAAGTATTGTTTATGGAGTTAATGATTTTAAGCTTACAGGAAAAGAATTAATTATTTCCAATGCTTCGTGCACAACAAACAATGCTGCAGCTTTATTATTTATTTTAGATAAATTATTAACGATTGAATCTTGTTATATTTCAACCATTCACAGTTATACCTCTGATCAAAAAATACACGACTCTCCTCATCGAGACCTTCGAAGAGCTCGTGCTGCTGCCATGTCTATTGTTCCCACATCCACAGGTGCAGCAAAAGCTATTGGAAAAATCATCCCCTCTTTATCTGGAAAAATTCAAGGAGGCAGTTTTCGTGTTCCCATTCCTAATGGGTCTATATCAGAAATAACGCTAGTTTGTAAAGAAAACAAAAGTGTCGAAGAAATAAACGCTGCCATTAAAAATGCTTCCAATTCTGTTTTAAAGAACATTTTAGGTTATACCGAAGAACCTCTTGTTTCTTCTGACATAATAGGACTAAAGGATAGCTGTCTTTTTGATGCAAGTTTAACTCGTGTTATAGGTAAAATGATTAAAGTTGTTGGATGGTATGATAATGAAGTTGGTTATTCTTGTAGATTAATAGATTTGACTTTAAAAACCCATAGTAAATAGGTCTATTATTTTTTTTATTAGAATTTATTTTAATCCAATATTAAATTCGAATTGTATCTTTGAGGATCTATGAAACTTTATACTGAAGGCATCTCTAAATCATATGGAAAAAAACAAGTCGTTAAGAATGTTTCTATTGAGCTAAAACAAGGAGAAATTGTTGGGCTTTTGGGCCCTAACGGTGCGGGTAAAACCACTTCTTTTTATATGATTGTTGGGCTCGTTTCCCCTGACAATGGTCGTGTTTTGCTTGATGATATTGACCTTTCCTCAATGCCAATGTATAAAAGAGCTCAACTAGGCATAGGCTATTTACCTCAAGAGGTTTCTGTTTTCAGAAGATTAAGTGTCGAAGATAATATTCTGGGCATTCTTGAGATGACCAATCTCAATAAAAAAGAACGAGCCAATAAACTAGAGTCTTTATTAGAAGAATTTAGCCTTAAAAAGGTTAGAAAAAATTTAGGGAATCAGTTGTCTGGTGGTGAGAAAAGAAGAGTGGAAATAGCTCGTGCTCTTGCAACCAACCCGAAGTTTTTACTTCTAGACGAGCCTTTTGCTGGAGTGGACCCCATTGCTGTTGAAGATATCCAGGAAATAATTTCCAAATTAAAGAAAAAAAATATTGGAGTTTTAATAACTGACCATAATGTTCATGAGACTTTGTCTATAACAAACAGGGCATACCTTCTTTTTGAAGGGGGTATTTTAAAATCTGGAACTGCTGAAGACTTAGCCAATGACGAGCAAGTTAGAAAGGTTTATTTAGGAAAGCATTTTAAATTGTTAAAAAATGAATAACACACTCACACCCTTCTATTTTTGTGCCTATTTTAGAAATCTCTTTTTCTTGGGATTGCTTATTATCTCTTCTTGTAAAGACAATAATACTGATGCTTCTAACAAACCCAACGGAGCTGCTTCGTCAATAAGCGATGAGGATTATTATCAATTTTCTTTATTTAAACTCCATAATAATGATATTCAAGGAACAATAATGCTTCCAAATGAAACCGCAAGAATAGGGTCATCTGAAATTCCAAAGGTTAAACATAAACCAGGAGGGTTTCAATGGACGGTAAGTGTTGGTAAAGCTTTTACTCTTTATTTTGAAGATTTTGGAGAAGATAAGTCATTAGTTACAAAACATCGAAAAAAACTAAACGCTCAAAGCAATATTTATAATGTTAAATATCTTGAGTCACTTCCCAATCTCTTAATCTATAAAAAGACTCTTAAGGAATCTGCTGCCCATACATCATATCATATTTATGCACAAAAGAAAATAAATGGGGTGATGTATGAAATTAAAAACAAATATTCCGGTGACAAAAAAGAGGTGGTAATGTTTATGAAAAAAAGCATCGCTTCTTTTAAAAGTTCTATATAATATTAATTATGGTTGCTAATAGAGAAAATGTATTAAATATACTATCAAAAATTATAGATCCTGAACTAAAGAAGGATCTTGTCTCTTTGAATTTTGTGGAAAAAATAGACATTGAAAAAAAACAAATTTCCCTTGATTTATATATTTCAAATCCAGCTTTGCATGCAAAAAAAAGGCTTCGTGAAGCTGTTGAATTTAACATTCATCGATTTATTGATAAATCATATTCTGTTAAATGTAATATCAAAGCTTCTCCTCAAAAAAAGCAAGAAGGGAAGAAAAGGCCTGCTGGAATAAACAAGATAATAGCAATTGCCTCCGGAAAGGGTGGGGTTGGTAAATCTACAATCACATCGAATTTAGCTTGTGGACTTACTAAAATTGGATATAAAGTTGGTATAATAGATGCCGATATTTATGGGCCGTCAATTCCTACTATGTTTGGTGTTGTAAATGAAAGACCGAAACCCATATCTATTAATAATGAAAAGAAAATACAGCCCATCACAACTCATGGTGTTAAAGTATTATCTATTGGTTTTTTCACTGCTCAAGAAAATGCCATAGCATGGAGAGGACCGATGGCAACTCGTGCTCTTCAGCAGCTTTTTTCAGATGCTCATTGGGGTGAATTAGATTTTTTACTTATTGACCTTCCTCCTGGAACAGGAGATATTCACCTTTCTTTGGTTCAAAACATTCCTCTTGATGGAGCTATAATGGTTAGCACACCTCAAGAAATTGCTCTTGCGGATGTAAAAAGGGGGATTAATATGTTTCAATTAGAAAGTATTAATATTCCAATACTAGGCATTATTGAAAACATGGCCTGGTTTTGCACAGAAGAAAATCCCGAAGAGAAACATTATATTTTTGGAAGAGATGGGGCTCAAAATTTAGCAAAAGGTTTAAATGTTCCTTTTTTAGGTTGTGTTCCCGTGATTCAAAGCATTAGAGAAGCTGGAGATGTTGGCAAACCCTCTGTTCTACAGAAAAATACGCTTTGTGAAGATGTTTTTAGCAATATTGTTAATACCTTTATTTCTGATTTAGATTAACCTCTTTAAAAATGAGTGAAATAAAACATCAAGAAATTAAAAATAAAATTGATTTGGCTATCAATCAGCTAAGGCCGTTTCTTAATGATGATGGTGGAGATATTGAAGTAATTGAAATAAGCAACGATAATATCCTTCGTTTAAGACTGCTTGGTGCATGCAAAGATTGTTCTATGAGCAACACCACCAAAGCAGGCATTGAAAACGCGTTAAAGCAAGCTGTCCCTCAATTAAAAAACATTTATATTTTAGAAGATTAGAAAAGCTTGTTTTTTATATAAACAAAAGTTTCATTATCTTTGATTATAACCAATTTAGCTAAACATGAAAAAAATCACGACTTTATTCTTTTCTTTATTTATATGCTCTATCTTCTCACAAGTAGATGGAATAGTAATAAACGTTGATGGAGGAACTATCGATTATTCTGGTAACACATACAGTGTCTCAGCTCCTTCTGACCAAACTTTTGATATTAATTTTGATGTAAAAAACAACACTGGAGCTTCTCATGATTGGTACATTACTAGAACTAAAATAAATGTTGCTAGTGGTTGGGTTGACGGATGCTGTTGGGGACACTCCACAGATCCCTTTGGAGGAACTTGTTTTTCTTCTGGACAAATGGATATGCAAACCTGGGTAATGCCCTCTTCTGCTCTTTTTACTCTTGATGATAATGAATACGGAAAGCTAAAACCCCAAGTTAATCCAGCTGATGGTGTTTCTGGGCAATCTCATTATCGTTTCTATATTGGAGAAGATGTTAATGGAACAGTTGTTCAGGTGGACTCTGTAGATTTAATTGTAGACTATACCCTTGGTATTTCAACTGTTTCTCCTAATATCTCTGTTTCTATTGTTCCTAATCCTGCTTCTGAAACTCTTCTAATCTTTCTTGAAGGTTTAAACAGAGCTGAAGCTACTATTTTTGATGTTTTAGGCAACAAAATAATTAGCACTACAATAGATAAGTCAAAAAAGATAAATGTTGAAAATTATAAAAATGGCGTTTATTTTATTAATGTAACTACATCTAATAATCAAGAAATAACTAAAAAAGTTATAATTAGACATTAGACAAATTTCCATGATTTTTTTTTTACCCATTAAAGGAAGTTTCTTTCTTCTTTTTTTTCTACTTACCACCTATATAAGCGGACAAAATAATCTAAATGTTCTTTTGGACGGAGATAGCACTTCATATTCAGGTGCAACATATCACATGACAGCACCTTCAAGCGGAAATTTTGATGTTTCTTTTAAAGTATACAATATAGATAGTTTAAACTCTTATCTTCTTTATGTTACATGCATTGAAATCTCTCCATTAAATGGATGGACAGATGGATTTTGCTGGGGGCCATCAGGAGACCCTGTAAGTGGACAATGCTACAACTCTAGTCAAGTAGACAGCTCTTATTGGGTGAGCCCTCATTCAATGCTTATAAATCCTGGGGAGCACGGCGCCTTAAAGGCTGACTTTCATCCCGATTTGGGATCTTTTGGGCAGTCTCAATACAGATATCTTTTTGGGGTGATGCAAAATGGTTTTATAAACAATTTAGATTCTGTGGATTTAATTATTGATTATTTTATGGATGTTCCTGGTGGTGTTGGGTTTTCTTCTTCTTTTGTTTATCCAAACCCTGCTTCTGATGTTATAAACGTTTCTTTTGAAGGAGTGAGTAATAAAAGAATAGAAATATACAATGTTTTAGGAAATAAAATAAACCGCTTAAATATTGAAAGTTCTAAAAGCATTGATGTAAGCGCTTACAAAAATGGAATCTATTTTATTAAAATAAGCTCTCCTAATCAAAAAACGATTATCAATAAGGTTCTTATTCGGCATTAATTTTTTTCTTTTGGGTCAACTTCCTGCATTGCTATTGTTGCTGCCACACAGGCTAATACAGGGGAAACTGAGGCTAATATCCACCAAAAAAGCTGAAGAAGCAACTCGATGGTTTTTGTGAAAGTAAAACTATAATTAAATAAAATTTCTAAGTCTACCGGTACAATTAATAAAACAGAAAATCCAAGACCAATCATTAGGGTTAATCCTGTATTTTTTCTTATAAAAATGATGCTTTGAGAAACTGTTTTTTTTCTTCTTTCGATAGTGTAATCTAAAAAACTAAAACCATAATAATAAGCATCAATAAAAAAAACTAAAACAAGAAATAGAGTTGTAGATGCTTCTCCAAAAAGAAAAAGACAAAATATATAAACAACAATTATATATGCGTAGTTCCACATAAAGTTTCTAACTAAAATAATCAGGGCTCTTTTAATATCTATTAAAAATTGAACAAAACTAAAAGGGGTTCTTTTTCCTGTTATTATTGTTTCAGTCTTTTCTGAAATATAAGTTAGCAGTGGTGAAAGAATACCTACAACTAGGTATTTAGTAAAATGCATTAACATTAAAGCAATTGAAACTTCAATCATTCTGTTAATCAAATACCACACTATGCTATTTATAGAATCAAAGCTTGGAACTTCGGCCCTGTTTTGGAGGTAATGTCCTATTCTATATAGAACAAACATTAAAGCAAAAGGTATTAATACATACCAGTAAAGACGATGTTTTTTCATTAATGTAAAGGCTTTTAAATAAGCCTTTAACCCCATTTTAGCTCCAGAAATGAAATTTCCCATTTTTGTTTATTTAAAAACCCTTCCCAAAACAACAGACCCCTTGTTTTGAGGGGCCTGAAAATTTTTTTGTGCCCACGACTGGATTCGAACCAGCACACCTATTGGCACCACCCCCTCAAGATGGCGTGTCTACCAATTCCACCACGTGGGCTTGTTTCAAAAATACAATTTTATGTGTGAAGAAAATTTGTTTTGAATATAATTTCGTGCTAAAACACAGATTTTAGCGATTAATTCGTAATGTGGAATGTTTTTGGATTAATTCTCCGCTAGGACCTTTTGCTGTAATATAATAAACATAGTTTCCGCTTGGCGCAGGATCTCCATTCATTAAATTTCCATTCCAACGGAAATTTGTTTTTTCTGATTTAAACACCACCTTGCTATTCATGTCTAAAACAACAACACTAAATTCCGAAAGATTTTTCAACTCCAACATTAAATAGTCGTTGGATCCATCTCCATTTGGCGTGAAAACATTTGGTAATACAATCTTTAACTCTTGTTCTTGAATTTCATTTTCAGTAATAACTTCTGTATTATTTGTGTTTTGTGGTGTTTCAAGCGTTTCTTCAGGTGATTCTTGTTGTGGTTCTGGAACTCCACCTACAACAATGTCTTCTTCTGCCTGGCTTGTATTATTTAACTTCTCTTGTGTTGTTGTTTTAGTGTCCTGATTAATTTCTTTTTCAGATAAATTACTTTGAATAAGCTTTTCTTTAGGCTCCTCAATTACAATTGTATCTGGACAACAACCAATAACTTTTAACCTCTGTTCAGATTCTTTTTTCTTGTTAACAGAAATCTCCTTTTTAATTATTTCTTGTTCTATTCTTTTTTCTGATACAACAACCTCTTTTTTCTTTGGTTCTTCTTTTATTAATATAGGTGTTTGTTTCTTTGGTTTTAAAGAATTATCTGGATTTGTTATATATACATACGAAACAACAGCTATTGAGGCCACAGAAACCCCAATAAGTGATTTTATTATAATGGATTTAATTGCAACTGCTGAACTTGAGGCAGCGGCAGTTGATCCAATTTGTGAAGAAATAGAATTCCATAACTCTGGCCTTATCGAAGTTTCATGATTCGATAGAGCTTCTTTAAATAATTCTTTTATTTCGTCTTTTTCTTTCATTTTAATTTTTCTAAGCGTTCTCTTAAGTATGCACGTGCTCTTAAATATTGAGATTTTGATGTGTTTTCTGTTATCTCTAACTTCTCTGCTATTTCTCGATGAGAATAACCTTCTATAGCATACATATTAAATACGACTCTATATCCTGAAGGCATTTTTTTTACCATATTAAGCAAATCTTGTGTTTCTAAAGAAGTTGATGCATGGTCTTTATATTCCAGCTTATAAGAAACATCATCAAGCGGTTGATCATATTTCATTTTTGTGCTTTTTCTTATAGCATCAAGAGAAGTGTTTACAATTATTCTTCGTATCCACCCCTCTAAAGACCCTTCTCTTTTAAAGTTTTTTAGTTTTAAAAAAACTTTCACAAAGCCTTCCTGAAGGACATCTTCAGCTTGTTCTGTGTTTTTCATATATCTCAAACAAACAGATAACATTTTTGGTGCAAACTTGTCAAATAACGTTTTTTGAGCACGTGGATTTTGCTTTAAGCACATGTCTATGAGCTTGTTTTCATCCATCATACTATTCATTAGACTATTAAAGGTTTATAAAAGTTGCATTGCTAAAGATAAAATTGTTTTTTTAACAATGCTTTTATTTTTAATCTGTCTTTATTTTCTTAGCAATTAATTTATTCTAATTTTAACTCCTTTAAACTTATTTATTTTTTTTAATAAACATGAAAAATTTATATCCCATATTAATCGCCATTCCCCTTTTTATTAGTTGTGGAGATGGTAATAACTCCTCAATTAAAAATAAAGGAGCAAATTCAGTGTAATGAAAAAGGGGAGGTAATAAACAAGGCGGTTTGGAAAAATGGAAAGTTGATTTCTTGCGAAGGCAAAGCTTGTTTATAAATTTTAAATTAAGGGACTTTTATTATTGAATAGGAACTTTTATTACTTGATAAATTTCCAATGTTGCGATATCATATACATAAACTAAAACATGCATGTTTGATGGATTGTGGTTTCCATCCAACTGGTTTGGAACTTCAAAGCTATAGTTTATATAAAATTTATTATTAATTAGCATCTCTGAAGTTAACTCTCTTCCAAAAATATGTCCACTTAAATTCTTTCTATGAATATCTCTATGCACATATGCTGAATCATACGAAGGAAAAAAATTATTATCCCCTTTTTGGGGAGCTACTAATGAATCTTCAATTAAATAAGAAACTATTGCTAAATCATTAGTCATATTTGCATCCAGTTTTTGTGCCTCTACATGAAGAAATGCTCCTTTTGTAGTTGGATAGTAATTAATATCTCCTTGTAAATTAACTTTTAAGTCATTTGTATTTAAAATTGAATTTGTTAGATTCGTCCATGGTGTTGGCGGATAAACAAAAATTGCCCCATCTTTAACTCTATTAACTGTTCCTCGTGGCAAGGCATCTAATCCATAATCTTTTAAAAAAGGTCCAAGAAGCAATCCATCAGTATTAGTGAAATCTATTGGGTATATTGGGTGTACTGTCGTAATCCCATGTAAGTCCTCTTCAAAACCTTCTCCTCCAGCATGAATTGCAGCAACAAAAACACGGTTATCGTTAGCCATTTCTAAATTATGTGCTACCTCAGCTCCGTTAGGACAATAAGTGCAGCGGTGAGCGGTAAACTCTTCCAGAAGCACATTTCTTTCTGTGTTTATGTTTGGGGGGAATATTGGCCACTCATTATTTTCATAATCACTCCACAAACCGGGATATAGATTAGTGTCTAAATCTGTGGAAGGAACGGCAAGAGGATTGTCAACTTTATCACAAGAGGTAAAAAACAAAACAATAAAGAGACATACGTAAATACATTTAAACATCTTTACTAAGATAGCAAATACTAAATAATTACTGGATAGGAACTTTTATAACCTGATATACCTCCCAAGTTGATATATCATATACATAAACCAAAACATGCATGTTTTGGGGGTTATGATTGCCGTCTAGTTGATTTGGTACCACAAAACTATAGTTCACATAATATTTTCCATCGGTTATTAAATCGTCTGTTAAGCTTCTTCCAAAAGCCGCTCCACTTAAATTCCCTCTATGTGTGTCTCGATGAACATAAGCAGAATTATGAGTGTTATCAGGCATTTTTTGATCTCCAATCAATGAATCTTCTATTAAACAAGAAACAATCGCTAAATCATTAGACAGGTTTGCATCAAGTTTATCTACTTCTACATGTAAAAAAGCTCCTTTTGTAGATGGGTAATAATTTATTTGTCCTTGAACATTCACCTTTAAGTCGTTGGTGTTTAAAATGGAATTAGTAATATTGGCCCAGGAGTTTGGGCTTTGAAAAATATTCCCCCCATCTTCTTTTCTGCTAATTGCTCCTCTTGGATTTCCACTAAATCCCCCGTCATTTGTTCCAAAATATTCTCCTATTTCCAAGCCCTGAGCATTTGTAAAGTCTACCGGATAGTCGGGAGGATTGGTTTGCTGGAAGTCCCCCATTCCTTGTGGGCCAGCATGAATAGCCGCCACAAAAACACGGTCATGATTAGCTTCGTGCAAATTATGTGCTATATCTGCTGCTAAAGGGCAATATATACATTGATGACCTGTAAAGTCTTCCAAAAGCACATTTCTGTCAATATTTGTATTTTGAGTAAAAGTTGGCCATTCATTATTCATATAATCATCCCATGAACCAGGATATAAATCTGTATTTAAGTCCGTTGAAACTGTTGGGTATGGATTTTCAACATGGTCACACGAGCTAATAGCTATTGCAAAAAGAAGAATAAATGGAAAAAAATAACGCATAAATTAAAAACTTTGAGTAAAACTTAGGGTTAAACCATTTGATGCTGGCACAAACCGACAAACACCCCCCACACAAAACAATCCTGCTCGCTGTCTTCCATATGTTATCATAAATCTGGTAGATTCTTTTATATAACCGCATGAAAAAACAGGATAATGCACCCTTTTGTCTTCATCTGGATTACCATAATTATATTGGTTCATCACACTAAAAAACCATTTTGGAGAAATGCTATATTCCACAAGAGCCGTTGCCCAATTTCCTTTGTCATTTATATCTCCATGTTCGTCCTTTTGTACAATTAAGCCTTGTAATTCTGCACGAATGGAATGTCTTCGGTTTATTTTATATGACGCTTCTATAACTCCTATATGGGAGTTTATTATTCCATGTGCATCATTTGAAATTTTAACCACATCATTATTAATCACAATATTAAAATAACTCAACGCTATTTTAATTTTCTTATTTAACTTTCTTGTTATGTTGACATTTATATCTCTCCAATAAAGGCTATCGCTCATATCAAAAGGTCTTGCAACATAAGTAACCCCTGTTGAATCAAAAGAATTTATAGAACTGGTGTGTTTTATGGGTTCATATGTGGTTGAAACGTTTAGGTTTATTGATGTTCCATACTTACCTCCTAGCTTTGTCTTTCTTGGAATCGTATATAAAATCTCTGCTTGATAGGCAACCTCTCCTAGAGGTTGTGTTGCATATGGATACAATGTGGCAACAAGATTATAGGTGTGCGTTTTGTTTAATGCAGGTAGGTAATTAATAAACACGTCCTGAAGATCTTTTGTTCTATCTGATCTATAGCTCATATTATCTGCTGATTTACCAGAAAAAATAATCCCTAATCCTTTTTGAGAATATCCTATATTGAAAATAGAGGCATGACCATAATTGTAGATCATTCCGTTATCACTTGATGGATCTTGTTCTTTTTGGACATATTCTCCATCAATAAAAAAGTTTTTATACATTAATTTTGCTCTTCCTCCATAAACTCCAACATTTTCAGGAAGAATTAATTCGGGATCATTGTCGTATTGATATTTGCTTACAAACGAGCCTCCTAAAGTTATGTCTATTGGAGATTCCTTCATAAAGGAAAAAGTTTCATTCATATGCATTTCTGCATCAAAGCCTCTAACAATTCCATCGGCATGAACAATTTTCCCCTGATCAAACGAGAGTCTCTGATATCCATAAACACCCTTCAGGGTTATCCCTGGAGAGGGTTTAACAATAAGACGAACCCCATCTATTAAATTATCATATCCCAATGCTCTATCTTCATAAGCACGCAATGAAAGGCCTGAGCCGAATTGCTCATAAAAAGAACCAAGAGTAACATCTATAAAATCATTAGAATAACCAATATAACGCATACCTAAACCTGTACCGTCAAAACGTGCCGGATATCCTTGAATTCTTGGCAAATAAGACTCGATTCTCATTCCTGCTTTAAATCCACTATGGGTATAAAACACATTCATATAAGAGTTTAACAAACCTTTAGAGGGAGGTTGATTTGCTCCGATTACAGTGTCTTCATTTAAGTACTGAAAAACACTTTCAATGTTTCCTGTTAAAGTTCCATTATCTTGCTGTTGCGCATTTATTGAAAAAACAAGAATAAAAACACAAAAAAAGCTTCCTAAATATTTCTTTCTCATACTTATTTACTTCCTAGCTTTAATATTTCCTCATATAATATCTCTTCGTCACCTGATGCATAGTTGTTGTGAGAATACACTATTTTTCCCTCTTTGTTTACCAAAAAAGTATGGGGAACATTATTAACCCCCATAGCTCTTTTTAAATCTCCGTTAGGGTCCATTAAAACCAGATATTCCCACCCTTTGCCGTTTACATAAATAGGAACATTGTTTTTTGTTTTTGAATCATCAATTGATACCGCAACCAATGTCACTCCTGTTTCATCTTGCCAGTCTTGATAAAGTTCGTTTATTGTGTTTAATTCTTTTTTACACGGAGAGCACCATGTCGCCCAAAAACTTATCACAATCGGACCCTGAAGTCCTAGTTTTGAAATATTGACTGTTTTTCCGTTCATGTCTTTTAACTCAATAGAAGGAAGACTTTTTTCTCTTACTGCATGTTCTTTGTTTTGAGAAAAAGTAAGAAAAACAAATAAAGTAAACGATAATGTGATAATGATTTTCATAAAACGAAGGTTTAAATATTTACAATTAATGCTTTAAAAATACATCATTTAAATTTAATTGTTTTTTTTTGGTTTATATTTTAAGGTTACTCTATACAGCAAAACAAAGCATACAATAAAAAAGACTAAAAAAAACAATGTTTCATAAATATAATTATTGACGGTTAAATAAAGAATACTTAGAGAACATACGAAAGAAAGAAAACCTAATAATAAAAACAAGTACCAAACTTGCTTATCTGTGAAACCTGCATAAACCAAATGATGTGTTGTGTGGTCTTTTCCTCCTTGCATTGGAGATTTCCCTTGCTTTAACCTATTTATTGTAACTGTTAGAGAGTCAATCGCTGCAGGAGTTAAGGCCGTTAAAGTTATAATAACACTCACCCAAGAATGATTAAGTGTAGTTGATCCTAAATTCCATAAATATTTTATTGAAAAAAAAGCGACAAACAATCCAATAAACTGACTTCCCGCATCTCCCATAAATAATTTTGAAGGATTAATATTAAAGTATAAAAATCCTAACAGAGCTCCTAAAACCCCAACAAGACAATAAAGCCAATATGGCTCACTAATAATTCCAATAACATAGCAACTTGCTAGGCAAGACAATAAAGCAAATAAAACAGTTGTTGCTGTTATCCCGTCCATATTATCAAGCATGTTAAGAGAATTCATTAAGGCAATCACCCATATTATGGTTAATAAAGCATCAATGCTATAAATATGAAACAAATCTATTGTTGTCCCAGTTATAACCAACACTATTCCACACCATATCTGAATAATTAATTTAAAATATGGTTTTGTATCATATGCATCATCTGCCAGCCCCATAGTAAAAGCAAGGGAAGCCGATATAAAAAGCCCTAAATATCTTAAGTCTCCAAATAAATTTATTTCAGGTAACAATATTAGAGACATTATCGTGGTAAACAAAAACCCTGCAAATAAACTAATGCCGCCTAAAGATGGTTTTGATTCATCACTCCATCTAATTAGAACATTATTTTTATTTCTTATTCCAAGGGATTGCGAAAAACGAAGAAGCAAAATATTACTAGCATAAGAAATAAAAATACCTCCTAATAAAAAAGCAACATAATATAAATAAACGATCTCCATTAAAAATGATTTTTCATCTCTTTAAGCGTCATTCCTTGATTGTCTTTTTCAGATAAAACCGGATTATTAATTTCCCAGTCTATATTTATATCTGGATCATTCCATACAATCGTTTCTTCGTTATTAGCAGAGTAATAATTTGAACATTTATAACTTAAAATAGTGTTGTCTTCTTTCGTTAAAAAAGCATGGCCAAATCCTTCTGGAATCCAAAGTTGATGTTTGTTTTTATCATTTAATAAAAACTTTTGATGCATTCCATATGTGGGAGATTTTTTTCTTAGATCCACCGCAACATCTAAGCCTCCCCCTTTTATTACCTGAACTAGCTTTGCTTGGGCAAAAGGTGGCGTTTGAAAATGAATTCCTCTCAACACCTTTTTTTTTGACAAAGACATGTTGTCTTGATAAAAATTTACTTCTCCTATTATCTTTTTATATTTCTCAACATTAAAGGTTTCTATAAAAAACCCTCTTTCATCTTTATATGCTTTCGGCTTAAAAAGTAATAATCCCTCTATTTTTGTTTTTTCGACTTCCATATAGATTTTAATTTTGATATAACTCTAATTAAAAAAGGCTTTTCACCCTCTTCTTCACTATAATATCCCGAACCATAACCATATGAGCCATAGCCGTAACCATAACCATAACCATAACCGTATCCATAACCATAACCGTAACCGTAACCGTAACCGTAACCGTAACCGTAAAAAGATCTTCTGGTTTGAATACCGTTTAAAACAATGTTTAAAGATTTTATTTTCTGCACTTCAAATAACTCCTGAACCCTGTGAACAAATAGTCTTTTAGAATAGTTAGATTTAAACACATAAATAGGAATATCAGCTGATGCTAAAATTGAAATTCCATCTGAAACAATCCCAACGGGAGGGTTGTCTATCATAATTACATCATAGGTTTCTTTTAAAGAATTTAAAACCTTCTTATACTCCTGACTTAATATTAATTCTGATGGATTGGGTGGGATAGGTCCGGCTGTAATAAAGTCTAGGTTTTCAAGATGAGATTTTCTTATCACATTTTCTAAATTTTCATTTCCAGACAAAAGATTGCTCATTCCGCTTACATTCTCCTCATTAAAACCATGATGAACTTTTGGTTTTCTTAAATCCAAATCTACAACGATTGATTTTTTACCCCCCACAGCCAACATTCCCGCTAAATTAAGCGCTACAAAGGTTTTTCCTTCTCCCGAAACAGAAGACGAAATAGCATAAACTTTGGCGTTTTTATCAACAAAGCTCATATTAGAACGAATGCTTCTTATTGCTTCAGCAAGCCTAGATTTTGAAGAATCTGCCACCACGATTTGAGAATATTTCATCTTCTTTTTATAAAAAGGAACTGCCCCTAAATAATTCGCCTGTTCTGGCAACATATTAATCAAGTCATTTGGACCAACAATATCATTAAAAGAAACATATTTAAACAACAAATAAGCTATCCCTAAAAGCACTCCCAGAATAGATGAAATGGTATAAACCATTGTTTTTTGAGGAGTAATTGGAACCGCTGAAATCATTGGTTGTTTTAATATTCTATTCGTTGAAGAATATCCAGCATTAGATAATACATATTCAATTTTTTTCTCTGTAAATAAAGTGAAGTATTTGCTATTTAAAGATTCTAAATATTTTAAATCCTCATACTTCATAGCGGTTTCTGGAAGCTTATAATACTGGTCTTGAATTTCTTTTAGTTTAGTATCTACAAACTGAAGTTCTTCTTTTAGTTTAATCTCCAGTCCATCTATTGTTTTTTTTATTGTTTTTAATCTGAATTTTATTTTTCTGTCTAATTGTTTTGCTTCTGCATTTTCTCCTGTTATTTTAGACAACATTTCTTCTCTTCTTTCAAGAAGCTCAAGAAAATTATCAATTTCAGCTGCTAATGAAACATTCGTGATTTGAGGTTTTAGTTTAAATATTTCAAGTCGATCAAGGCTGTCTTTTGTTTTAACTTTAAATAGATAAAGAGCAAGCAAAGCTTCTTCTGTTTTAATTTTTTGAGATTCTCTTTCAGCTAATCTTCCAAACAATTCTTTGCTTTTTTCTGAAGGGTCTATTAAATTTGATTTCTTTTGAAATGCAGCAAGCCTGTCTTTTGAATCTCTAAGTTCATTTGCAATTGAGTCCAATTGCTCGTCCACAAAAGCAATTATCTGATCATTTTGTTTTTTACTTATTTCCTCTTCATAAATAAAAAATACATCTATTATCGCTTTTGTTAAATCTCGGGCTAAAATTGGGTTATTGTGCTGACATTGCACCTTGATTGTTTTTGCATTTGGATCTACAGGCGAAATAGATAAAGTGTTCATTAATGCCTTCATTAATTTATACTTATTATTTAAAACAAAATAAAGCCTGTTCTTTTTTAACCTTTCTTGTATTGATGAAAGGTTTTCGTATTTTATAATTAAGTCAAATTCTTTAGTGCTAATTAGTTTATTCTGTTTTACTTTTATTCTCTTTGTTTTTCCCTTTGATACATAAGATAAAACTAATTGGTTTTTATCTATGAAGACATCTATTTGATTTTCTAAAATAGATGTATCCTTTAAGGAGTCTAATTTGATTTTTATTACCGAAGATTTATATAAATCTTCGGTTAATAACTTGCCTTCTGAATAAACACTCGCATCATAATCTAGTTTTTCAATTGCTTTTTGTAATAAAAATTCTGATTTTAATAATTCTATGTATTTGGATAAATCTTCTTCTTTTCTTTCTCCAAAAGCTTCTGCTCCAAAAACTTCCTTTACTTTATCTTCTTCTACTATTTGTATAATCCCTTCTGATTCATATACCGGCTTTGTGTATCGTAAATAAAAAAAAGCAGCTGTTAAAAAAAAAGAAATAAATAATATGGGAGAGAACCAATGTCTTCTTAAAATTTCTGCAAGAATTAACGGATTAAAGTCCTTGTTAATTATTTTTTGATTTCCCTTTTTACTCATTTATTATTGGGTTAAACTTCTTATTATCGCATAAAAACTAAATGCTGAAAAAAATGCCTGGAGCCATGGCGCCGCCTCTTTTAAAGTTCTATTCGCAACACGTGGCCTATAATCCACATAAATATAATCTTCGCTTTGAACAATCATACTTGCGTCATTAATTCCATTTATTGTTGATAAATCTATTTTATATATTTCTCGACTTTTATCTGGATTTTTACGCATTAGACGTATACTGTTTGATTTACTATCTTCTGCTATTCCTCCAGCCATTGCAAGCGCCTCAAGCAAAGTTGTGTTTTGATTTTTTAAGTATACAACCTGCGCTTGTCCTCTTCCTATAAACACTATTACCCTTTGATTTGTCAATCGGATTTGAACAAATGGATCGATGTATGATTTAGATAAGGTTGAAACAATTTTATTTGTTAATTCAACAACCGTTAATCCTGAAGCCATAATAACCCCAACTTTTGGAAGCTCTGCTGTTCCGTCCAGTCTAACCAAATAATCTCTTACTTGACTTTGATTCAATTGGTTCCTTTGCGTGGTTATCCCTTCTGCTCCAGACATGTTATATAAAAACCTTTCACCACTGTTTGTGTAAAAAATAAAGCTAAATCTATCACCAGGGGAAACTTTATATTCGCTTTTTGGATTAATTGGTAGTGAATCATATTTAAAATTAGATTCGTCATTTATAACAAACATTTGATTGCTATTTATTCTTTGTTTGTATCTATCACAACTTGTTGTAGAAAACAAAACAACTATTATAAATAATCCAAATTTCAGTGCCGTTTTCATCTTCTTTTATTTAATAAATCCTTATAATGCTTCTCTGTTTTTTTAACAAGAGCATTAAAGTGAAATTTTTCTCCCACAAAATCCCAACCTCTTGAAGAAAACTCATCTCTAAGAGATTTATTCTCAATCAATACCAAAAGTTTTTCAACATAAGAATCTAAATCATTTTTATCTATAACAAATCCTGTTTGGTTGTTTTTTACAACATTTAAAACCCCACCCACATTTGTAGAAATCACGGGAAGCCCTGATGCCTGAGCCTCAATTAGACTAACTGGCGTCCCTTCATTATGAGAAGTAAGGCATATTATGTCCATGCCTGCATTAAATTCATGTATCTTTTTCACCCATGATGTCATACGTATATCTATTCCCTGAAGTTTCATTGTTTTTGTTTTTAATGAAATCTCATTATTTAATTCTCCATCACCAACAATAAAAAAAACAACTTCTTTTGTTGTTTTTTTAGAAATGTCTGTAACTGCTTTTAGAAAAAAATCATGGTTTTTAATCGGAACTAATCGACCTGTAATGCAAACAGCTACTTGTTCGTTTTTTAGGTTATATTTTGCTCGAGTTTTTTTTCTGTTTTCTGTTTTATTTTCTTTAAACCTGGTCAAGTCAAAACCTAAAGAAATTACTTCAATTTTTTTTGGAGAACATACTTTATGTTCATTAGAAAGTTCTTTTTTTTGTAAATCAGATATAGCTATAATACTTGTTGTTTTATATGCTAAATAACGCTCTATTAATTTAAATATTGTGGTTTTAATTTTTCCAAAATAAGAATGAAAAACATGTCCATGAAAAGTATGTACAATTATTGGCACCTTGCAATAGTGCGCTGCTTTTCTACCAAGCGCTCCCGCTTTTGACGCATGAGTGTGTACAATGTCTGGATTAAATTCTTTTATTATTTCCTTAATTTCTTTATAAGCTTTTGTATCTGAAAAAAAACTGGGTTTTCTTTTCATTTCTTTTAAAAGCCTTGCTTCCACTCCATATTCTCTCAAAATATGCAGTGAGTCTGCTTCACTTTCTTCAGGCAATCCACCAATTAAAAGAGTTTCGAATTCTTCTGATAAATATTTGGTTAAAAACACCGCATTATAGGTTGGCCCGCCAATATTGAACCTATTTATTATTCTAAGAATCTTTATTTTTTTTTTGTTGTTCATAAAATTTTAACCTCTTATCTTTTGGCTTGGCTTATTTTTTGCTTCTTTGTTAAAAATTACATTTTAACATGATTTTGCGAAAGTACATATTTCTTTTCTTCATTTTTAACTCTATTCTATTTTTCGGACAATCTTCTGTTCAACATAGTATTAATTTGCTTGCTAGTCATTCTTCTTTTAAAAATGCTAGTGTTTCTTTTTTAGCCATTGACCTTTCAAATAGCGATACCATAGCACAATTCAATCCTTTTATTAGTCAACCTAGCGCATCAACAACAAAGCTATTTACAACTGCTACGGCATTGGAAGTCTTGGGGCCAGAAGAAAGACCTAAAACACGTCTATATACAAACGGAAAAATTAATTCTGACAGCACATTAATTGGCGATGTTTGGATTCGAGGGGGGTGTGACATTTCTTTAGGTAGCCCTCGTTTTTACACCAAAAAAAACAAATTAAATTTTATCAAAGAATGGGTGGATTCTTTAAACTCTATGGGGATAAAATATGTGAATGGAACTATTTATACTGATGGCAGCGATTTTGGATATGACAGTGCTCCAAATGGCTGGAGCTGGTCAGATTTAGGAAACTATTATGGAGCTCCTAGCTCTGGAGTGTGTTTTCATGATAATATGTTGGAACTTTATTTCAAAACAAATAAAGATGGTGAAGAGACAGAGCTTATTAAAACGTTTCCCGAAGTTCCTGGGTTTGTTTTTAAAAATCACATTCGCTCTGCTAAAATTCATTATGATGGAGCGTATATTTATGGAGGAAGTATTGCTAAATATAAATATGGAAAAGGAAGGTTGCCTGTTGAAAAGGATTCGTTTATTGTGAAAAGCAGTATGCCCGATCCGGAATTTGTTATTGCTCATCTATTAAAAAAAGAACTACAAGACTCTTCTTCAAAAAGAATTTTAATCAAAACACAAGTAAGGCCTTTTTCTTACGATTCTCTTAAATTGTTAATTAATTATTCTGGGAAAAGTATTCGTGAAATAGTTAAAAAAACCAACACCTACAGTGTTAATTTTTTTGCTGAAGGATTGGTGCAATTAATTGCTAAGAAAAGAAACTATACAGGAACTACATATAGAGGGACAAAGGAAATAAAAAAAATATGGTCAAAAAAGTTCTCTACAACAGGTCTTTATTTAACCGACGGAAGTGGGTTGTCAAGAAGCAATGCTATAAGTGCTGCTCATTTTTGTTCGTTATTAAAATATATGTACCATTCCAAAAACTTCAATCCTTTTTTCTCTTCTCTTGCTATTTCTGGAAAAACAGGAACTCTAAGAAATGTATGTTCTGGGCAACTTGCTGAAGGAAGAGTTTTTGCTAAAAGTGGTACCTTGACAAGAGTAAAAGCATACAGCGGATATGTTTACTCAAATAGTGGGAAAAAAATTGCGTTTTCTTTCTCTGTAAACAATTATAACTGCCGTACTTATGATGTGGTTAAACTCTTCAGCAAAACTCTTAATGCGATGGCTGTATACTAGATTTACTTATAAAAACGCATCTCTTGCACGTATTTATAAACCGGTTCTGTCAATAAATATCTAACGTCCTTTCCTTCCTTTATCGCTTTTCTGATAAAGCTTGCTGAAACTTTCATAACCGGAACATTCTCACAGTAAAACACATTTTTATGCTTTTTAAAGCTTTCTTTGCTTTTTAAATCCAACTCATTCATTTCTTCTTCTTCCTGTTTTGTTAAAACTCTTGGATAAACATAAATAGAATGATGGTTAATTATAAATTCATAATTATACCATTTATGAAAGCTTCTTAGATTATCTTCTCCCATTATAATTGAAAAATCATGCTTTGGATATTTTTCAATCAAACAATTAAGTGTTTTTATTGTATAGCTTGGCTTTGGTAGATTAAACTCCACGTCGCTAACTTTTAATTTTGAATTGTCATCTATAGCTTCTCTAACTAACAAAAGTCGATGAAAGTCTTTTAATAGTGTCTTTTTTTTCTTTAAAGGGTTTTGAGGAGTAACGATAAGCCACACTTCGTCAAGTTCTGTGAAGTCTGCCATATAATTTGCTATTACTAGATGCCCAACATGAATTGGGTTAAATGTGCCAAAATAAAGCCCTATTTTCATTTTGATAAATATTTTTTCACCTCTAGGTATGCGTCTTGTATCGCGTCGTTTAAATTATCGTTTACAATAATCCGATCAAACTTATTTATTGATTTCATTTCTTCTTTGGCCTTGAGAACTCTTTGTTTAATTTTATCTTCTGATTCTGTTTTTCTGTTTCTTAAACGACTTTCTAACACTTCAACACTTAATGGTTTTATAAATATAGATAACGCTTCATTTCCTAACTGTTTTTTAAGATTAATTCCTCCTTTAACATCTACATCAAAAACAACTGCTTTGTTTTCATTCCAAATTCTCTGAACTTCTGTTTTTAAGGTGCCATAATAATGGTCCTTATAAACTTCTTCCCATTCTAAAAACTCATCATTTTCTTTTTTTTGTATAAACTCTTTTACCGAAAAGAAATAATAATCTTTTGCGTGTGTTTCTTTGGGCCTAGGCTTTCTACTGCATGCTGAAACTGAAAATTCAAGTTTTTCTATTTTATTGAGCAAAGCATGCACAATTGTTGTTTTCCCAGCTCCAGAAGGAGCGGATATAATAATACTTTTTCCTTGTTGGGTTTTAATAGACAAATTACAATGTATTTGATATTTGCTCTTTTATTTTCTCTAAAAAATCCTTCATTTCAACCACTATTTTTTGCATCTCACTATGATTGCTTTTGCTTCCCAGTGTGTTTATTTCTCTTCCTATTTCTTGTGCAATAAAACCTAGTTTTTTTCCTGAGTTTTCACTTTTAAGTGTTTCTAAAAAGTAATTTAAATGATTTTGTAATCTTGACTTTTCTTCTGATATGTCAAGTTTTTCAATGTAGAAAAGCAGCTCTTGCTCCATTCTTTCATTGTCCACTTTTTCAACTTCCAACAGATTTAACCCATTAATTATTTTTCTTTTAATGTTTTGAATTCTTTCTTTTTCATAAGGCTCAATTAAAAAAAGCCTTTTGTCAATCTCTTGAATATATTTCTTGTATTCTTTTTCAATAATAACCCCCTCCTGTGTTCTGAATAGAATTGTTTCTTCACAAGCTTTCGTTATTAATTCAAAAAGAACTTTGCGTTCTTGGTCTTCTATTTTTTCTTCTTCAATAGAATAAATTTCCGGCATTTTTAAAATCATTGAAAGATAGTCTTCTGATGATTCGTTCCAATTCTTATTAATTTGTTTTAGTTCATCATAATAAGTCTGAATTTGCTTGTAATTTAAATTGGTTTTATTATTCTCTGCTGTGTCTTCAATGTAAATATTGCAATCAATCTTTCCTCTATGAAGATTTTTGTTTAAAACCTTTCTAATATCCAAGTCTAAATCTCTAAAAACATTTGGTGTTTTAGTTTTAATCTCTATGGATTTACTGTTTAGGCATCTTATTTCTACGGAAATCTTTTTGGTTTTATATGCCTTTTCTGATTTTCCAAATCCGGTCATTGAAACAATCATTGTGTGTCTTTTAGGCAAAAATATAAAAAGGAATGTATATATGAGTGTTTACAGTGATTTTATGAACTTTTTCCACTTTTTTGCTTGTGGTTTATTCAGAACTCTTGGAAATTTGTTTTGAGCTCCTATTTTTCCAAGTGAATTAAGATACGTGTAAAACACTTTTTCAGACAAGACCTTAACTTTTGGCTTTCCAAGCGTATATTTTCTTGCCGATTTATAGTCATCATTTAAAACCGACAACTCCCTGTCCAGCATTTCTGATGTTTGTTTAGAATCTATCTCTTTATTTGATGCTATATACCAACAATGGTTTAGTTTTTCTTCATCGGCAAAAATTGTAAACTCTATTATTTCCAGCTTATTTTTTTTAGATATATTTAAAACCGCTTCGTTGATGTTTTCAAGAGACAGGTGCTCTCCGCAAATGCTCAAAAACTGTGTTATTCTTCCTGTTATAATAAGTTCTCTTTCTTCAATATTAACAAACCTTATCAAGTCCCCAATAATATACCTCCATAGCCCTGCATTTGTAGATATTACAAGGGCATAATCAATTCCCTCTTCTATTTGACTTAATGTTAGTGCTTATATTTATCGATTAACACTCCTTCTTCATTAAAATAATCAGAATTAAACGGTATAAACTCATAAAAAATACCAGAATCCAACAATAGTTTCATCCCTTTTCTATGAATGCTTTTTTGAAAAGCAAAGTAGCCTTCGCTCGCTAAATAAGTATCTAAAAGATATATTCTTTTCTCAGACATTGCGTTTAATTTGTCAATATATGGATCCATGTAAACGCCTCCATGAACATATACCTGAAGGTTTGGCCATATATCATGTATGGTTTTAAGATTATATCTGTTTATTATTTTTTCCATTAACATCAAGCACCAACTAGGAATACCAGCTATAATTCCTATGTTCCACTTTGGGGCATTTTGAACTATTAATTCTATTTTTTTATTCCAATCTTTAATGTTTGAAATTCTAATTCCAGGTTTGGTAAATGGTGTCGCAATTAATGAAGTGTGTTTTTTTAAAATGCCACTCAAGTCTCCTTCAATATGAGTCTTCTTTTTGGTTAAACGCGAAGATCCTCCAACAGTTAATACCTGTGAACTAAAAAAAACATCTGGCAAATCTATTTCATGCAATGTGGATAGCTGTCTAATGCTTGTTTTTTGAAAAGATCTAATCATTTTTTCAGTAACAGGTATTCTTTTGCTTGGAGATCCCGTGGTTCCGGAAGATAAAGCATAATATTTAATTCTGCCTGGCCAAATAATTTCTTTTTCTCCAGCTATGGATTTATAAAGCCATTTATTATAAAACTCATCATATTCTGTTAATGGCGTTTTTTTTTGAAATGACGAAACAAAATCTGCATTATTTAATATTTCATTAAATGAATGTGCAAACCCAAATTGGGTGTGTTTTGCAAAAGAAACCAGTTTTTTAAGAGTTAACAATTGCTTTGTATACTCCTTACCTCTCGCTTCATTAATCTTATGACTAAGAGCTGAACCTTTTTTTATAAGCTTTCCTATAATGGGCATTTGACAACTTCTATTGGTGCTACTAATTTAAAAAAGAAACTTTAAACGTTTATTTTATCATTATTTCCACTCGTCTATTTGCTTGTTCTTGATATGCTTTTTTGGGATTCGAGTATATAGGCTTTGCATTTCCAAACCCTACTGCGGTTAGCCTAGACCTATTTATTCCATATTGATGAAGTCTTTTCATTACTCTTTTTGCTCGTCTTTTAGATAGCATTATTGAACTAGAAGTGTTCTTGCCTTTTGAATTAACATGCCCCTGTATTTCAATATGAATTGAGGCATTTAAAGCTAAAAAGTCTGCTACTCTTTTTACTTTTTCTTCTGATCTTTTTTTAATTGCACTCGTTCCGGGATAAAATTCTATTTCCTCAAACTGTGCTGTAGATCCTATTGTAAGAGGTTTTAATAAAATTAACAATGTGTCGTTATTCATTAAAAACTTGTGCTCTATGTCTTTTGAAAAGTACCCTCTTCTGTCTATTTTTATTAATGATTTTGATGTTTTAGGAACAAAGAGAAACAAATCACTTGCTTGATAATAGCCGTCCAATAGCTTGGTTTTTGATTTAATTGTAATGCTTGAAGTGACTGGTTTTTTTGTTTCGGCATTGATAATTTTTATATGTGTGTTTATTCTTTTACCAACCGTGTAATCCGATATTGTTCTATCTATTATTTCTCTACCTTTTTCATCAATAGGAATGAACTCAAACTTAAAGTTAACTCTAAACTTTAAGTTTTCTTTACTAATAAATAAAAAAATGTACCTTTTTTTTGGGTCTACTTCTATTTCGTTGCTAACTACTTTTTTGCTTAATAACTTTTTGTTATGCAAAATCTTCTTTGCTTGCCCCTTTTTAATTAAGGCACACGGATTAGATTTCTCTGTTTCAAATAAAAAGAAATCTATCTCTTGTTGCTCAGGCAAAACATCAAAACTAATTTTCCCTTTATTTTTAGGAGAAAAATAGGACCAGATCTTATTTTTAGAAACAGAATCTTTTAGGTATGCTGACAGTGTTTCATTTTCTTTATTCTCAAGACCTATAAACTCCAATAAATATCTTCCTGATTCTGTTATATTAATCATTCCTTCACATGTGGCGTGTGATGCTTGTTTTTTTCTCAATATCTGAGCATTTGATTTTTCATTAAAAAAAATGAAAATCAAGCCGAATAAAAACAAACCTTTTTGATTAATCATATATTATAATATAAAACGAAACTCTTTTATTAATGTTTCGCTATTTTAAAATGCATTGACTTTGATTGATACAAAACTTACATTTGCATTACATTTAAACTAATTCTATTAATATTAAATATACCAATGTCTAACATTATTTATACCAAAACAGATGAAGCCCCTGCTCTTGCAACATTATCGCTTCTTCCGATTATTAAAGCATTTGTTAAGCAGGCGCACATTAATGTAGAATTAAGCGATATTTCTTTGGCAGGAAGAATCATTGCAAATTTCCCAAATTCTTTAACTCAAGAACAGCAAATATCAGACGCATTATCAGAATTAGGCGCTTTAGCAAAAACACCTGATGCTAATATTATAAAACTTCCTAACATTAGCGCTTCTATTCCGCAGCTTAAAAATGCAATTAAAGAGCTTCAAACAAAAGGATATAACTTGCCTGATTACCCTGAAGATGCCTGTACTGATGAACAAATAAAAATAAAACAGAAATACGATAAAATAAAAGGAAGCGCTGTTAATCCAGTTTTAAGAGAAGGCAATTCAGATCGTAGAGCTCCAAAAGCGGTGAAAGAGTTTGCAAGAAAAAACCCACATAGTATGGGAGCATGGTCTGCAAACTCAAAAACAACTGTTTCTTATATGAAGTCAGGTGATTTTTGTCATTCTGAAAAATCAATTACAATACAAAAAGACACTGCTGTTGAGATTGTTTTTATCGATAAAAATGGAAACAAGTCTATTCTTAAAAATTCGTTTTCTCTTTTAAAAGGAGAAATTATAGATGGTTCTTTAATGAGTAAAAAACAATTAACTTCTTTTCTTGAGTCTCAAATTAAAGAATCATTAAACAACGAGGTTTTGTTTTCATTACACATGAAAGCAACAATGATGAAGGTTTCAGATCCAATTATTTTTGGCCATGCGGTTAAATGCTTTTTTAAACCTGTTTTTGATAAATATGGAGATGTTTTAGAAAAAATTGGTGTAGATGTAAATAATGGGTTTGGGGATTTGCTTAATAAAATTTCCTCCTTGCCAAAAGAAGAACAAGAAAAAATACAGAACGATATTTCTCTTTGCTACAAAAACAATCCTGATATAGCAATGGTTGATTCTGACAAAGGAATAACCAATCTTCATGTTCCAAGCGATATAATCATTGATGCTTCAATGCCCGCTATGATAAGAACTTCTGGGAAAATGTGGAATAAAAATGGAAATCTACAAGATGCTAACACCGTTATTCCCGACAGTAGCTATGCCCCGCTTTATGAAGCAACAATTGATTTCTGTAAAAAAAATGGAGCTTTTGATCCTAAAACAATGGGCACTGTTCCTAATGTGGGTTTAATGGCTCAAAAAGCTGAAGAATACGGTTCTCATGACAAAACTTTTGAGGTTACTGGTATGGGTTCTGTTCAAATAAATGATTCTAACACAGGAGAAACTCTAGTTGAGCATAAAGTTGAAAGTGGAGATATTTGGAGAATGTGTCAAGTAAAAGACGCTCCAATAAAAGATTGGGTAAAACTTGCTGTTAATAGAGCTCGAGCAACAAATTCACCTGCAATCTTTTGGTTAAGCGAGAGTAGAGCTCACGATTCTGAATTAATTAAAAAAGTAAACCTTTATCTTCAAGATTACGATACTCAAGGGCTTGATATTCGTGTTTTATCTCTTGTTGATGCTGTTAACTTTACTTTAAAAAGATTAAAAGAAGGAAAAGACACCATTTCAGTTACTGGAAATGTTTTAAGAGATTATTTGACAGACCTTTTTCCCATTCTTGAATTAGGAACTTCTGCAAAAATGTTATCAATTGTTCCTTTAATGAATGGAGGAGGTTTATTTGAGACAGGAGCGGGAGGTTCTGCTCCAAAACATGTACAACAATTTAATAAAGAAGGGCATTTAAGATGGGATTCTCTTGGAGAGTTTCTTGCTTTGGCTGTTTCTTTAGATTTTATAGGAGAAAAAGACAATAATTCTGATGCCTCTTTATTGGGTAAAACGCTTGACGATGCAACAACATCCTTTTTAATGAATAATCGCTCTCCATCAAGAAAAGTTGGAGAGATTGATAATAGGGGAAGTCATTTTTATCTAGCATTATATTGGGCTGAAGAACTTTCTAAACAAAATGAGAACAAAGAATTAAAATCTATTTTCTCTGTTTTTCATGAAAAAATGAAAAATAATGAGTTTAAAATAATGGAAGAGCTAAATAACGCTCAAGGAAAGGCCGTTGATTTAAATGGATATTTCAATCCTGAAGAAAAAACAGCCTCTTTGCAAATGCGACCAAGTAAAACGCTAAACACTATTGTTGAATCCTTGTAAAATTATTTTTATTAAACCTCTTCTCTTTTTTTTATGTTTCTGTTTGTTTTTTTATTCCTGTAAAACAATTAAAACCCCTGTACCGGAAAAAAGCAACTCTTTTGTAAGCCCTCCTAAAAAAAAGGTTTCTATAATAAACGTTCCTATTCGTGTGGAACTTTTACCTGTGTTTGAAAAAGTAAATAAAATTATTCCAAAAAAATTTATTGGCTCTAAAAAAACCTGTGAAGGAATCAGTTATTCATACATCTTCAATAGAAACCCTATAAAATATAAAGGCGAAAATAAGAACCTATTTCTTTCTCTTTCTGGAGCATACAGTTTAAACTTAAGCTATTGTCCAAAGTGCACATTTCTTTTCAAAGAAAAAGGAAACTGTATAACCCCAAGAATACACTCTTCTTGTGGAGTAAACGAACCTCAAAGAAAACTAGCCGTTAATTATTCTACAATAATTGGTTTAAACAAAAACTGTTCGCTGTATTCAAAAACAAAATTAATCGATATCCATTTAATGGATGCGTGTAAAATAACTGCTTTCAAATACGATGCTACCGCTAGTGTTAAAAAAGAATTTAAAAAATCATTTATAGATTTTGAGAAAGAAATAGATAATAAAATAAAAGAAATTAATATTAAAAAGGAGTTGAAGCTTGCTTGGGAAAACCTTTCAAAACCAATAAAGGTTGGTGATTTTGGTTTTCTTTATGTTCGACCAGAGAAATTTTCTTTAAGCCCTATTATATACAAGGACAATTCTGCTTTATTTAACTTTTCTCTTGCTTCAAATCCTATTATTTTATCGGACTCAAGCAAAATAATAAAACCCATTCCTTTGCCTGAGTTATCCGAATACAAAAACAATAACGGTTTTAACGTTTCACTAGATGTTAAAGCAAACTACTATTCTATTTCTTCCTTTCTTGACAAAAACTTAAAGGATAGTGTAATTAAAATTAACAAACATCGATTAAAGTTTAAAAAATTTGTAGTCTCTGGCGCTTTAGAAAACAAAATCGCTATTAAAATTATTTTTAGTGGCAATAAAAAAGGATCTTTTTATCTTATTGGCACCCCTTCTTTTAATAAGACAACACAAATTGTCTCTTTTAATGATTTAACTTTTGATATTAAAACAAAAAACCTTTTGCTTAAATCTGCAAGCTGGCTTTTAAACAACAAAATTTGTGAGAAAATAAAGCAATATGCCACCGTTGATCTTAAGCCTCAAATTGATAAAGCTAAAGAAGAAATTGAATTTGCTATAAATAAAAAACAGGAATCCTTTTTTCAACTCTCAGGAAAATTAACAACTCTTAATGTAGAAAATATAATTGCTTTAGAAAAAGAACTTTTTGTTCGTATTAGCTCTATTGGAGTTCTTTCTGTTTTATTCTAGTTCTACTGAAAAAATTTCTTCCCAAAATTCTTTTTGAGTTAATCCAGCTACGCTAAGCATTTTGGGTATTATGCTCTCGTTAGAAAACCCAGGAGTTGTATTAACCTCTATAACAACAGGCTCTCCGTTAACAAGCATAAAGTCAATTCTTGAAATTGATCTTAACTGAAGTAAAGAATATATTTCTACAGAAAGGTTTTCTGTTTTTTTCTTTTCAAGAGCTGTTATTCTTGCCGGTGTTATTTCTTGTGATAATCCTTTATATTTTGCTTCAAAATCAAAAAACTCATTTTCTGTAAAAATTTCGGTTAAGGGAAGCGTTTTCACGACATTGTTTTTACCTCTATAGGCTGCACATGTAACCTCTTTGCCATCTAAAAAAGATTCTATTAACACTTTTTCTCCTTCTTTAAACGCTATATTTATAGCTTCTTCTAGCTTCTCTTGCTTATTAACCCTGGAAATCCCATAGCTTGAGCCAGAATCTGAAGGTTTTACAAATAATGGAAGCTTTATTTTCTTTATTATTTGAGTTACATTATAGTCTTCTCCTTTTTTTATTAAAACCGCATCGGCAACCGCAATACCAAACCCTCTCAAAAACTCATTACAATACCATTTGTCAAACGAAAGAGCCGAGGCTAATGGCCCTGAATTAAGGTATGGGATTTTATTTAAATCTAACAGCGCTTGAATTTTTCCGTTTTCTCCCGGGTCTCCGTGAACATATACAATTCCCGCAGTTATTCTTGTTTTTTCATTCTTTAGAAAAAAAGAACAGTCTCCTTTATCAAATGGTTTTTTTTTGCCATCTATATCTATTTCCCATCCACTCTCTTTTACAATAATCAAAAAACCCGTGTGTGTTTTTGGAATACAAGCCAATATGTTTTTTGCGCTTTTTATTGAAATATCATATTCTGATGAATATCCTCCACAAAATACACCTATATAAGTCATCTTTTAATGAAATTAATTTAAAATTATACTTATTCTGTTCTTTATCTTTTATTGCTAAAAAAAGTTATGCGAAAACAAACGTGAATAAGTCCTTTTTACATCATTATTTTTTTTGCCTTATTCATCATTTGAACTCCATGAACAAGGGATGCTCCTCCTCTAATTGCAGAAGAAACATGGACTGCTTCCATCATCTGCTCTTCTGTATATCCTTTTTCTAAAGAGTCCGTTGTATAAGCGTCTATACAATACGGGCATTGTATAGCATGAGCAACCGCAAGAGCTATTAAAGATTTTTCTCTTTCGCTTAGCTTGCCCTCTTTAAATACATTGCCGTAATAATCAAAAAACTTATCTGATAATTCTTTATTAAATTCTTCTATTTCTCCAAATTTCTTTAAATCTTCAGGGTTGTAATATGTCTTCATTATTTATGATATTAATACGCTCTTGTTGTAATGTTTTCTTTCCAGTTTATAAACGCTTGATTAACAACCTTGTTTCCTCCTGGTGTTGGGTAGTTTCCACTAAAATACCAGTCTCCCGTATTGTTGGGGCATGAAGCATGAAGATTTTCTATTTTTTGGTATACTATTTCAACTTTTGTTTTTACTTCTTTAGGCGTCAGTAGCTCTGAAATTTTATTTGAAATTTCTTCTGCACTAAACGGTTTATAGATCTCTTTTACATAATTCACCACTTTTTCTTTGGGAAGATTTTTTTGTTGTAAACATTTTTTATAAACCTCATCAATAATCATTTCTTTTTTGTTTTCTTTCAATAATTCTATTGCTGCTTCAAAAGCAACAAAGTCTCCCAATTTAGCCATGTCAATTCCATAGCAATCTGGGTACCTTATCTGTGGAGCAGAAGACACCACAATTATTTTTTTAGGAGAGAGTCTATCTAATATTTTTAATATGCTTTGTTTTAGAGTTGTCCCTCTTACAATACTGTCATCAATTACTATAAGGTTATCTTTTTGTGGAACCACAGTCCCGTATGTTATGTCATATACATGTGCTACAAGGTCGTCTCTTGAATCATCCTGTGTAATAAAAGTTCTTAGTTTCGCATCCTTTATCGCTATTTTTTCTGTTCTTATGTTTCTATTTAATATTTTTAAGAGCTCTTCTTTGCTTGGTTTGTTTTTTAGCCCTAAAATCTCTCTTTCTTTTCTTTCATTTATATTCTGTTGTAAGCCTTCCACTAATCCGTAAAAAGAAACCTCTGCGGTATTTGGTATAAACGAAAAGACACTATTGTTTATATCATTGTCTATTGTTTTTAACACCTGAGCAACTAGTTTTTTTCCCAACAGTTTTCTTTCCTGGTAAATTTCTCTGTCAGATCCTCTTGAAAAATAAATTCTTTCAAAAGAACACGCTAGTTTCTTTTTTGGTTCATTAATCATTTGTTCTGAGCATCCAGTATCTTTTTTTATTATAAGGGCATGACCTGGGTTTAATTCTTTTATTTTTTCAAAGGGAACGTTAAATACTGTTTGTATAACTGGCCTCTCTGAAGTTACCACACAGATTTCTTCGTCTTCAAACCAAAACACTGGCCTTATTCCATTTGGATCTCTTAAAACGAAAGCATCTCCATGACCAAGTAAACCCGCCATTGCATAACCTCCATCCCAATCTTCGGACGCTCTTTTTAAGATTCTAGCTATATCTATTTTTTTTGCTATTTGCTTATATTTTTCAATATTATTGCATTCAGTATTGGAAAGGTTTTCATACATCTCATCATTTTCTACATCTAAAAAATGCCCTATTTTTTCCATTACTGTTACGGTGTCTGATTTCTCTTTTGGATGTTGTCCAATTTTTAACAAGACATCAAAAAGTTCGTCAACATTGGTTAAATTAAAGTTTCCCGCAACAACTAAGTTTCTAGTAATCCAATTGTTTTGTCTTAAAAAAGGGTGACAACTCTCAATGGAGTTTCTTCCAAATGTCCCATATCTTAAATGTCCTAAAAATAATTCCCCCGTAAATCCAAAATTATTTTTCAAAAATTCAGAATCTTTTAATCGCTCAGGAGACGTTTTTGCTAGTTCTATAAACCTGCTATTTATTTTCTGAAAAACATCTTGAATAGGACTTTTTTTTGCTGATCTTATTCTTGATATATATCTTTCACCTGGAGCTACATCAAACTTTATGTTTGCAACTCCCGCACCATCTTGACCTCTATTATGTTGCTTTTCCATCAGTAAATGCAACTTGTTTAATCCATAAAAAGCCGTTCCATATTTTTCAATGTAATAATTCATTGGCTTTTTTAGTCTCAAAAGAGCTATTCCACACTCGTGTTTAATAAAATCACTCATCGGTAGAGGTTAAAATATTTATGTTGGCGAAGTTACAAGTAAAATTTGATATGTTTTTCTCTTTTTTTATGCTTGACATATTATTATCTTTGCCACTTATTTAATAATCAAAACCTATCATGTCTTCAATAAAAATTAAATCTGCTCTGATTTCTGTTTTCGATAAAAACGGTATCGACGCTATTGCTAAAGAACTTCATAAAAATAATGTCGTTATTTATTCAACAGGTGGAACTGAAAAACACATTAAAAGTTTAGGTATTCCTGTTGTTCCTGTCGAAGACATTACTTTTTACCCTTCTATTCTTGGTGGAAGAGTTAAAACCCTTCATCCAAAAATTTTTGGAGGCATACTCAGCAGAAGAACGGACGAAGCAGATGTTCAGCAAATAAAAAAATATGACATCCCTTCTATTGACCTTGTTATTGTTGATCTCTACCCTTTTTCTCAAACAGTTAAAGATGGGGGAAAAGAACAAGAAATTATTGAAAAAATAGATATTGGTGGCATATCATTAATTAGAGCTGCTGCAAAAAACTTTAATGATGTAGTTATTATCCCTGATAAATCTTTTTACGCTGATTTTCTTTCCATTTTCAAAAAAAATGAAGCAAAAACAACTCTAAATGAAAGAAAACGTTTTGCAAAAGAAGCTTTTAGAATTTCTTCTCATTACGATGAACAAATCTTTAATTGGTATAGCGAAGGTTATTTTAATGACAGCGAAAATGTTTTGCCTTTAAGGTATGGCGAGAACCCTCATCAAAAGGGCTCTTTCCATGGAAATATAAATGCGCTTTTTGAAAAACTACACGGAAAAGAACTTTCTTATAATAACTTATTAGATGTTGACGCTGCTATGCAACTTATGTATGAATTTAAAGATTGTGAACCAACCTTTGCTATTTTAAAACATAACAATGCATGCGGAATTGCAACCAGAAAAACGATAGAATCTGCCTACAAAGATGCTCTTGCCGGTGATCCGATTAGCGCATTTGGAGGAATATTAATAGCAAATAGGAAAATCAGTTTAGATTGCTCACAACAAATTCATAATTTGTTTTTTGAAGTTATAATTGCCCCTGAGTATTCTAAAGAAGCTCTTGAGGTTCTTAAGCAGAAGAAAAATAGAATCATTTTAATTCAAAAAGATTTTTCTCCTTCTAATTTTAATGTTAGAAGTATTTTAAATGGTGTTTTAAAACAAGACAGAGATAATATAACCGAAAAGGCTGAAAACCTGCAAAGCGTTACTGAAAACAAACCTAATAAAAATGAAATTGAGGATTTGATTTTTGCTAACAAACTTGCAAAACACACTAAATCAAATACAATTGTCTTGGCTAAAAACCAACAATTACTTGCAAGTGGAACTGGACAAACTTCTCGTGTAGATGCCTTAAGACAGGCTATACAAAAAGCTGAGGCTTTTAATTTTGATCTTAAAGGTTGTGTTATGGCTTCAGATGCTTTTTTTCCATTTCCTGATTGTGTTGAAATTGCACATAACTCTGGAATAGAATCTGTTATTCATCCGGGTGGCTCAATTAAAGATCAACTTTCTATTGATTTTTGTAATTCTGTAAATATGAAAATGGTTATTAGTGGTACACGTCATTTTAAACATTAAATTTGTATAGCATCAGTTTTTTTATTTAACGCATTATTTAATATGGGGCTTTTTAGTTTTTTCACACAAGAAATAGCAATCGATCTTGGAACGGCAAACACCTTAATTATTCACAACGATAAAGTCGTTGTTGATGAACCTTCTATTGTAGCAAAAGATATACAGTCTGGGAAAATAGTTGCCATTGGAAAAAGAGCTCAACAAATGCACGGAAAAACACACAAAAAAATAGAAACTGTCCGTCCATTAAAAGATGGTGTTATTGCTGATTTTCAAAGTGCAGAGCAAATGATTAGAGGAATGATTAAAATGATTAATCCTGGGCGAACGCTTTTTAATCCTGCTTTAAGAATGGTTATTTGCATTCCCTCTGGGATTACTGAAGTTGAAAAAAGAGCCGTTAGAGACTCTGCGGAACATGCTGGGGCAAAAGAAGTTTATTTAATTCATGAACCGATGGCTGCTGCTATAGGAATTGGAATAGATGTGGAAGAGCCTATGGGAAATATGATTATAGATATTGGTGGAGGGACTTCAGAAATTGCCGTTATTGCTCTTGGCGGAATCGTTTGTGATAAATCGATTAGAGTTGCCGGGGATGATTTCACACAAGATATAGAAGAGTATATGAGAAGGCAACATAATATGCTTGTTGGTGAACGTACAGCTGAACAAATAAAAATTGAAGTAGGAGCGGCAAACCCAGAACTAGATGAGCCACCTGAAGATTATGCCGTACGAGGAAGAGATTTGGTTACTGGAATACCAAAAGAAATCGTTGTTTCTTATACAGAAATTGCTTACGCTCTAGATAGCACCATTTCAAAAATAGAAGAAGCTATCTTAAGTGCTTTAGAGATGACTCCTCCCGAACTTTCTGCTGATATCTATAAAACTGGAATTTATTTGGCTGGAGGAGGATCCATGTTAAGAGGTCTTGATAAAAGAATTTCTGCTAAAACGAAGCTTCCTGTTTGGATAGCTGAAGATCCTTTGCGTGCAGTTGCTAGAGGGACAAGTATAGCATTAAAAAACATTAACACATATCAGTTCCTTATACGCGACTAGTGTTCTTATTTAACTGGTAATAGACTTTTTCTATTAATGAATTTATTCCTTTCTTTTATAAAGAGGTTTCGAGCATTGCTTGTTTTTGTCTTATTACAAATAATTGCATTAAACTCCTATACAAGTTATTTAAAATACCCTGAATCTAAAGTTTTAACAGCTGCTTGGTCTGTTTCTTCTTATTTCTTAGAAATTAAAAACAACATCACTTCGTATATTGATTTAAAAACAAACAACCACTCTTTACAAAAAGAAAATATTTTACTTAGACAAAAAACGCTTTCTAACTATGTTTCTATAAATAATAAAGAAATAAAAATTGAAGACACCATTCTTCATCAACGCTATGGCTTTATTTGTGCTAACATTATAAACTCTACAACAAACCGAAGAAACAACTTTTTTACACTAAACGCGGGGTCATTACAAAAAATAGAAAAAGGAATGGGGGTTGTTTCTTCCAATGGAATTATAGGAATTGTACATAGTGTTAGTAAGCACTTTTCTTTGGTTAAGTCCGTGCTTTCTAAAGAAATAAATGTTGCCGTAGAGATAGAACCAAGTATGCATTATGGCTTTTTAGACTGGACGGGTGAAAACGCTAAAATTGGGTTAATTTCCGGGGTATCAAACGATGTCCCTATTAAAAGAAATGCCCTTATTAAAACCAGGGGTGGCTTGATTTTTCCAAAAGGTATTCCTGTTGGTTTTGTAGACAAAACAAAAAACATTGAGGGCAAGCCCGAATGGGAAATTTCTATTCGTTTTACAGAAGACTATAAGCGTGTGCAAAATGTTTATATTGTTAAGGATTTGTTTTTTAAAGAACAACAAGAATTAGAAAATAAATTAACCACTAAAGAATAATAATGTTAAGATTTTTTTGGGTTTCTTTCGGGCTTTTTTTTCTACAGGTTTTTATTTTTAATGGCCTAGAGTTTAGTTCTGCTGTTTATATTATGATTTACCCTTTGTGGGTTTTTATTCTTCCTTTTGACCTTAAACCTTCCTTTTTGTTTTTATACTGCTTCTTGTTTGGGTTTTTGATCGATTTTTTCTGTAATGGCTTTGGTTTGCATTCTTCGGCGTGCATTAGTGCTGGTGCTGCAAGAGTTTTTATTTTTTATTTCCTTTCTCCTAGAGAAGGATATGAGCCTCTCTCTTCTCCATCAATTAAAAAACTTGGATTAAATTGGGTTTTAATAACATTTTCATTTATTTTATTTGTTCATCATTTTTGGTTTTTTACAATTGAGTTCTTCAATATTGGCGCTTTTGCAACTATTATAAAAAACACTTTTTTTAGTTTTTTATGTTCCTTTTTAGTTTGTTGCTGTTTTTATGTTCTTTTTTTATTAAAAACTAACAAATGAATTTAGACAACAGAAAATACATCATTCTTTTTTTTGTTTTTTTTATCGGTCTTCTTTATTTTCTTCGCTTATTACATATGCAGCTTTTAGATGTTTCATGGAAACTAAGAGCGCAAGAAATTTCAGAAAAAAGAAAAGAAGTAATTCCTCCTAGAGGCATTATTTTCGATCGAAATAATAATAAAATTGTTTCCAATACAACTTATTATAACTTGATGTTTGTAGAAGAAAAAATATCAGAATTAGATACCTTTTCTTTTGCTAAACTACTAGATATGGAGCCCTCTGAAATTTCTTTAAGGTTTTCTGAAATAAGAAAAGATCAAGGAACCTATTACAACAAAAACACTAAGAAAAGAACTTCCAATTACCTAAAATCAAGAGCATATGCTTTTTTAAAAGAAATCAGTCTTTCTGAAATGGCTCGTATAGCTCCCTCTCTTCATCAGTTTCCTGGGTTTTATAAAGAATCTACAAGCATGCGTAATTATCCTTACAAGGGAGCTGCAAACATTTTAGGTTATATCTCCGAAGTATCGAATAACGATTTAAAAAAAGACTCTTTCTATAAGCTTGGATATAATATAGGAAAAACAGGTGTTGAAAAATTCTACGAAAAAGAATTAAGAGGCCAAAAAGGTGTTCAGTACATTATTAAATCGGCTTTAAACAATACGGTTGAACCTTTTGATGATGGAAAATATGATACGCTTGCAAAACAAGGAACGGCGCTTACATTAGGGCTTGATATTCTTCTTCAGGAATATGGAGAGTTATTAATGAAAAACAAGAAGGGTTGTGTTGTTGCTATTGAGCCTTCCTCTGGTGAAATTCTTTCTCTTGTTTCTTCGCCCTCATACGACCCAAATTTACTTGTGGGCAAAAAAAACATTTCTTTAAACTATCCCAAACTTGCGCAAAACAAAGAAAAACCTTTATATCCAAGACCATTAGCTGCTGAATATCCGCCTGGATCAATTTTTAAACTCATACAATCTCTAATTGGCCTTCAAGAAAATGTAGTAAGCCCTTCTTCTGGTTTCCCATGTACCAAAAGTCTTGTTGGTTGCCACAATCACCCATCTGCAAAAAGTATTTCAGATGCTATAAAATATTCTTGCAATCCCTATTATTATTATTTAATGAGAAAGGTTATTCATCAAAAAGCCAATAAGAGTCTTTTTGTAGATGCTGCTATTGGTTTAAATAAATGGGTTGATTATATGCATCGATTTGGTTTAGGTAAAAAGTTAGAAACAGATATTTCTGGTCTAAGAAGTGGGCTTATTCCTGATGTTTCTTTTTATAACAAATGGTATGGCAAAAACAAATGGAAGTTTTCTACTATCCGTTCTATATCTATTGGACAAGGAGAAGTAAAGCTTACGCCTCTTCAAATGGCTAACCTTGCAGCTATTATTGCAAACAAAGGGTGGTTCTATACTCCACATTTTATCAAAAAAATACAAGGACAAAAGGTAAATAAAAAATATACCACCAAAAATTATACGGGCATAAATAAAGAACATTTTACTCCTGTTATTGAAGGAATGAATAGGGTTATTTATGAATCAGGAGGAACAGCAAGGCTCGCAAGAATAAAAGATGTTTCTATTTGTGGAAAAACGGGAACAGTTCAAAACCCACACGGCAAAGATCATTCGGTTTTTATTGCTTTTGCCCCTATGAATAACCCTAAAATTGCTGTTGCTGTTTTTATAGAAAATGCTGGGTTTGGTGGTACTTGGGCAGCGCCAATAGCAAGCTTAATTATAGAAAAATATTTAAAAGGTTATATTGAAAATGAAAAAAAAGAGGAGAGAATATTAAATGCTGTTTTAACCAAAAAAGATAATGACGATGAGAAATAATAAGGGTTTAATCAACAACCTTGATTGGGTGTTAATTTTTATTTATTTTCTTCTTGTTTCGCTGGGTTTGTTAACTATTTATTCTGTGGCTTTTGATGAAAACAACCCTTCCCTCTTTTCCTTCTCTGAAAAATATGGGAAACAAATGTTTTTTCTTCTTATTGCTCTTTTTTGTGGATTTCTAATTTTTTTAATCGATTCAAGTATTTACAGAAAGTTTGCTATTCCTATTTACATCTTTGTTATTGGTTTATTGATTGTTGTTCTTTTTATGCCTCCCATAAATGGAGCTCGAGCTTGGCTTGGGCTTGGACCTTTTGGTATACAGCCTGCAGAATTTGCAAAAATAGCAAGTTCTCTTTTGTTGGCTAAATATTTAAGTTCCATGGACTTAAAAAATCAAAACGGGAAGAGTGTTTTTCTGGCTTTTAGCATTATTTTGCTACCTATGGCTTTGATTTTATTACAGCCAGATGCAGGTACCTTTTTGGTTTTTACTTCTTTTCTTTTTGTTTTTTATAGAGAGGGCGTTTCTTTTGACCCTTTTTTTCTTTTTTTTATTAATAAAATCCTTCGTCTTAACTATAAAAAAACCTGGATAGGAACACATTTTATTCCTATTGCTTTCTTGTTTGCTCTTTTAGCTTTGCTTTCGTTGTTAAGCAATAACTATGAATACCAATTTTCTTCTTTTAAAATAAATGGATTTAGTGTTTTAATTTTTTTAATTTTTCTGTTCTGTCTTTTTTTGCTTTTTGTTTTTTATAAGTGGGGAAATAAAAGGTCTAGAAAAAACTCGTTAATTGCTGTTTTACTCGCTTTTGTTTTGTCTGTTGGTGTAGTCTTTACGGTTCATTTCAGTTTTAATAAATTAGCAAGTCATCAAAAAAATAGAATCGAATTATTTTTAGGAATAATTGATGATCCTGACGGAGAAGATTATAATAGAAATAGAGCAATGGCGGCTGTTGGCTCTGGTGGGTTTTCAGGTAAAGGATACATGAACGCCTCTGTTTCAAGCGTAAAAACCAATCATGTTCCTGAGAGTGAAACGGATTTTATTTTTTGTCCTTTTGCAGAAGAATGGGGTTTTCTTGGTTCTAGTATTTTAATAATTCTTTTTATCAGCTTGATCATTAGAATTATAATAATTGCTGAAAGACAAAGATCTTCTTTTAATAGAATTTATGCTTATTGCGTTGCAATGATTCTCTTTTATCATTTTACTATTAACATTGGAATGAACATTGGCTTTGCCCCTATTATTGGTATTCCCTTGCCTTTTTTTAGCTATGGCGGCTCTTCTATTTTATCTTTTACCGTCATGCTTTTTTTGCTTTTAAAATTAGACAGCCAAAGAATGGATGTGTTGAGTTAAAATAATTGTTTTTGATTAACTTTACATCCATACTGAACGGATCGTTTGTCATTTATGAAACTAAAGCATCTTTTTATTGGCTTATATTGGGTTTTTATCCTCTCTCCTATTATAGCTATCTATTGTTTGTTTAGCTTTCAACCCGAAGAAGAACTTCCTCCTGTTTCTATGCTAGATGCTCCTCCTGAAATGTTAGCCTCTTTGGTTTTGGCAGACAATGGAGACACGATAGGAAGGTATTTTAAAGTAAACAGAACCTCCACAACGTATAATGCTATTTCTCCCTATGTTATAGATGCTTTAATTTCTACGGAAGATGAAAGGTTTCACGATCATTCTGGTATTGATTTTAGAGCTCTAGCAAGAGCTATAACGCATTTTGGAAAAGCAGGTGGCGCGTCCACAATAACTCAACAGTTATCAAAATTAATTTTTACTCTTCAACAAAGAGAAGAAAGAAAAAATAAAAAGATTGAAAAATCAAACAACAGTATTGTCTCGCGTATTAATGAAAAGGTTAAAGAAAATATAATAGCAACTCGTCTTGAAAAAAGATATAGCAAAGAAGAAATAATAACTATGTATCTTAATCAATTTGATTTTTTACATAATGCCGTAGGTATTGAGAATGCTGCAAAAGTTTATTTTAACAAAACACCATTAAGCCTTAATAAAATTGAAGCGGCAACTTTGGTCGGAATGTGTAAAAACCCTTCATTGTATAATCCATATAGCTATCAGATTAAAAATTACAGGTTAAAAATATCTCTCAAAAAAGATATTCCTCTTAAAAGTGTTAAACAAAGTGATATAAATGAACTTCGTTCTAAAGATTCCTTAAGAATGATTGAACGAAGAAACCAAGTGTTAATGCAATGGTTAAAAAACAGCAAACAAAACAACCCTGTTCTTAAAAACAAAATTTCTGATAAAGAGTTTTCAAGGTTGAAAAAATTACCCATCGATGTTTTTTATCAAAAAGTTGATCATAAAAAAGGGGTGGCTCCCTACTTTAGAGAGGCTATACGCGCAGAGGTTACAAGAATTTTGAAACAAAGAAATAATAACGGAGAATACCTTTATGTTAAAGAAAACGGAAAACCTTATAACATCTATCAAGATGGTTTAAAAATTTTCACCACCCTTAATTTAGATCTTCAAAAACATGCTGAATATGCTGTCGATCATCACTTAAGAAAAAACTTGCAACCTGCTTTTGATAAAAACAATGAAAAGTTAGATAAAAAACTTTTTTCTAAAAGAATACCTGAATCAACAAAAGAATTGATCTTAAGAAATGGAATGAAAGCCTCTTCTAGGTATAGCAATTTGAAACAAAATGGTTATTCTCAAAGAGAAATAAAAACCAATTTTTCTACTCCTTGTGAAATGACTGTTTTTTCTTATCAAGGAGATCTTGATACTATAATGTCCCCCAATGATTCTATTTTATATTACAAGGGTTTTTTACATGCTGGTTTAGTTTCAATAGAGCCACAAACCGGTTTTGTTAAAGCATGGGTGGGAGGAGCTAATTTTAATCACTTTTCTTATGATCACGTTAGGCTTGGAAAAAGACAGGTTGGCTCCACTATTAAACCTTTTTTTTATTGCTCTGCCATAAACATGGGACTTGTTAAGCCCTGCACTAAATTAACCGGTAAGCGTGTTTGTATAGATATTTATACAGATAAAGGAGATATTATTCCAGGTAAAACTTGGTGTCCAAAAGGCTTAGCAGCAGGTACGGTTAGAAAAGGTTTAATTTCTTCTTCCAACCCTTCTACTGCTGAAATAATGAAAATTATGGGAGGATACGCAGGCCCACGTATATTTACCAAATTTTTAACTCTTTTAAATATTGATGTTCCAAAAGCGCAAATATCTCCGGCAATGTGCCTAGGAAGTATGGACGTTTCTTTAATTAACATGGTTGGTGCTCAATGTGTTTTTGTAAATAATGGCATGTTTTTTAAACCTAAAACTATTTTAAGAATAGAAGACAGAAAAGGAAAAGTTATCTATAGCGTTGAAGCCGAAACAAAAGAAGTTTTTGAAGAAACAGCTGCTTATGAAATACTTAAAATGATGAAAGGGGTTGTTTCTTATGGCACAGGAGCTAGTTTACGCAGCACTAGAGACTGGGGGGGAATTAAACAGCCAACTGGAGGTAAAACGGGAACAACACAAAATAATTCTGATGGTTGGTTTATGGGTTTAACTCCCGAGCTAGTAACAGGTGTTTGGGTTGGTGCTGAAGATCGAGCTGTTAGATTTCGTTCTATGAAATGGGGACAAGGAGCTCGAATGGCTTTGCCTATTTATGGTTATTATATGCAAAAAGTATATAAAGACAAAAACATAAAAATTTCTCAACAAGACTTTCCTGTTCCTGTTAACTACGATCTTGAAAAATATAAATGTACAGTTGAGGATGAACTAGAACTAGAAAATTACGAAGATATTTGGAATTAATATTATGAATAAAGTTGTAAATAATGTAAAAGAAGCATTAAAAGGAATCGAAAGCGGAATGACAATTATGGTTGGTGGTTTTGGCTTATGTGGTATTCCTGAAAATTCTATTAAGGAAATGGTTAATATGAATATTTCTAATTTAACCTGTATTTCAAACAATGCCGGCGTTGATGATTTTGGACTTGGTTTGTTGTTGCAAAAAAAGCAAATCTATAAAATGATCAGCTCTTATGTTGGTGAAAATGATGAATTTGAAAGACAAATGCTTTCTGGAGAGCTTGTTGTGGATTTAATTCCACAAGGTTCTTTAGCTGAAAGATGTCGTGCCGGAGGAGCAGGAATTCCTGCTTTTTTTACTCCAGCAGGATATGGAACAGAAATAGCAGAAGGAAAAGAAGTTAGAATGTATAATGATAAACCACATATTCTTGAGAGTGCTCTTACTGCAGATTTCGCAATAGTAAAAGCCTGGAAAGGAGACACCGAAGGAAACCTTATATATAAAGATACTGCTAGAAATTTTAACCCTATGATGGCTATGGCGGGAAAAACAACCATTGCTGAAGTAGAAGAATTGGTTCCTGCGGGTGAATTGGACCCTAACTATATTCATACTGCGGGAATTTTTGTACAGCGTATTTTTAAAGGAGATGTCTTTGAAAAAAGAATAGAGCAAAGAACGGTAAGAAAGAAATAATAAAACTATTTCTTTACTATTTTTAGTAGCTCTTCATAAATTTCATCAGAACTAATATTATTTATACATGCTGTTTTACTTTTTCTACACCTGTTTCCAAGTTTAGAGCAAGGTGGAGATAGAGGGTTACTAACCATCTGAACCGATAGCTCATCTGGTTTATACGGGCTCATTCCCAAGCTTGGTTTTGTACAACCCCAAAAAGAAATTATTTTTTTCTTTAATGCCGAACCTATGTGCATTAAACCTGTATCATTTGTTAATAAAACCTCGCTTTTCTTTATTAAAAAAGAAGATTCTTCCAAAGAAAGTTTACCACATAAATCGTATACCTTTTCTTTATTTACCATTGAAATAATTTTGTTTGCTGTTGGTTTTTCATTTATTCCTCCTAAAAGCAAAACAGGTTTATCTATTTTTTTAAGCACATTAACAATATGCTTTTCTGATAATTTTTTCTTCGAATATGTTGCTCCTAATGCCCATGTTATAAAAGAATTCTCTATTATTTTTTCAGGCAATATGTTTTCGTTTATTACTATGTTTTCGTCTATAAAAAAATCAAGCCCTTTTCCGTCGTTGCTTATTCCTAAAGGTTTAATTGTTTTAAAATATCTTTCAACAACGTGTTCGTTTTTAAGGAAGTCTTTTCCCGTATTAATTAAAATCCACTTTTGGATGTTTTTTTTATTTACAACTTCTTTTTTTATTTGTATTTGTTTTCTTAATAGAAACGATTTTAAGTTGTTTTGAAGGTCTATTATATAATCATACTTTTCTTCTCTTAGTTTAGTTTTAAGCTCTTTTTTTTTGTTATATGAATAAATCTTATCGATATAAGGGTTCTTTTTTAACACTTCTTCATATTTGTTTTTCACTAAATAATGAACCGTGTTTTCTCCTTGAGTCTTAAGACACCTAATAATTGGTGTGGTTAACACAACATCCCCTATTGAACTAAATCTTATTATAAGTACTTTCAATTTCTTTATTTGAAGTTTAAAAGATGGGAAAGATAAATTCTTTTTGAAAGATAACTATCTGTTAAAAAAGATGTTATTTTGTTGTATGGTAATAGTATTTTTGGTTCTCCCATAGCATAAGATCCTATTTCATATTGTTGATAATCAAAAAGAAGTCCTTTTTTTGTAAAAAGAAATTGCTTAGGAATTTTAAAATTCCCTGGTTCAAAATCCCACTGTTTTCCATTTTGATTGATAAACTCTTTTTCTAACAAAGAAGAAAGTTCTTTCTTTTTACTCGTTTTAATAAAATCAAACAGGTTTATTATTTTATTTGTTTCTGTGTCTATGTTTAAATATCTAAATGTTCCTCCAGGATGTGCTCCACCATTATAATAACTATAAATAAAGCTAAAAGAAACAATATTATTAATCACTTCTGTTTTTTTTGACATTGCATATTGCTGTGTTTCAACAAATGACTCTTCATTGTTATTAATAGGGTCATAAGAATGAAAAAACTGTATTTTTTCATCTATGCTTTTTGCTTCTATAAACGTTAAAAATTCTTTATTTAAAATGTAATTAAAATACTCGTTCTTTTCTGCGTTACAACCAAATGATTTCAAGTTTTGAACTTCAATTTCTGAGCTATCGCTTTCATACTCTTCTTTTATTTTTCTCTTTTTAATTTCTTCTTTAAATTCATATTTACAAAACTTTGTTTTGTTAAATAAAGCTTTCATAATACTCCCATCTTCTTTTAAAATTCTATTAATTTTTAACTCATTAATATTATAAATAGACCCTTCCCAATTAGCTTTTACTATATTTTTTTCTTTCTCTATTAATTTTATTTTGCCTAATGAATCAATTGATCCACTTACATAATGGAACTCTGTTCCAAGTAAATCATAAAAGTATCCTCCAAATAATTTATTCTTATTTTTTAATAAATAAAGCGTGGTTTTTTCTTCATCCAAAACTCCTTCATAATTATTATAAAAATTTTCTGGTAATTCTTCTATTTGTTTAGATGATATAGGTTTTTTCTTGAGGATTTTTTCTTTCTGTTCTTCTTTTTTGTTTTTACATGAAAAACAAAAAAAAAGAAGTACTATAAAAAGCAGTCTATAGAGCATTTTATATTTTATTAATTCTTCTTTGGTGCCTACCTCCTTCAAAAGAGGTATTTAAAAATGCATTTATTATTTTTTTTGCCTCTTCAAAAGAAAGATATCTAGCTGGCAAAGCTAAAATATTAGCATCATTATGTTGTCTTGCTAAACTAGCTATTTCTGCATTCCAGCATAAAGCACCACGTATTTTGCTATGCTTATTTACCGACATATTAATTCCATTTCCTGAACCACAAATAACTATTCCTTTTTTTTGATCGTTTTGTTCTACATCAGCAGCCACTTGATGCCCAAAATCTGGATAATCAACACTTTGTTCTGAATAACAACCAAAATCTACAACACTATATTCCAAATCTTTTAACATTTCTAATACTTTTTGTTTTAATTCAAAACCTGCATGGTCACATCCTATTGCTATTTGTTTCATAATATGTTTATATATATTTAAGCAAAGTTAATTTATTATATAATTAGAGTCTTCTTTTTTCATAGATAAAACTCTTTTATTAGTTATTAACAATCAAAAAAAAAGATTTTGTTAACTCTCTCTATTTAAGACATTTAAATATAAAAGATATTAACAGCCTTTTTTAATAAAAAGTAAATAACTATTAATAATCTTTTCTTTTAATTTTCAATTATTTGTATATATGATTTTATAATTGAATTAAAAAAGTGTAACCCTAAAATATTTTTTATTTTTTATTTCTGTTTTATACACAATCAATTAACAAATTGTTTTTTTACTATTTACTTTATAATTAACATTTTAACTCTAAAAAAAGGACTATATTAACATATTAACAACACTAATAATAATAATAAGATATTTTATAAATTATTTATTTATTCTTTATTAATTGTGTTAAAATAAATTCAATCTTATTTTTTAATATTCAATTTATGCACGAAATTTGTTGCATTACAATTTATTGATGAGCAAAATAGATTCTTTATTTATTCAGATTGATGCTTTTATTTTAAAGTATTATAAAAATCAAATATTAAAAGGTTTTTTGATATTTGGATCTATTTTACTTTTTGCTTTTTTATGCATTACTATTTTTGAATATTTTTTTCATTTATCTGTTATTTATAGAGCTGTTTTATTTTACGGTTTTTTATGTTTAAATATATCTGTTTTTGTTTATTATTTTTTAATACCAATTTTGAAAATATTTTCTATTGGAAAAAAAATTAGCAGGATAAAAGCTGCACAAATGATAGGTGATTTAATCCCTGAGATAGAAGATAAGTTACTTAATACTATACAGTTAAATAATGATAAATCAAATAATATTATTGCTATAAATATTATTTCAGCTAGTCTTGAAAAGAGATCAGAGCAATTAAATTATATCCCTTTTAAAAAGGCTATTAATTTCAAAGAAAATATAAAGTATTTAAAGGTTTTCTTTCCTGTTTTTTTTGTGTTTTCATCAATCGTTTTATTTTCTCCATCCTGGTTGTTGATAGGAAGTAAAAGAATTTTAAATTATTCCAAAGAATTCGTAGCACCTGCCCCATTTAAATTTGTTTTAATTAATAAAAATCTATACTGTGATGAAGGAGAAGATTATGATGTTATTTTAGATTTAGTAGGAACAGATTTACCAAAAAAGGTTTATATAGTTACTCAGAGGGGAAAAATATTGATGGATAAAAAAAATAAAACTAAATATTATTTTAGAATACAAAAACCAAAACAAAAAGAGTTTTTTTATTTTTCTGCGCAAGGTTTTGAAAGTAAAAAATATAATTTAAATGTTATTGGAAAAACTAGTATAACTAATTTAAACGCAAACCTAACATATCCTGATTACCTTGAAAAGAAAAAAGAAAAAATAAATAATGTTGGTAATTTATTGGTTCCAGAAGGAACTATTGTTGATTGGGATTTATCTTCTAAAAATACCAAATGGCTAGAATTTGTTTTTAATAATGAAAAAACAAAGTTTACAAGCAACAAAATATCAACTAAAAAGAAAATATTGGAAGAATCTAAAATTTCATGGATTCTTAAAAATAAATTCAACAATAAACAAGACACAACTTCTTTTGAAATAGCTATGATAAAAGATTTATATCCTTTTATAAGCGTTAATCAAACTAAAGATTCTTTAAAAGAGGGTGTTTTTCTTTTTAATGGAAAAATTAGTGATGATTATGGGCTTAAATCATTAACATTTGTTTATAACCATGTTTCAGATTCAAAAAATAAAACAAAAAGTTTAAAAGTTAAACCTGTTTCTGGTACTCAGCTATCTTTCTATTTTGCAGTAAACTTTAAAGAATTAAAATTAAAATTAAATGATAAAATAGAATATTATTTTGTTGTTAAAGATAACGATGGTGTTAATGGTTCTAAATCAACAAAATCAATTAAATATGTTTATAAACTTCCAAATCTTTCGAGTTTAAATGATTTAAGAGAAACTGAAAATAAGGAAATTAAAAAAAGAATGAATGAGCTTATCAACAAAACAAATGAATTTAAAAAGAAAATTAAAAAACTTAAATCAGATAATTTAAAAACTAAATCAAATTCATGGAAACAACTAAATAAAACAGCAGAGCTTCTAAAGGAAGAAAAGTCTATTACTAAAGAAATTGAAGATTTGAACAAAGAGATGAAAGAGAGTTTAAAAAATAAAAATGAGCTTTCTGAACAAGACAAAGAATTGCTTGAAAAGCAAAAACTCCTTGAACAATTAATGGATAAATTAATAGATAAAGAGCTAGAAAAAATGCTTGAAGAGTTAATGGAATTAATGAAAAAAAATGAAAAGGAAGCAAGTCAGCAAGAACTTGAAAAAATAGAAGAAAACACAGATGAATTAAACAAGCAACTTGATAGAAGCCTTGAAATTTTAAAAAGAATGCAGGTAAATGAAAAAATAGACGATATAGAAAAAGAACTTAAAGAATTAGCAAAAAAACAAGATGAATTAAAAGAGAAAACAGAAGAAAACAAGAACAATAATGAACAAAAAGCAGAGGATCAAGAAAAACTAAACAAAGAGTTTAATAAAATTGAAAAATCACTAGACTCTTTACAAAAAATGAATGAAGAGCTTAAAAATCCAATGCAAATTGAAAAAACAAAAGAAGAGCAAAAAGAAATTAATGATGAGATGAATTCTTCCAAAGAAAGTATTGAAAAAAATAAAAATAAAAAAGCCTCAAAAAGCCAAAAATCAGCATCATCTAAAATGAAAGAATTAGCAGAGAAGCTAAATGATATGCAACAGGAATCTAACCAACAACAACAACAAGAAGATATAAATTCATTAAAAAACATATTAGAAAGTTTAATGACACTAAGTTTTGATCAAGAGGGATTAATGAAGGATTTTTATAATATAAGCTCAAACGATCCTCAGTATAGAAAAAAAGGTAGAGAGCAGCGAAAAATTATTGATGAGACAAAAAAAGTAAAAGACAGCCTTTTGGCTTTAGCTATGAGAAATCCCAAAATAGCGTCTTTTATAGACCAAGAGATAACAAACCTTAAGAAACACCATGAAATATGCTTAGAAGCGATAGATGAGCGTAAAAACACTATAACAAGGCACCAGCAGTTTGCGATGACTTCTTATAATAATTTGTCTTTAATGCTTAATGAAAGTTTAGAGCAAATGCAAAATGAAATGCAAAACATGCAGCCAGGTTCTGGAAAGTGTAATAAACCAGGTCAAAAAGGCAAACCAAAACCTGGAATGGGAGAAAATATGTCTTTGCAACAGATGAAAAAAATGTTACAACAACAATTAGAACAATTAAAAAAGGGATCAAACCCAAATGGCAAGAAGCCAGGTGGTCAAAAAATGAAATTACCTGGAGTTGGAGGAAACAAAGGTCTTGCAAAAATGGCAGCCGAACAATCTCAAATTAGAAAACAACTTGAACAGCTAAGAAATAAATTAAATGAAGACGGAAAAGGATCTGGAAACAAGTTAAACCCCTTGTTAAAAGAACTTGAAAAGCAACAAAAAGAAATTATAAACAAAAATCTTTCAAATGAATTAATAGAAAGACAAAATAGGATATTAACAAGGCTGTTGGAAAATGAAAAAGCCATAAGAGAAAGAGGATATGATGAAAAAAGAGAATCTAAAGAAGGAAATTATATAAATAATGGTAACAAAATTAGATTTGATGAGTATACTAAGGAAAAAAAGAAACAAATTGAATTATTAAGATCTGCAGACCCGTCCTATAAAAAGTATTATAAAGACAAAGCAAATCAATACTTCAATGAGTATTAAACAGACTTTTACTATGAAAGAAGGGTTTACAATTATAGAAAAGATCAAAATTTCATCAAATTTTGATTCTCTTGTGGATATAGAGGAACTTGTGGACAATACCTGTAATTCTTTAGGAGTAACCGAAGATGCTTACGGAAATGTGCTTATTGCGGTAACAGAAGCTGTTAATAACGCAATACAACATGGAAATAGCTTTAATAATACACTTAGTGTAGATATTTTAGTAGGAGATAAAAATGAAGAATTTTGTTTTACAGTAAAAGATCAAGGTAATGGCTTTGATTTTACCAACTTACCAGACCCAACAGCACCAGAAAATTTGTTAAAAGAAAATGGTCGTGGAATTTTCCTAATGAAGAGTTTATCGGAAAATGTGGAGTATGAAGAAGAGGGTAAGAGCGTAAATATTTATTTTACTAAATGATTGAAATCCAGGTTTTTAAAACCGAGTACTCAGATTTTGATTTAAATTATTTCCAATCAGTAGTTTCACACCTTATTAAAGAAGAAAACAAAGAAGAAGGCGATTTAACGCTTATTTTCTGTTCAGACGAATATTTATTAGAAATCAACAACAAACATCTAAATCACGATTATTATACAGACATAATTACTTTCGATTATTCTCAAAAAAAGAATATATCAGGGGATTTATTTATTTCTATTGATAGAGTAAAGGAAAACGCAAAAGAATTTTCTGTTCCTTTTTTAAACGAATTAAGTAGAGTGGTTGTTCATGGTGTTTTGCATTTGTGTGGATATAACGATAAAACAGAGGAGGAAAAAAAGCAAATGAGAAAGCTAGAAAACAAGTACCTTAAAAACTTCTTTTAATTACTTTTGTTCCACGTGAAACAAAATTAGTTTTGATACAAAAATACGATGTTATTGTTGTTGGTGGTGGTCATGCAGGATGTGAAGCGGCTCATGCTGCAGCTATTTTAGGTAGTAGAGTTTTGCTTCTAACCATGAACATGAACACGATTGCTCAGATGAGCTGTAATCCTGCAATGGGCGGCGTGGCAAAAGGACAGATTTTAAGAGAAATAGATGCCTTAGGAGGAATGTCTGGGGTGGTTAGCGACGTTAGTGCTATTCAGTTTAGAATGCTAAATAAATCAAAAGGCCCAGCAATGTGGTCTCCACGATCTCAAAATGATCGTTATTTGTTTGCAAATACATGGAGAACTAAGCTAGAACAAAACAAAAACATAGATTTTTGGCAAGACACATGTGTTTCATTAATTGTTGAAAACAAAAAAATTACGGGTGTTAAAACCCAGCTTGGAGTTGATATTAAATGTGATTCATTAATTCTTACAAGCGGAACTTTCTTAAACGGAAAAATTCATATAGGGGAAAAACAATTTGGCGGCGGTAGAGCAGGAGAATCCTCGTCCACAGGAGTTACAGAAGACCTCATAAAATTAGGTTTTGATTACGGAAGAATGAAAACCGGAACACCTCCACGAGTGGATGGCAGGTCTTTAAATTACAGGCTAATGGAGCCTCAGCCAGGCGATATTAATCCAGATAAATTTAGTTTTACAAACACAAAAGCCCTTACTAAACAATTGGATTGCCATATAACATATACTAATCCAAAAACACATGAAATATTGGAATCGGGATTTAGCAGGTCACCATTGTTTAATGGAGCTATTCAAGGTTCAGGACCAAGATACTGCCCTAGTATTGAGGATAAAATAAATCGATTTAAAGAAAGAGAACGACACCAAATTTTTGTAGAACCTGAAGGCTGGGATACTGTAGAAATATACGTGAACGGCTTTAGCTCTTCATTACCTGAGGAAGTACAATATGCTGCACTTAAAACAATTCCTGGCTTCGAAAATGCTAAAATGTTTCGACCAGGATATGCTATTGAATACGACTACTTCCCTCCCACTCAACTCACTCATACTTTAGAAACCAAACTTGTTGAAAATTTATATTTTGCTGGTCAAATTAATGGAACTACAGGATATGAAGAAGCCGCATGTCAAGGACTTATGGCAGGGATTAATGCGAATTTAAAACTTAATAATAAGAAAGAGTTTATATTAAATAGAGACCAGGCTTATATAGGAGTTTTAATAGATGATTTAATCACAAAGGGAACAGAAGAGCCTTATAGGATGTTTACTAGTAGGGCAGAATTTAGAATTTTATTACGTCAAGATAATGCAGATATACGACTTACTAAAATTGCTTATGAACTTGGAATGGTGAGCAAGGAGCGCCTTGAAAAAATTAATTTAAAAGAAAAACAAACACAAGAAATAATTAAGCATTTTTCTAAAACAGGCATTACTCCAGATGAAGTAAACCCACTATTTGAAAGTTTAAAAAGCGCCCCGATCAAGCAGCAAATTAAAGCAAAAAACATTATCACCCGCCCTCATGTTACCCTCAAAGCCCTTACAGAAGTATCAGAGTCTTTGTCTAAAGAAATTATAGAGTATCCTAAAGAATCTTTAGAGCAGGCAGAAATACAAATGAAATATGATGGATATATCTCAAGAGAAAAAGAGGTGGCAAAAAAAGCGGAGAAATTAGAGTCTGTCAAAATACCATCAGATCTACAGTATAAAAAATTAAATAGTTTAAGCGCTGAAGCTGTAGAAAAGCTTACAGCAATAGAGCCAAAAACAATAGGGCAGGCATCAAGAATTTCAGGAGTATCGCCAAGTGACATTTCTGTTCTTTTAATTTTTTTAGGAAGATAATGTTTCACGTGAAACATTCTTTTTTTACTTCAATTATCTTTCAAAAAAAGACTTTTAGATAGTGCTTTTAAATATGGGATAAAACATTAACTTTGCTCCCCAATAATTAAAGATACGTCTTTGATTGGTCCTATAGCTCAGTTGGTTAGAGCACCTGACTCATAATCAGGTGGTCCCAGGTTCGAGTCCTGGTGGGACCACGTTTAATAAAGCCTTAACAAGTTGTTTTTCAATAAGTTAAGGCTTTATTTTTTAGGTCTATTTTCTTCTTTCCACCCAATTTCCCACCCAATTTAAGTGAAACAGCCAAAGGAATTATTTCTATTAGAAAGTACTGACCTTTTGAACTAAACACGCTAAAACCCATATAAACACTATAAATTTTAGTTCAATTGGCTATTGACCTTCATTGAACCTACTGAACTAAATGAATTTTCATTAATTTAATGGTGAACATTTAAAACTTTAATTATGAGATTACTATTTGTATTCGTGTTTTTCTTGGGATTGAGTTCTTGTGGAGTGAATAAGAAGAATTTAGCTAAACAACCTAATTGTAAAGATATTGAAGGTATTAATGACTGTGATGCTCATCAACACAAAGAAAAGTTTAAAAATTATTCAGGTCTTATCAAATGTTGTAAAAACGGAAAAGTTGAAATGATTCTTACTATTAAAGATGGAAAGCTAGATGGTTTAAAAAGAACTTGGTATGAGAATGGTCAGCTGGGAAGTGAAAGAAATTACAAAGATGGAAAGCCAAATGATTTAATAAGAATTTGGTATGAGAATGGTCAGCTGGAAGCTGAAAGTAATTACAAAGATAGCAAGGAAGATGGTTTAACAAGATATTGGCACGAGAATGGTCAATTAATATATGAAGGAAATTACAAAAATGGTGTTTTGATAAGTGAAAAATGCTTTAATGAAGACGGCAACGAAATAGAATGCATTCCATTATAATTCTAAACTGGATTTAAAAGAACCATAGTGATATCTAAAAAAAGGCAGTAGCCGAAAACAACCTTATCTAACTATTTATTATCTTGGTTTAAATTAATAGTTATGAAAAACACAAAAGAATGTCCGAAATGTAAATCTGTTGAAGTAATTAATATTAAAGGAGATCGTTTTGCTGGAGGTGCGGGCAACAATATTCCTGTTGGTTCTTTTTTATTCAATGCTGTTCAAGTGGACCGATATCTTTGCACAGACTGTGGTTATTCGGAGGAATGGATTGATAAAAAAGAAGATATTGAAAAATTAAAAAAGAAATTTAAAAACTAAAATACCTTATCTAACTATTTATTATCTTGGTTTAAAATTAGAATTATGACATTACTAGTGGATCTAATTTTTTATTAATGAAAGCCTCACTTCTCCGCGACATAAGGTGTAATCGGCATAGCATCAATCCTTGCACGAATAGGCCGAATAAATTCCATGTAAGAAGGCAACAAGGAATCAACCATTGGAATTGAAGATGGAAATTTCTCAGCCCTATGATTAATCTGTTTCCCATTTTTCCAAAATCGATAACAAACATGCGGACCCGTTGCGAGACCTGTACTCCCAACATAACCAATCGTTTGACCTTGTTCTACATATACCCCCTTGCGAATACCTTTCGCAAAACCAGTCATGTGCAAATACTGCGTAGTGTAGGTTTCGTTGTGTTTTATTTTTACATAATTTCCATTACCACTACTATAAGAAGCGGCAATTACAGTTCCATTGGCTGTCGACACAATTGGAGTCCCCCTTGGTGCCGCATAATCCGTTCCTAAATGTGCTTTCCATCTTTTCTGAACAGGATGAAAACGTCTTCCACTATAACCTGAACTAATTCGTGAATACTTCACCGGAGCTACTAAAAACGGACGCCTCATTTCTTTGCCTTCTTCATTGAAAAAACCAATTTGTTTTCCTGCAGCATCTAAATCGTACTGGAAAGCATAAAATTCGCGCCCTTGATGTTTAAACCAGACCGAACTAATCCCGCCAATTGCATATGGCGTTCCTTCCACTGACTTTTCATTGTAAATCACCTTAAATTCATCTCCAGGATGCAAACGGAAAAAGTCAATTGCCCAGGCGAATACGCCTGCCATAGATTCTGCCATTTCTCCTGTCATATTGATGTCCTTTAATTGTTGATCTAATGCGAAAGTGAGATTAGAATTTTTAATAATTTCTCCAGAGAGCATTTTTTCGTTCACCTCATTCGGTTTCGAGCGTTTTTCAACACACACAGAATCTTTAAAATCAAACACGACATAATCTACAATATTCTGAGGGTAAATAAAATACTCGGCAGTTTCAGAAGTATCTCCAAGTGCCGATAAAATAATAAATGGTGTTCCTTCTTTCACATATCGAAGACCAACTGATGAATCAGCAGCCTTTTGTGCAGCTACGTTAATATCCAATTGTGATACACCATAAGGCGCAAACATATGACTCATGGTCCAATTGCCCTTTACCGTATCTCTTTTTACCTGAAACGAATCTAAAACAAAGCCATATTCAGTAATAGGTGGAACAATTATGGTTGAATTCTTTTTAATTAGTTCATTATTTGCTTTGTCATCTGCTTTGTCATCTGCTCCACATCCGATATAGAAAAGGGAAAGAAGAAAAAATCCGAAATTTCGCATTAGGTTCATTGAGAAAGTGTTTACCGTCGTGATCTAACTACACAAAAATAATTCTAATTGAATAGAATAATAACCAATGACTTTTTAGAATTAAGCTAATAGCGTCTTTTATTTCATCCCAAGATGAATAAGAAACATAGAAGTAACTTAAATCAGTCATAATTTTTAGCCCTTTTGCTAAAATTTTAGACTCACATATAGAATGATCATTAAAATATTCAGCTAGAGTAAGTAGCTCGAATTTATGTTTCTCTGTTATCCAATTAGGGTATTCTTCATATAATCCAAGGCTTTCTACAGATATGCCATCTTTTTTAAAAGAGTCTAATTTCAAAACAGAAAAATCTCCTTTTATTAGGTGTAAAGCCATAGATGGATCCACAAATGATATGGCAATCCATTTTCTTTCTTTGCTGTGAAAATATGA